>Ga0209793_1000085_pt1 | contig 178168 bp, 168 predicted proteins | sample EBPBio122009_DNA_FD_185863 | JGI IMG/M metagenome (GOLD analysis project Ga0209793, IMG submission 185863) | Wastewater treatment Type I Accumulibacter community from EBPR Bioreactor in Madison, WI, USA - Reactor 1_2/2/2009_ DNA (SPAdes) (version 2) | ecosystem: Engineered > Bioreactor > EBPR...
CCTCACTGCTGCCTCCCGTAGGAGTCTGGACCGTGTCTCAGTTCCAGTCTGGCTGGTCATCCTCTCAGACCAGCTACGGATCGTCGGCTTGGTGAGCCATTACCTCACCAACAACCTAATCCGACGCGGGCCGCTCCCAAAGCGTATAAATACTTTAATCCGAAGATCATATGCGGTATTAGCTCCGATTTCTCGAAGTTATCCCTCACTTTGGGGCACGTTCCCACGCGTTACTCAGCCGTCCGCCACTCGACAGCACTTTCACTCTTCACTCCTCGATATTCTATCGAATTACTTCGATCAGCGAGAAGCAAACAGTGAAAGCCTGTTTCCGTTCGACTTGCATGTGTTAGGCACGCCGCCAGCGTTCATCCTGAGCCAGGATCAAACTCTCCATAAAAGATGTTTCAAAAAATTGAAACGTCTACTCAAAAATAGACTGACGATGATAAATTATTGCACAACCTAATTGTTAAAATACATAGAATCTAGCTGCTCAACAGAGTAAATCCACCATCTCGCAATTAGACTTTACCTATCATATCGCACATCTGTTAGATAGTCAAGGATATTTACAGACTATTTTGTCGCAAAAAAGACAACTAGCCCCACTACCACGCCCAGAAGGCTTCCGGCAGCGACTTCGAGCAATGTATGCCCATGTGCTACCTTGGGTGGCGCCACCTTGCTTCGCTGCTCTTTGATCAGTGCAACCAGTGCGTCACCTTGCTTCCCCGACGAGTAACGTACCATCATTGCATCATAGATGACAATAGCCGAGAACCACCCACACACCGCAAATAACGGTGAATTAAACCCTTGGGTAAGCCCGACCACCTCGCTGAGCGCAACCACGGTAGCGCTATGGGCACTCGGCATACCACCCGATGCCATCCATAGCTGAGCTCGTTTTGGCTGATCGATCACTTTTGCGCGACGATTATACCTGACAAAGAGGTGCTTAGCGCCTTGGGCTGCAATCCATGCGAGCATCGGCGTCGCGACGAACATATAGAAGACGAGGTTTTCGTGGCTAAGCATGACTCTCCTCTGTCGCTACCTCGGGCTCTTTTTCTTGCATCAGGCCAATTGACGATACAGTATCGCCGCTTGCCAGCCGCATAATCGTCACGCCCTGGGTAGTCCTGCCCAACACCTTGATATCGTCAAGGCTCAGACGAATTGTTTGCCCGTTTTTCGAGATCAACAAAGCTTCAGAGGCACTAGGATCAACAGTCTGTACCGAGATAATAGGCCCGGTCTTTGCCGTTACGATTGCTGCCTTAATGCCTACACCACCACGCTTGTGGCTCGGGAAGTTGGCTACTTTAGTCTTCTTGCCAAAGCCTTTCTCACTGATGACCAGGAGTGTCTGGTCGTCACTTACCACTACATCCATACCCACTACCCAATCATTGGGACGTAAGCGAACGCCGCGTACCCCTCGTGCCGCGCGCCCCATAGGACGCACCTCTTCTTCATTGAAACGCACTGCCTGTCCGGCACTTGTCGAGACAATAATGTCTTGGTTTCCATCGGTCTTCTTGATCCAGCGTAATTCGTCCCCATCGTCGAGGTTAATGGTAATGAGGCCGTTTGTGCGGATATTGGCATAGTCTTTGACTGGGGTCTTTTTGACAGTTCCCTTGGTCGTCACCATAAACAAGTACCCGCTGTCACCTGCATCTTTAGCATGATTAATAATTGACGTGATCTTTTCCTCGGGCTGCAGCTGGAGTAGGTTCACCGCCGCGACACCCTTTGCCGATAAGCTAGCAGCCGGTACTTCGTAGGCCTTTAAGCGGAACACACGGCCCTTGTTGGTGAAGAATAAGAGCCAATCATGGGTACTTGCAGCCACCAATTGCGCAATGACATCTTCATCCTTTGTGGTCATGCCTCGCTTGCCCTTGCCTCCGCGATGCTGCCGTCGATATTCACTTACGAGAGTGCGCTTAATATAGTTTTCTGTTGTCAAAAGAACAACTGTTTCCTCTTCTGGAATGAGCTCTTCGTCACTAAACTTACCAAGCTCATGGTTGATAATTTTACTACGACGCTCGTCGCCATACTTCTCTTTCATCTCGAGCAGTTCAGCCTTGATGATAGCAAGGATTTCTTTCTCGTCAGCTAGAATCTCCTCAAAACGCTTGATCATGGCCAACAATTCGTTAAGCTCGTTCTCGATCGCCTCCCGCTCAAGCCCCGTAAGGCGTCGCAGCTGCATCGCTAAAATCGCCTTTGCCTGAATCTCTGACAGAGCGAATTTCTGGATTAATGCCGCCTCGGCCTCATCATGCGTTTTGCTGGCGCGGATCGTCTTGATGACTTCGTCGATATGATCCAGGGCGATCTTATAGCCTTCGAGGATATGCGCACGCTCTTTAGCTTTGCGTAGCTCAAACTCTGTTCGACGACGCACAACCTTCTGGCGATGCGTTATAAACTCTTGCAGCATATCATGCAGGCCCAGCACGCGTGGCTGAATCCCATCAATCAAGGCAAGCATGTTGTAATTAAAACTACTCTGTAGTGCAGTAAGCTTATAGAGCTGATTAAGCAGCTTCTTAGGGTAGGCTTCTTTTTTGAGCTCGATAACAACACGAACTTTACCGCGAGCCGTTTCGTCACGTAGATCGCTAATACCGCTAATTTTCTTGTCTTTGACAAGCTCGGCGATTTTTTCAATCAACGTGGCCTTGTTCACACCATATGGCATCTCGGTCACGACAATCTGATGGCGGCCTTTTTTTGTTTCCTCAATATTCACTACGGCACGAATCATTACACTGCCTCGGCCGGCCTGATAGGCCTGACGCATTGGCGTACCGCCATATACTGTCGCACCTGTCGGAAAATCTGGGCCTTTGACATGCTCTAGAAGTTCGTCAAGCGTTGCGTTCTCATTGTCGATCAATGCAATCGTCGCATCGACCAGTTCACCGAGGTTGTGCGGCGGAATATTGGTTGCCATACCGACGGCAATACCAATCTGGCCATTTAGCAGCAGGTTGGGCACCTTGGCTGGTAGTACGACCGGCTCCTGGCGCGAGCCGTCATAGTTATCACGGAAATCAACCGTTTCTTTGTCAATATCGATGAGCATTTCGTCGGCAATCTTTTGCATCCTTGCCTCTGTGTATCGCATGGCGGCCGCCTCGTCGCCATCCATCGAACCGAAGTTACCCTGCCCCTGAATCAGTGGGTATCGCAGCGACCATGGCTGCGCAAGTCGTACCATAGAGTTGTAGATAGCGCTGTCGCCATGCGGGTGATATTTACCCATCACGTCACCGACGATAAGGGCGCTCTTTACAAACTTACTCCCCGATCTGTTACCGTTCACATTCATAGAATAGAGGATGCGACGATGCACCGGCTTGAGCCCATCGCGCACGTCAGGTAGCGCACGATCAACGATAACGCTCATCGAATATCGGAAGAAGCTGTCTTCCATCACTTTTTCGAGCGTACGGTGTTCGATGCCCGGCGTTTCTACAGGTGTAGTATCCTCGATTGGCTCATTGTTCATTGGCATATCAATTATGTTATCTGTGTCCATCATATACCCCTAGATATCCAGTTCTTCAAGTTTAGCATTCTTTGACTCGGCCTGAATGAAGTTCTTGCGCAGCGCGACATCGTCACCCATCAATTTCGTAAATACCGCGTCTGCGCGCTCCGCATCCTCAACCCCCACCTTGATCAAGACACGGTGCTCGGGATTCATGGTTGTATCCCAAAGCTGCTCTGCATCCATCTCTCCAAGCCCCTTGAAGCGCGAAACTGTCACACCTGCTTGCTTCATGCGGTCTTCGCCGTCATCTACGCCCACACCACGCTCTTTACGATCGGCGATCATTTCTGCAAGCACAGTATCGAGCGTCGACTCATCATATACGTATTGCTTCTTCTGCCCCTTGTTGATACTAAACAGTGGTGGTTTTGCTAGATACACATATCCGCCCTCGACCACTTCTTTCATGTAGCGAAAAAGGAACGTCAAGAGCAAGGTCGAAATATGGCTACCGTCAACATCAGCATCCGTCATGATGATGATCTTGTGGTATCGTAGGCCGCTAATGTCGAATGTATCGCCAATGCCCACACCAAAGGCCTGGATCATTGCCACGATCTCTTTGTTGGCAAACATCTTATCTAGACGCGCCCGTTCGGTGTTGAGCACCTTACCCCTTAGTGGTAGGATGGCCTGTGTTTTGTTGTCTCGCCCCTCTTTAGCGGACCCAGCTGCCGAGTTACCCTCAACGATGTAAATTTCACTTTCTACCGGGCTTTTGCTCGAGCAATCCCATAGCTTACCGGGTAGGCCCATGCCATCCAGCGCCCCCTTGCGAATCACACTATCTCGTGCTGCGCGTGCTGCCTTGCGGGCACGTGCGGCCAGTAGTGCCTTGCCTACGATCTTCTTTGCCGAGTCTGGGTTTTCGTCTAGGTAGTAGGCAAAGTACTCATTCATCACCTGTTCGACATACCGACGTACCTCAGGGTTACCAAGCTTGTTCTTGGTCTGCCCCTCAAACTGCGGGTCGGGGAGTTTTACCAAGATAACAGCAGTGAGGCCCTCGCGAATATCATCCCCAGAGAGGTTTTCCTCTTTTTCTTTGAGCAGACCACTCTTGCGCGCGTAGTCGTTGATCACGCGCGTCATCGCGGCACGGAATCCTACCAGGTGCGTGCCACCATCAGGCGTCAGGACGTTATTGGCAAATGGGCGCACTACCTCTGTGTAACTATCGTTATACTGAATCGCGACCTCTACCATCGACTCCTCGACCTGACGCTCTACGTAGAATACATCTGGGCTCAGTACTTCCTTGCCAATATTTAGGTTTTTCACGTAGCTCTTGATGCCGCCCTCAAAATAAAAAGCCTGTCGCTCGTGAGTCCGCTCGTCATAGACGGCCGTATATACTCCTTTAGTGAGGTACGCCTGGTGGCGCAGGTAGCTAACGACCCATTTGTAATCAAATTCAACTGTTTCCTTGAAGATCTCTGGGTCGGGATAGAATGTAATCGTGGTGCCACTCACGCGGTCTGTCTTGCCTAATTTCTTCAATGGCTGAGTGGTACGCCCTTGCTCAAACTCTACGCGATATAGCTCGCCGTCTTTTACGACCTCGGCGATGAGCTTGGTCGATAGCGCATTCACCACGCTCGACCCTACCCCATGCAGGCCCGACGACACTTTGTAGCCCCCGCCGCCGAATTTGCCACCCGCATGTAGCACGGTAAGCACCGTCTCGAGCGTGCTGACGCCGGTTTTTTGGTGCTTATCTACCGGAATACCGCGACCATTATCAGTGATCGTCACACCGCCGTCCTCGCGCAGCAATACATCTACGCGCGTAGCGTAACCTGCAATTGCCTCATCGATTGAGTTGTCGGCAATTTCCTTAATAAGATGATGTACGCCGTCATACCCAGTGCTCCCAATATACATACCCGGGCGCTTACGTACCGGTTCGAGTCCCTCTAGGACCTGGATCTGCGACCCATCATATGAGCCATCATCATGTTTCTGTTTAGCCATGTTCCCTCACTATTCAGACATATCAGCTATTTTACAATAGGTCTATTATAACGCAAAAAATTTGTTCGCTCAAGCTATTGCGTTGAACATATTTCTTATGCTAATCTAATATCAAAGGTATTCTAACCAATTAAACACAAACAAGGTAGCGATATGTTCAGAAAAATAGTTTCAAATTTGCCCTTCAGCCCCTCTCTCGTCGGCCAATTAGGCTTTTATGCCAGCCGACTCAAGAAGGAAGAAACAACTCGACGACTCGGTCTTATTTTTACTGCACTCGCGCTTGTCGTGCAGTCATTTGCGGTATTTCATGCCCCAGAGGCGGCGAATGCAGCTAGCACACAAGATATCCTGTATGGTGGATTCTCAACCAAAGAGCAGCTTATTCAGGCCTACGATAGCAATAAACAAAACTTCAAAGACCTACTGACGGCAGTTGGCATCACTCGAGATGAGCTACAGGCTACCACCCTACAGACGGTTAACTCCAAGGGGATTCCCTATTCATTCGGACGAAACCCTCATTTTAGCGCGGCTCAAGGTGAAAGACAATATAATTTTCCGCTTACGGGTGGTGGCATGGGCACCGTGTACTATCAGCCGCTCGCCCTATGGGACACGCTACCTTATACGAAACAGAACGGATCGACCTACCAGGCCTATGGCGTTCGCTCGGCTCAAGCAGGCTATTTCTGGATTATGCTCAATTGCGGCAACTTAAATCTACTGTATCCTCCTCGCACGCCGCCCTGCCCAACGGGCACCACGGGAGTATACCCAAACTGTGCCAAGCCGACCCCTCCGCCCGCCCCAACACCGAAACCAACCCCTATTCCTGTCTGTCCATCTGGAACCACTGGCGTCTATCCAAACTGTGTCACACCTACGCCCCCACCACAGCCTATCGCTAGCTGTAGCACACTGCAGATTATTGGATCGGGTTCGCAGCACACCCTAAATGCCCGTGCCACTGCGGATAATGGCGCTACTATCAAAAGCTATACCTACACCATTTCCAGGGACGGGCAAGTAGTCGATACAAAAACTAATCAGTCAACTGCAACCTATGATAGCTACTCGTACACAGGATCGCAGTCTGGCACGTACACGGTGAAGCTTAGTGTCAATACAAGCCTTGGCGTCCAAACTTCGCAAGACTGTGTACAGACCTTCACCGTTGCCCCGCCAGAAGTATGTCCACAAAACCCATCGATCCTCAAGTCATCCCCTGAATGTCAGCCCTGCCCTGGCGATACCGGCATCTGGATCAAGGATTCGCGGTGCGCTGCAAAAATCGTCAACACCAAATCGGCAATTAACACTAGCCAAGGCGGCAAAGATGCAACAACTGTCCTCGCCCGTGCCGGCAACCGCATCACCTATACCATCACCTCTGAGAATACAGGCCTTCAAGCCACAACAATGAACATGGAGGAACGCCTCTCAGATATACTCGAGTACGCCACTCTTATCGACAAGGGTACGGGCACATTCGATGAAAAAACCAGCACGCTCACGTGGAATAATGTCGCTATCGCGCCAAAGAGCAAACAATCGCGCACATTCGTGGTCCAGCTCAATGATCCTGTCTCCTCTGGGGCTCGAGGTACAAGCAACGGAACCTCCTACGACTGTATTATCAACAATACTTATGGCAACGCTGTCGCCATCAATGTTGATTGCCCCGCTCCCAAACAAGTCGAGAACGTCGTAGCCGAGCTCCCCCACACTGGTGCCACCGAAAATCTCCTCTTTGCCGGATCGCTCCTCGCGGTAGTAGTATACTTCTATGCCCGCGCACGCCAGCTCAAAAAAGAAGTACGTCTCATTCGCCGAGATTTTAATGCTGGAACCATATAGCAATATTTATATAAAAGGGTGGCTAAGATACGATGAGTGAACAGATTAAGCAAACACACGAGCAACAAGCGAATGAGGCTAAGCTTTCTGCTGAGTATCGCGAGCTCCATGAGCAACTTGAACAAAAGCGTAGTCACGAAGTAGAAAAGGGCTCCCCCGAGAAAAATGTAGAGACTCGTACACACGAAGCTCTCACAGAGGCAGAAAAAACAAAAGAACAGAACCCCGCAAAGCAGCTTGAGGCGCAACCAGAACGCCGTACACGTCCATTGAGCCGCAAAGAGCTCGATCATGCATTTGACGCGCAGATGTCTGGCGCACGCCTTCATATGTCGCCTGCAGCACGCACGTTTAGCAAAGTTATCCATAATAGAACAGTAGAAAAAGTCAGCGGTATCGCCGGTAGTACGGTTGCGCGCCCAAATGCCATCCTATCGGGCTCTATCTTTGCCTTTATATCGGTTCTCGGGGTGTACTTAATTGCCAAGTACTTTGGCTACGCTCTTTCAGGGTCAGAGACTATGCTGTCTTTCCTACTTGGCTGGCTCGTAGGCCTTGTATATGATTATATACGTGTAACTACACGCGGACGATCGTTCTAGGGTCTAGGTCTCGCTCCCTGGCTTAGTGCTTTATCACTCAATGTACTCCCCGTGTAATTAACGCAACTTCACCGCAACCTCAGAGGCATTGTCAGCATCATCACCGCGTAGCTGCAGGTGATTTTGCTCTTTTGGGTCATCTTTAAATATAGCCGTGGCATTTTGAAGAGGTGCCGCTACTGGTGACGACCCGAACGACATCACCGCATCGCCAGCGGCAGTATCTGGCGGCACAACCTGATCACTACGCGCTGGCTGCGAAGTCGTCGCCCCTGGATATAGTGGTGGTGAACCTACGCTACTAGCACCCGAGGTCACCACGGGCACACCCGGCGCCGCTGCAGACGCGCCTCCTCTCTTCATAGCGGCAGCAGAGGATGCCCCTACCCCTGATGACGGTAGTGGTGATGGGCCGGCAGCAGATAGCTGTTTGCGTTTAGCGAGCCATTCATCTAGAAACGACGAGCCAGCCGTCGGTTTTTTTACTGAAGGATTCTGGCCAGTCGGCGCACCGCCATTGTTAACGCGACCGCTTAATGCGCTCTGGATCAGAGCAGGGGGACGAAGGCGATCAAAGATTTCCTTCTCTACTTGTGCACGTGGTCGCCCATATTTAGCAGACGATAAGCGCTTCAATGCATCACTTAGTTTTGGATTAACATTCCCCATTGGCGGTACCCACGACATACTAAATGGCGCCGATGGCACACCGTGTATTTGCGCCACACATACCGATTCATAGTTAGGCAGCTTCGTTAGATCCTCAGCATCAAACGTAGGGGTATACCGCTTGACCATAATTTCGGCATCTGTGATACCAATACGGCCAGTAATAGTGGTGCCGACGTTACCAATAATGGCTTCGCGCAGGTCTTCCTTAAGCTGCGTCATGAACTGATTACCCAGCACAAGACTCAGCCGATATTTGCGAGCTTCCGACAGGATAGTCCCAAAACTATCCGTCGCAAAATTCTGAAACTCATCCACATACATCGTAAAGTCCACTCGATCGTCTTCATTGACAATATCAGCGCGAGACATCGCTGCCGCCTGAAACTTCATCACAAATATAATACCGAGCAGCTTAGAATTGAGCTCTCCCATTTTGCCCTTAGAAAGGTTAACGAGCAGGATTTTACGATTATCCATAATCTCACGCATATTGAATCCGCTCTTAGTCTGACCGATAATATTGCGCATCGCATCATTTGATATAAATGGCCCAAATTTTGAGACAACCCATGATATCACCTCGCCCGCTTCACTTGAGCGCTGCGATGCAGGAAACTCTTTGGTCCAAAAATCGAGCACTTGTTGATCGGTCACATACTTAAGCTTACTTTTCATAAACTGCTCGTCGATCAAGACTTTCGGGATATCGATAAAAGTACCCCCAGCTGGATCGGACATTAGTAGTAGCGCACAGTTACGAAAAATATGCTCGAGGCGTGGCCCCACGATGCCGGTATGTCCTGGGTCATATAGGCCGTACAGCATACTGATTGCCTCCTGCACCAGGAAATCTTTTTGGTCTGGCCGGTCAAACTCAAACATATTCAGGCCCACGGGATTATCCATATCACTTGGGTTAAAATAGATGATATCTTCGACGCGCTCCTTAGGTACTTTTGACAACAGTGACTCAACCGAATCACCATGTGGATCCACAAACACAAACCCTCGACCGTCCATCATATCCTGATATGCAAGATTTTCTTGCAACACCGACTTACCCACGCCGGTCTGTCCAATGATGTGAATATGACGACGTCTATCAGTGTCGGTTAGGCGAATTGGCTTCTTTATGCCGCGAAATTCATTGTAGCCAAGTAGCAACCCATTATCCATAATCTGCGTCGGCCCGTCCACTTGTTTAGACATCTGGCGCTGCACTTGTGAATTAGGAATGCTCTTTTGGTCTGGCAGGTGAAAAATTGTTGCAAGTTCTACACTATTTAAAATTGTTTTGTTTATCTCCTGCGGGAAAAACCTCATAATATACGCGGTCACCAGCTCGTCAATGCTCTTGGAGAGGCTAAATTTAAAACCATTGTGCGCAGGCGAATCAAACAAAGCAAATGCCGCAATAAGGTTCTGCAGTATTACCTGCGAACGCGCAGCTGTATTAGACGACACTACCACTCGAATAAGTGTCTCGTACCCTGGATATCGTATCTTGTCCTCAATTGCATCGACAGCGGCTTTCTCGGTAGCCGTCAACTGTTTCTCCTCTGGCTTGCTCTCACCGGCTTCTGGTGGCTTCCACAGGGCCTCAAGCAGATCTTTCGGTGCAATCATGCCGCCTAGTCCAGCTTTTTTCTGGCCCTTATTCTTTACTATCTTCTCGGCAGTAGCAGAGGCCTTTTTATTCCACCCCTCGGCAGCTGGGCGTATCAAAATCTGTATCCCTATGCCGTCCTCGCGGCCAGCAGCAGAAAGCGCATTTAGCAGCGCCCGTGACGCGTCCCGTTTAGACTCCATATATGTCGCTATCGGGTAAGAAAAATCCTTTTTAAGGGTAAACTCACCACCGATAGTACCGCTCATCTTGCCAACCTGGCTAAAAACCGCGTGTTCCTCTACCTCCTCTAACCGCGCCGACGGGTACGATGCCGCAACCGCTTGTCGCACGATATCCACCAGCACTGTCGGCACTACAACGTAATAGTACACTAGTCCTTCCCGAGCTACGACCTCAAATGCCAGATGACGCTGTCCGTATATCTTGCTCTTAAAGCCCTTGGTGGCAGTACTGGCAATGATGTTATACATCACCTGCGCCTGCGAGAGCACTTCTTCGGTAAGGTCTCGCTGATCTCTACTCCCGCCTTCGATATCATCACTTGCTGGTGGGAGGTGGATCAAGATGGGAATCATTTTGAGGCCACGTTCGTAATTTTTTGCCTCTCTCAGTGTTTTGCGATAGGTCAGGTATACGAAAGAGCCGACCGCCCCCCCGCCAATTACTACCACGAACAATGTAATAAGTATCGTTTCCATCACCTACTCCACGCTCGACTCGCCTATTGTTCTACCGTACCGCTTCTTGATGTAGTCAATATGTAGCTTGGCGATCTCTTGCTCGCGCTTAAATGGATCGTCTTTTGTCTCGAGGATGATCTTTTTAGTCTTGTCTACCCATTCTTTCTCTATCAGATCTTCGTCTGAAGCCAAGAGGGGGTTATCATCAGATGTCAACGTGGCCGTGACAGTGTTTGAAAATGGGGCTATGGGAGCAGGCAGCACGGATGCTTGGGCCTGAAACGTCGCGTCTGCAATTGCAGCTCCCCCCGTCGTCGCCCGTTCGCCTACCTGTGGCAGCGCTTCTGGTGTCCGGGTAGGGCTCTCGATATGCGTCCCATCACCTGCGGCAGCATACTCAGGTCGCTCAAAAGACGCTGAGGACGATAGCTCTGGTGTTGGCTGCCTCGGTTGCATACTATAAATTATAGCATAAACGCCTTAGTAATTATACCGTTGACTCCCTTCGGCGCGACACATAAAAAATACCCACTACCTCAAATGTCATGACCAGCACTATCTCGTACCAGCTCATACGCCCTACCGATTGCATCGCCATCAGCATAACTGGTGCCAGCGCCACAACAGATGCCAGATAATAACAGTACCGAAGCGTATACAAGGGGAAGCGCACCCTGTCAGGAAGCAGAAATCGCATTACTTTTTGCACCCCAAACAGCAAAAAAGACAGCATACCTGCCGTCATCCCATAAAAACATCCTAATACCATCAATATCACTATTGGGCCTGCCGAGATTGGCGAAGTCACTACTAGCATGTATACGAGACCTACTCCACACATAAGAGTTGCTGCTATAAGTATTCTTGCAAACATAACTATTTACAGTATAGCATTTAAAAACGTTGCAGAGCGTCATGTGCATATTAATGTAAATAGGCGAACCACCGCGTAAAAATAAATAATGGGTGTGCCTGCACAGACGCTCGTACAACAACTGACCGCTCCGAGATAACTCGGGGCAAATGAAGGTGCTTAGCTCTTTTCCACGCTATGCCTAGTATCTAGCAAATGATGTATCAGATCATTTGGATATTACTAGGCATAGCAGTACTCAGAAACTATTCTCTCTGACTACCAAATAGGCAGTTCGTGGTGGGACAACGCACAGGCAATGAAGCTAGGGGGTCATCTACCACCAGGTCGCCGTCTATTCTTTTGTAGTGATTTGTTAAGGTTTTTGCTTTTTTGTTTTTGTTCAAAAGCTTATGTGTATAGTAGCATACGAATACATTTTTTGCAAGTATCTTAGCCTGATATTTATATGTATTTACAACAACATACTTACATTAATAGTTGATTAAACAGATATAGTAGTGTTGTGTAACGAACATTTTATCCGTAGTTTTTATTACATCTATTTATTCTGCTTGTTTGTGCAATAGGACAATTCTTACCCGCCCCATCCCCTAAATCTGCACACAGCCTCCTACGCCAATCACCCAGATCAAATGGTCGGTATTTACTAATACACGGGCCCTGCTGTGTCGACATGCTGAGATACGTTATATGCGCTTTCTGCAATTATACTCTCATGCTCATGATATTCATTAGGTAATACTAGCTGATGTTTCTGTTGATAACGCCCGGACGCCTGACCGCCCCATGCGCCGCTACCTTCACAATACCCCACCCAAGCTGCCCAGCTCATTATGAGCAATAGACGCTTCGTTATTGCCCATTCGCATGCTATTCTCCCATTCTACGCCCCATGCGCACAACTCTCATGCCTTTGTATATGATGCTATCGCCGCACACTACTATGCTAGCCGCCTCATTGTTAGTAGAGTGCGATGCTCAGGTTCTACCTCAGTGGCTCAAATGCGTAGTATTTTTTACTCAAAGATTATCCAAAAAGATATTGACACAAGCGCTTTGTCGTCATATTATAGGGGTAGCTTCTGAATAAAAAAATTATACAGAAGCCAAAAATAAACAACACACGAAAAACTCCACTTTATAAACAACCACTACTCGCAGGTGGTTGTTTTTTATACGAAAAATACCGACCAATGTCGGTATTTTTCGATGGTGGAGCTGCCGGGTACTGCCCCCGGGTCCGTCAGGTGACATATCATCCATCTACATACATAGTCCTATTCAGCTATTACCCACACGGTACTAAAAATAGAACAAACATATACTGTGTGGCCTCGCGAAAAATTTAAAGAGTGCTGTCTCGCAATACAACAGCGCCTCGAGCCTGCTATATATGACACATTCAACCCTTAGCGGGCGTCTGGGTGAACATGGCTGCAAAAATTACGCAGCGTACGCGTAAGCGACTTGCTTTGGCATCAGAGATGCAAAGAAGCTTTTTACGCTTGCAAGTTTGTTTGCAATTATTGATTCTGATTACGTCAGAGGTCGGTATGCTAGATGATCTGTCAAAGTCCTCACGTCGAAAGCTGGATCAGCCCCGTTCCGATATTTTCTATTATAGCATATTTACAATATAACCACCCCTGTGCTTAACTAGAGCCTAGTTATGGGAACAGTTGCAAAGATACTTACCGCCGCCCCTGTCGGTTACGACGGCTACCTCGTCGAGGTGGAGGGAGACATTACAAAGGGCCTACCGGCGTTTTCTATTGTTGGCCTAGGCAATAAGGCGATCGACGAAGCAAAAGAGCGTGTAAAGAGTGCTATCACTAATTCCCTGCTAGAATACCCCTCTCGACGCATTACCATCAATCTCGCCCCTGCTGAGCTACCCAAGGATGGCACGCATTATGATTTACCCATAGCAGTGGCCATCCTGTCCGCCAGCGGCCAAATACACTCCTCAGAAGTCCACTCATGCGTATTCGCCGGTGAGTTAGCACTAGATGGGTCAGTCCGGCCTGTTTCGGGCATTATTTCAATCGTAGAGGCCGCCCGTGCAAAGAAAGTCTCTACGGCCTACATTCCTATCGAGAATATGCCGCAGGCACAGCTGATTGATGGTATCGACCTTATCGGAGTAACTTGTCTAAAAGAGCTGTTCCTCCACCTAAAAAAGGAGAGACGAATTGTGCCAAATGCACCCCTCGAACCCCCGTCGTCTCAAGCGAAAAACAGCCCATCGGCCTTGCTTGATGACGTCATAGGGCAAGAACAGGCAAAAAGAGCGCTTGTGATCGCTGCCGCTGGCAGGCACAATCTCCTCCTCAAAGGCCCGCCCGGATCCGGCAAAACCCTTCTGGCGAAGATTGCAACCTCTCTGTTGCCCGAGCTTTCGCGTGATGAGCAGCTCGCCGTCACAAAAATACACAGTATTGCCGGCCTATCGATCGACACCATCCTCAGAGAGCGTCCTTTTAGGGCCCCTCATCACACAGCGAGCCAAATCTCGCTAATAGGTGGCGGCACAAAGGCCAAGCCTGGTGAAGTCAGCCTAGCGCATCTTGGCGTATTATTCCTCGATGAGATGCCAGAGTACAGCAGGTCTGCACTCGAGGCGCTCAGACAACCACTGGAAGATAAGTATATCACTGTTGCACGGGCGTCTAGCCGAGCCGTATACCCGGCGGATTTTATGCTGATTGGCACAATGAATCCATGCCCATGCGGCTACTATGGTGATCCCACGCGAGAATGCACCTGTACTGCACAGCAAATCATGAACTATCAAAGGCGTATATCCGGGCCATTACTCGATCGAATCGACCTCATTGTCAATGTATCAAAGGTTCCGCATGATCAATTACTTCATTCTAAATCGTTGGAAAATAAACAACATAAGCAAGCTACAGAAATAATAGCTGCTGCCAATAGTTTACAAACTAACAGATATGGTCGTAGTGATTTATACAATAGTTTGTTATCATCTCGTGAAGTCCAGAGCATGCTCAAGGAGCACCCTGCCTCACTAAAGCTGCTCGCAGATGCCGCCAAGAAATTAGACCTAAGCGTTCGGGCGACATTTCGTGTGGCCCGCGTTGCCCGTACTATCGCAGACCTCGAACAAAGCAGTCTTGTACTGCCGGCACATATCGCCGAAGCGCTTCAGTACCGTAACTAGGGTTGTAATCCTTTGCTCAATCTGTTAAAATACCTTATTGAGTAATATGCTCTTGCCTGTTGCTACATTCACAAACAACAAAAGGAGACCACAATCAACACTGCAATTCGCATTAACGGAGATATCCGTGCAAAAGAACTGCGCGTAATTGGAACTGACGGCCAACAACTTGGCATCATGAGTCGAAACGACGCTATCGCTGCCGCTGAAGCAGCGGGAGTGGACCTCGTAGAAATCTCACCAAATGCCGATCCACCTGTTGCTAAAATCGTCGACTGGGGTAAATTCCAGTATCAAAAGATGAAAGAGCAACAAAAAAACCGCCGTAGTAACAAAGCAAGCGAGCTAAAACAAATGCGTTTTGGGCTGAAGATCGGTGCCAACGATCTGGACATTAAGCTCCGAAAGATCCATTCATTTCTGGCTGAGGGACACAAGGTCAAGATCTTGATCTTCTTCCGAGGACGCGAAATGGCCCACCGAGAGCTTGGCTATGTGTTGATCGAGCGCGTCATCAGTTTGTTGGGTGAAGAAGCAATACTCGAGCAGAAACCACAGATGGCAGGACGCAATCTGAGTATAGTAGTAAGGAGTAAGTAAATGCCAAAAATGAAGACCCACAAGGGCACTGCTAAGCGAATCAAGCTAACCAGTACCGGCAAACTTATGCGCCGACGCGCATTCGGAAACCACATGCTCTCCAAAAAGAGCAAAAGTCGTAAACGTAATATTAATACTGCGGCGACAGTTAGTGGTGAAATGAAGAAAAACATTAAGCGAGCACTAGGAGTTTAGTATATGCGAGTTAAACGAGGAGTTACCGCACGCGCCCGACACAAAAAAATCCTAAAAGCCGCTAAGGGCATGCAGCATAATCGCACCCGAAGTTTTCGCTTGGCGAAACAGGGCGTAATCCGCGCACTACAATATGCATATCGAGATAGGCGCAACAAAAAGCGCGATCTGCGCGGACTATGGATTACTCGCATCAATGCTGCTGCTCGAGAGAATGGCACTACCTATGGTGTATTCATTGCAAATCTCAAAAAGGCCGAGGTGGCCGTTGACCGTAAGGTGCTCGCCGAGCTCGCCGTAAGTGAGCCAAAAGCATTTGCAGCACTAGTTAAACAAGTGACTAAATAGCCCACCAGCACAACCTGTGCTGCCTACTAATATAGCCCTCTATCAAAGAGAGGGCTATATTAGTAGGCAGCGAACCTATAAGCCGGGTTCTGTCGAGAGTGATCATCTATCTAGATAAGTAATTGCTTACTTATTCAAGCGGGTATCGATTTACGAGCGGACCGCTCTATAATGTAAATCTCCTTGCAGCTGACAGGGTTTACCTCTCTCCTGCGTCACCGCAGTCGACTGTGGTCTCTTACACGATGATATTGGCCTAAATCCGCATAACACGGAGGGTCCTGTCATCCCGACCGGTGGCCGGCACTCCTTTCACCCTTACTTGCTCAGGCAAATTGCCGTTGCAAGCGGTATCGTTTCTGTGGCACTTTCCCTAGGGTCGCCCCCGGTTGCCGTTAGCAACTGTCATTGTCCTATGCTGCCCGGACTTTCCTCTTGTTCTTCCGAACAAGCGATCGCTCAGATCACTGCCTATCACTTAGTATACCTTATTTACTCGTTTTTTCATCAAGTGATTTATTCACAAGGCCGTCTGCTAGCGTATTGAGGTCGCGGCTCACATGTACAAAACGTACCCGCGCGAACTTTGATGCAAGAGCTACGGCCTGCTCGTACAGGTCTATAGTGCCCGAGTCGCGGATAGTATAGGTTCCATTCATTTGATTGACTACTAGCAGGCTGTCGGAGCGTACTTCAATATTCTGCAATCCTTTATCCTGCGCCGCTTGAAGCGCATACAGTAGGCCATAATATTCAGCTCGATCATTTGTCATCTCGCCTAGATATTTGTTGCCCTGGGTAATAATATTATCTTTTTCGTCAACGATCACATATCCAGCGGCAGATGGTCCGGGGTTCCCTCGCGAACCTCCATCGGTGTAAATATAACTTTTATCTGTTGATAAATTCACAACATTTTGATCATCCTTATCTAATCCAAAGAGTCCTACCTCGAGAAGAATCTCGGTAGATTCCGTCAAATCATATCCAGATGCTTCGCTCTGCGCCATCCAACGGTACTCAGAGTATTTTTCGGATAATGTTATTTTGTTGTTGTTTTCACAATATAATTCGTATAATATGAAAATATACTGGGCATTACGCTCCTCCGTATCAATATACGTGCAGACATCGATGAGCCGCATAGTCTGTACCTTGAGCCCAGTGTACCCGGCCACATATTCAATCAGGGTCTCTTTGGGCTGTCGATGATACTGCACCTTGCCCCCAGGCAACTCATACTGGCCTAGAATTGAGTCGCGACCGCGCGCACGCTTGAGCAACAATACCGCCCCATTTTTTTTGATAATACCGCGAACTGATATAATTTGCTTCATGCCCATCCTACCTAAAAAGCCCCTTGGCTGTCGACGCTTGATATTCCCCGCGTATATGCAAGGTGGGATTCCTCATATCGTTTCCGTGGAAACGATGGATATTGGATTCCCTATCAAATGATGTTAGGAAAATCATTGACGCCTCAACCTTGGGGCTTACTCTTATTATACTACTGTTTGTCAATTATGCCAGGCTAGTAATGGCATGGAATAGCTGGACGATCAGCACTATTGAGCGCTGTATAAACGCCGTCAGCACGGGGCTCATCATAACTATAACAAGGAATATGATTATGATGCCATACCGCTCGAGCCACTCCATGCCACGCCTAATCACCTCTGGCGCAAGCGCATACATCACCCGTGATCCATCCAGTGGAGGAATGGGAAGAATATTAAAGATGAAGAACCCAAGATTAACCAGCATAATGCTCATTGCGATCGAGCTATCGCCCCAAAAAACAGTCACAAGATATGCCAAAAAAGCAATTACCAGGTTGGAAGCTGGCCCTACAGCGGCCACAAGCGCCATCCCCCACTCTCCATATTTGAGACGCGCAGTATTGATAGGCACCGGCTTGGCGCCACCAAAGATCGGTAAACCGCTCATTGCGAGTAGCAGCGGTAATACTATCGTCATAAAGGGGTCTATGTGTCGCAAGGGATTAAGCGATAGCCTACCAAGCATTTTGGCGGTATCATCACCTAAGCGATATGCTACCAGCCCATGCATCAGTTCGTGCACCATCATCGAGCCTAAAATAATAAGCAAGATCCCAATTAAGTAGAGTACGTCGCTAGTCATTAGTACTATTATACTCTGTTTTGCGACTTGACGAAATCCCCTAAAAAGCGTACAATGGAAAAGATTGTTAAATAAAACTAGTGGAAGTGTAACTACAACTATGGCAGCACGCTGTGAACTCACCGGCAAAGGCAAGCAGTTCGGACATAACGTCAGCTTTTCGCTACGCCGCACCAACCGCGTCTTTAAGCCAAACCTCCAGAAAAAAACTTTCTTGGTTGATGGCAAAAAAGTCACAATGGTTTTGTCTACTCAGGCAATCCGAACCCTCAAGAAAAAGGGTATTATTGCACCACAGGCATAAAGACGCTCTGTCTCCTGTCTCACGCAAAGACACCTACCGAAGCCTCGGTAGGTGTTTGCTATTATCCCCACCAGTACTCAGGTTTATAGTTATGAGCGTTCAATGACCTGTAGCGTCAGCGAAGGAGGTAGTGCGGCAGTAGATTTGAGTTTCAACTTTGACACTGCGTCTGCAACGGGAACACCAAGGGCCTGCTGAAACACAGATAGGTCGTCCTGAGCGACTTCATATCGCAGTTTTGTATCTGCATAATGTACCGGAATAACGAGTTTTGGCTCAATCAAACGCGCCAGTGATGCAGCGGCAGTCGCATCCAGGGTATAGCCGTTCCCACCCACTGGCAGAATTAAGATATCAACCATACCGATTTCCTCAAGCTGGGTATCATCTAGCTCGGGGGTTATATTGCCAAGGATAGCAATCCTAAAATCGTTTGTTTCTACTCTGTATATTGTAGACTTTTTGTCATCGTTTTCGGTATCAATATGCCTAGTAGCCGCGATGCCACGCAGGGTGAAATCACCTACCTCATATTCGCCAGGGCATTCAATAATGATCCGGGCATCTTCATTGTCCACGGCAAAGCGCGCCTCAGTTGCAACCTCGATCTCATCACTCAGCTTGATATCCTTGAGCCCGACCACGGAAAGTTTTGGATCGACATACAGTGCCGACTTCTTGGTTGATAGTACGACACAGTTTCCACCTTTATATTCAATTTCTAGCATGCGCGCGCTCCTTTACTGACTTTTTAGGATATTATCTGTATCTACAACCACTTCATGTCGCTCCGATAACAGCTCGTTCGTAAAACGGTCTTTGACGCTCAAGCGATAGTAGAATTCATCGTAAGTTATGATCGAGAAGTTAAGCGACTTCTTCGTGAGCTTTTCTATCTGTGACACCTGTGTGCGCAACTTTTCCTCGGTTCCATTATCGCAAACGATGAGTAAATCGAGCGTCGCACTAGACCCAGGCACCAGAGCTCCCGCGGCAACCACTAGTCGAATAGCAGGATTTCCCCTTAGACGCGCCTTCCATTCATCAGTCTTGGTGTTATTTACATGCACTGCATTGGTATGAGTGTCGGAGAAGATGTCGCGAAACGGTGAGTAAAGCGCATACTGTTGATTAACTTCGTAGAACAATTTGTTATCTGCGGTGGTACTAGTGATTACACCGACAGATAAGAGGTTGGAGAGTTCGCGCCGTACAGAATTGATTTGTTCATCAATTAACCGCGTGATCTCGCGGACATAAAAGGCCTTACCGGGGTTATTGAGGAACAAATGTAGTAGCTTTACCCTCGTTTTTGATCCAAATAATGCGTCAATCATCTCTGTCCCTATATATTTCGCATAACTTTATTATACTACTATAGCACATCTGGGTTATTTAGGCGTGCAAGGAGGTACTCTTCTGCCTCGTCTCGGCTCAGCCACTGAATAAAATCGTTACGCTTCAACCATGTTAGCTGCCGCTTTGCAAGACGCCAATCAAGCGTAATGAACTTTTCAATCACTGCATCATATGTCATATCACCCACATAGAACTGTCGTGCAAGTCGATAGATATTGCCCGTCATCGCTTCACTATCCCAGCCGTATATATCCGCAAGACGCTTCGCCTCATTCAAACCCCCTGCTTCAAAAATGACCCTACCTCGCTGCTCAATGCGACTCCGTAGAATAGTTCGGTCGGTACTAATGCCGATCAGAATTGCATCACTACGCGGCATCGTTTGACGAGACTGCTCGGTGCCACTACGTATGATTGCATTGATAAGGTATCGCTTGTTTTTGGCGTTTTCTGGCAGCTTTATGTTGTTTTCTAAACAATATTTACTAATGGCAGTTATGTCTTTATTTTCAAATTCTTGGCGAATTTTTGTAGTATTTTTGTCATCGGGTAAGTGATAGTCAAACACTACAGAATCTATATAAAGTCCAGTGCCCCCAACGATAAACGGCACCTTGCCGCGGGCGCGAATCTCGTCAATTTTGGCAAGTGCGTATGCCTGGAAATCGGCGACGGTGAAGCGCTCCCCTGGCTCCGCTAGATCAAACCCCCAGTGGGGTACGCCCTGTCGTTCTGCTATTGTGGGCTTGGCGGCACCAATGTCCATTCCCCGATATATTGCCCGCGAATCTGCCGAGATAATTTCACCGCTACATTGACGTGCAACATCGATGGCAAGACCGGTCTTGCCGCTAGCCGTCGGACCATATATTACTACAAGTGGCTGCTGGGTCGCCATCGCCGCTCCTCGAAGCCATCAACCACAAATGTGTCACTACACTCTACTCCTTCGGCAGCGAGCGCAGCTGCCTGCGCCTCCCTCCCGCCATGGTAGCCATTTGCAAGCCCACCAAAGCGATTGACTAACCGATGCCATGGTAAATTAGGGTCGCCATAATGCGCGATCCCGCCCACAATACGGCTTGCGTATGGACTCCCAGCCATAGCCGCCAGATCCCCATAGGTAGCAACCCGCCCCTCTGGCACAAGTGCTATGAGGTGTTCTATATCATGTCGAAAGGATTCATTTGCCATAGGTTATAGTTTCGCAAGATACCCTGCAAGATCATCGAGATGAATCTTAGCTTCGCCCTCTTGGGTGCGCAGGCTAACCTCTCGTGCTTCGGCATCTTTTGGCCCAACAATAATCTGAACGGGTATTTTCCACGCCGTTGCTTCACGAATTTTTTTGCCAAGACTCTCGTTGCGATCATCAATCGTGTAACGTAGCTCGTTATATTTGACTGGCTGCATAAGCACTGTTTCATCGAGTACTACACGAATCTGCGCCACATAGTCCATGACCTGATCATTAATAGTGAGGATGCGGATTTGCTCTGGTGCCATCCAAAAAGGAAACCAGCCAGCAGTGTGCTCAATATAAATACTCATAAACCGCTCGATAGAGCCGAGTAGCGCACAGTGCACCATAATCGGCCGCTGCCTAGAGCCATCTTCGGCAATATATTCCAGATCGAATCGACCAGGAATCGCATAATCCAGCTGTACCGTCGCAAGCTGCCACTTGCGGCCGATTGCGTCTGTTGCCATAAAGTCCATCTTAGGACCATAGATCGCGGCTTCACCGATCCCAATCTCGTATTCTAAGCCAAACTGATCAGCCAGCTTATGGATCGCGTTTTGGGCCGACTCCCACATTTCTGGCGTACCCAGATAATTGTCGGCGTCATCGCGAAAAGATAGTCGCAAAGAGAGCTTCATATCAAGACGGGCGTAGAGGTCCTGCGCACTCTCGATCAACTCTGAGAAAATCCCCCCTACCTGGTCGCTCGTACAAAACACATGAGAATCATCCTGCGTAATCGCACGCACTCGGCTCAACCCGCCTAGTTCACCGCTTTTCTCATCGCGGTATACCGTGGTAGTTTCCATGAGTTTTAGGGGTAGATCCTTGTAGCTACGTGGCCGGCCTGCGTAAATCTGCGTATGGTGCGGGCAGTTAACAGGCTTAAGTGCCAGCTCATCCCCCGACTCTGTCGAAGTAAATCTAAGTAGCTCAGGGAACTTTTCGAAATGCCCAGAGGTTTTGTATGTATCAAGCTTTGCAATGGTAGGGATCCAGACTTTTTGGTAGCCATGCTTTGCGCGGTAACTCTGAGCAAGTTCATTCATCATGTCGCGCAAGATCGTTCCGCGCGGCGTAAATAGGGGCAGCCCAGCACCGATAAGGGTTGAACTAGTAAACAAGTCCAGTTCGCGGCCTAGCTTGCGATGGTCGCGTCGCTTGGCTTCTTCGAGCATATGAAGGTGCTGATCGAACTCTTCCTGGGTCGCAAACGCCACCCCATACAGGCGCTGCATCTGTGGATTTTTCTCCTTGCCGCGCCAATAGGCACCGGCGACTCGCATCAGTTTGAATGCACCTACCTGCCCAGTGCTGGCCGCATGTGGGCCGCGACAAAGGTCGGTAAAATCACCATCAGTATAGAAAGAGACGCTCTCGACGGCCGAATCACCCGCTGTAATTGTACCTAACTCTGCTGCGTCTAGGTCTTTAGCGATTGTCGTACCGGCTCGGTGAAGATCATTAAGGAGCTCTTCTTTATACGGCTGGCCAGCTTCCCTCGCCCACCCGATGGCTTCATTGATTGCTTTTTCGCTGCGCACAAACTCATAGTCCTTGTTGATGATTGCCCGCATTTCTTTTTCGATACGCTTGAAGTCGGCCTCGGATATTTTGTCCTCGCCAAGGTCAATATCATAATAAAACCCATGCTCAACCACCGGACCAACGCCAAACTTAGCATGTGGCCAGAGATGCTGAACGGCCTGCGCAGTGATATGAGCAAGGCTATGGCGCATTGCATATAGTTGTTCTTCGTTCATTGAGACTCTCCTTTTGGAATAATAAAAGCACGCAATACGTAGTCGACGTGCGTGCCTCGGTCCCATGAATCGGGAGGTTCCACCTTGGCTATTACTATTGTTGCATTTGGTAACGTCCATCTGCAACCGCTCCGACGAAGCTCAGGAGGTGGTTAATCTCCTTCATTGCCTGATCTCACTATACTATACTCGTCTCTGTTATTGCAAGATTTTCCCCTATCTGATATCATATGTTGGTACAACTGAGGGCGATTAGCTCAGTTGGCTAGAGCGCCACATTGACGTTGTGGAGGTCATAGGTTCGAGTCCTATATCGCCCACCAAATCGGAACAAGTACGCCGCGAAGCGGCGAGATCACCACCCATAAGGGTGGTTTTTCGTGCTGATTATCCACACAAGGAAGTAGTTTTCCACATCAAACCGCATAGCGGAAAGCATAAACTTATTCACGTGGTGATATAGTAGGCGCGGTTGTGAGTGGTTGACTTTTTATTATTCTTATGTTAATATGTAATTATGGCTACTACCTCAACCCCTTCGAAACTATCACGCTACCGCCTAGATTTTGAATATAATCAGAGCTGGGCTGACGCAAAACGCCAAACCCGACAGCGCGCATTACCAACCGAATAAGCGCGTGTGCATTAGATAATCATTAGTCCCAGCCCTTCTCTAGGAGAGGGGTTGCTTATTTTTTGCGCTTGGTAGCCTTGGCGCGCTGAGCAGATTCGAAGGTGGCTTTGTCGGTCACGTCAAATTTGTCGAGATATTTACCCAGCATCAGGTGCGTCTGAGCATTATAGGCAGAGAGCGCACTATACGCGATAGAGGTAATTGGCATCAATAACCACTGGAGCGCCATGGCGACAGTCCTGCGACGCTTGTACCGTGCGGGGCGCGGCGGCAAGAGCTTGAAGCTTAGGAAAATCGATATAAAAAGCCCCACCATAGCAACACGCTGAATCAGGCTGACCACCTCTGGCAACTGGTGGGCCACGATATCACGTGATGCCTGCGGATTAAGGATAAGCGGCACCCAACCGCCTATCGCCACCAGGATTGCTACCGATGCCAGCGATACATGGCTGTCTAACAGGCGAAGGAATCGTGCAAGCGATGGCCAAAATGGCGCGCGCCGGGCAGAGGTGAAGATATTAACAGCGACATACGGTATATCGGATGCGCCGTATGCCCAGCGACGAAGTTGTTTGAACTGGGCAATAAGCGTGCCCTTGAGCGTATCGGCCATGACGGCATCCTGATAGACCGGTACGTATAGCGGCAGCACGTCGTAATCTCCACGAAAGTGAAAATAACTACGCCAATACTGATGGCCATCCTCGACAATACTGCGCTTGCTCCAAAAGTTCATCGCGATCAGCCCTTCGAGGGGCTGTGAATGCGACGCAAAGTTTCGTAGCGTATGGGGCCGCATGCTCGAAATAATCGTCCAGAAGGAATTACCCGTAGCAATCACGCGCATAGGCGCTGGCGCATCCCATATGTTACCAAAAAACAGCGCCAGTGGCTGATACGAGAACCGCTGCCTATCCTCGCGCACAATGTATTCGTAGGTCAGATAGTCAAAATAGGTGGGATGTGGACGATTATCACTATCAAGCGTTGTTACTATTACATCAGAGTGCGGGATTGACTGTGAAGTAATCCACTGGGTTGCGTGCTGGGCGGCATACGTAATATTAGGCCCCTTGCCTACCACCTCATGCGGCATATCCTGGGGGTGTTCTACCGTCATAAAATGATGGAACTGCTTGGCATACTTGCTCTGGAGCCGAGCTGCGACCTGTGCTGTCGCCTGGCCACCCCTGGCCTCGTAGGCAACCACCACTATCATGTGCTGAGGGTCGTAGGTGCAGTCGAGCAATGAGGTTACCGTTGTATCTAGCACATCAAATGATTCATTGTACGTTGCTATAATGATCAGCTGGTACAGCTGTGAAGGGCGCGGGTACGAGCCAGCTGGTGCCTCTGCAATGTATTGAAGGTTGTCGAGATGGACTTGGTGGTCATAGCCACCTTGTTTGTTGGCCCCGGCATAGCCAAGAAGGGATTGGGCTGGATCCTCTAGCTCGCCCAGGCGCTGATGCCAGTTAACTGCCGATGCGGCACGATAGGTCCGATATCCTGACACAGTACGATATGCAATACCCATAGCCTTGACGGCCATCGTAATGATAATCAATAACAGATAGGCAGCTGCCAACGTGGGGCTTACGAGAGACAGAATAATTAATAGTAGGACCGCCGAATAGCTAACCGCGCCAGGTAAGATCTCAAAAAAGCGGTAGAAAGGCGTACGTTTTCCGAGAGGAAGCTCAAGATTGCTCATACTCACCTATAGAAATGCCGTTACGATGACTTGATGTGCGTAAGCGAATGCAATAAGCAGCAGTGCAATCGCCGCTCCACCTGCTACAAATACACCAGTGCGGCGGCCCAGAGCCGATAATTTGACCATCAGTGCGATATGAATCATTGCGACCGACAGGGCAAATACGATAAATGTATAGAGGTAGTACCAGCGATCACGATAGTAATGTGTCTCACCAAAATAAGTGTATCGGCTGGCGATCAGGATATCTCTTTGCTGCACAGACAACAATAACATCGCACAGAAAGCGAGTGTCAGCATAATAATTACGCCAACGAGGACTATAAACTTGCGCTCACTGAGGAGCTGCTTTGTCTGAAGGATAAATTCACTACTCATAATTGTATTTGTTGCTTGCCTCTGGAGCCGCCTGCCGGGATCGAACCGGCGACCTACACGTTACGAATGTGTCGCTCTACCAACTGAGCTAAGGCGGCAAGACTACACGATCTGATTATACCATCGATACCCACAAAAACGAAACGTGTCGCCCCTGTTGCACGAACAATATAAACCTGCTATGATATTATGCAGCATGCGCTCGTAGTGAAGTTGGCCTATCACGCCTCCCTGTCACGGAGGAGATCGCCGGTTCGAATCCGGTCGAGCGCGCCATAGAAAAACGCTTACCTATTTGATGGGGTGAGCGTTTTTCTTTTCCTAGCCTAGGCTACAAGGCAACTATCGCGAGGGATAGCGCTCGCTGATGGCCTGCCAGTCCACAACATCCCACCACTTTTTGATGTACTCGTCTCGTCGATTGGCATAATCTAGATAATAGGCATGCTCCCACACGTCAAGCCCCATGAGCGGCGCGGCGCCAGCGCTCATGAGCGGATTATCTTGGTTTTGCATGGGTATAATGGTAAGGTCATCGGCAAGCCATACCCACCCGCTGCCGAACAACTTGCCAGCCGCATCACTAAACGCATCAACAAATGCCTGGAAGCTACCGTATTTCGCCATCAACGCCTCCCCTAGCTCGCCGCCTGGCTGGCCGCCACCATTCGGAGACATGATCTGCCAAAATAATTGATGGTTGTAGTGCCCACCACCAAAATTGCGCAAAGCAGTACGAATGTTCTGCGGCGCACTATCTAGTGTGCTGAGGAGCTGCTCCAGCGACGTCTTCGAACCATCTGGATAATCGCCAAGCGCCATATTGAGCTTGTCTACGTATGATTGGTGGTGTTTGTCATGGTGAAGGCGCATAATATCAGTGCTAATGGCGGCACTGAGTGCCTCGTAAGAATATGGGAGCGGTGCTAGTGTAAATGCCATGGCGGATTGAACTCCTTCTTCGGGGGTTGGTTAATTTGTCGGGGCAGATGTGTGGTCTTCGAGCGCAGGAACAGTGATATACTCCTTGATCTTGCCCTGCTGTCGAAGGTGCAGAACCGTTGCTTTCAGCTGAGTGAGTGGGACTTGGATAAATTCGTAATTGACCTGGCTATCATTTTTTTCGAGCAGGCGAATGAAGTAGTAGCCGTCACCCATGCTACTTTTGATCACCCCAGAGACTTGTCCTTTGGTAAGTTTTTGGGCCTCACTTGGCAGATTACTCGTTGCACCAGTGACACTGGTGAGCCCTGATACTCCGTACCGAGGTGCGGAGTCGCCCGTTACCGCTAGTTGCTTGATAGTGTCCTGCATGGCAATCGTAGGGGTTTGGGCCAATATCTGAGCGATTTTTTGCTGGAAATTATTCGCTGTATCATCCACCGCAAACGAGACTTTTTGGACCAATAGCCGCTGCTCGGCATCATGGCGATACTCATCGCGCGACCAGTTGAGGTACCTCATAGCCGATGCGTCATAGGCTTCTTGCGAAACGGTGCCATTTTGGGTTTCTTTGTCTCTGTTGATGATTTGGTCGATGTCACCAGAGGTAACCGATATGCCACGCAATACCGCCACATGGCCAGCATAGGCAGCCAGGATAGCATTGTCCATTGTTTTGCGCTTGACGTAGTCGAGCTGACGCTTGCCATCAGCACTTGAGGGATCGATCTGGTCGTATTGGCGCAAGTAGTACTCGGAACTACGATAGCCCATCAAATAGTCGCTATAGCGCACCGAGATACCATCAACCGAAGCGGCGGGCAGTGGAATCAACATCGTGATGCGATAAAAAAACGTATTGGATGTTTGCTCCTTGTATAGCTGCCACCATGTTAGCCCACTAAATATTGCCAGTGATGCTACCACAATAAGCAGCGTGTTGATGACTAGCTTGTGGCGGGCATACTGAATTGGATACTTAAACTTACGCCCACCTGCTAAAATCCGCTCTCGATGCTCGGCCACAGTCTCATTCGTAATACGCTGCGGCGGCTGAGCAGCTTTTTTGCGTATCTGAATTTTCTTAATTGATGGCTTCTTCATATAGTCCTTTAGCGTTTTTTGTTGCAATTTCTACAGCATCTTGTAATTTATTGTATATTTCTGCTGGATCCTCGACGTGGCGTATGACAAGATCGCCTACGAACGTCTGGATGACGATGGTTCCAAATTTGAAAATTTCACCAGAGAACCCAGGGATATTATAGCTTATGTTTTGGATCTTTGATAGGCTGAGCTCGACGACGTCAGTGCCAAAAAAGCCTTTTTGGGTGACCTGGCGGATGCGCTGATCAGTCACAAGGTAGTAAGTATACCGCCACATAATGAAATGGTAAGAGAATAGCAAGAGCCCTACCGCAAGGCCGCCGAGCGGAAGCAAGAAAAGCTCGAGATTGCTCTGCCAAATAAGCGGTGGTATCGAGGCAATTGCAAGGGGCAGCAACAGGCCATAAAACCCTTTGCGCATTGCAATAATGTGGCGACGAAATATAAATAAAAGCCGCTCGTCGTCCCGCTGGCCATTGAAATCCTTTGAAGTTGCGTTGTTTGTCATAGTTATATACATGTATTATATCATTGACACTACCCGGCGGTGGCCGAACATATGTATAGTAGGTAGAAAACAAATATAGTGCGCTACGCACGCAAGTATCACCAAAAAATGCTAAAATAGACGCGTGAGCGATACGCAATCAAACCAAATAGCTTATGTTGAGTTTCTAGCCACAAACATTGAGGAACTGAACAAAACCAGAGGTTTCTTTACCAAGGCTTTTGGCTGGGGCTATGTGCAGCGCGCCTGTGGCAGACGGTTTCACTTTAAAGACCCCTCCGGCAGTGAGCTAGCGGCGTGGTCGGAGTAGATAGCCATGCAAGCCCCTGATGATCTGCAAACCATACCAGGTGTCGGCAAGAGTCTTGCCGCAGATTTACGCAATCTCGGTATTCATCACGTTCGAGATTTGAAACGCAAAGATCCAGAGGCGATGTATGAGCAACTTATGAGTAATGCAGGGCGCCATATAGACCGCTGCGTATTGTATGTTTTCCGCTGCGCTGTGTATTTTGCCGAACAAGAAAAGCACGACCCACAGAAATTGAAGTGGTGGAATTGGAAAGATAACGAATAGGTTTTGCCGTACAATGAGAAAGATGAAAGTATACGTTGTACTGCTACGCGGCATCAATGTTGGCGGAAAAAATAAGATACCGATGGCGGTACTCAAACAGCGTTTGGAAGAGCAGGGCTTTGAAGTTGTTGCGACGTATATTCAAAGCGGCAATATAATCCTACTGTCCAACCTGGATGCTCACAGGCTCAGCGCAAAGATTGAGGATACTATCACCAGAAACTTCACACTAGATAGCACGAGTATCAAAGTGCTCGCTCTTGACGATGTAGCATTCAAAGCTATTGTGGCCCAAGCGCCCAAAAAATTCGGCAAAGACCCGAGCCACTATCGGTATGACATCATATTTCTCATGGGCGTTAGCTCAACTGATGCGATGCAACACATTGATGTGCATGCAGGTATTGATGAAGCATGGCGGGGCGAGCGGGTCGTGTATTGTCGCCGGCCTTCGCTCACCAACCCGAATGCCACTAAAAGCCACTTAGGCAAAATTGCTCAGACACCACTATACCCATCGATAACGATTCGTAACTGGAACACAACAACGAAACTACTCACGATACTAAAAGAGCATGAGCAACAAGGAGCATAATTGTCTTATGGCACCCACTCACCACCAGAAAGCCCTTTTCCTAATGTTGGTACCCCGGGCAGGAGTCGAACCTGCAACCCTTTCCTTAGGACGGAACAGCTCTATCCAATTGAGCTACCGGGGCGACACTTCCTATTGTAACTGTAAGCACCCCTGAGCGCCAGACCTCCGGGGATAGCGTTATCACTATGCGTCACTCAACGCGTGTATTTTTCGTGCAGAGCCTGGTATTCGTAGATCTCGGTGTCCGCAAACCAGTGCGCGATCTCTTGCTCGGCCTCATCGGGGTCGCCGCTGGCATGGATCAAATTAGGCACGCCGATTGATTCCTCGTCCGCATAGCCAAAGCTCATATGAGAAAAGTCGCCGCGGATCGTCCCCATATCAGCGCTCTTCGGCTCGGTTGGGCCGATAATCTTGCGGACCAGCACCACCGCCTCTACGCCCTCGAAAACCATAGCGATGACCGGCCCCTGCATCATAAAATCAAGCGTCATACTAAAGGCATGTTCACCACGGCGGGTGATCATCTTGCCAATTTCTTCATAATGTTTGTGGTAGTGATCGCGGCTAGGTGCGATCATTTTTGTCGCAACGATCTTGAGGCCAACGCGCTCAAATCGAGACAATATCTCGCCTACGATCCCACGCTGCACCGCATCGGGCTTAAACACTACTAGGGTTTTTTGAACATTTTTTGAAATCATGGCTAATTCCCTGCCGTATGCGGCGTTAATGCTTGGCTGTTTCCATTGTAGCAAAGGCCGCCCACAAATACGACGGGCCAGTCCCAACAGCTACCGTTTCGCGACAAAATCAGCTATGCTAAGGACATGTATACGTCCGAACTACTGATGGACTACATCGAACACCTAGAGGTAGAGGGCGGGCGGTCTGCCAAGACGGCCCAGAATTATCGGCTGTACCTAGAGCGATTTGTCGAATTTACCAATGACATTCAAGTAGAGAATATTACAACAGAAACTATTCGCAAGTATCGACTATGGCTCAATCGTTATGCAAATGACAACGGTGACAGCCTGGTTACTATCACCCAGGCCTACCATTTGATCGCCCTGCGTGGGTTCTTGGGCTATTTGTCTCGACGCGACTTGCCGGTAATTGGCCCCGAGAAAATTGAGCTGCCAAAGACCATTCGCAAACAAGTTACCTTCCTATCGCACGAAGAGGTGCTGCGAATGATCGATGTTATTCCGACAATAGATACCGAAATCGTGCTTCGTGACCGAGCGCTCATCGAGCTACTGTTTTCGAGCGGATTGCGGGTGTCTGAATTAATAGGCCTCAATCGTGATCACATTAATACAAAGCGGCGAGAATTTATGGTGCGCGGCAAGGGGCAGAAAGACCGCCCGGTGTTCATCGACACGCAAACCGCTGAGCATGTAGAGGAATACCTGGCAAAACGCATGGATAACCTACCGCCGCTATTCCTTAACTACAGCCGCAATAACCACGTGGGAAACAGTGGTGATTATCGGCGATTGACCTCGCGGAGTGTCCAGAGAATCATCAACAAATATGCACGACTAGCGGGAATCACAAAACACGTCAGCCCGCATACCATGCGCCACAGTTTTGCGACAGATTTGCTTATGAATGGCGCAGATCTACGCAGCGTACAGACGATGCTGGGCCATAGCAATATCAGTACGACACAGATCTACACCCACGTTACCGACCAACACCTAAAGGAAGTATACGAACGATTTCATAGCGAAGAATAGCGGTGGCTATGGGCAATTCTGGGTAAACGTGCTGGGGTTTTTGGTAACGATGAAATCTTTGCAGACATTGTTGTCTACCGAAAGAGCGGCATTGGGATAGCTAACGTCACCCCCAATCTCGACACGAGTGAGTATACGACGGAACAAATTATTTGCTCGGCCTGTAGAGTCGACTTCAATCTGTGCACTGCCAAAACTGATCTGTTGGCCGGCAGCATTGTAGGCATAGAGCTGAAAATTAGTTCGGCCATAGAGGGGCGTCAACGCCACATAGGTGCTAGACGTAGGGGCTGGAAGATTGACCTTCATCGAACAGGCATAGCCGCCAGGGGCAAGCTGTATACTACATTTGGTAAGCACTGGCGCCGAAGGTGTGACGCGTGACGATAGTGTGGTCTCGCTGAAATTGGATGTCGTAGGAAACAGGAAGGCAGCACCGGGCGCATTGCGCATTTGATCTTGATTGCCCGACAAGGCCGCATCGCTACTAGCTACCTGAAAACGCATCATGGGGGGCACGTTAGTGTAAATGGGGTTGGATGCCTGCCATACTCGGGGTAATGTGATGTTTGCAGGGCTGCCGTAGCTAGGATATCCAAGGGTCATATCGGCATCGTTGGTACGATCCGCGGCATTGTACCAACGTACCTCGACAGAGGTGATCGGGCTTGACGAGCTGATAGGCACCACCGCAGTCTGATCTTTGTTGAGACTACCGAGGTAATCCATTGGGGCTTTGTTAATAGTGACGCAGGTGTAGGCCTGGTCCATCGCATCGGCTGCGGAATCAGAGGCGTTCTTGCGGACCATCTGCTCCTGGAGCTTGGTATTACCGTAGAGCGCCGCCTGCACCGTGTTGCAGCGTTTGGCATTAATTACATTGGCAATCTGCTGGCAGCGCGAAGCGTCGGCAATGCGCCCCGACTCACAGTCCTGAGCAACAAGAATCACGCGCTTGGCATCTTCTACCCCAGCCTGAGCCGCATCGTAGGCGCTCTGTGACACATCATTTAGGGTTGCCTGACGCTGATCGGCAAGCATAATGCGGGTAAAACTAACCGTAGCAATGAGTAACAGCATTGCTGCAAATATAACAACAAAGAGTGATACCGCGCCTGATTCAGATTGTTTATTCATTTATACAGCACTCCCCGTCCTGACGACAAAATCAAATACATTCACCGCGCAATAATCCTCTTGACCATCTGCCTGAGATGGCGGGCGACACTGGCCACCTAGCGGCTCGATACTGCCAGTAGAGGTCTTGGTTGTGGTCGTGTAATCTACGGTGGTAGCGTCGTTTGTGCCGATAGTCAGGGTGATGTGATATACCCCGCTCACTGGCGATCCAGTGATCGCCGCGCGGTGAATGGCAAGAACACGGTCGCCATTGTCGAGGAGGCTAAGCGAATTTTGTTTGCTGAGACTAGGTAGCGATCTGTCTTTTTGCCAAGTATCGCAAATGACCGCATCTGCATCGTTGACTTTGGCAAAATAAACCGGAGGGCTACCGGCGTCAGTATACTTGAGCGGGCTGGTCGATCCACCGGAGGCATTGAATGTTTTGCCGTAACTCCATAGATAGGTGTATTTGCCCGTACAAAGCATGCCGTACTCGCTTGGCGACGTGATGATATGCGCGGCAGGAATTGGCTGTGCTTGAGAAATAGTACGGCGCATGTCTTCGACGAGCAGTCGGCCCTCGGAGTTGACTGTGCGTAGCGTGATACCCTGCGTGTATATTTTGCTCGTCATAATTACAACGGTGGCGATCATAATCAATAACACGGCGATGAATGTCATCGAGATCATCAGCTCGACGAGCGTGAAGCCGCGCATGCGATTACTTTGGCTCATACAACCTCACAATCGTGCCAATCGTCACCGGCGCATTGCTACCCGGGGCTGACCAGCAGGCTTTTATATGAAAATCAACGAACGGTACGGCCTCGTTAGTGTCACTCGGCACTGACTGCACCCAGATGCCGTATGCTTTGGACGTGGTCGAGGCCATGTCGATCTGCGAGTATGGCGGCAGCGTACCACTTGGATCACTTGACATCACGACATTGCTGTTAGACCCTAGCTTGATGGCGCCAGAACCTGCATCTACCGCCACAAAAAAGGCATTCTGTGGCCGAGTCGCGTCGCACACTCCGTTGATTACCTTGATATCCTGAGCCTGAGACACTGCGTGAGCGCTATCTTTGAGCTGGAGCCATAGGTCGTCGCCCGACATTGGCTTGCCGCGCTGGAAACGATCGGTGTAGCTTTTGTTGATAGCACGCAGCAGCTCTGCCTGCCCATCTATCTGATACCGCACCTGCGTGATCTCGAGGGAGCGCTGCGCTGCCGCTACGCCCTGATTCATTACCAGGATCGAGCCGACCACCACGCTCGCGAATATCGCAAAGGCAATCAATACCTCAATAATAGTGTCGCCGCGTTCGGATGAGCCTACGATTTGTCGCATACGTGCTCCCCTTCGCTTGGAATCTCAACCGCGCTTTGGTTAGTCGCGAATGCATTGATCCGCACCCCCATCCGCGCAGGCTCAACAATATGCAGGCTATTACGGACATTTGGGCGCACACACAGTACGAGCGGCTGGGCTGTTGTAGTATTTACACTACTCGGTGCGAGTAATTCATCGAATGATGCGGCTTGTTTTGGCAAATGGTATGTGGTGACCGAGCCGCTGAGCGGCGACCGGATAATCAGCATCGTAAATGGCGCAGGGTCGGACGAAACCGCGGCACCGGGCTGGCTAGATGGTACCAGGCCGGCACTCCAGTTGATATCCTCGCGACTAACGCGAAAGGCATCATCAGTGCTGGTAACCCCAGGGTCGACTGACTTAAATGTGTATTGCTTGAGCTCGTCGAGATCATTCTTCTGCGAGACAGCGTTTGATTGCTTGATCGCGATCACATTGGCCGCGTACACCCGTGTGGCCTCAGTATTGGTAGATATGTAGCGACCAATCACCACGCACTCGCTCATACCGCGCGGTGCATTATCGCCCGCTGGCAGATTGATTGCATCGGCACTATTGCAGGCAGCGGCATCAGCACGGGTATTCTCGACATTTGCCGTGTTGGTGTATTGCATTTGGATAAATGTCTGAAGTGAGGTAAGGCTGTCTTTGTATTTTTGCTGGGACAGAGCGGTATCGAGGCCAACTAGCATGATAATTGTCAGCACCGAAGATACGGCAAAGAATAGCATCAACTCGATGATCGTAAAGCCTGCGCGCCCTATACCCTGTTTCATCATCATTGATTATACCATAACCACTATAGCAATGAATAGAAGCCAAAAAGTGATTCAATCTGTGGCGCAAGCATAATTGCTGCTACGAAGCCAATGATCAGCAGTGGCCCAAATGGCACTTTGCTGCCGGCATTTACCCGACCGCTGACGAGGCCGGGTATGACCACGAGGCAACCGACAATATTTGCAATAAATAACGCGGCAAGCGCAAGCCGCCAATCGCCCAGCAGGAGCGCGAGGCCGGCCCCGAGCTTGTAATCACCGCCACCCACCCAGCTACCGTGAGAGATGGTATACAGCGCAAAATACAGCCCTGATAGTATCACCAGGCTCCCCAGTAGCGACCAGCTTGCGGCAGCAATATCCTGGTTGGTAGCGACGATGATACCCGCATATAGCAGTGCGATCGCTATCAGCAGCATCGTGATAGCGAGCGGCAGCATCGACCACCGCAAATCGTACCAAAACAGGATAGCGATACAGACCCCAGCGCCGATCCATAGTAGCGCACGCACTAGTAAGAGCATTGTTAGCGGCTGTCCAGCAAATAGCACCAGATACGACAGCACAACATAGGCGCTGGTGCTTAGCTCGATTAATGGCTCCATAGTACCAATAGGCGTGCGACAGTAGCGGCACTTACCCAGAGTCGATAGCCAGCTGAGCAGTGGAATTAGATCAAACCACGCCAGTGCGTGACGACAATGAAGGCAGATAGAGCGGTCGGTCGTAAGCGTATGCTGTAAGAGGGGTTTGAGCTGGCGCAGCTGGCGCGACTCCTGCGTAGTCAGCCCCTCGCCGGTAGCAAGTTCGCGCGCCCGCAGCCGCCAGATCTGCGCGCCGGCAAAACTCCCGAGCACCAACCCAAGTAGTGACGCACCAATAACGGCAACCATATCCATTACCTTATCATAGCGTACTAGGTGCTAATAACAAACATCCGGGCCGACAAAGACCCGGATGGTGTTGCAGGGCGTACCTGCTAGTTATTGACGCAGGCGACGCCGCCACCTTCCATGCGCATCTGGAAAGCAACTTTGCTCGCACCCTTGTCGTTAGAGGTAACATTTTCGCCATCGCAGACTGCGCCAGCGTTGATGTAGATTTTGTCCTTGGTGTTGTCGTAGGTACCAGATCCACCAGTAGGAATAGGACCATTCTCAAATGAGTACTCGGTGCCGTCTGGATCTTGGAAAAGATCGCCACCGCTCTTCATGTAATTCGCCTTGAAGTCGGCATTGTAAGCGGTTTTGTCTGTACCGGGTAGCTTGTTCCTGTTATTGGTCTGGTATGATGTGATCTGTGATACTACCCGATCAAGATCGTGTCGACGCTGCGTGTCGCGCTGGCTGCGCTGCAGTGCTGGCAGTGCAATAAACACCATCAAAAAGATCAGTGCCGCGATAGCGAGCACGAGGACAACCTCGATGATCGTAAAGCCTTTTTTAGTTTGTAGTTGTTTCATGTAAATTCCCACCCTTTCCTGGAAATTACTAGTAAGTGCGCATAACGCTCATTCTTATCATACTGCCCATGGCCCAAAAAGTCTATACTTTTAGATTGCCGACGAGATTATAGATCGGAAACAGCACCGCCCCCACCATACCACCAGCCAAAAGGGCCATCACCACCATCAAAATTGGTTCGATTGCGGTCGACAAGGCGCGTATTTCTTCTTCAAGCTCATCCTCGTAGACTTGAGCGGTTTTGCCCATCATTTCGTCGATGCGACCCGATTGTTCGCCGATTTTGATCATTTGGGGTACGAGCGACAAGATGTAATCTTCGGGCGAAAGCGCATCCGAAAGCGCCTTGCCACCTTTGACTTTCTCGGCCGCATGCTCGATGCTCTTGGCAATGATGGTGTTGTTGACTGCATCCTGCGTGATGCGCATCATGTCGAGCATAGGAACGCCGGTCGCTAGCAATGTCTGGCCGGTGCGAGCAAATCGTGCCATATATAGCTTGCGAAACATGTTTTTGAACAGAGGTACATTGAGCTTAAAGCCATCTTTGAGCTTGATGCCGGCCTCGGTCTTGAGGTACTGATATAAGAAATATCCCGCAAACCCTAGTACAATCAGCACCAGCCACCAAAACTGCGTCAGAGCATGTGCGGTATTGACCATGATCTCGGTGAGTAGCGGCAACGGCTTGCGCAGGTCGCGGTAAAGCTTTTCTACCTGGGGCACTACGGCAGTCAGCATAAATATCATGACGGCAATAATCACCAGCAGCACAATCGATGGATATGTCAGTGCGCCGCGAATCCTACTCATTGTTTGGGCGTCTTTTTCTTGCTGCGCGGCAATGCGCAGAAGGGCTTCGTCGAGCGTACCCGACACCTCACCCGCTGACACGAGCGACAAATACACATTGTCAAACACTTCGGGATGCTGCGAAAACGCCTCGGACAGCGGCTTGCCGCCCTCTACCAGCGCGATAACATCGCCGATAACGTTCTGAAGCTTTTTGTTGCTGGTTTGGTCGTAAATAGTGCGTAGACTCTGAGTGAGCGGCAGCCCCGCGCTAATCAGCGTTGACAGTTGGCGGGTAAACACCACCTTATCCTTGGTGGTGATGCGGTTAAACAGCCGATTAATGAAGCTGTCGGCGTCATTGACTTCCTTGATATCAAGCGGCATGAGATGCTGCGCAATAAGCGCCTTGGCGGCTGCCGATTCTGACTCGGCCTTAACCGTAGCTTTAACAATCTTGTCAGTGGTGAGATCGCGTGCTTGATAATTAAAATCTCGCATTGTTATCCTCTCATGAGCCTATCTAGCTCGGTGATATCTACCGCATAATTACGTGCTTCGTCGTAGGTGATGGTGCCGCTCTGAATCAGTTCGACCAGGGTGCGATCCATGGTTTGCATGCCCTGATCGGCGCCGGTCTGGATGACCGCATCGAGCTGATGCGATTTGCCTTCGCGAATAATATTGCGCACGGCGGGATTAGCAATCAGGATCTCGGCAGCGACAACGCGGCCACCGCCAATGGCGGGGACCAATCGCTGGCTACAGATCGCCATGAGGATGTTTGCGAGCTGGGCGCGAATCTGTGGCTGCTGGTGCGGCGGGAAAACGTCGATCATACGGTCGATTGACTGCGAGGCAGAGTTGGTGTGCAGCGTTGCAAACACCAAGTGACCTGTCTCAGCGATGGTGATCGCGGCACTAATGGTCTCGAGATCGCGCATCTCACCGATCAGCACGACATCGGGGTCTTGACGCAGGCTCGAGCGCAGCGCCGCCGAAAAACTATAGGTGTCGTAGTGCACTTCGCGCTGAACGATAACGGATTTTTTTGACTTATGCGTAAACTCGATTGGGTCCTCGATGGTAATAATATGGTGGGATTTTTCGGAATTGATCTTGTCGACGAGTGCGGCAAGGGTTGTCGACTTGCCCGAACCAGTTGGGCCCGTCACCAGCACCAGCCCGCGCGGGAAATCTGCAAATGTCATGACAACTGGTGGCATACCGAGCTCGGTAACCGACTTGATTTCGTTGGGGATCAAGCGCAGCGCCGCCGCAATATTGCCACGCTCGTGGAACGCATTGACACGAAAACGTCCTAGCGTACCGAACGCAAAGCTAAAGTCGAACTCCTTATCCTTGAGCAAAATCTGCTGCTGATCTTGGTCGAGAATGGCAAATACCAGGGCCTCGACCATTTGCTCATCGAGTACCGGCGTGCCCGGCACGGGCAGCAGCGAGCCATCGATACGCAGCATCGGCGGCAGCCCTACCTGGATGTGTAGGTCGGAAGCGCGTTTTTTGACGACTTCCTCGAGTAGAATTTCGATACGTAGTTCTTTATTTTCCATATGCCCCCTTACTATATTATGCGGTATCTGATGTCACGCGGTTAACTTCTTCGAGCGTCGTAATGCCAGTCAGCGCCTTTAGGTAGCCGTCCTGTCGCATGGTAATCATGCCATGTTCGACCGCTTTGCGCTGGATTTCGGCGCTGGTAGCGCGTTTGATAATGAGCTCCTGGATCGCCTCGTTGACATCCATTACTTCGTACAGCCCGGCGCGGCCGCTATAGCCATTTGGGGTTAGCGGCGAATCTTTCCCCTTCACTAGAGTATAAGCGGTTTGGCCCGCAAGTGGCAAGTCTTTGTAGCCCAGATCCTCTGATACTTTAGTGATATCTGCTTTGGTTTTGGGCAGGAGGTGCCCCACCGTCGCTACGATATTCGCAGTCTCGATGGGGTTCGACCAATACGCATCGCGTTCGGGTGACACGCGTCGCACCAGGCGCTGGCCGATGATCGTATTAACAGTACTCGCAATCAAAAATGGCTCAATCTCCATATCAAGCAGGCGCGGTAACACCCCAGAGCTACTATTGGTATGGAGCGTGCTAAACACCAAGTGGCCCGTCAGCGCCGCCTGCACCGCCAAAGCTGCGGTTTCTTTGTCGCGGATCTCACCCACCATCACAACATTTGGGTCTTGGCGCAGGATCGATCGCAGCCCATTGGCGAATGTTAGGCCAACATCTGGATTTACCTGGATTTGGTTGACACCATCCATCTTGTACTCAACCGGGTCCTCAAGTGTAACGATATTGATTGCGTCGCTCTTAATCTCTTTGATCAAGGCGTACATGCTAGTCGATTTGCCGCTACCGGTCGGGCCCGAGGTAAGCACCATGCCATTTGGTCGCTTAATACCCTTGCGGATCATGCGCAAGGCACGGCCCGCGTAGCCCATCTGCTCGAGGTCGAAGCTATTGCTAGTTTTGTCGAGCAAACGAATCACCACTTGCTCGCCCCATACGACAGGGCTAATCGCAATACGCAGGTCGACTTCTTTGCCAGCCACCTTGACAGCAAACTGCCCGTCCTGGGGAATGCGGTGCTCGTCAATCTTGAGGTTCGACAGGATCTTGATACGGCTCACTAGTGCCGGCTCGATTGATTTGGGCAGCTGCATCACCTCGCGCAACACGCCGTCGACTCGACAACGAATACGCAGCGCTTTCTCGAGCGGCTCAACATGAATATCGCTGGCGCGGCTTTTCACCGCGTATTCTAGAATAGTGCTCAGCGCGCGGCTAATCGGCGAATCCTGAATGATGGTTTTGATATCTCGGGCTTCCTCGATCACCGCCTCGCGCTGCGAGGCTGCGGCCGCCTCGTCCACGCTCGAAAGATCGGTGTGGTACTGCTCGAGCACATGACGAACCCCGGCTTCGGATGTCATATATACCTTGAGCGGGCGCTGCACCAGGTTCGCAAGGTAATCGACGGCCTGCACATTATTGCCATCGATCATCGCCACGGCAACACGGTTATCGATTTCAGCCACCGCTACCGCCATAAACCGTTCGGCAATATCCTGCGGAATAAGGGTAAGGATTTTTTGGTCGATGGTCTTGTCGAGCAGATTGACGTATGGCAACCCAAGCACCTGGGCGATACCGTGCACCAGCACCTCGTCGTCGATAAGTTCGTTGTCAGAGATCACCATCAGCGGCGATTTGCCTTCGCTTTGCGCCTCAGACTTAATATCGCTAATCTTTTGCTGCGTCAATAGTCCCTGCTCAATCAGGAGTGAAAATAGTCTTTCTTGAATATCGGCCGTGATCAGCGCCATATATCCACCCCCTTGTTACTTAGTTATTACCTGTCGCAGTGGCTGAATCTTTACCAATCGTCACCGGCACAGTTGGGTTGATCGCGCTGGCGTTAAACACACGCGTATCGGGCGTCTGGACTTTTGTCGATATTGGTTCGGCAGTTTTGACACTGACCGGCTTGTCTTGAGCGCCGCCAATGACCATGTTGCCCACCGCATAGGTGATAAGCATCGTGATAGAGGCGATCAAAACGATCAGAGCGATATCTGTTTTTTTCATGGTTTTACCGTTGTAGTTTGGAGATTAATGGTTTTTTGGGGCTCAAAATATGCTTCGGCATTGCAGGTAAGCGTTATGCGATTGCCCTGCCGCTCAATACTAGCCTTGGTCACATTAATGGTGCGGATTGAGCGTTCGAGTTTTTTGAGTACATCGCGTAGGACGTTAGGATTTTGGGCATCAGCACTAACAGAGAACGAGAACGTAATCACATCGCCACCAGACCGCGCAAGGCTCGAGCTGTTGGTGCTGGTGTCTTCGACGCCATACACAGGGTTGACCATGAGCGATTCGATGCGTAGCGCTGGATCGTTAAGGAGTTTTTGCTGCAATGAGGCGCCCAGTGCCGACGAATTGGCGGTAGAAGGCAGGGCGTCCAGCACTACCTGAATCGGCTCAGTTTCGCCATCGATCATTACCTTGCGTAGGTCATCATTGGTATTGACTGCACGGATGCTGTCTTGCAGGCTGGCGATATCTTTGTTGTTTTGTTCGAGCGTCGAGGCGGTACGCTCCTCAACAGCCAAGACTTTTTCTTTGAATAGCGCCCTCTGTACCAGGAAAATAGATACGACAATCGCGATCCCCACCACCACAGACGCGCCAGCCACCCAAAAGAACATCGTTCGATTGGTTTGCTCGATCTGTTGATGTTTGCGAAGCGCGATTTCTTTTTTGCCAGCCATGATTAATTGCCCCTCGGTTTAGTAGCGCCATCGGCGAATAATGTAAATGGTACGCCGACATACGAGTCGGTAGCATTTGATTTGGTCGGAGCGACGATTTTGAGCGAGTCATTGGCGTTGCTGAATAGCACGTCTGGGTATTTGAACGAAAGCATAAACCGCAACACTCGCGAGCCATCCTGCCCATCGCCAAGGCTACGATCAGCGTCGTTGAGGTCTGTCGCGAGGGCCACGCCATTGGTGTCATCCGGCGCATACAGCTTGGTGGCAAGGATGGTTTTTTTGAACACTTCGAGCGCGGCGTAGCCACCCTTTGCTTGGCACTCTAGCAGCAGCGTCTTTGTGCTCGTGTCGACGGTCATGTTGACAATCGAAATACTATTCGGATCATCGGGGTTAATCGCACTCGCTACATCAAACATCCGCGAGGTAACAGATTTTTTGTCGTTGTAAGTAGAGATTTTTGCAAGTTGGTTTTGAACCGTTAGGGTATGTTGAACGTCTTCGACTGCGGCAAATTTTTTACTCTGCTCGGTGATGATTGCGTTGGCACGGAACTCTCGCCCCACCTGAATGCCCATCCACAGCAAAATCACCCCTACCAATGCAGCAGCGACAATACAGGCAATCATCGAGAACGATATCACCGTCGCACGCACCCGCTGGGCATGAATCAGTTCGCGCTTGACATCTGGGAGTAGGTTTACCTGAATCATACGTCTCCACCCCTTGCTGCTAGGCCTAACACGACGGCAAATTCTGCCGCAACCGGCGCCAGCTGCTGCTGATCAGCCTGAGCGATATTTACAGAGGCTAGTGGGCTCACTGCGCGGCATTGCAGCGACGTCTTGGCACTGATGTACTCACCAAATAGCGGGATGGTACTGGCAAACCCACCTAGAATGGCCCCATTTACCTTGCCATTTGGGTAGCGTGTCTGGAAGAATTTGACTGATTTTTCGACCTCGGCGATGAATGCATCGAGCGATGACTCTAATGCGCGCACCACCTGCCCCTCTAGCTTGTCTTGCGCCAGGCCAAACTTTAGAATAAACTGCCGCGCTTGGTCTTCTTGCACATTGAGGTTTTGTGCGGCAGATTTGGTCAGGGTGGCCAGGCCGGTCGGAATAGTGCGCACTAGTCGCGGCGTACCTTGGTAAGCCACCACCAGGTTGGTCGCCATCTCGCCGACATCTAATATCAGCCAGGCATCCATTACGCCGGGCGGCAACAGCGAACGAAGCATCGCAATTGGCTCTGGCTCCATCGCCACCACATTGAGGCCTAGGTTTTCGAGCATTTCGAGCCGCTGCTCTACGTACGAGTTAGCTGTGCTAGATATTAGGATTTCTTCCTCATTTGGATTGCGCTGGGACTGGCCAAGCGACACCCAGTCGACCTTTGCCTCGTCGATTGACATCGGCACGTATTTGTCGATTTGGTATTTGATGGTGCTTTTGAGCTCTTGCACCGGCATGTGTGGGATGTCAATTATAGTCGTAAATGATTTCTGCGCAGGCACGCCCACTACGACGTTCTTGGTGCGAATACCACTTTGGCCAATCGCCGTCATAATCGACTCGCCCAGGCGTCGCTCGGCCTCTTTAGAGTCGGCCGCGGTGTCTTTCATGTGAACAGTAGCGTAGCCATAATGAATCAGCGACCAGCGCCCAGGTGTGCCGCTGAGCTGCACTACACGAATTGCGTTGGTGCCGATATCGAGTGCAAAGAAGTCGCCCACACTTTTTAGAATACTCATGTCACCCTCTATTATACATAACCATCATCGCAGAGCGCAACCCTTTTGGTGACAATTGTATTCGTCGCCGGTGTGGTACAGTAGTAAGTATGAGTTTATCGATAGCTATCGTCGGCATGCCAAATGTCGGCAAATCTACCCTATTTAACGCCCTCACCAACAACGATATCCTGGCGGCCAATTACCCTTTTGCGACGATTGATCCAAATGTCGGCATTGTCGCCGTGCCAGATCCGCGCCTGGACGTGCTGGCTGATATGTATCATGCGGCCAAGATCATCCCCGCGACCGTCACTTTCGTCGATATTGCCGGCCTAGTGGCGGGCGCAAGCGATGGCGAGGGGCTGGGCAACAAATTCCTGGCCAATATTCGCCAGTGCGATGCGATCGTTCATATTGTCCGCGCGTTTGAAAACAGCGATATCCTGCACGTCGAATCGTCGGTCGATCCACTGCGCGACATCGAGACCATCAACACCGAGCTGATCTTGGCCGACCTGCAAACTATCGACAATCGCCTGCCCAAGCTGCAAAAAGACCTCAAGGCCACCCCCGCCCTGCGCGACGACATCGACTACTTGCAGTACATTCGTAGCCAGCTCGCCACCGGGCAAGCGCTGGTGAATATCCCGGAATTTGAGGCTGAGCGACTGCACGATTTGCATCTGCTCACTGCCAAGCCGGTAATTTATGTGTTCAATGTCGACGAGCAAGGCCTCTCTGACACCGCCAGGCAGCAGTATCTGGCTAGTCTTGTGGCACCAGCGCGCGCCATTTTCGTATGTGCCAAGCTCGAGGACGAACTCAAGGGCCTCGAGGCTTCTGATGCTCAGGAGCTCCTCGAAAGCTATGGTGTCGAGCAGCCAGGCCTTGTGCAGATGGTCCATGCCGCCTATGATCTGCTCGGCCTGCAGAGCTACCTGACCGCCGGCCCCAAGGAAGTCCGCGCCTGGACTATCCACCAGGGCGATACCGCTCCGCAGGCTGCGGGTGTGATCCATAGCGATTTTGAGCGTGGATTTATCGCCGCCCAAGTGGTAGACTACGACGATTTGGTCGCCGCTGGCTCCGAAGCCGCTGCCCGCGCCGCCGGCAAGCTGCGCACCGAGGGCCGCGACTATGTCATGCAGCCGGGTGATGTGGTCGAATTTCGATTTAATGTCAGCAAATAATTTCTCTCAAAAAGAAGCAAGCCTCGGTCGTCTTCTCTATTTCTAGAGTGACGACCGAGGCTATGACGGCCCGCTTCCGTTCGCTTCATGTCGCCGACTAGTTAGCTCTGTCAGCGACAAACACCGAGTTGTTGACATGACTCCTGACGGAGTTGTCGAACTTCCCCGTGCAGGTGGTCCCGACGACGCGCTCCGGACCGGTAGTAGCGTACAGACTGTACTTTGCCACCGCCGCCGGATAGGCATCCGACGACTTGTCCAGGCCTGTAAGCTTCAGGCTCACGCGGTAGCGGCACACGCCGCCAGTGTCGGTGTAGATAGTCAGTTCCGACCCTAGCCGAAGCTTTTGGTCGAAATTCTCCTTAAACACCGCCGAGTTGTCCGGCCACGTATGACCGAGGATCAACACCGTACCGCTGCCCTTGCCGGGTTGTGACCGGCCGCCGTACCACCCCATCTTCATTTTATCTTGGGGCGGTGCGGCCGGATATTTGCCGTTCCTGTCAGGCGGCATCGACTTGTCGAGACCAGTCGTCTCAAACGTCGTATCGATGGCCATGTCTGGCCAGGTGATTCGCGTAGGTACGCCCATCGTACAGGGCACAGACACCTTAGTCGTCGGAGGACCGCTGGTGCTACGTATCGTTTCAGATGTGGCCGGAACACCGCTCGGACCGACAGTGACGCTGGTGATCGACGGCACGGATGTTGCGGTCGTCTCCGCATCCGAGATTGGAGGCGAAGAGCCACAAGCCGTCAGCGCTGACGCTACGACTATTGCACTAAACCAGCGTAGAAATCGCATGGGTTTCTCTCTTTCGCGAACGGATTGTTATCACTGTGCGATCTGCACAGGACTGCCACGAGGCCCGTAACATATTATAGCACAAAATGTATATTTTTACAACTATCGCCAGATATGACGATGGCCCCGTTCTCTACTGCGCTGTGGCAATAGAGAACGGGGCCGATACTCTCCACCCTAAACGGGGGCAGAGAGCAAAATCCGATTCATCGTCTGAGGATCACCGCTTGTGGCGGATCACCACGATGCGACGGCGAACCGCCGCACCAACACCCACGAAAGCCAGCACACCAACGCCGATGAGCGCCCATGTGGGCGCCCCATCGTTAGTCTGGTACGTGCCGTGGTACCCCGTATCAGGGGCACCACTTCCCAGCTCGTCGCTGACCGGAGCCGGAGTGACCGGCTGGTTGGCGTGCGGCGAGACGGGCTGGCTCGGAACCGGAGTCACCGGTACCGACGGGGTCTCCGTCGGCTTCGGCTTGTCCGGAACCGGGGTGGTCGGGTCGGACGTAGGTGCCGGCGGGGTCGGGATGGGACCCGGCTCCGTCTGGCACTTGTCGGTCGTAAAGGTGAGCGTGTAGACCACGCTCTCCTTGCCGTCGGCGAACTTGTAGCCCGCGGCCGGCACTGCGGTGACCTTCACCTCCTTGGCGCCAAAAGTCGGCACCTTGACATTGGGAAGGAGCGCTTCAGGCTGACCATACCGGTACTCCACTCCTTCTACGTCGGGGACAGTGAAGGAGTCATTCGACACCCCTTCGGGTTCGCAGGTATCGGACTTAGTCGGCACCACCGGCGTCGCCACCTTGCGGGTGTCGACCGGCGGAGGCGGCGTGGTCGGAGGGGTAGTTGGCGGAGTGGTGGGCGGGGTTGTCGGAGGCGTAGTAGGCGGTGTGGTGTTACCACCGCCGCCATCGCACGCCTTGAGGGCCACGATATCCACCTTTATGGTGACACCGGCGCCCAAATCGAACGTCTGGCTGCCAGCCGGCAGTGCAGCGAGCTGCTGCATGACCTGCTGGGTTACCGTGACATCCCTGCCCACGATGTCAGCAAGCGTGACCGACTTGGTCGCGCCTGCATCAATCGTGACGGCAGAGTTCGTCACCGCGGTAGGGGCCGAAATCCCCACCTTAGCGAAGAACGCCGCCCCGAGGTCGCTCAGCTTGACGGGCTGAGTCCCCTTGTTAGTCACGCTCAGCCCGCTGTTCAGCAGGTTGATCGTGGTCGAGTCCTTCTGGCAGGGCTGCCAGAAGGCATTGATCGTCACGGCTAGCGGAGTCGGTGCGGTGCACGGGGCGCCGTACTCGAAGTGCCACTTCTTCGTGACCTGCGAGTCTTCGCCAGGGTCGAGCTGGCCATCCGCGAGGATGGCATCGATCTGTGCCTGGGTGCCTACCATTTCGTCCACCTGGACGATACGGCCGCATGGGATGGGATCGTTTGCCCCCATAAGGATCTGGGGGTATGCGGTGGTGATGTTGTTTACCACCGTAGCACCCGCTGGCAGGAGGAATCGAACTGTCCGGTTGACCACCGGCTCTTCCGTTGGAGGAGCCGAGGGTTCCGGCACGACCACCTCAATCGTGAGGTTGGCGACGGTCAGCGTATGCTCACCGACGACGAGTGCCGAGCTCAGACTCACCGAAAGGCCGCCGGAGACCGCCGGAGCGGTTGCTCGCTGTTCGGCGAGGATGCCCCCCGGACCTGTCACGGTAATGATGCACGCGCCCATATTGAGCGCGCCACCATCGATCTTACCCTTGAACGCCAGAGTGACGTCACCCGCCTTGGGCGCGCCCGTCAGCTGGAGCTGGCTGAGTTTGCACTCATCCAGCTTGGTGGGGTCAATCAGTCCGCCACCATCCGTTGGCGACGGCGACGGAGTCACCGACGGAGTCGCTGGGACAGATGGAGTGGCGGGTGTGGTGACCGGTGGAGCGGAGGGATCAGTCGACGGCTTAGCCGGCGGCGTTACTTCCTTTCCCTCGTCCTTGCCATCATCTTTCTTCGGCGCCAGAGGCGCCGAGGCAGACGGTGCCGGCGAGGCCGGCGGACCAACCACCGGTGTAGACGACGACGTGACCGACGGCGGAACCGGGGTAGGGGTCGGGTTTGCGCAGGCAAAGGCGCCCGTAACCGGACCGATCACTAGGGCAGCAACTCCGCACGCGGCGGCAGCAATGCTACGACCAGACATAGTGCACTCCTCTCTCTACCCCAGGGGGTAGAGCTCAGGGTTGGATACTACCTACCACTAGCGATATCTGATCGCCAGCGGTGCAGACGCCCAGAATACACGATGCACAGTTGGTATAGATGAATCGGATTGTTAAACACGAAAAACGCCCTGGAATCCCAAGAGCGCTCGCATCATAATCCAAATCGATCACCAGCTATGCGCCCTGTACTCCACGCGTTTGCATGTGCTTTGTAGTCGGGGGCGTCAATAAAACAACTCCACCCGTACAACAGTAATACATTATAGCACAAAAACTTGTTTTTGACAATAGTTTTCGTAATACCTCACTACCTTCGCAACAAAAACAGACCTCCGTATACTGGTAAGTGCAAACTAAACCAAGAAAGGAGGCCTGTATGGCCTATTCTAGCAACATTTATCTTCCAAGGACACGGCGCAATGCTGTGAACTTGGTGCTTTTCGAGGGGTGGAGTATGGTGAAAGCCGCCCGGCACACTGGCGTTCATCGGTCTACGATCTGGCGATGGTGCCAGCATCCCGATGCGAGCAACCGCGTGAAACTGCTTCGTACCCGCTCTTCACGTCCTCACTCTCACCCCAAACAACTCACTGAAGCAGTGGTGCGACGTATCCTTGAGCTTCGGTGGGAGCTCAGGCGCTGCGCCGAAGTCATCTGGCGCGTCTTGAAACGCGAAGGAGTCTGCATCGGCCTTGCGAGCGTGGGGCGTGTCCTTGCACGCCACAAACAAGTCAGCTCGCTCTATGGCCGCAAAGGCAAGGTGTACCGCAAGCGTACCCCTCGCCCCCGCGTGGAGGCTCCTGGCAGTTTCATGCAGATGGACACCATCCATTTCAAAGACTGGAAGACGAAACAAGCCTACTACGTCTATACTCTCATTGATCTGAAGAGCCGCTGGACCTATGCGGCATATTCCAAAAGCATTAGTCCAGACAAGACAAATGACTTTGTCTTGTCTGCCCTCAAGGCGGTGCCATTCCGTGTTCAGCTCATCCAGACGGACAATGGCCAGGAGTTTGGCAATGCCTGTGAAGTCTACCTGAACGCACATGGTATTGAGCAACGGCGCATCCGTCTCGGCCACAAGAACGACAATGCCCACATCGAGCGGTTTAACCGAACCCTACAAGATGAATGCCTCGGCCGGTGGCCGAGTGAAGATAGTATCCAGGCACGCCTGACGGCGTACCTGGACTTTTACAATACAAAGCGCTACCATTTAGGTATCCAGTGCAGACGGCCGATGGATGTTGCGAAGGTTTTAGTTAATACGTAGTTTTCAGGCCAGTTCGACATTTGGCGCGGCAATGACATTGATCGCATTGTAAACACCAACTACCTGCGAACCATGGGCCAAGTAGGCAGTATTGTTGGTAATGGTGATGTCTTGGGGCGGAGTATATGCCCCACCCGCCCCCACATACACGCAATCAATCGTATTTGGCTGGCTGCGACAATCAAACATATTGCCACTGACGGCGATAGAGCGACAGCCAGAAATGATGATAATATTGGAGTCATACGACGTCACAATTGTCGAACACTGCACAAATGTATTGGCATCTACGTGTAGATTAGCACTGCGATCCTCGATATGAATCGCGTTCATGCCATAATCGACAAAGCTATTGCCCCGAATAACACTTTGCTGCACATTCGCAAACCCCACACCCCAGCCAGCCCCCGGCCCAGCGCATAGGTTGTGCCGAAAGACCGATCGCTCCACGCGTATCTGCTGCATCAGCGAATTAGGCGCGTTAAACTCGAGATCGCTTGGCATAATTATACTCAAACAAGCTGCGATCTACCGTCACCCGCTGTACAGTCAGCGTTTTAGACGAATCCTGCAACAGCCCAAAATCGCAGCGCCGAATCGTCAGATGCGACAGTACCAGCCCATCGAGCACCGTCGGCAGCATACCGCTAAATATAATCCCATGCCAGTCAGAGCCAAATATATCGCGGCAGCCATCGAGCACCACATTATACAGCCAGGTGTCGGTAGCGCCACCCAACACAACAAAGGCACCGGCAAAATCATTCCCGCGCGTTAGGGTGATATCCTCTAGGTGGCAGTCGCGCGAGGTGAGATTGAATAGCGCATTCCAGTGCGCCGTATTGGCGTTTTGGATAATCAGCTCGGCATGCGGCCCATCACCCCTGATAACCACGTTGTCGGGCAGCGTAAAAATCGGCCCAGACGCGGGTGCATTCAGCACAATAAGTACTTGACGATCTGGAATCCGCACCACGCCACCGCCCTGCTGGCCGACTTTGTTGATGGCACTACTGAGCGCAGCAAAATCGTCTGTTTGCCCGTCTGCCACCGCTCCTTCATCGAGAATTGAGCGACTATATGCGCCAATAGGCGCTGGCGGCCGCGGCCCACTCCACACACCACGCGCCGCCCGTCGGGAAGAAAATGCCGTATCTCAATTTTAGCATAAGCGCCTTGGCGCGCAGTTAAGCGCCCCATGCGGGATATATGTAGTTATTTTTTGCGCTCGCGATACTCGCCCGTGGCGGTGTCGACCGATACAATATCGCCCTGCTTGATAAACGAAGGGACTTTGATCACGAGGCCGGTCTCGAGCGTCGCGTCCTTGAGGACGTTGCTGGTGGTATCACCCTTGACGACGTCCTCGGTGTACGTCACCTCGAGATACAGGTTTTTTGGCAATTCGACAGTAATTACGCGGCCGTCAAAAAACTGCAAATTAAGCATATCACCCTCGCGCAGGTAGCTACGCGCCTCGTCGACGATATCACCAGGCAGCTCAAACTGCTCGAATGTCGCTGGATCCATAAAGAAAAACGTCGCATCATCATGGTACAGGTACTGCACCTCGCGAGTTGTCACTTCGGCAGGCTCGATTTTGTCTTGGCCCTTAAACGTCTTTGGGATGACGCTGCCGTTGATCAAGTTTTTCAGCTTGACATTGACAATAGAGCCACCGCGACCCACGACTTTTTGGTTGTACTCGGTGACGCGGTAGGCAACGCCATCGATCTGGCACACCACACCTTTTTTGAGATCAGTCGGCTGGTACATTGCACTATCCCTGAGTGACAAACGGCAACAGCGCCAAGTGGCGAGCACGTTTGATAGCGACAGCCAGCTGGCGCTGTTGCTTGGCGCTCAGGCCGGTCTTGCTGACTGGTTCGATTTGGCCGTAGATGTTGATGTAACGCTGCAGGACTTTGACATCTTTGTAGTCAAAAAACACTGGTGCATCTTTTTTGAATTTACGCATCATAATTTGTGATTCTCCTCGTTTAGAATGGGATTTCGGAGAGATCGATCGGCTTGTCGTCGATATCTTCGATTACCACATCGTTGCTTTTGCTAGGTGATGAGCTGGCTGTTTGGCGAGGCGCAGAATCGTCGCTGCCGCGGCCGCCAACGAAATTGAAATCCTCTACCACTACCTCGACACTCGAGCGCTTGTTGCCGTCTTTGTCCTCGTAGCTACGCTGGTCAAGCCGACCGCTCACTAGCAGCGGGGCGCCTTTGCCGACATACTGCGCGATGATTTCGCCCACTTTGCCCCACGCCACGCAGTTGATAAAACTCGTCTGGTCTTGCTGCTGACCATTCTGGTCGCGCCAGCTGCGGGTAACCGCCAGGCTAAAATTACTGACCGTTTGGCCACTTGGCGTAGTGCGGGTCTCGACGTCTCGCGTCAGATTGCCCATCAGAATTACTTTATTAAACCCCTTAGACATATGCCTATTCTCCTAACCTCATTACTAACACTATTTAGCTTTATTCTTCTGATTCGTCGTCGCGGTCGCCGGCTTTTGCGCGAGCTTCCTCGAGCGCAGCACGACCCTTTAGGTCGGCCTTGACCAACAGATAGCGCAGCACTCCGTCGGTAATGTTCAGCACATTGCTAATCTTAAGCGGCGCATCTGCGGGCAGCTCTAGATCCATGTACACATACACCGCAAAATCTTGCTTGTTGATACGGTACATCAGGCGCTTTTTGCCCCAGTTGTCCTCTTTGCTAATAGTACCGCCAGCAGTCGTCACGATATCGCGAACTTTGCCGAGGGCGGTGTCGAGATCTACTTCGAGATCTGGGTGAATAAGAACAGTAAGCTCATATTCCTTCATCTAGAAACCTCCTTTGGTATCCATATGGATGGTTATGTTGTTGCGCATAACCTTAGGTTGATAACAGATGTATTATACACTAATTTGTGGCGGAATGCTAGGGCCTACGGCGCAAATACTGCCGCCACACGATCGCCGCGCCGCCGCCTACCGCAATAAGCAGACCGGCACCGAGAATCATGTTGCCTTGTTGCTGTTGCGCAGGCGGCGCGGGCTGGCTGCTGTTCTGGCTACTCGATGCATCTTTGGCAGGAACAGCAGCGCCGGAAGCTTGAGCAGATGCCGTATCGGCCTGTTCGCCATTAGCCGAGGCCTCAGGACGAGACGACAAGACGCGGGGAGATGTTTGAGGAGAGGCCGTGCCCGAACTATCCATCGGTGACTTCTGCTGAGACAGCGTTGTCTGGGCATACTCATCCCGCTGCGTCAGTGTACCATCGGCCAATATTCCTATCAGTGTCGCATCACCGGCATAGCCGTCTTTGGTTACTCCCCTGACCCGTATTGTTAGGGCTTTATTTGGCTCGACATCAGTGATAGTCACTCGAAAAGGCGCGGCAATTTGCACCCGAGTTGGTGGAGAATCATTGATTTGCACCAGCCAGCTATCGGCCCGCTGATCCGCCGCCTCCCATACCACCCCTAGAGTAGTTGCGTCTTTGCGCTGGATAGAGAGGTTCTTTGGCGCTGCTGGACGTGCTATCTGTAGGTCGGGACGCGTACTCTCGGGCGCTACAGTCACCTCAGCCGCAACCTGTGTATTATATACGGTGACCGCTCTCACTGTTACTTTTGTCTCGGCGGTAATTGAAAATGTATGTGTCACGGATGGCGCAATCGTCACCTGATCAACTGTGCCGTTCGAATCGAAGTCCCACATGAAGTGATCATATTCGTCGATGCTCACGGCGGGATTACTTGGTTTTACCGACAGCGTCACGGGCTGATTCGATGGCGAATAATAGGGATTTATCGGGAACTTGAGAGACATATCCCCTGGATTAAACGTGGTAGTTGAAGTAGTATTTTTTGACTTGTAGGTTTGCGTTTGATCATATTCACTTATAAATCGACTTGACGTTTTTGAGTCACCAATTTCAACCTCTATCCATGCGTCCCACGAACCATCGATCCTTGAATTAGCTTCTACTATGCCCGGAAGGTCAAAGAACGTACCGTTCCACTTCGCGGCCACCGAGCAAGGAAAAGCTGTCATCCTATACAGTATATCCATAACGGGTTTCGGATTTTCTTTTAGTACAGTGCCGTACATGAAATTCTGCCCAGCTAAGCGGTTAGTATCGCAAAATTGAGATTGATATTTCATGTCTATCAGCTCCACTCCAGCACGCTCCAAAGCATCATTCAATATAGACGCATCCTTTGTAGCGGCTTGTAGCAGTGAATATTCTGCCGAAATGGTTGTATCCGAAATATAAAGCGCCACTTCGCAACCATACTTCAGTGCCATATTAATTCTTCCCGCATACGGGTTCAGCGTCTGCTCTCTCACTGATGGAGCTGGATTACTGGCACCTCCGTACCATAAGTATCCATTCGTATAGACACGCTTTTTGTCTATCAATATATAGCTCTTGCAGGGCGCATAGTAGGGACCAGTTTTTATAATGGAGGTAGGCTGTTTAACTAAAGGCTCTGCAACATACGGCAAAGGCAGCGTAGCAATATCCTGCACGGGTGCTTCGCCATTATTACGCAGAGAGTACTGCAGGGCTTTGCGTTCGGGTTGCGGCAAATGAGTAGATGCCCAGAAGAGTGATTTCTTTACCCCATCTTCAATGCGGCCTTCATCACCATACTTACTATGTCCTTTGGTGTCAGTAAAAATATTTTTTGAGCCATCGCATACTGCATCATGGGTATTGCACCACAAGCCAGTTTTTAACTTAAATTCATCGGTGAGGTACGGAATACGAGCAGAAAGTGAGCCACCAGCAACAAAGCATTCTGGCACTTGCTCGCGCCATACAGAATGGTAATAGCCAGCCGCACCGATATCGCGGCAAGCTGGCCGCCCACCATTAATCCATCCTTGATCGATTCCTTCAGGCAAGTAAAGCTTAGGGTCGCCAAACAGGGCGATATAGTCAATACGATCTTTCACTTGCTTTTCTACCCAATCAGGATTATACGTAAATAATTGCCCTGCCACTTGTGCGCCCTGCGAATACCCGCCGATGACAATACGGCTATCATGGCAATATCCCGACGATCCAAAGCGTTCGTTGAGGTAAATTGCCAATTCCTTGACTCCATCCTCGACGCTTTTGCCATATACAAAATCATGCCCCGAGCTAATTTTTGCGCCCGCTGCGTTACTATAACCACCGTTAGACCACCCCTCCACCGGCACCGCTTGGTATTTATGCCCCAAACCATCTTTGTCAAACATCCAGTCTGAACCTAGTTCATAAAGATTATGTGTAATATTAATCTTATTGAGATATTTGTCAATATTATCCCGATAGTTGATAAATTCCCCCGCCCCCAGGTCTTGTCCTGAACCTCTTACGAATATCGCTTCTACGCTAGCACATGAGCCAGTTGAAGCAAATCCCGCGGCATACAGAGGCTGGGGCTGAGTAAAGATAGCACAAAAAATACTTATAATTATAGTTAGGATGCTCGCACTTAGTAAGTAATTCTTTTTCATACTGGCTGAATAATAAAGTGGATGGTAACTTCACTTTGTTTTTCGTTCATATCCTGGCTAATTATATACCTATCGTTTTGCTTTGTACCATATCCGGTACAAAGTAGTTTGGTTGCGCTTAAATCACTCTTGGATAACTCGCACCTCTCTCGGCTAAAATCCAGCGACACACTAGCTGTACTAAACATTTTTTCTAGCTCATCTTTTGTATAAATCCTATCCGTTTTCCATCGTCGCTCAATCGCCGGGCAGCCGGTCTTCTCGAGGCATAGGTGCTTGGGCGGCACTACAGTTTCACTCGTAAGCTGCCAGGTGCTTGGTACTTTGATTGCGTTCGCTTTGGCTAATATTTCGGCAGGGCTACCCTCCCAAAATATCCATAGACCAGCTGTAATCAACACCACCGCCAAGACGGCCACCACTATACCAACAATTTTAGCTACTTTCATGCTCTCCCTCTCATCTATACTGCTTTTGATTGTAGCACCGGAAGTATAATGAGCACAAGCTTAATAACTAGCTATTGTCGCCCGAACCGTATAGGTCCTCGTAACTGCTAATTAGCACCTCGCGGGGGCGGGCACCATCAGCTGGGCCGATGACGCCTTGCTCTTCCATTTCCTCGATGATGCGTGCAGCACGGGCATAGCCAATGCGCAGGCGGCGCTGTAGCAGACTCGTGCTGGCCTTGCCGCTATCTACCACCACCCGCACGGCGTCACGGAACATATCATCGCCACCCTCGCTGTCAAAGTCCATCACTACCCCGCCCTTGCCATTCAGCTGCACTGGCTGGCTGATAATCTCGTCGTTATATTGCGGCGCTGATTGCTGGCGCAGATAGTCGGTAATCTTGCCGACTTCCTCGTCCATCACCCATGCACCCTGGATACGAATCGGCTTGCCCATAGTGGCGGTTTTGTACAGCATGTCTCCCTGGCCAAGGAGTTTTTCGGCACCAATTTGGTCGAGAATAGTACGGCTATCGACTTGGCTGGCGACGGTAAAGGCAATCCTGGCGGGAATATTAGCCTTGATCAGGCCGGTAATGACATCCACCGAGGGGCGCTGTGTTGCCAGCACCAGATGAATGCCGACCGCCCGCGCTTTTTGGGCCAGGCGTACCACTAGCGCCTCGACATCGCGCGCTGCCACCATCATCAGGTCTGCCAGCTCGTCGATCACGATCACAATATAAGGCATCGTGCCGTCCTCGACCTCTTGGGGATTGCCGTTTTCATCCTCCACCGAGATACGTTTGCCGCCCGATTTAATCTTTTGGTTGTAGCTTTTGATATCACGGATTTTCTCTTCGGCGAGCAGCTTGTAGCGTCGCTCCATCTCGTTGACTGCCCATTTGAGGGCGCTGATGGTTTTTTCGGGCTCCACAATCACTGGGGTGAGCAGATGCGGTATATCCTCGTAGGGCGCCATCTCGACCTGCTTTGGGTCGACAAGGATGAGCTTCATGTCGCTTGGGCTATTGCGGTAGAGCAGACTCGTGAGCAGCGTGTTAATCATGACAGATTTACCACTACCGGTCTGCCCGGCGATCAGCAAGTGCGGCATTTTGTTGAGCTCGCCCACCACCGGCTCGCCCGAAATATCTTTGCCGATGGCAAAGCTAAGCGTCTCGTGGGCTTTTTTCCACTCATTACTACTAAGCACGCCGTAGAGTCGCACATCGGCGGCCTTGCGATTAGGCACCTCAATACCAACGGCTTTTTGGCCAGGGATTGGCGCTTCAATACGCAAGCTTTGCGCCGCTAGATTGAGCGCCAGATTGGTTTCGAGGGCGGTGATACGCGTGAGCTTGACGCCGCTAGGCGGACTAAGCGTATACTGCGTCACTTTTGGCCCGATATTGGCGACGCCCATTTTGACATCGATATTAAATTCGTGCAGCGTTTCGCTAATGATACGGGCGTTTTGCTCTAGGTCGCCTGCGTCAGCCGGCGATTGCTTTTTTTCGAGCAGGTCGATACTTGGTGCTTTCCAATTGGGGTCGGTCGCCATCACCAGCGCGGCTTGTTCTTCGGCGGCTTTGTCGCGCGTCACACTGCCCTTGAGCGTACTTAGGCCACCAGATTTTTTATCATTCATGAGCATTGGCACGCCAGCGTTAAGCTTAAATTCCGAGAGGTCGGCCTTTGACGATGGATCCTCGGCGGCCTTGCGCATCACGGCGACATTAGCCATGTCGTCCAAGCTTTCTGACGGCTTAAATAGCCCGCGCATGGCTCGTATAATCATCGCCGGCGTTACCCGCAGCATGAATAGCCCAGTAACAATAATGAGTAGGACGTACAGCGCAATCGCAATGGGCGCATCGACAAGTGTCGTCATGCCGGTATTGAGCGCGTCGCCGACAAATCCCCCAGTCGAGGCGCCACCATGGACCCTAAACAACCCGCAAAGACAGGCGATCCACACCACAAGCAGCACTGCCGCTCCCTTGACTACGCCCGGCAGGCGGTTTTCTTCGGCACGGAATATCGCCACCGCCAAATACACAAATATAGCCGGTAGCGCGTAGGTGGCGTAGCCAATAACGCGCAGCAGCGACTCGCTACCTAGCTCGATCACCCTGCCACCAGCACCAAACCATGCGATGATCAGCAGTGCCGACAGCACCAGCAAGCCAATCGCCCATACTTGCGGCCAAAACCCAGACGGCACCTCGTGGTGTGGCGCGATGGGTTTTTTGCTACGGGATGAGCTGCGGGCGGGGGAAGATTTTTTCTTTTTTGGCATATCTATACCTTAGTATACCCTATGATGGTAATGGTTATAGCTAATTGTAGCATAAAATACTACAAAAAGCAAGCTTTGGCGCCTAGTCTAGTAGTCGCGACTGCGAGGTTGCTTGGGCACCTGGACTTCACTGTCGGGCACCTGGGGGCGTGGGAATTGCCTCGGCTGCGACGGCGGCAGCTGCGTGGTACCGGACTGCGGCGAATGCTGCTGCGCAGAAGGTTTGATGCTGACCCCAATCTCGTTGATGACCGGGATGACAATCGGTGTACGACGCGTTTGGTCATATAGAATGTGCGTGATTTCGTCTTTAAGCTCTTTCTTGATGGCGTCCATGTCGGCATTTTTGCCGCCAAGGCCACGGGCGATTTTTTGCTTGAGATACTGGCGAATCATGCCCATCAACTCTTCGCTGTCGCGCAGGTAAATAAACCCGCGGCTGATAATATCTGGGCTGGTGAGCAATCGGCCAGTGCCGCGCGCGACGGTGAGTACGACCACAAAAATACCCTCGGTAGCCATATGAATACGGTCCTTCAGCACGACTTCACTAACAATCGCACCAGAATCGTCGTACATCACCCCGCCCACTGGGATACGGCCGATTTTGCGCGCACCCTCGTGGTCAAACTCGACAATATCACCAGGGTCGCACACGAAGATATGATCGCGCGGGATACCGCATTCTTTTTCGGCCAGGCGGGCATTGTGCACCAGCATATGGAACTCACCGTGATTTGGTAGATAGTAGGTCGGGTGGACAGCATTGATCACGCGAACATGATCGTCGTAGTATCCGTGTCCAGAGAGGTGGAGCGGGCCAACACCCGTGAGGTGCGTCTTGCCGTTCTGTACCACATCACTGCCCTCGCGCATCAGGCCATCGACAGTACGCACGACGTACTTCTCGTTGCCGGGGATCGGATTAGAGCTAAATACTACGACATCGGAGTTTTTGATCTTGATGAATTTGTGCGAGCCTGACGCCATGCGATTGAGCACGGCGCTAAACTCGCCCTGGCTACCAGTACAAATGATCGTCACTTTGCCGTCGGGCTGCTTGACCAGATCTTCCATTTTCATAACGGTGTCTTTAGGCACTTTGATAACGCCAGTGCGCAGTGCGACCTCGAGGTTTTGGAGCATGCTATAGCCCGCAAAAGCTACCTTGCGATTATGTTTTTGGGCTTCGTCAAGAATCAGCTGCATACGGTGCAGCTGGCTACTAAAGCAGCTGATAATCAGACGGCTCGAGGGATATTTGTCCATCACCTCACCCATAGAGTGCTGAATATCGAGCTCGCCGTGAGTATGCGTACCATCCGACTCACAGTTGGTCGATTCGTTCATGAAGAGCAAGAAGCCTTCTTTTTGCTGGATTTCGGTGATACGCTCGAAGTCAAACTTTTTGCCATCAACCGGCTGGTCCTCGATGCGCCAGTCGCCCGAGCTCAGGATATTGCCCATTGGCGTACGAATCACCACCGCGGTGGCGTCAGGAATAGAGTGATTGACCCGGATCAGCTCGACGCTAAAGCTATCCGACAACTGCACTTGGTCGTGCGCCTCGGGATTAAGCTCGTGATAATCAGGGGTAAAGCTGCCATCCGTCTCGTCCATCTGACGGCCCAACATGCCAAGCGTAAATTTACTAGCATACACCGGCGCCGGGATTTCGGAAATAAAATGCCGAAACGACCCAATGTGATCGAGGTGTCCATGGGTAAAAATATGGGCGCGAATTTTGTGCTTGTTTTCTTTGAGCCACGTGATATCAGGGGTGATGTAATTAATACCCGGATAATCGCTGCCTGGGAACAAAAATCCCATGTCGATGATGATGATATCGTTGTCGTACTCAATTGCTGTCATGTTTTTGCCAATGCCCATTTCGCCAACACCGCCAATTGGAATGACTTTGAGCGTAGGGCGCGGAGCGCGGGGCTTGCGCGGCTGGTCAGCAGCGCTAAATTGCCGGCCGCCGTAGCCATTGTAGATAGATTTGTTGACCGGAATATTAATAATGTGCTGCGAGGCCTGCATATTAACGCCTTCGGACGTGCGGCGCTGGGCACGAAACACCTCACCCTTGCGGGTGGTGGTGGCATTGAGCACAGTGTTGTTTGATTTTTGCTTAGCCTGCATAGGACGCTTAGATTGATCGTCTTGCTGTGGCTTGGTGAGTCTTCGTTGACCCATAAACTATGTTTCTCCTTTGGTTATTTGTATAAAAATAATTTCGTAATATAAGTTATGTGAGAGATGAGAGAGGGGGTATCGGAGGTACTATCGATTGATAGCTCGGGGTACCCTCTCTGACCTAGTGGTTCCATTATAGCACAAATGTCGCCAAAATACAAGCTAGGCTGCGGCACGCGCAATCTCGGCGGCACGAACAAAGTCGTCAATAAGCACCTGACGCATGCCGCCATTGTATAATGCGGCTGCCGGATGATAGAGCGGAATCACCAAAAACTGATGACCCTGATATGCCACGCGGCGCGGCTGACCGTGATCGCGCGAGATCGTGAGATCGGGGATAAAAGCCGCCCCGCTGTGTCGCCCTAGTGTGATAACGACGCGTGGATTAATAATCTGGAGCTGGCGCATTAGATAGGGCCAGAACGCTTGCTTCTCTTCGGGCAGCGGATCGCGGTTGTTGGGCGGACGGTATTTGACGATATTGGTGATGTAAATATCGCTACGCACCAGCCCGGCCGTCTCGAGCATCACATCAAGGAACTTACCGGCCGCACCGACAAAGGGCAATCCCTGCAGGTCTTCATTCTTGCCAGGTGCTTCGCCAATACAGACAATGTCGGCATTGGGATTGCCGCTGCCCATGACGAGCTGCGTGGCCTGCCGAGCAAGCTCGGGGCAAACCGCCTGGGCGACGATCTCGTCTGCGAGTGCCGCAAGCTGATCAGATGTATTCATATGTACTCCTAGTATAGCAGAGCGGGGCGGCTAAAGTTTGTGATTGATTGCATCGCGTAGACCGTTACTGGCGGTCTCGAGCCTGGCCTGTAGCGCCGCGAGATCGCTATTGTAGCGAGACTGCGCATCGTAATACGCTAGCTGATCGTTAGAGGTGATGGCGGTTGTCATTTGGTCGGCAAAGGTAGTCATGATGGCCGACCCTGCCGTTGGCACGAGCGCCAGCTTGGCAAAACAAGCCTGCTTGGACGCCGCACTCGCGTTAGCTACCTGGCAATCGCTGCCGGCCTTGGCCAGCCATATCACCCCTTGCTCGGCCCGTAAGTATTCGTCGAATTGGCCCATAAATGCCGTGTAGGCCTGCTGAATTGCGGCGTCTTGGCGCGTCGCCTTAAGCTCGCCGATGGCCGTCGCCTGGGTTTTGACTTCGCTGACGTGGCGGGTTAGCTGATCGATCTGCTCGGGAGTCGCCACCCCGTTAATGTCGGCGCTGAGCGTAGCGATGGTGGTATTGGTCTGCACCATGGTGTTGTAGGCGCTAGCGACTGCCTGATAGTCGGATTTGGCAGTATAGACCCTCAAGAACCACAGCGTCGCCATGGTAATAGCCACCACCAGAATCGTGCCAGCCACCACGGCGGCGACTACGGCGAATCGGCGTGGTGACGCAGCGGTGCCAGATTGTGATCGCATACATACCCTCCAGATGTTATGCTATTGTCTTGTGGATAGCGCACCCCAAAAGGTGCGCTATATGTAGGACCTATGCCTGGTCGACATCCCTGAGCGTCAGGCTTAGGCGGCCGCGCTCATCGATGCCGGTCAGCTTGACGCGGACTTCCTGGCCCTCGTGCAGAACGTCAGTTACTTTTTCGACGCGCGCATCGCTAAGCTGCGAAATATGCACCATGCCATCGGTGCCAGGCAGAATGTTCACGAAGGCGCCAAAATCCTTGATGCTGACAACCTTGCCGGTGTAGATGTGGCCGACTTCGGGCTCTTCGGTCAGGCTCTTGATCCAATCAATCGCCTGCTGAATCGAGGCGCCATCGGGGCTGGCCACGGTAATCAGGCCGTCTTCTTTGATATCGATCTGCGCACCGGTCGCGGCAGTAATCTTGTTGATAACTTCCCCACCCTTGCCGATAACGGCACCGATTTTCTCGGGATTGATCTTGATTTTTTCGATTCGCGGTGCATATGGGCTGAGGCTTGGGCGCGGTGCGGCGAGTGTCGAAAGCATATGCTCGAGGATGTGCTGACGGCCGGCCTTGGACTGCTCGATGGCTTGACGCAGTATCTCGACCGGTAGGCCGTGGACTTTCATGTCCATCTGCATTGCAGTGACGCCACGCTCGGTACCTGTCACCTTGAAGTCCATATCGCCGGCAAAATCCTCTGCATCGGCAATATCGCTAAGCACGTATGGCTTACCGTTGTCCATCATCAGACCCATCGCAATACCTGATACGGGGCGCTTCAGCGGCACGCCCGCATCCATCAGCGCCAAGCAGGCGCTACACGTGGCCGCCATGCTGGTTGAGCCATTTTGGCTCATGATTTCGGTAACGCTGCGGATCGCATAGGGGAAATCCTCTTCGCTTGGCAGCACTGCACTCAGCGCGCGCTCGGCCAGATAACCGTGACCAATCTCGCGGCGGCCCGGCGACCCAAGACGGCGCACCTCGCCCACGGTGTAGCCTGGGGCGTTGTAGTGATGCATGTAGCGTCGCTCGCCATCGTTGACTTCCATTGTGTCTACCATCTGCGCGTAGCTTAGTGGCGCAAGCGTAACGATATTCATACCCTGGGTAACACCGCGGGTAAAAATACTCGAGCCGTGAGCGCGTGGTAATATGCCAACTTCGCTTGAGAGCAGTCGAATCTCGTTGAGATCGCGGCCATCGGGGCGTTTGCTGTGCTCGACAATTCCCTTGCGGACGTCTTTGTGTACTGCCATGGTAAATGCCTCGTCGTACTCGTCGTGCACGCTCGGATAGGTTTCGGCACCGACCTGCTCGGTCATTGCAGCATGGAATTCCCAGCGCAGTTCGTTGATCATTTCGTTGCGCTCTGGGTATGGCTGGCGGAGTTTTTCGCCAAGTTTGCCCTCGATCCACTGATCGACGGTGGTCTGAATAGCCTCGTCTGGCAGCACCAGCTGGTATTCCTGGGCGACAGGCGCGATGCGAGCCACAAGCTCGCGCTGCAGGGCGATGGCGGGCTGCAGGGCTTCAAAGGCCCACGCCATAGCATCGATAATCACTTCTTCGCTGATTTCATCGGCACCAGCCTCTACCATAGTGATGCCGGTCTCGATACCCGCAACTACCAAATCGAGGTCGCTCTGGGCGCGCTCTTCTGGCGTAAGGAATGCCTTAAACTTGCCATCGACACGCCCCACGCGCAGGCCCGACACCGGCCCATCAAATGGCGTGCCGGTCAGCATCAGCGCCGAGCTAGCAGCGATCATAGCAATCATATCGGGGCGGAAATTTGGGTCCATGCTCAGCACGCTCGACACCACCTGTACTTCTTGGCGATAGCCTTTTGGAAAGAGCGGGCGGATTGGGCGGTCGATCAGCCGACCGATCAGAATTGCCTCGTCGCTTGGGCGGCCTTCGCGTTTGATAAACCGGCTGCCGCTAATCTTGCCCGCAGCGTAGAATTTCTCTTCGTAGTCGATCGACAGCGGAAAATAATCTAGCACCACAGGCTTGCTACCCACCATCGCCGTGCCCAGCACCACCGTATCGCCGTAGCGCACGAGTACACTGGCGGTGGTGCGAAAACCAACACGATTGACCTCGAGCGTTAATGGTTTGCCACAAAAATCGGCCGATACAGAGATAATCTCTTTGCCGTTAGGGTTGATAGTACTCATATATAGAGCCTCCTTGTGATTGAATTGGTACTCACCTACCTACGCAGTAAGTAACGGGTAGAATATTTCGTTATTATAAAATCTTCTATCCACCACTTACCTGTCATCGCGGCTGGGCTATGTCTTAGTATACTCTTTTTTGTCCGAACTAAAAACTCCCCTGCTAGTAGGGGAGTTTGCTAGCTACTTGCGTAGCCCGAGGTCGGCGACGACTTTTTTGTAGCTGTCGAAATCTTTTGTTTCGAGATATTTGAGCAGCTTCTTGCGGCGTCCCACCATCTGGATGAGACCGCGACGCGCCATGTGGTCGTGCTTGTTGGTCTGCAGGTGCTCTGTGACCTCTTTGATCCGAGTGGTCAGAATAGCCGCCTGCGACTGCGCCGAGCCAGTGTCGCTTGCATGCAACTGAGTCGTTTTGATCGCCTTTGATTTGTTATCTGCTGTAATCATCAGAGGTAGTATACCAGCTGTAAGGTGTTTTTGCAACCCCTATGAACGATCGTTTGTATGTTTGACATCGACATAGCCAAACGCTTCGAGCGTCTGGGCATCTGCCACCTGCCAATGATCAATTGATTCACGGCGTAGCTGCTCGCAGTATGCACCGACACCAAGCGCCGACCCGATATCGGCCGCGAGTGAGCGAACGTAGGTGCCACTACTCACCTGCGCCCTGATCTGTAGCCGCGGATACTCGTAGCTGACGATCTGTAGTGAATAGATGGTAACGCGGCGCTTAGGCATTTCGACCTCCTGGCCGCGGCGTGCCAAATCGTAGGCGCGGCGGCCATTGATTTTGATGGCACTAAATTGCGGTGGTGTCTGGGTAGTGTCGCCTACAAATTGCCGGCAGGCGGCCTCAATCACCTGACGAGTCGGCTGGCTGTCGCTCACTTTCGTTAGCTCGCCCTCTGGATCGCCCGTCGTACTCGTGTAGCCTAGATGAATGGTAGCCAGGTATGCCTTGTCGAGCTTGGTATAGGTAGCGGCATTGCGGCACTCTTTGCCAACAACCAGGATCATCAAACCCGTAGCGAACGGATCGAGCGTACCAGTGTGGCCCACCTTCACGCGCGTACCTGCTCGTTCGCTCAGCACACGGCGCACCCGCGCCACCACGCCAAAACTCGACATCGCTGTCGGTTTGTCGATCAACACAATTCCATCGGTCATATCACTCTATTATACATGTAGGCTAGGTCTGGCCAGGAATACGAAACTGAGCAGGGTCCTTGGCGGTAGAGGCAGGCTCTGCAGTGGGCGTCGGCGCACCCGCCACCACTGGTGGCTGAGTGAGTGGCGGCAAGGGCGGTAATGTCGAAAAATCAGGCATCGGTGGGAGTGGCGGCAAGGGCGGTAATGGAGGAGTCGCCACTGTAGCAGCCGGAGTGGCCACAACAGAGAGCGGCTCGCTGGATGGGGCTAGGCTGGCTGTATGCGACACCAACATTTGGCCGTCGGCCTCTTGAAGCGCCGCTTCGATATCGCTGCGCGCATCTCGATGTTTGGCATCGATATCTGCCAATGTTTCGCTGCCGATTGGTGGCGCAATATCATCGGCGCGAGCAGTAGGAGCGGTCGTGTCGGTGCTCGGTGGCGCAGCCTGGCTATCACTGGTCGACGGTAGCTCGAGGTCGCCCATCGTGCTATTAAGCGGCGACTGGAAATTTGGAGTCGTGGCAATATAACCACCGTGCTCTGGCGCATCATTGTGCGTCAGGATTTTGTGATTCTTTTCCGACTCGCGAGCTTTCCTTGCCTCCTCGGCCGCTTTCTCGGCAGTCGCATTGAGTGTCCCACCAAAGTCGGGCTCGGGCGCCGGTGTATCTTGTTTGACACGATCAACATGCTTGATCAGCTCAGCCTCGGCCTTGGCGGCTGCCTGAGCTTGCTCTTGCTCTTCGCGAGCTTTTTTGGCTTCATCGAGCTTGTCCACGGCCACCTCTGTTGCTTCGGCTTGATGCGAGGCACGCACCGCTGCCTCGACCTGTTCTAGGCTGCCCGTCGGCTGATGCGAAATACTAAGCGCACCGCTATCGCTATCATCGCTGGTAGTTGGTGTCGAGTCGTTCTGGGTTGGCCTATCAGGGGTCGATTGGCTTGCTTGGGCGTCTGGCTTGCTAGCTTTTTTGCTCGATATTTTAGACGACGGTGATGGCTCGGCTGTAGGCGACGGTTCGAGCGTGCTGGCCTCGTGTAGCTTAGTAACGATCAGCTGCTGGTTCGCGCCCTGCGACATCAGCTCGGCGGCAATCGTCATGACACGCGACGACGTTTTGTCGTTGCTAAAACGCTCGGTCGCTGCCACCAGGCCCGTCAGCAGTGCCGTGGCGATCTGTTCGTCAATTAGTTTTTTGTCAGATTTGAGGGCCTCTATCATCAGCATCACCATCTCACAGTAGCTGCCGAGCTTTGGCTCATGCCAATCCACGCCGCCCAGCGATGCGACTTCGGCGCCACACGACAACGCCACTACGGTAGCATCCTCGAGAATCTTGCCATGTGATTCGAGCGCTTTGTCGAGATCGCGCGCATCACGTACTCCAATGGCAATCACCATTTCGACATTGTAATCGCCCTGGCTAAATTCTAGGTCTTGCTCGGTAATTGTGGTGCGATACGGCGTAATGTAGATCTTGACCATATCGTCAACCACTTTGTAGCGCAGATGGTCGGCCTTTTCCTTGTCCAGCGCGATAATGAAATCCCGTAGGCTATCCACCGTACTTTCAAATGTTTTTGCGGGATCGAGGAATTCAATCGCAGGTGGAATATTGCCGCTAAACACCGCGGTGGCATGCTTGTTCATTTTGTTGAGCAGCATCGTCAACCCCAGGGTCGCACTCAGTTCGTCGACCGTCGGATTGGCATTCACCGTTACCAGGATACTACCGCTATCTTTTAATTTGTCGACGATTTGTTGCTTGACATCGCTCATGACTATTCCTGTTTTTTGTGTTAGAGGCCTTTGGAGATAACTATACCATAAGCACTTCTTCACCGTCAACATCATGCCTACCCTTTACAAATGAGTGGTTTTCCTCTATAATTCATGGTTGATTGAAATAACAAACTTATAGAGGTATCAAAACTCCATGCCAATCATCAAATCAGCCATCAAACGAATGAAGCAGACTGCTAAGCGCCGCGAACGTAATGTTGGGATCAAGCGCGATATCAAGGGTGCAGTCAAAGCCTTCATGGCAACACCATCAAGTGAAGCCCTGAGTGCCGCTCAGAGCGAGATCGACACTGCGGTCAAGAAAAAACTCATCAAAAAAGCCACTGCATCTCGCCGCAAAGCTTCACTGGTAAAGGTCGCCAAAGCCGCTGGCGTCAAACCAGCTGCCAAGAAGACTGCCGCCAAAAAACCGGCTGCAAAGCCCGTCGCTGCCAAAAAACCCGTAGCTAAAGCCACCCCGGCCAAGAAGCCAGCGGTTAAATCAGCCGCTAAACCCGCCGCCAAGAAGCCTGCCGCCAAAAAACCCAAAGCCTAGCCCTTGTTGGCGCGCCTCCCACCCAAATACTCCCGTACCATGACGGAAGTATTTGATAAACAAGCCTAGCTAGACGTCGTTGCTCCAGCGCTGATAGGTACTGCCGGCATTAATCATGTCGCAGAGTTTCTTTAGTTTATCGCTGGCCGACAACGATGAGTTTTGCAGGTCATATACCTTTTGCTGATCTGATGAGGTGTAAACATATAGTTGATCTTTGTTCTTGTAGCCAGCAACAATCGGATTCCATGCCGCAATCGCATAGGCCCGCGTGCTGCTATTGTAGCAAAAGGCAAAGCTCGACTTGTCGGGCTGGCGCGTCTGATCGTACAAACTAGCAGATTTCAGAATCGTTGCAAAGCCCGCATCGTTAATCGCCCCCGGTGGATTCAGGGTAATGTAGTTTTCGGTCGCCTCACCGATCGCCTCCATGTCCGCCTTGGCCTTGGTCAGGCGTGCACGATCTTGTGCACCAGTAAAATAAATAATCGATATCGCTGCAAGTATACCAATGACCGTAATCACGATCATAATCTCCACTAGTGTGAACCCTTTGTTAGATGATGCCCATTTCATATACCTTAGTATATCACTTATGCTCAGCTGGTATCGCGGATTTCGTGAATTAACGTCTCGATCAGCTGCCACGGAGCGGTCGCCGTCGATTTGCTAAGGTCATCGGCCCGCGCAAATAGCTCGACTAGCTGGCGCAGTCGCTCCACGGACATGGCGCGCGCCAACGGCTCCAGGCGCCCTAGCGCAAATGGATGCGCACCGATATCTTGCGCGACTGTATCGGTAGCAGCCCGGCCAAGTGTGAGGGCCGCCAGCTGCTGCAGTTGGCCGCCAAGCAGAGCCAGCACCATGTAGGGCTCCTCTGTATGGCGCAACTCTTGGCACAACGTAAGCGCCTCATCAGGGGCCATTACTATCAGCCGGAATAGCTCAAATACATTAGCGTGCGGCGCCGGTGGTAGCACGGCATCAATCGCTTCGTCGGTCACCACATCAAGTGGCGCCAACGCATCGATCGCCTGTATCAGCAGCCCCTGATCGTACACAAACTTGCCGGGAGCAGCATCGGCGACAAGCGCCCGCTCGCACATACGATCACGCTGCGCCGGAGTGAGCGTGCAGTGCTGGCCTGCGGCGTAGGCGTCGGTCCACTGCCTGATACGAGCAAGCTGCGCCTGTGGAATACGATCAAATACCTCGATTGTGGCGTGTTTTTGGAGGGTTTTGTAGGTTTTGCTACGTTTATCGAGTGATGGCTCGTGCACTAGCAGTGTGGTGCTGGCATCAAGATCGGCAATTGTCTCGCCAATCGCCTGCCAGGCTTCTTTTTGCTGGCTGGCGTTTTCGAGCACAATACAGCGCTCGGTCACAAACAAATGTTGCGCCAGCAAGTGGCTACGCAGCTCGCCCGCGGTCATATCGGCGGCATCAATATATTCGGCCTCGGCCCCAGCAACTAGCTCGCCGAGCCGCGCTTGCCGGGTAACATCGTTGGCACCAGTCAGTACCGTAATCACGCCGCTACCACCTGACATGCTGGGCAAATGTGCGTGCCGCGACCAGCAACGCGGATTTTTTCGATCATCACCTCTGGGTGGCGCGGGCAAGGCTGCCCCTCGCGGCGAAACACACGCGCAAAATCAATATAACTCCCACGTTTGCCCTCTGCATTAACATAGTTGCGGTCGGTCGAACCGCCCGCCTCGATCGACAGGTTCATAACGTATTTGATCTGGCCGAGCAAGTGGCCTAGCTGCGCATCCGTAGCCTCCCTGACGCGCGTCGCCGGATGGATTTTTGCCCCCCACAGGCTTTCGTCGGCATAGATATTACCGATACCGGCCAGCACGGTCTGGTCCAATATCGCCGCCTTGATGGTAGTATTGTTGCGACGACGGATCCGCGCGACAAAGGCCTCGGGCGTAAAGATATCCTCGAGCGGCTCCGGCCCCACGCGAGTCAAAAAATCGATTGCTTCGACCTCTGGGGTTGGATAGAGTTTCATCCAGCCAAATTTGCGCTGATCGTTAAAGTACAGGTGAGCCCCGTCACTAAATGTCAGCTCGACTCGCGTCGAGCGATCGGGCAGCTCACCAATCAAACTGTCATTGGGGTGGCCCGCACCAAAATGCTCATCGCCGCGATATACCAACTGGCCAGTCATTTTGAGGTGCACCACCAAAGTATATTGGCTCGACCAATCGATCATCAGCAGCTTTGCCCGGCGCCGGATCGCCACGCAGCGCGCCCCCACCAAAAACGACCGCACCTCTATAGGATCATTGGGGAAACTTTTTGGGGTATCGCTCGTCACGCGAGCAACGGTTTTGCCGATAATCAATCGCTCGAGTCCACGTCGCACTGTCTCTACTTCGGGAAGTTCTGGCATAGTCGTATTATACCGCTATTCGGCGCGGCGTGCGTACCACCATACAATCACCGCTAGTAACGAACCCACCGCACCCGTACACAGCCCCACCAGCACCACCCGCGTGTCGTAACTGAGCTCAAACAAAGCTCGCGATAAATGCGTACGGATACTCAGCACTTCGATATAGATGATAGCGCTGATCATGAGTAGTTTCCACCAGCGCCACGGCACCGCCAAGCACATAATCACCGCTGTACCAATCGTCATCAGCACAATGCTGCCGGCCGTGCTAATATGTGTCAGATTATACGGGTGGGCCTGCAGCAGCACGTAGCTTAGCATCACGCCAGCCGCAATAATCACGCCAATCGGCACCGAAAACCACAGCACGCGCTTGAGGAATCCCGGCCGATAGCGTTGGTTATTTGGTGCCAGCGCCAAAAAGAATGCTGGTATGCCGATAGTCAACGCCGCCACAAATGTGTAGTGCCGCGGCAAAAACGGAAAGCTCATCCCAAATACCGTCACCGCCAGCGCCAGGGCCAGGGTGTATACATTTTTAATCACAAACAGGCTCGCCACGCGTTCGATATTAGCAATCACCCGCCGTCCCTCGGCAAGCACCTGTGGCATCACGCCAAACTGATTATCAAGCAGCACCAGCTGCGCGATAGATTTGGTAGCCTGAGCGCCCGACCCCATCGCAATGCCAATATCAGCATCTTTCAGCGCAAGCGCATCATTCACGCCATCGCCTGTCATGGCAACAACATGTCCCTGCGCCTGGAGCGCCCGCACAAATGCACGTTTTTGCTCGGGCAACACCCGGCCAAATACCGCATAGCGCTCTACGGCCTCAGCTAGCTCGGTGTCATACTTCAACGTACGCGCATCGCACACTTCACCCTTTACACCCACTTGCGCCGCTACAGCCGCGACGGTACGTGGATTGTCGCCACTCACGATCTTGGTAACAACGCCCTGCGAGTGAAAAAACGCCAGCGTTTCGCGCGCATCGGCGCGGATCTCTTCGGCCAAGATCACCAAAGCAACCGCCTCGACATCTGTCGGCAATGTTTCGTCCTGCAGCTCGGTACGGCTACGCGCCAGTACCATCACACGTTTGCCACGTTCGGCCCAGGCGTTAGCAGCCTGACGCGCCGCCGAGGCCTCGTCTGTCATCACCATTTCGGGCGCACCAAGTATCCACCAATCGCCACGCGGCTGATGATGAGCGCTCCATTTGCGCGTCGAATTAAACGGCACTTCACGATCTGGCGTCCAGGTAGGCGTAGGATGCGCCTCGTGAATCGCACGCAGCGAGCTCGAATCGTTGGTGCGTGCAATTGCCGCAAGTACCCGGGCAATCGTAGCGCCACCCACACGCCCCAGGGCCTCGTAGCGCTCAAACATAATTTCGCCGCTAGTAAGCGTGCCGGTCTTGTCGAGGCAAATAACATCGACCCTAGCCAGCCCCTCGACCGCCGGTAGCTCCTGCACCAACACTCGGCGCCGCGCAAGCGTCAGCACTGCAATCATAAATGCCAGGCTCGTCATCAGCACCAACCCCTCAGGAATCATACCCACGATTGCCGCCACCGAGTAAATCACCGCGTTATTAAACGGCGCATCGGTGCGTGTCAGCTGGCCCCAAATCAACAGTGGGCCGACCACCACGATGATAATGCTGATGTACTTTAGTAGCCGATTCGTACCATTTATTAGTTCGGACTCAGTACGCTTGAACTGTTTGACCTGATTGGTAATTTGGCGCGCATATGCCCGTTCGCCCACCGCCGTGACGCGAACCAATCCGCGGCCCGCCGTCACAAACGAACCCGACATCACGCTTGCACCATCGCGCTTGGCGATCGCGTCCGACTCGCCGGTCAGCAACGATTCGTCTACCTCCAGCCCCTCGCGACTAATCACCTCTCCATCAGCCGGCACCTGATCACCAATCGCAAGCTCGATAGTATCACCCTCGACAATCTCGCTCGACGGAATCTGTCGCTGCTCACCATCCCTAATCACCACCGTACGCGGCGCCGTGATCAGCGCCAAACGATCCAGCGTATGCTTGGCACGCAGCTCCTGAATAATCCCGATCATGCTGTTAAAAAATATAATGAACCCAAATGTCCCATCAAGCGGCTGGCCAAAAATCATCACAATAATAAATAGCAGTGCCAGCAGTGCGTTAAACCGAGTCGCTACATTTGCCCGCACAATTTCGCCGACAGTGCGACTAGTTTTGTCGCTCGACTGGTTGGTCTTGCCCTCGCGGATGCGACGCGCCACCTCGGCCTGAGTTAGCCCTTTATATTGCTGGTTCTTCATGTACGAGTAGCTCGCCTAATCGTTGTACTGTTAGCTGGTTGGCGGTGTGCAGGATCGCCCGCATGCCAATACCTTCAGCCGCTTCGCAGTTTTCGATAATATCGTCAATCATCACACATTCTTCTGGGGCCAGACCAAGCCGCTCAGCCGTCAGCAAAAAAACATCTGGGTGCGGCTTGGTCAAACCCTCGCGATACGACAATACTGCCACATCAAACAGCTCCTCGATTTCCCCAGGAGCAAACAGCTTGTCTAGCGTGGCCTCGCCCACATTACTTAGCATTGCCACGCGGTGCGACAGCTTAAGCGCACGCACATAGTCGACTAACTCGTCGTTGCGCACATGGGTATCTTGCAATATCTGATTAATGTCGTCAGGTGATTTGCCAAGGATAGCCGCAAACTGTTCGATATAGCTAGCCCGCGGAATATAGCCGTAATCATACGATTTATTCACGTCGCGCAGTCGATCACTCTGCTCGGCAGGCAGCGAGCGAATAAGCGTCTCGAGGCTACCGCCATACAACACCCCAAAACAATCAAAAATAATACCACGTACCATACCCCCATAGTATACCCTAGAACAAACGGTTTTGGCTACCAAAGGTCATCCCTTTGGTCAGCGTGCCGTAGTCGGGAATCTGCTTTGTCATCAGCCCCTGCACTTGATCAACACTGGCCTGGAATGAGCCTTTTGAGCCATTACAGGTCGATGTCCATAGTCGTTTGGTAGAATTTGTGCCATCCAGCAGGTCATATTCGTACACCGTACCAGTCGCACAGATGCCGCGGGTGTCGTCTTTTGCGCCGCTCAGCGGCTCGCCTTTCATAGCGTTTGCTTTGTCCAGAGCATGCACAAATTCATCGTACGCCTTGACGTTGTTGGTATACTGCTTGCTATCCAGCACATCACCGAGGTATCCCTTGTAAACAGTCATGCTGCGGCTACTTGGGGTGATGGTAATCTGATATGAGCGGAAGTTCTCGTCTGCGACAATTGCACCACGCACCGTGACGCGCACCCCACGATTGACCGATGTATCCAGTAAGTTTGCGCTGGATACATCCTGCGATGTCGCTGCTTGGTCGGTGGTTGATTTGCCGCTAAATAGTGCCCGGCCCGCCGAAACCAGCGCCACGATTGCAATAATCATGATGATTGCTACTAGCAAGATTGGGAATAGTCGTCGTGAATTGCCTCGATACATATGTTTATATTATACCAAATATTCTATGATTAGTCAACCATCATTTGTCACTTCATTTGGCTGTTCTGATGCATTAGGATAGTATTTAATCATTGGGAGTAACTCTACTACATGAACTCGCTCACCTTCAGAATTCTTTAGGTGCCATACACTCTTTACAAGTTCTTTTCCGCCAGGACGAATGTAGGTATATCCACGTTTTTCATACATAGCACGCGCCACAATGTTGTCTGGCTTAACGCACAACAGCTGCTGTCGAAAACCCTCATCTATAGCGAGCCGTTCAAGCGCATCCATCAGCATGCTGCCTATTCGTTGGCTGCGCATTGATTTCTCAACATACAGCTGATACAGCATTGGTGTAGTTGGATATAGCTCTCGTAGATCCTGTTCGCAAATAGGACGATCGGCAAGCTTCACCCTCCCTATCACCATGTCTTCAGACACCGCTTCGAGTTGCCTCAGTCTCGGTAGCTGATCGCCGCTCAGCGCCTCCCAATCATAGATATCATAGCAACGCAGCTCTATCATACTTCTCCCCAATCATTGCCGACATGCACATCTACCTGTAGGCGCACCCCTAGCTCGGGGTAGATATTAGTCATCGTAGTATCCAAAATTTCGCGCACGCTGTCGGCGTTTTCGCGTGGGCACTCCACCATGATTGAATCGTGAATTTGGAGAATTTGTTCGCCAAGCTCGCCAAGGTGATCCTCGACACGCAGCATCGCCATTTTCATAAGGTCTGCCTCGGTGCCCTGAATAGGCATGTTAGCCGCCGCACGCTCTGCGGCCTGCCGAACAACAAAATTACTCGATGCTACATCTGGTGTTTGGCGCCGACGGCCAAACAGCGTCTCGACGTAGCCGGCGTCATGGGCTTGTTTGATGGTCGCATCGATATAGGCACGAATTTCGCCGTGGGCCTTGAAATACTCGTCGATGAATTTTTTGGCCTCGCCAAACGACATACCAGCCGCGGCAGCCAGGCCGTGGGGACTCATGCCGTACAGCACCCCAAAATTCACGACTTTGGCGGCGCGGCGCTGGTCTTTAGTGACGTCATCGAGCGGCACTCGAAACACCTCGCTAGCTACCTTGGTATGGATATCGGTGCCCGCATTAAAGCTCTGCACCATCTGGTCATCGCCCGCCAGCACCGCAGCTAGGCGCAGCTCAAACTGGCTGTAGTCGGCACTCACAAACACATTACCAATCGCCGGGACAAATGCTTCGCGGATTTTGCGGCCCTGCTCGGTGCGAATGGGGATGTTCTGAAGGTTGGGATCAGTACTCGACAGCCGACCGGTGGCCGCAACGTCCTGGTTGAAGGTAGTGTGCAGTCGACTTTCGTCGTCGACAAGCTTTGGCAACGCATCGACGTAGGTGTTCTGTAACTTGGTTAGCTCGCGGAATTTCTCGATGTGTTCGATGATGGGATGCAGGCCACGTAGCTTATCAAGCTCTTTCTGGCCAGTCGAATACCCTGTTTTGCCACGCTTAATGCCAGCAGTTGGTAGCTGAAGCTTTGTAAATAATACATCGGCTAGCTGCGCCGGGCTCGCAATATTAAATTCGTATCCCGCCATAGTATGCATCTCTGCCTGCAGCGCGGCAGTCTCGTCGGCCAGCCGAGTACTCATAGCGGCGAGCTTGTCGGTGTCGAGAATAATACCACGATGCTCCATGCGCGCCAGCACCGGAATCAGCGGGAAATCAATCGTCCGCGCAACGTGACCCAGCTTACTCAGGCCATCCAGGGCTTGCGCCTGCTCGTGGTAAAGCGTCCAGATGGCGGTAATCGCAAATTTCGGATCGTCAATTGATTCACTTCCTACCAGGTCGGCCAGTGCCCGCGATTTTCGCAAGGGATTAAGCAAGAATGAGCCCTGCGCAGTGTCGTGATGAATCTCTGGCAGCGTCGTGTGCCCATGATCGAGCAGACGATGAAGCATAGGCTTGAGATCGTGCCCGACAATTGGCACGGTCGCCATAAGTTTTGCGGCTTGGTCAAATGATAGCTTAGCGGCCTTAGTCGGCTCGGCCGACACCCACAGATCATCCCCGGCCATATACACCACTAGCTCGCGAGCCTTACTAAGCACCTCGACCGCATCGCCAGCCATTGTCTCGGCCGCCTGATAATTATTGTGTTCAGATGCGCTGCGTGGATGTGTGGTGCGCATATATTGTGGCAGTCGTGCCACCAGCGAACGGAATTCAAGCCGTGATAACAGCGTCTGCAGCCGATCACCATCGGTGGTACGAACATCCATATCGTCCAGATTCAGCTCGATAGGCGCATCAGTCCATAGCTCGGCAACTTTTTTGCTCATCTCGGCCGATTCGCGACCAGCCTCGAGCTTGCGCCGAACACTATCTTTGATCTGCCACAGATTTGCATAAATATTATCGAGCGTCTGAAACTCTTGCAGCAAGCCCACGGCGGTTTTTTCGCCAATACCAGGGACACCCGGAATGTTATCGCTACTATCGCCTTTTAGGCTCTTTAGGTCGAGAAACTGATCGACGCGGATGCCGTATTTAGCCTCAAATGTCTCGGGATTGAATAAATCGATGTTGGTAAGGCCTTTTTTGAGTGCATAGACGTGCGTAAGCGGATCGATGGATTGCAGCGCATCGAGATCGCTCGTGATCAGGCAGGTCTCGATACCACAGGCACTTGCCTGCCGAGCAAGCGTGGCCATGATATCATCCGCCTCGTAATCATCAAGCTCGTACAGCGGCCAGCCAAATGCCGCTAATAGCTCGTGCAATATCGGGATTTGCGCATAAAAATCTGCTGGCGCAGGCTTGCGACCAGCTTTGTACTCGGGATATATCTCTAGGCGCTTGCGGATATTGGTACCGCGCTTGTCCCAGGCCACGCACACGTAGTCGGGCTTGAGCTTGCGCAGCGTCTCGAGCGCCAGCGCCGCAAACCCATACACACCACCCGTCGGCGTACCATCGGCGGTACTGAGATTTGGCATAGCATAATAGCCGCGATAAAACACGGACTTGCCGTCGATGATCACTAACCGCTTCGCCATATAGCTATTATACGGTATTTGTGTCGATGGCGCTGCTGCGTCGAAGCATGTTATTGCGCTGAGGACCCGTGGTGCCAGCACGAACACCAAAGACATCGCCCAGGGCAAGGGCATCGTCGAGGCATTCGACCGCCACAGGACAGGTCTTGCAAATCTGACGCGCCAGAGCTACGTTATCGCGCGTTTCGCTCAGCGGGAAAAAGATCTCCATATCAAGATCAATCCCCCTGCAAGCCGCGAGCTCATCCCAACGTGCGCCCTCTTGCATCGCCCGCTTAGCCAATGCGCGAGCCGCCGCCAACTTAGGGTGCGGTGGTTGCTCTTTAGACATTCGTCGCTCTTTCATGATTCACTCACGATATCATTTCGCAGCTTCATACGCAAGCACAGGCGCATTATCTGGTACTATAGATCTATGACCCACCCACATATACATATTATTGCTCCCGTTGGTATGCCCGGCGCCGGCAAATCCTCAATTGTACAATATCTCACCAACAAAGGCATACCAAAAGTCTACGGTGGTGGCCTCATTATCGAGGGAGTCAAGGCGCTCGGCCTGCCCGTCACCGAAGAGAACGAGCGGCGCTACCGTGAGCAGATGCGTCTAGAGCACGGCAATGAGTATTTTATGCAACAAGTTATCGAACAGGTTCGCCACCTGATCGCTGCCGGCCAACACACGGTTGTCATCGATGGTTTGTACACATGGACAGAATACCGCCTACTCGCGCATGAATTTCCTGGCAGCGAGCTAACGGTGGTTGCCGTGGTCGCTCCACGACAGTTACGCTATCGTCGTCTGGCTAGTCGTGCCGTCCGCCCACTCACCGCCGACGAAGCGCGAGCCCGCGACTGGACCGAGATTGAAAACCTCGAAAAAGGTGGCCCGATCGCCATCGCCGACCATTATATTATCAATGATCGCGACCTGGCACACCTGCATCAACAGCTAGACACTATCCTTGGCGGAATAATCAACTAGGCATCTTTCTGGCTTTCGGCGCGGCGAATGAGCATTTCACGCTCCTCGCGATCTTTATCTGTGATGGATGGTCCGTTCACCCGCTGCCATTGATCTGGTGCACCTGAGCGAGCAGCTTTTTGCCGAGACGGCGCTGATCTACCTGCATTGCGAGTCCGCACGATACGACCCGCGATATTGATAGTATCAACCAACTTCTCGGCTTCCTCATATGACCTAGCGTCAATCAGCTCAATGATGTTTTGCCACTCCTCATCGGTCAGGTGTTCTACCACATTGGCATGAACATTATGAATCATATTACGAATAGTCGAATGGTCGACGCCCTCGTCCCTACCCATCTGGGCGTAGGCCGCCCCTTGATCTAAAATAGTACGGATTCGCGGCGCAGCCAGCGCCGCATTAGCATTCTTGTGAGTTGATCCGAACATCCGCGCAAGCACTTGAGCAAGACGACTCTTTTGTTCGGCATCGAAGCCCACGAGCGCCAGCTCATATTCATCACCAAACCTGCCCAAAAGCATATCAATCGGACGAAGTGTTGGACGTTTGGACTCGGGCAATGGCTCGGGCGCTTCACTAGCCGCAGCAATAGTATGTAGCCGGATAACCGCCGCATCTGGAGTAATACCTATCTGTGTGGCATCGTGAGCACGACCAATGACAGTAACGAGGCTGACAATGGCATCCCGGGCAGTGACAAGATCCTCCGGTGACATCATTTCGAGCGTCCGAACAGCTTCCTGCCTCAATTCAGGCGATAATTGCATCGCGCATGCCAATAATTCCGCGCCGAGGCTGCGCGTGGATGAGTCCGCTTCGGCGGCAGGATACTGTCGTTCTGTATTTGGCATACTCTACATATTCGGCCGTTGTAGGCCGCACCTTCTAGGGGTAAGTCTATGCCGTAGGGACGCAAAATGCAAGCATAAACGCTATATCTAGCGTCTGCTATTGCAGGTATTCGTACAGCTTTTTGGCGTCTTTATGCTTACGGATTTTTGCCAGAGCTTTGGCTTCTATCTGGCGAATGCGCTCGCGAGTGACGGCAAATTCTTGGCCAACCTCTTCGAGTGTGTGCGACTTGCCGTTATCCAGGCCAAAACGCATCTTGATGATTTTTTGCTCCCGATCTGACAGCGTCGACAGGATCGTTTGTACCTGTTCCTTCAGCAGCTGGCTCGAGGCAGATTCTTCTGGCGTCGCGGTGTCCTCGTCCTCGATAAAATCGCCCAGCACCGAATCTTCGTCCTCGCCATCACGGCCGACACCAGCGTCGAGGCTCGATATATCTTGCTTGATCTTGATAACATACTCGACTTTTTCGGGCTCCATCTCGAGCTCGCGGGCCAGCTCTTCGATGCTCGGCTCGCGGTTGAGCTCCTGTGTCATGCGGCGCTGGGTGCGCAGCAGCTTATTGATAGTCTCGACCATGTGCACCGGAATACGGATGGTGCGGGCCTGGTCGGCAATCGCGCGAGTAATCGCCTGGCGAATCCACCAGGTGGCATAGGTGCTAAATTTGAATCCCTTATCGGGGTCAAACTTCTCAACGGCACGCAGCAACCCAGTGTGGCCCTCCTGGATCAAATCCAAAAAATCAAGCCCGCGCCCACTATACCGCTTGGCGATCGATACAACCAAGCGCATGTTAGCTTCGGCCATTTTGTCTTTGGCTTTTTTGTCGCCCTCTTTGACGCGCTGGGCAAGCTCTAGCTCTTCCTCGGCAGAAAGCAGCGGGATTTTGCCGATTTCGCGCAGGTGAAGGCGCACCGAATCATCCGAAATATCATCAAAGTACTGCCCGCTATTCAATATATCCTCGGGCGTATCTTCCTCGTCCAGCAAATCATCGATCGCTGGCTCCTCGATAATTCCCTGTTCGGGAAGAGTCAATTCGTCATCTGGTAGTGTGTGCTGATCATCGTCGTTGGCCACGGGCTATCTCCTTAATGAGGCTATTGAGCTTGGTGCGGATCTCGAGGGCACGCGGTTCGTCACCAGCAGCCTCGGCCCCGCGGAGCTCTTTAATTAGTTGTTCTTGGGTTTGTTTCTTGTGTTCATTTTCTATCTGGCGGATCAGTCGTGCGGTTTCGAAGTAACGATCTTGTTCGCTCCATTCACCGTACCTAGTATCGGCCTTTAATAGTAATATTTTGACATACGTATCGAATTGATGCAACTCTTTGGGGGTGTCGCGCAGCGGTTCGGCATGATGCGAGGCAAAATACCGCGCCATCGCGCGCCGCTCGGCGCCCTCAAATAACTCGGGGTCAATATGCGCAAATAGCTCCTGGCTGGCAGCATCGTTGCAAGCAACGGCAAAGGCATTATCCTGATACATGTAGGGATCGGGCGCCGCCTGCACAACATGAGCGATGGCACGCTTTGGCGTCGTTGCAGGCTCGTGCTGTAGGGATTTTTGGCGGATTGTCTCGAGGGTGGTGTGGGTCATTGTGGCGATCTTCTTTTCGTAGTGCTCGCGCTCCACCGGATCCTGCAGCTGCGCGGTGATGCTTAGCCCCGCCGTAGTAAACGCCCGCTTGCCGGCAACCGTCGTGATATCTTCGCGTTTTTCGTACTGGGCCAGGATCCAATCCACGGCCGGCAGCGCCTGATCGATAGCGCTTTGCCAAGCCGCGGGGTCGTGGCGGATTAGCTCATCGGGGTCTTTGGCGTCATCTGGCAGCTCGATAATCGTCAGCGTCACCCCTACGCGCGAGGCAATACCAATTGCTCGCTCGGTGGCGGCAATACCCGCTTTGTCGGCGTCAAAACACAGCCGAATATCGTCACCCAGTCGCTTCAGCGCAGTCACATGATGTTCGGTGAGTGCTGTGCCCGCAGTCGCCACCACCTGCGACACCTCTACCATATGGCTGCTAATCACATCTAGATTGCCCTCGACAATCACGCTATAGCCTAGGCGTCGAATACTTTCTTTGGCTTGGCTCAGGGCAAATACGTGCCGGCTTTTGTCGTAGAGCAGTGTCTGGGGAGTATTGAGATACTTAGGCGCATTCGGTACCTCACCAATAATCCGCGCCGTAAACCCTATCACTATACCAGCCGTATCCATTAGCGGCACCACCATTCGGCCGCGAAACATATCACCACCATAGCGATTGACCAGCCCCGCATCATCTAGCTCATGGCCCGAAAACCCCTTTTTCTCGAGGAAACTCACCAGCGCTTTCCCGCTATCCGGCGCATAACCAATACGAAAATCCCGAACAATTTCTTTACTCAGCCGGCGACTGCCAAATACATATTCCACAGCATGCTGATTCTTTGGCAAACTCTGCTGGTAGTAGGTTGTAGCCAGCTCTAGTGCCTCACGCGCCCTTGCTTTTCGGGCCGCCACTTCTTGGTTTTGGTGGGTGTCATACTGGCTCAAATCTACCCCCGCCTTGCGTGCCAGATGTTCCAGGGCCGCCCGAAAGTCCATCCCCTCAACTTCCATCACAAAACTAAACACATCACCACCCTTATTAGAGCTAAAATCATGCCAAATATGCTTGTCTGGGCTCACAAAAAAACTCGGCGTTTTCTCGCTGCTAAAGGGGCTAAGTCCCTTGTAGTTGCGCCCGGCACGCTTAAGCTGGACGTACTCACCAATAACGTCTTCGATGTTGAGTCGTGTGCGCACTTCCTCCTTGGCATCCTGCATATCCTGATTATACCACTCTTTACCTCTGTAAATGATTATGGTTAAATAGAAGCATGCAACCCAGCCAAGATCCTTACACGATTGATTACCTTAATCAAATCGCTCCACCCCCACAAAAATCCGGCCCATCGCGCCGTACCATGATTATTGTCGGCGCGGCTGCCGCGATCGTTTTGCTCATTGCCGGCTGGCTAATGATGGCGAGTAGTCAGGGCCCTAGCGATAGTACCCAGCTGCTATCGCTCAAAGCCCGCATCGCTACCCTGCAGACCATCGTCGACAAACGCCAAAAGCAGCTCGGCGACAGCGACCTTCGTGCTACCAACAGTAGCCTATCGGCATTCCTGCGCACTGCCACGGCAGACATCGCCGACCCCATGGCAAAAAACGGCGTCAAAGACACCGCTGACAAATCTATTACCGCCGCCGAGACCTCTATCGCCACCACCCTCAACAGCAAGCTTGATGATGCACAGCTCAATGGCACCCTCGACCGCACTTATGCCAGCGAGATGAATTACCAGATCCAGACGCTCAGCAACTCCATGTACACCCTTTACACTTCTACACGCAGTGCCTCACTCAAGGCCTACCTTGATACCACCGACAAAAGCCTCGAACCCGTCCGCACAAAATTCAAAGATTTCGCCAACAGCCGCTAGGCATCGGCTACCAAATTATAGCTTAGCCGCACCAAATCTTCGATTTCATCCACCGTCAATTGGCCACTGCAAACCACCGTAATCCAGTGTTTTTTGTTAAGATGGTGCCCTGGCAGTACTGTTTCGTAGCGCTCCCGCAGTGTCTCGGCCAGTCCCGGATCACACTTTAGGCTGACACGCAGCGGCCGTGAACCCTGCGCGATCAGGGCAAACATCTTGCCCGGTGCTTCACCGATTTTGTACACCGCAACTTCTGGCCCAAACGGAAAATCTAGCCAAGCACCGGGGCGGGTCGCGATGTAGGTTTCGATAACCGCTGCCGTCTCATCCATGCGTTTAGTACCATTTCTTGCGGTAAAAATATATCAGCATCACCACAGGGATCACCAGCATCGACACAAGCAACATATGAAACACCGCTTCGCTATCAAACGGCATCCCCGTAAAATTCATTCCGCCCAAACCTGTCAAAAACGTAATCGGCATAAATATCGTCGCCACAATTGTCAGCCGCTTCATGATGTCATTCATGCGATTTGACATCACCGACAAATACGTGTCAAGCACACTCGAGAGCAGGTCGCGCTGCGTATCGATCAGCTCGTGCGCACGCCAAGCATAGTCATAACTATCGCGCAAATACGCCACATGCTGCTCTTCAATCAGTGCAAATCGGCCATCACTAAGCGAGTTAAATGCTAGCATCGTCGGCAACACAATCCGGCGCAAATCAGACAGGATTTTCTTAAAATGAAACAGCTCGTGCACCTGAGTATCGGCCGCCTGGCCAATCATCGAATCCTCTAGTCGATCGATTCCCTCGTCGACCGCGTCCAGAATCGGTGTAAACCGTTCACTCACGACATCGGCGACAATAGCCAGCACGCCAGTAGGCGAATTGCTGATACGCGTATGTACCCGTATTCGTTCAGCTACAGCTTCGTCGAATGGTTCATCATGCAGGATAATTGCTTGTTGTTTTCCTAACAACAAGCATAAGCGATGCCGGACTATTTTGTTGGCTTTTAGTTCTGGCAATACCAGGTTGAGCGTGAGCCACTTGTCGCCGTCAATCACCCATGGTTGCTGCGGGTGGGTTACGATCTCAAGCAGCTGTAGCTCATTAAGCCCGAGCTCTTCACCGACACTTCGCCAGCTGTCTTTTTCGATATAGCGGTCTTGCCATGCAGTAGTTTGACTCATTTCACCCTCACTTTTGCTAAATAATACTTCAGCTCCATAATGCTACCACGAATGTCTTGTAGCGCCCGATGCTCCTCGGGTTTTGCGAATTTTTTGTTGTACCTGCCCTCAAATACAACCTTCCAGGCACTAACATCCAGCATGCGATAATGAAGCCGCGCATCAAATCGCGGCAGCCACTGGGCGATAAATCGTCGATCCTGGTGGATCGAGTTGCCCGCCAGCAAAATCTTGCCTTCATCAAACTGCTCATCGAGAAACGCCAGTAGCTCTGTCTCGAACACTTCACGGCTCATGCCGTGTGTATTCTGCGCCTCGAGCCCACGGCGCGCATCGCTCTGCTGGTCCCAAAACTCTCGATTCGCATCAAATTTCGCCGCCAGTTTGCTCGGTGGGTGGTGGATCACACCCTCCCAGCTGGCCAGCTCTTTCATGTCCCAATCAGTCACAATCATCGCCACCTCAAGCGGCCAATCACACACCGGATCCAGCCCCGTCATCTCCATGTCGAGCCACAGTATCCGCTTGGGTTTGAAGCTAGGTATTGCCATATGAATATATTATACCGTACTCACTATGGTGAGCGGTATAATCGTCCAGTTATTAGGCGTCTTTTTTGCGGTCGAGGCGGTCGAGTTTGAGCACGTGGATGATTAGGTAGATGACGAGTGCGGTCGCAAGTAGGGTAATCGCCGAGCTGACAAATGCACCCCATTTGAATTCTGCCTGGCGGCCAAGCCAGTCGAATGTCCAGGCGGCTTTTTCGAGACCTTCGCGCGAGCCGACAATGAACTGCACAACAGGAGAAATGAATCCTTCGACGAGTTTTTTGACAGTGTCGCCAGCTGCAGTACCGATCGCCAGACCAACCGCCAAACCAACGACGCCCTGCTCGCGGATGAAATTAACGAAGCCGGCCCCGCGGCCAGTCAAGCGAGTAGCGCGAGCTTTGACAACTTCGGCATGTGCCCTGGCGGCATCGGCCTTGGCGCTGGCGGCGGCACGTTTGGCAGCAATGATGCTGGTCGTAGGCCGCTTGGTAGATTTAGTAGTTGGGCGCTTGGCGGTAGCCATGGCAGGAATCCTCCTTAGTCACTATGTGCCATCAGTATACACTAGCGGCAGCGCTGATTACAATTGTTCGGGCGCGTGGATACCTAGCAAATCAAGCCCCTCGGCGAGCGTATCGCGGTAATGCGCCACCAGGCTAATCCGACGAGCCTCATGCGTATCACCAATCACCTGGCAATTCTCGTAAAAACGATTGAACACCTGCGCCAGCTCGTACAGATAGGTGCACACATGGTGTGGCATTAGCTCGGCAATCGCCCGCTCAACTACTTCGCTATATTCGCCGAGCTTGCGCACCAGCATGCGTTCGTACTCGTTTAGATTATCAAATGTTTCGTGGGCGGCAACCGTACTTTTGGCAAGAATCGAGCACGCCCGAGCATGGGCATACTGCAGATAAGGCCCGCTGTTGCCGTGAATACTCACCGATTCTTGTGGATTATAGATGATGTCCCCGCCAATACGGTTAGACAAAAACGCATACTTGACCGCGCCGAGCATCACCTGTCGATCGGTAGCGCCATCGAATGCCTGTCGCTGCGCCTCGCTCGCTGCCTCGAGCACGTCGAGCGCCAGCAGCACATTGCCGCGGCGCGAACTCATTTTTTGCCCACCGACAAGCTTGAGATTGCCGTGGGTCAAATGAGTGGTTCGTTGCACCAAGTCGGGCTCGTATTGCTCGACGCTTTTTAGCACCACTTTCATGTACTCCACAATATCGTTGCCGGTGATCACAATCGAGCGATCGAAGTGATAATCGCGCCATTTGTGCATGAGTAGCCCGACATCCTTCGTTTCGTAGGTGGGCAGCCCGACAGAATTAATAAACACGCGGGTATGAAGCCCGTACGGTTCACCGACGAAGACGATGGCGCCATCACTTTCGCTGTACACTTCGCCCGTGTGTACCCGGACTGTCTCGAGGCCGGCTGGAGTGGTTTCGCTCTCGGGGTAGTAACGCTCGAAGGGTGCTACCTCGAGCTCGCGGTATAACAGATCAAAATACTTGTAGCTCCAGCCACGACAGGTCCAGTAGATCTGTGCAAATTCGCTCTGGTGATCATTGTCGGCGTGTAGCTGGTACACCCGTTTGTTTGTCGCGATAATCTCCTGCTTGGCCGCTTCGTCATCCTCATACGCAGTGTTGCCCTCGACGTAGCGAGCGCTCAGCCAAGCGGCGCGTGCATGTAGATTCTCATCTACTTCAGCCAGCTTGCTGGGGTTTTCACCCCCAAGTGTTCGCACAATCGCCCACATGTTTTTGGCCACATGCAGCCCCACATCGCCGCCAAAATTGGTGCGGTGCACCACGGCACCCGCTCGCTCGCACAACCGCGAAATCGCATCGCCGACAATCGTCGTGTACAGATGCCCGGCGTGCAGTACCTTAAATGGATTCGGATCAGAATATTCTGTAACGATGGTCTGCCCGAGCATCGATTGCCCCACGGCGCGCGTCATAAGCGCTGCCAGCTGGGCATCGCTCAGGCGAATGTTAATAAATCCAGGGCCAGCGATAGTTACTTCGGTATACTCATCAGTGTGACGCAGCTGCTCGGCGATTTCCTCGGCCACTTCACGCGGCTGACGCCCCAGGCGTCCCGCAAGCTGCAGCGCTACATTGGTAGCATAGTCGCCAAACTGCGGCTCGGGCCGCGTCAGCACGACATTGGCGTCAATATCATAGAGATTTTTTACAATGTTAGTAATCGCATCATTCATCGTTATTAGTATAACAGATTAGGAATGTCGCGCCAGCGCCGCCTGGGCCAGGCCAACAAACAGCGGGTGCGCCCGCATCGGACGCGAGCGAAATTCCGGATGGGCCTGCGTCGCGATGTAGTAGGGATGATCCGTCGCCTCAATAAATTCTACCAGCGCACCATCAGGCGACGTGCCGCTGATCGTCAGGCCGCCCTGCTCAATCTGCTCGCGGAATGCTTGGTTGACTTCGTAGCGGTGACGATGGCGCTCGATCACCTCGGATGCACCGTACACCTTTGCCGCCAGCGAATTGGCAGCCAGCGTTGCTGCGTAATCGCCCAGCCGCAAGGTACCACCAGTCGATTCTTTGCCAGCCTGCCCCGGCATAATATAAATGACATTTTGCTTCGTCTCTACAAATTCATCGCTGTGCGCGTGCCGCAGCCCACCGCGCCGCGCCGCCGCAATAACTGCCACCTGAAGGCCCAGGCAGATGCCAAGATATGGCAACTTGTGCCGATAAGCATACTCCGCAGCCGCGATCTTGCCCTCGACCCCGCGCGCACCAAACCCGCCCGGCACCAGTACGGCATCGACATCAGCGAAATCCGCATCACTCACCTTCTCGGCGTTGATCCACTTGATATTCACCTCGCATTTTTGGCTCCATGCCGCACTTTTGAGCGCCTCAATAATCGACAGGTACGTATCGGTATTATCAATATACTTTGCCACCAATCCCACGGTGATTTCGCGCGCGTATTCGGTTTTGTCGCGCTCGGCCAAGCGCCGCCACATTGCAAGGTCTGGCTCGCGCGCTATGCCGCTAAATGTGCCGAGCAACGCACCCAGGTCGCGCGCCACCGTCAGCGGCACCTCGTAGACAGTATCGACATTTGGCATCATAATAATTCCCTCACGCGGCACACCAGTAAACATACTAATCTTGTCGCCAATACTGCGCGGCGCAGCGGTTTCACCCTCGGTGCGCACCCCCACTACGTCAGGCATAATCCCAAATCCACGCAGGTCGGCCAAGGCATTCTGGGCCGGCTTGGTCTTGTATTCATGGCTGGCATGCAGATACGGCACATACACCACATGCACAAACAAGCAGTTCGTTCGCCCAACCCGTCCAGCAAACTCCCGGATTGCTTCGACAAAACTCAGCCCCTCATAATCACCCACTGTGCCGCCAATCTCGACAATATGAAACTCACTCCCCTCGCTCGCCACCTCGATCGCCCGCTGAATCGCCTCAGTAAGGTGCGGCACCAGCTGCACGGTTTTGCCATGCATGCAGCCCGCCCGTTCGTCATTAATCAGCTGTAGCAATAGCCGGCCAGACAACGTGGCGTTTTTTTGTTCAAGCTCGAGGTCCAAAAAACGCTCGTAATGCCCAAGGTCTAGATCAGTCTCGGCGCCATCGCGCGTCACAAAACATTCGCCGTGTTCAGCCGGATTAAGAAGACCCGCATCGACGTTCAGATACGGGTCACATTTCTGGATGCTGACGCGGGCACCTTTGGCCTGCAGCACGGCGCCAATACTGGCCGCCGTAATACCCTTGCCTACCCCAGACAATACGCCACCCGTCACAAAAATATATTTGGTGTTTGTGTTCATACCTTTTCTCCCCTATTTCCGCCCAGTATAGCATGCGAATGGCAGCTACGCTATATCTAGTACGTTGTAATAAATCATACACTACCGATGGTGTAGGCGAATGACCATAGGCAATAGAGCGTAGTCAAGCCGATCAGCCCAAAGCCGAAATAGTACATGAGTCGCCAGGTGCGTGGATCAAGCCGCGCCGCCGGCGACCGCGCATACGCCAACATCAGGCCGTACAGCGCCAGACCCCCAAATGCGATCATCATGGCCACTATCCGCGACGAAATGCCCGTCGCCATCATAGCCTGCCATGCTACCTCGCTGAGAGCAGGCTTGCCCATCATCGCACGCAATGCCTGGCCCACCGACGTACCGCCCCATGTCAGGGCTACAAACGCAATCAGCCACCACATATAGTAATACTTGGTCGGCGTCGAGGTCAGGCTTCCGATAAATCGGCGCTCCGTATCGCTAATCGGCTTGTGCTTTTTTGTCATAGATTCAGTATAGCACGGCTAGCTCGGGGCGGATGTATCGTCATCACCGCTGGTTGGCCCGCGCAGCTTGGCCTCGCTGTTGCCAGCATTTACCTCGTAGCTGGTATTGGTGCTTTCAAAGAAATTCACCAGCTCATAGGTGTCGTTGGCGGTCGCCATCCACTTGGCAGGATTCGACGCATTATAATGTGGCTCAAAGCCCAGCTCCTCGAGGCGACGGTCGGTCATATACTTGACATATTGATTGACGTAGTCGGCATTCAGGCCCAGGATACCGCTCGGCAATAGTGCACGGTTGTACTCCTCTTCCATCTCAACTGCGTCCAGGATCATCTGCTTGATTTCGGCGGCAAACTCTTCATCCTGCAGGTCTTCGTTTTCCTCGATAGTAGTCAGAATCAGATTAATACCAAATTTGAGATGCAAGCTCTCGTCGCGCACGATCCAGTCGATCAGGCTGGCAAAGTTGCGCAGCAAATTACGTTGTCTAAATGACAACGCAACCATAAAGCCCGAATAAAACCAGATGCCCTCGAGGATAATATTGTAGGCGATCAGATTCCGCACGAAATCTTTCTTGCCCTCAGTCGTGGTGATATCAAGCGTGTCCTCGCTCATGCGCTTGATAAATTTGGTCTCAAACTCTTCCTTGCGCGCCATGGTAGGCTCATCAACATGGGCGTTATAGGCCGCTTCTCGGTCGATCGGAAAGGTGTCGAGCACGTACTCAAACGCCATGCAGTGGTTGGCCTCTTCCCACATCTGCTTCGCCAGATACAGATGGCACTCGGCCGCATTGACATATGGGTACACACCAAATGCCAGCGCCTTGTTTACCAGCAGCTCGTTCGGATTAAAATAGCTCATCAGGAACGTCACGGCATGACGCTCGTCGTCGCTCATTTTTGCCCAATCGGCTAGGTCTTGTGCCAGCTGGATCTCGTTGGGAAACCAGGTGTTGGCGACGGCCTGATCATACAAATCCATCGCCCATTGATAATGAATTGGCTTGAGCAGCAATCCATCCTGAATGCCGCTGCCTAATAGTTGTGGCATATGCGCCTCCTCTCTTGTTATTTATTATCTAGTGTCTCTGCTACGAAGCGCTCTCTAGTGGCTCCAGAAAAAACGCCTCGATCTGAGCCTTGATTGCGTTAGCTTCTGGGCTAGTCCGCTGCTGCTCGATCGTCATGCGGCTTAGTTGCGCCGCGAGCTTTCCAACTTCGTGGCAGTGGCTATAGTCATGAACCCTCGGCTGTTCGCCAGGCAATAGTCCTTCCATCTTACGCTACTCCCGCCAACAAATCTGCACATACACCGAGTCGGCGCCGGCGCGCAATCTCGGCTTGACGCAGCTCATCGATACTTGGGTGCATGTTTTCTGGACGCACCGATACGACCACGCCGCCAACTACCTCAGGCACGTCATTTTTTGACGCTACTGCTACTACGTGTTTCACGCCGTCTCGTATATACTCTACCATGTCATATTCCTCCTATTCGCATCCGTCACAAATCGTTAATGTTGCTGGGTCAAGCGGTGCCGCAAAGTCGCCCCTGCTCGCGGCCTGCTCAGCCGCTACTTCCTGGGCCGCTTTCATGGCTGCATCGATCGCGTCAAGTTTTTGCTGGAGTGTCATATCGTCAGTGATGATTGAGTTTACGTTCATTGGTTGGTCCCCCTTCGTGTGATGAGTGTTGTTTGTGTATGTGTCCTATGCGCTTGTATCATCCATGGCTATGCTCCCTGCTTTTTGGCGAAGCCGAACCCAGCTTTTCGCTGTGTGCCTGCAGCGATCGCTTCGGCTTTGTTGACTTTGGTGGTACTTTGCTCGGCTTGGTGGCGTGGTTTCATATGCAGATAGTAGGTGGTTTTTAGGCCGCGTTTCCAGGCCTCCATATACACTAGTTCCATGTCGTCAATACTGCGGCTTTCTAGATACATGTTGCGGCTAATCGCTTGGTCAACCCATTTCTGAGCCCGGGCCGCCACCTCTATAAACGCAAACGGTGATAGCTGAAAACACGTCTTGTACACGTCCTTGAGCTCTTGCGGCACATCCAGATTCGTCAGGTCTCCCTGCTCAACCAACAGCTGGTCCTTCACGCGCTCCCACAGGTTAAGTTTTTTGAGGTCGCGCACCAGATTGGCATTTACCTCGAGGAATTTGCCATTGAGCGTACTACGGCTAAATATCTGGCCAAACTGCGGATCAATCCCCGGTGTTGTGCCGGCGACATGGCCAATATTGGCCGTCGGCGCAATCGCCATCAGGGTGGCGTTACGCATACCTTTGCGTGTTTTAGCGCGGAGTTTTTCCCAGTCGAGGCGCTTCTTGCGCGTTACATCGACAGGCACACGGCGATCAATCTCGAGCAAATCAACCGTATCGATCGGCAGCTCACCCTTGCTCCAGCCGCTGCCGTCGAAGTCTGGGTAGCTACCCTTCTGCTTAGCCAACTCAGCAGATTCGTCAATCGCATAGTAGCTAATAAATTCTGCCAGCTGATCCATAGTGTCATACGACGCCTCGCTCTCGTAGCTATAACCCAGCTTCTCGATCACATCGGTGAAACCCATGATACCGAGCCCCAGCGCACGTGTTGACCGGATCGAATTAATCGCCTCTGGCACTGGCAAATCAGAGATATCACACAGATTATCAAGCTGTCGAATCGCACTGCGTGTCGCCCGTTCTAGCCCTTGCCAATCCCAGGTTTTGTGCTCGATATCCAGAAATGCCGACAGATTGATACTGATCAGATTACACACCGAGATATTTTCGGCATCATTTGGCAGCGTGATCTCGGTACATAGGTTAGATGAATGAATCGTGCTACGATTGTTGTTGAGCGCCCGGGTGTTGATGGTGTCTTTCCAGGTAAACCAGGGGTGGCTTGTCGATTGCAGCTGTGTCAGCATATCGCGGTACAGTTGGCGAGCCGGCATTTTCCTAAATTTACGCAGCTTCCCCGCCTCGGCTAGCTCAATATATTCGGCATATCGCTTGCTAAATGCTGCGCCGTACAGCTCGGTCAGATCTGGCGTATCGCGCGGATCAAACAAATACCAGGCCTCCTCTTGCTGCACGCGTTTCATAAATTCATCGCTAATCCATATGGCGGTGTTTGCATAGCGCGTACGCAGGTACGGATCGCCGCTGTTCTGACGCAGATCTAGGAATTCGCGCACATCCAGGTGCCAGTTTTCCATGTAAAGTGCGGCAGCGCCCATTTTTTTGCCTTTGCGACTTACGGCAAACAGTGCGGTATCCATCACTTTCATAAACGGAATTGGCCCGGTACTTGTCGTGTTGGTGCTCACTACCGGACTTCCGGCGGCGCGCAGCTTAGACAGGCTCATGCCAATGCCACCGGTGCCTTTAGAAATCCACATCAGGTTGCGCACATTCTGCGCGATCGACTCCATGTCGTCCTGTACATCAATCACAAAACAATTGGATAGTTGCGGATTCGCCCCACCCGCATTCACTCGCGTTGAGCCACCGGGCAAATATTCCAGCTTGCTCATGTGAGTATAGAAGCCGATTGCCGCGGACGTCGGGTCTTTTTCGTTAAACGAAAGCCCCATCGCGATCCGCATATGTGTAAATTGCGGCGTCTCGATAGGCGCACCGTCGGTCTGTCGCATGGCGTAGCGGTTGCGATTGGTGATCACCCCTAGATATTTGCTGAGCTGATCGCGCGATGGCTCCAGCGCAGCTGCCAGCTTCTTGTGGTCAAACAGTTTGGCGTCGGCCATGCGGGGGTCAAGCAGCCCATGTTTAACCGCCGCGCGAATATATTTAGGGAATGCGGCCGCGTGCAGCTGTTTCAGCTCGGCGTCAGAGGCGTAATCTTTGCCCAGCACGTTTTTGTAAATATTCTTAAGCAACAGTCGCGCCGCGATCGTGTCGTAGTCTGGATCGTCCTTTACATTCTGCAGGGCGGTGTGGATCAGCGCCTCGTCGAGCTCTTTGGTCGTGATACCGTCAAATAGCGTCAGCTGCAGCTCGGTCGCTACCTGCACTACTTTTTGTATCTGGTCGGGCATGCCCTCGGTCGCCTGCACCAGCGACAGGTTGATTTGTTCGGCGTCGAATGCCTGGCGACTACCGTCCCGTTTGACTACTTGGATTGTGTTCATACCCCTATTTGTTCCTTTTTGTTATATATTCCTCACACATCGGTGCCGACAAACGGCATACGCAACACACCTCTGGCCTCACACCAGAGAGAGTCGTCTCCCCTCCTTGCGTAAATGTGTATTTTGTTGAACTACTACATATGTAGTGTCTGCATACTACTATAAGCACTATATATGGCGATTTCAATAGTTTTAGCGAGTTTTTTTAACTACATCAATTTCTACCACTTATAGTGTGTATTGTAACATTTACCACGCTATATATAGCGTCTAAAAAATAACGCGGCGCAACCAGTGGCGGTGACCGTGTGCTTCGATCGCAGCATGCGGCGCAATGAATGCACAGATTATTTCTACCGTCACCTGACGATCATGCTCAACAAAAGACATTAGGCACACCACACCTAGGGAGCGCTCCGAGATATGCGTCCGAATTGACTCGACGGCCCGTTCAATGTCTAACACGAGATCTTTTTCGTCCGTATAGGGGTAGAGCAAAACACAGTTAATTGTTCCGGCCGTCTGAAAAAATTCTTCAAATCGTGCCACCGTTTTCTCTAGTTGCTCGGCGGGCGATCCGTCGACCGGCACGAGCGGATCGCGTGCAGTAGATTTAATTTCGACAGGAACAACTATTGGTTTTGTATCGTTCACATCCTTTGGCACCCCCACCAAGAATCCGTCCCAACTCCCCTTGCCAGTCGCAGACTCGAGCGCGGTTTTTTGAAATCGCGATTGCCATGCCGGATATATACGCATCTCCAGGTCGTCAATCGGGTGGATAGCGTCACGTGTCTCATGAATCGCGAGCAGTGTGATCAGCTCCCCTAATCGAAAATCCGCATCAAAATCACAAGCTTCAAGCTCGGGTATTTCTGCGACTGGCCGACTCAACACGCTCTGCACCATCGCCGCGTCCTGCAGTGTATCTGGCCTAATTGTTTGGCGGAGGTACTGCGCCACTATCTTATGTAGCGTTGCTGGATAATATGGCGCTTCCAGCGTAAATACATCGCCATTCTCGGGCTCAACCGTAATTTTGATGAGGATAGGATCATCTGCTGGCATACAGAGCTATTATAACGCATATAATCTCTGTTAAAAATTAAAAAGGATAATCCCTTAACAGATGTATTAAAATGCTAAGTATTTACTCAGCTCGCTTTTTTGCTTGCGCAAGTCCTGGCTAGAATACTCCCTCATAAATTCACGGTACTTCTCCGAATCAATATCTACCAGCCTATCGGCGTGTACCCAAGGGGTATCTCGCTCCCCTACATACTCCCGGTAGCTAGACCATTTCCAGGCATGGTACTGCCGCGGATTCAGATGAATATATCGCGTGATATGCGCCAGGTAGCTTTCATTTCCGACATGCGATGCCCGAAAACTACTCTGAAACACATGCCCCTTCGATTTATACTTACGGTTGTAATACATAGAATATGTCGTGCCAAGCGAGCGCATAAATCCACTGATGGCCAGCGGATCCACCTCTTGATATAGCAGCAGATGAAAATGCGTTCCCATCAAGCAATACGCGATCACCTCTACTTCAAACCGCTTAGGATCCTCGTCAGATTGGTCATCGTTTTCTATCAGATGTTTCTGGATAAGATTCAAGAAATACGCCCGATCCTCATCATCTCTAAACAGCAGCCTCTCGCCCGAAGCGCGATTATAAATATGATAATACGCCGGTATTGTATATTTTTTCACTACGTGTTTTGTAGGCATATTTTTATATTACCCTATCCATGCATTTTATTCTATCTGTTAAGGGATTATCCTTTTTGATTCTTTTTGATTTTTATTATTTAGCAAGAAAACACGCCAAGTGTATATACTTAGCGTATTTTCGTGGCGGAGAGGGGGGGATTCGAACCCCCGATACGCTGGGCGCATACACGATTTCGAGTCGTGCGCCTTCAACCACTCGGCCACCTCTCCATACTGCACTATTATACCAGACCAAATTAAAACATCCCCTAGCTAGTCATCGTTGCTAGCTAGGGGATTCTCCGACATGACACTCGTGCTGCCCTAGGTCAGATTACCAGGCCTTTCCCCCATGCCTAATCTTTCAGACGCGGGAAGGTAGCGATACCTGGATTTTGACGAATGGCTGCTGCAATACTCTCCAGACCGTCCTTCTGAATCTGCTGATCGCTCAGCGCCAGGTCCTCGGCACCGATCCAAGTGACTCGAACGCCACAGAGCTCCGGTAGGCCTGAGCACGCTTCCATGAGATCACGGTAGAACGTCTCATCCCGGAGCTCGTCAACAGTTTGAAGCCTGTTCACGATGGCGATCGCGGCATTCGCAATCTGCTGACGGACAAACGTATCTGGATCACCCTTGTGCACCTGCGAGAGCAGCGCACTGCGACCGTCTCCGCCGTACTGAATACGGGCATTGAGACGTATGCCAAGGGTCTCTCTCGTTGTGCGGTGGAGGATCTTCTGGTCACCCACTGACGAAGGGAGCGGCTTGTCCTGTACGTTAAACTCCCTGATCTGCAATAGCATGAAGATCTGGACATACAACCCAGGATACAGAGCCACTAGTCGCGTCTCGCCCTTCCACCGATAGCGCACCGCCCATCCAAATAGGACGATATAGCCACGATATCCGGGATGGACAACTTTCAGAATCCATTGATCAATGAACTCCATAATCCGACTGCCGCTCAGGGCGACCGCGCCGACGCCTCCCGCCCCAAGGGCGAATTGCATCCAGTCAATACCGGAAAGAACATCTGTAATCACGGGGTCACCTCCTCGCGGTGTCTCGATTTTTGTGTTACAGATGGGCTTAGAATAACACTTAAAGAGTATTTTTACAATCACAAGCGCAATCCGTCCTCTACCGTACCCAAGCGCCCGCAGCGCATCCAGATTGACGAGCTTGATAGCCAGAATGAAAAAGATGAAAAAGGATAATCCCTTAACAGATGAATTAAAGTGCTAAGCATTCACTCAGTTTACTCTTTTGCTTGCGCAGATACTGGCTTGAACACCCTCTCATAGTTTTATGATAATTCTCAGGGCTTATATCATTAGCAGCCGGCTGGTGTACATCCAGCGCATATAGCACTCTTGCTGCATTTTATCTTATCTGTTAAGAGATTGTCCTTTGGATATCTTTGGCGCTTTTCTCGCCATGACGCATAAATGTTAGCACCGCAGTGATTTCGCCATCATTCATCTCGCATCCCCTTTTGCCTCCAGTATAAGCGGCAACCCTGTATACTAGATACTATGACAGCCACACTTTTTACCCGCATTATCAACGGCGACATTCCCAGCCACAAGGTATACGAAGACGACCGCACCTACGCATTTATGGACATCCACCCGATTCAGCCCGGCCAGGTGCTGGTTGTACCCAAAAACCCCGTGCCCTACATTTGGGACTTGCCCGAAGATGATTACCGGGCGCTGATGCGCACTGTCCAGCGTGTTGGTCGCAAAATGCGCGAGGTCTTTCCGGAACATACACACGTCGGCATACAGGTCGAGGGGCTCGAGGTGCCGCACACGCACGTCAAGGTGTTTGCGTTCTCGACCCCGCAGCAGTACCACGCCCACCCCGCCGCTACCGAGCCCGACCATACGGTACTCGCGGCTCTAGCGGCCAAACTTTCGCTATAGCATCGACACCATATTGACAAATAATAAAGCATATGCTAACATAGCATTATTACCTAATCAAACAAACAACATGCATACCCTACAAAAACTCACCGCCTATCTGATCACCCTCCTTAGCCTGAGTACGGCTACTGGCCTAGTGGTCCATGAAACAGCGATCGACAAGCTCCCGAGTGTTCACGCCGCTAGCTATGGCGAGCTCGGCGCAACGAATCTATTGCCAGAAGTGATGCGCAGCGGCCACGCCCATGCCGAGTACAACCCTAGTCAATCGCTAATCAATGGCTTTACTCGCGCCGACCCCACCGCTCCCCCGCGCGAGCAGCTAGCGCGAAAATACCTCATGCAGCGCTACGAGCCGCGCGGGCGTCATGCGTTTGATAACTACTGTTTGCCGGTGATTAGCTAAGGCTCTCGAGCTCTGCCTGGAGGCGCACAATCAGCGCCTCTTTTTGGGCTAGCTGCTCGCGCGTTTCCTCGACAAGCGCTGGCGGTGCCTGCGCCACGTAGCGCTCATTGGCCAGGCGATCCTCGAGCCGCTGATGCTCCTCGCGGGTACGCAGCAGCCGCATCTCTAGGTTTGACTGATGTTCATACAACGTATCGGCGTCGACATCCAGCCAAGCATCCCGCCCACTCGCGGCAAGTCGAATACCACGCGCTTGATCGACATGCTCAATACTCTTGAGCCGCGCCAGATGCGCGATCACTTCCCTGTTGTCCTCGATGAGCGAATCATCCATGTAAAGCAATCGGTAGCGCTTATTGCCCGGCAGCTCACTCATGACGTAGCGCGCCTCTGCTACCAGGCGCTGCAGGCGGCCAAACTGTGCAGCCGCGATATCGCTACACTCAAGCCCTGTCGGCCACGCGCTCAGCATCAGCAGGTCGTCATGCCAATCAAGCGCCTGCCAGATTGTTTCGGTCACAAATGGCGCAAATGGATGCGCGAGCTTGAGGCTGGTATCGAGTACCCACGCCAACAGATCGGGATTGGGCGCTACCTTAGAAGCCTCAAGATACCAATCGGCCACGTCGTCCCACACCACGTGGTACACCGTCTCGGCCGCTTCGGCAAATCGATAGTCTGATATCTGAGATTCGACTGTAGATATAGCGTTATTCAGCTGATAAATAATCCATTGGTCGACCATCGATTGTGGCTGTGGCGCTTGCGGCTGGTAGCCTTCGCCAAGTTTGTCCTCGATGTAGCGGGCGATATTCCACAGCTTGTTACAAAAATTCCGCCCCGCCACCACTGTAGACGTGCTAAATGCTTGATTCTGGGCGGCACTGCGATTAGACACGATGCCAAGGCGCAGCGCATCTGAGCCATATTCGGACATGACGTCCATCGGATTGATGACGTTGCCTTTAGATTTGCTCATTTTTTGGCCCTGCTCGTCGAGCACCATGCCGTGCAGATAGACATGACGAAACGGCACTTGATTGGTGGTATAGAGGCCCAGCATGATCATCCGCGCCACCCAGCGATCAAGCAAGTCTACCCCAGTTTCCATTATGGAGTTGGGGTAAAATCGCTGCAGTGCACCGCCAGTTAGATAGTCAGTAGTGATATACGGCCATTGCCCGCTCGAAAACCACGTATCAAAGGTGTCTTCCTCGCGGTGATAGGTGATGCCGTCCACCTCTATAGTTGGCTGATCGACGCGGGTATCAAATATCCAATCGTTCATATCGTGCTCGTTGTGAAACGCCGGAATAGGAATCCCCCACGGTATTTGACGCGACAAGTTCCAGTCCTTGAGGCCACGCAAGTAGTTAGCCAGCACCTTACCCTTGTTCGCAGGGGTGAAGGTCACTTCCCCACTCTCGATAGCAGCAATCGCCGCCTCAGCCAGCGGCTGCATGCGCAGGAACCACTGCTCTTTCACCATTGGCTCGATCACCGAGCCGCACTTGTAGCAGTGCCCCACGGCGTGTTCAATCGCCGACTCCCCGCGCAGCGCATCCTCGGCCCGCAGCGCCCCAATTACCTGTGCGCGTGCCTCTGCGACCGTTTTGCCCTCGAATTCAGCTGGCACATTGATCATCTTGCCATCAAAACCAATTACTTGCCTGATCTCTAGCTGATGGCGCTGGCCCATGTCGAAATCATTGGGGTCGTGCGCCGGCGTAATCTTGACGGCACCGGTGCCATAGTTCATATCGACATATTCATCGGCAATCACCGGCACTTCGCGGCGCGCCAGCGGCACAAACACGCTGGTGCCAATAAATTGCTTATAGCGCTCGTCATCTGGATGCACGGCAATCGCCACGTCGCCCAGCATTGTCTCGGGGCGAGTCGTCGCAACGATAATCTCACCAATGTGATCCATCGTTGGGTAAGCAATATTCCATAGAGTGCCGGCTTCGTTTTTGTGTTCTACCTCTATATCGGCAAAGCTAGTTTGGTGCTTGGTACAGTAATTAACAATTCGCTCACCTCTGTAAATGAGCTTCTCGTCCCACAGGCGCTTGAACGTCGCATACACGGTTTCGATTACCTTGCGATCAAGCGTGAATACTAAATCATCCCAAGTTGCACTAGTGCCGAGCGCTCGCAGCTGTAATTCCATAGTGCCACGCTGCTGATCGACAAAATTCCAAACATTATTGTACAACTCTTCACGTGTAAAGTCAAATCGTGACTTGCCTTCCCTCTCGAGAGACTTCTCGTACACCACCCACGTTTCAAACCCCGCATGGTCTGCACCAGGGATATAGGCCACATCCCTGCCCCGCATGCGGTGGTAGCGGGCCAAGATGTCCTCGAGGCTAATCGTTAGCGCGTGGCCAATGTGCAAATTGCCGTTGGCATTTGGCGGCGGCATCACCACGCTATACGGCTCACCCTCGCCGCGGGGCTTAAATGCCCCAGCCGATTCCCACATGGCATAAATCGTAGCTTCGTACTCGTTCGGACTATAGGATTTGGCAAGTTTCATAGCATCTATCGCGTTCGTCTACTTCATTAGTGATTAGCTTGTAATTATTCGGTTTCGTATCTGTTATTCACGTGAAAATTGGACATACTACTTAATCCATTTGCGATCTGCCTATGGATTACCCTCGTTAGTTTCCGGTTTCACGTGTTTGTGTTCGTATCTAGTATACCATAGCGTGTATAATGATGGCTATGGATACCCGACGAAACGACAATAGGGAAGTATGGGATGCGCTCGTGCACGATATGCAGGGGCACCCGCTACAATTATGGGGGTGGGGACAGCTCAAGTCGCGGCACAATTGGCGCGTGATCCGTGTCGAGGTGCATGACGGCGACACGATTATCGGCGGCGCCCAGCTGCTTATTAGGCCGCTGCCAAGGCCGTTCAATGCGTTTGTGTATGTTCCACGCGGCCCCTTTGCGCTGCCAGGCAGGGAAACCGAGGTGCTAGATAGGGTGGCCGACTTCGTGCGGCTCAACTGCAACGCCGTACTGCTGTCGATCGAGCCCGACGCTGCCAACTACCCGGTGTCGGCCGAGTGGCGACGAGCAGCCCACACGATTCTGATCCCGCGCACACTTATCCTCGACCTCAGTCAACCACTCGAGCAACTCCTGGCCGCCATGACCAAGAAAACCCGTCAGTACATCCGCAAATCCGAGCGTGAGCCCCTAGAAATTCGGCGCGTCACCTCGCACGACGACATCACTGCCTGCCTCGAGATCTATCACCAGACCGCCCAGCGCGCTGGGTTTGCCCTGCACGACGATCAGTATTATCACGACCTGCACGACGAGATGGGGGAGTCGAGCATCATAGTTGCCTCGTATCACGACGGCCAACCAGTGGCGTTCCTGTGGCTGGCCCTCAGCGCCACCACGGCATTCGAGCTATATGGCGGCATGAACGACCTGGGGCAGCAATTGCGGGCTAATTATTCACTCAAATGGCACGCTATTACCACCTGCAAAGGGTGGGGGGTTGCCCGCTACGATATGAATGGCCTGCTCAATGATGGCGTCAGTACCTTTAAACAAGGCTTCGCCAGCCACGAAACCATGCTGGCTGGCACCTATGACCTGCCGCTATCGCCCCTGTATTTTGCCTGGACGAAAGGATTACCATTCGCCAAAAAAACCATCCGACGACTCAAATCGTTGCGTAAATAACAACGATTATTGTAGTACCGACACGTCGACCGCGCCCTGGCGGTACACCACTAGTCCGCCAGTGGAATCAAAGCCGATAATTGTCGACGGCGCGCGATCAGCTAGATCACCCCCGTCAACATAGAAATCCACTTGCTCGCCAAATGTCTCGATCGCCTGGTGAACTGTCTGAGCAGTAGGCTCGCCCGACCGATTGGCGCTGGTCGTCATCAGGGGTCCCGTGAGCGAAAGCAGGCGCAGCAAAGGCTCGTTATTTGGTACCCGCGCCGCCATTACATTCTGCCCCCGGCTTAGATACGTCTCGATGCCCGCTGCGTCCATCTCGACACTCAGCGGCGCCGGCCACGCGGTCGCCGCGCGCTCCACGGATACGCGCGGGAAGCCGAGGTCGATCAGATCCTCGGCACAGGCCGCAATGGTTGTACCCGGCTGGCGCTCCCTGGGCTTCAGCTCGTAGAGGCTAAAGATACCCGCTGGGCTCTGCGCAGCCGCCACCAGCCCATACACCGTATCGGTAGGAATAACCGCCACGTGGCCCGATAGCAGGCGCTCGGCAAGCTTAGTCAGATTACCGCTATCGAGGCCGGTGAAAATTTCGAGCGACACGCTAGCGGCTCCACGCAGTCTGCGTCATCGATACACTTGGCTGGACCTCGAGCGCAAATGGGTCGGTCGGCGCACGCTCTTGGGCATAATAGTGCCCAAGCGTCGCGATCATGGCGGCATTATCAGTGCATAGTCGCATCGGCGCATACTCGATGTCGATCGGCAGCCGAGCCCGCAGCTCATCGCGCAGCCTATCGCAGGCCGCCACGCCGCCAGCAATCACGACAGAGGTAGGGGTAAAGTCCTGGAACGCCCATTCGGTTTTATCCACCAGCGTCTCTACCGCCACGCGCTGGAAGCTCGCCGCAAAATCATCCCGCTGTTTGGCCGTCAGACGCTCGCTAAGCGCGTGCGAGGGAAAATTCGTATCCACACCCACTTCGCGCTGCACGGCCCGCAAAACAGCCGTTTTGAGGCCCGAAAAGCTAAAATCATACTTGCCGTCCAGCTTGGCCTTTGGCAATTCATACGCATAGGAGTCGCCGCGTAGCGCCGCTGCATCGATCGACGGCCCACCAGGATAGGGAAGGCCTAGGATTTTTGCCACCTTGTCGAAGGCCTCGCCCACAGCGTCATCCTGCGTCTGGCCGATCAGCTGGTAGTCGCCATGATTCCGAAACAGCACCAGCTGTGAGTGGCCGCCGCTCACAATCAGCGCCAGCATCGGAAATGTCGGCTGATGCGCAGGGAACTCAAGGGGTTTTTCGGCCTGCATCGTATCAGATTGGCTGGTGATAAAATTGGCGTAGACATGCGCCTCGACGTGGTGGATAGGGTAGAGCGGTTTGTCGTGCAACACGGCCAGCGTACGCGCGGCCAGCGTCCCCACCAGCAGCGAGCCAATCAACCCCGGCGCATATGTTACCGCAATCGCGTCGATATCATCCCACGACAGCCCCGACTGTGCAAATGCCTGGCGAATCACGGGGTTGATCGCCTCGATATGGCTCCGCGCCGCGATCTCGGGCACCACGCCGCCATAATGCGCATGGATATCGATCTGCGAATGCACCACATTAGCAAGCAAGCGCTTGCCATCCTCGACAATCGCCGCCGCCGTCTCGTCACAGCTCGACTCAATACCCAAAATATTCATATCTGTTATATTGTACCATGAAGCACTTAGATGACATGGAGCCTACGGCGTTAGGCTAGGCCGCTACGCCTTATGCGCCAGACCATACGACGGATCGTCATATAGACTGTTGTTGATAACAATCAGGTACTTTTTGTGTATGGGCCTTAGGTTGAACTCCCTGTATGCCTCGTCAGCCGACTTCACATAGCATATGGACGCAACATACTCCTCGTTGTCATTCTTCGGCCTAAACATACCTTTACACGCCACTTTAGATGTGCTGTCGCGCATTTCGCTATCAAAGGCGAGTCCGTAGTATTGCATAGGGTGCTTGGTCGGTGTTGCGCTCCAGCCAGGAAACTCCTGATTTATCAAGTCGGCCTCTACATCAGTCGCATAATATAAGTCATTGTGGGCAGCCGATGCGCATAGCACCACCCAGGTGCAACCAGACCGGTAGTCTCGTCCCACATACGCAAAATTTGGCCCCAAGGGTCGGTCACGGTAGTTTTCCCAATACCCATAGGCTTGTGCGACAACATATGCGATTAAGGCTGCTGTGCTACATGCAACGACGATAGGTAACTTAGACTTATACCAGTGACGTCTGGGATGTGTAAGTGGTTGCGCATACATCATTATCTCCTAGTTTAATTGGAATTAGATCGTGTCGCAACTATTGACATGTCGGCCCAGACAAACAGCTGTCCGATATTAGGCCTAGTTCGCTCGACACTCCCCGCATGTCAGTGGTAGAATAGGGGCATGAAGCAGAAACTTGTGAGGGGAATCCGCCGCGGCCTGCCGAGTGGTGCGGTGCGTGGCATCGAGGAAACCTACCGCCAGGGGCGTTCACATCTCGTTGCGGCCCGCTACGGCTATCCGGCACGCTGGCTGCGTGTTATCGCCGTCACCGGTACCAATGGCAAAACTACCACTGTTAACTTCATCAACGAAATCCTTAAGCAAGCAGGCTGCCGAACGGCAATGTTTACGACTGCGATCATCGAGGTAGCTGGAGTACGCCAGCTCAACGACCTCAATGCCACCGTTGGCAGTACCGCGCGGATGCAGCGGTTTTTGCGCGATGCCCGGAGGGCGCATGTCGACTATGTGCTGCTCGAGGTCACCAGCCATGCGCTTCATCAACACAAGCTGGACCACGTGCCGATCGAGGCCGCGATTATGACCAACCTCACCCAAGATCACCTAGACTACCACAAGTCGATGGATCGCTATGCCGCGGCCAAAGCAAAGCTATTTGCTGCCCAGCCCAAGTTTATCGTGCTTAACCGCGACGACGATTGGTACGACTATTTCGACCAGTTTCCCGCCTCTGCCCAAAAAATCACCTACGGCACCCACGCCGACGCCGAGGCGCACATCGACAACATCACCCTGTATCGCCGTGGCACCGAGGCCAGTCTTACCATTGACCACCAAACCAAACTGGAGCTGGCGACCGCACTGCCTGGGGCATTCAATGCCTACAATATGGTCGCGGCGGCGGCCTGCGCCTACTTGCTCGGCGTCAAGCTCCACGACATCCAGGAGGGCGTCGCCAACCTCGAGGCCATCCCTGGGCGATTCGAGCGAGCCGTCGAGGGCCTCGGCTACGACGTCATCGTCGACTACGCCCACACCCCCGATGCACTCCAACAGTTGCTAGCCGCCACGCGCCAGCTCACCAAAAACCGCGTCATCTTGGTATTTGGCGCCTGCGGGGATCGCGACCAGTCCAAGCGCCCCGTCATGGGCGAAATCGCCGCGCGAGGTGCCGATCGGATTATCCTGACAGATGAAGAAAGCTATAACGAAGATCCCGACCAGATCCGGCAAATGGTTCGCGAGGGGATTGAGCGCGCCCACGGCGATGGTAAAATGACCGAGATCGCCGACCGCCGCGACGCCATCGCAAAGGCCCTATCAATCGCCAAGAAGGGCGACATCATCCTCATCACCGGCATGGGCCACGAAGTCTACCGCATCATCAACGGCAAAAAGATCCCCTGGAACGACACCGAGGTGGTGCGGGAGCTTGCTACCACGCTCCATCAGACCAAATAATTATTTCTGTTTGTTACGTGCATCACGTTCTTCACGAAGTTTCTTAAAGCTTGCGAGATCGAGGTCCTGTTCAGATAGAATCCGTAGGAAATCTTCGTATTCTCTGTCAGGGCTAGGCACTCGCAGCACGTTACCGCTCGAAACATCGTAGCTGAGGTAAGCGATATCCTGCTGGAGCTTCATGGCTGCCTTGTCTGCTACAGGCTTAAAAGACCCAGACTCAACATGGGGCGCGCTTAGCACAGTCCAGCCAAGTTTTTTCTTGTAATTCTCGTGCGTATCAGGTAACTGTTCAAAATATTCTTGACTGATATCACCGACTCCGCGACCAAAAGCGCTGCTGGCGTCGTACCATACCGGAGCACTCTCCATCTGTAACTCACTTGGGTTACCGTTGAGGGCATAACGACCAGCCTGCCAAAAATATTCTCCCGAGACAGTAGCCGTTGGGAACGCTTTTTTGATCAGCTGCTGGGCTATTGATAATGTACCGCCCTTATTCTTGACTTCATCAACAATCAGGATGTTCTTGTTATCAAGTGTTGTCGGGAGCTCCTTGACGCTCTCTTGCCAGTTATCGCGATCAATCTCACCTATAGTAAAGATCGCTCGAATACGCGCAATATCCTCGTCAGGCACTTCATCAATGGAAAAATCCTCAGGCCCAAGTCGCCGCTCAGACTCATCATGACGAAATCCCTGGCGCTTAAACCACTCTGTACGATCTATGTTTAGATATTCAAATTGAGGGAGATCTGCGTCGGGCCTGGCTAGTTGCTCCCAAAGAGCTTGTACAAACCATGACACGGGGCGCGCCGATTTGTCGAGCCAAATCACAATGTCTGGCCTCTGGTGGGATAGCTCAGGATTATCTGGATCCACCAGGTCACGTTCGGCAATCGAGCCATCGAGAGTACCAACGAGATCATCGGTGTAAGCTAGGTACTTGGATAACACGTGGTCGGTCTCCCATGAACGCGCTTTACCTCGTACTGTTTGCTTCTCAGCAGTAAGCAACTGGTAGTTCTGTTCTGGGGCGCTGAAAGGATTCTCTTTGTTTTTTGCCATATGTATTATGTAGAATCATAGCATAACCATGATAAAAAGTCAATATCGTGGTGTTAGTACCAATTGTCGCCGTGCAGGCGGGAGTGGAGACGAAGCAGTAAGCGCTCACCGATGTGCGACCAGATCTGGTAGGCAAGCGGGCGCACGGCGATGTCGTAGGCGCCGATGTAGTCTGTGACTTGCTTCGAAAAACTAGCCTTGAACCGACCGATGTTGTAGTGCGGATGTGATTCGTCGTGCATACGGTCGCTAGAGGGCGTGCCACAGAGGTCGTAGCTGGTGACATCGTGGGCCTTCATCCACTGAATTATCTGCCACTGCAGCAGGTGACTAGCGCCGTAGGTAGTGCGTTCGCGAATACTGGCACCGTCTTTGTAGGTGCCTTTGTGGCCAAATTTGATAGCGAATGCCGCTGCCACGACCCGGCCCTCGTGGTAGGCAAAAAACAGCTGGCCCTGTCCCTGGTCAGCAAATCGCTGCCAAAACCCATATTGGTAGGCAAACGACCGAATGCGGAACTGCCCAGCGGCCGTCGCCTCTAATAGATCGTACATGGTGCGAGCATGCTCGCCGGTGAATTCCACCGCTTCGGCCGTTACGCCGTCGCGCATGGCGCGGCGAATGGCGTGGCGCCCCTTCTGGTGTAGGCTGGCCATAATCGTGTCGAGCGGGGGAGTGAGGTCGAGTACGATGGTCGAGGCATTGGGCTGAATCGGGCGAACCTGATGCCACGACGACGGGAGTTCGCGGCGTAACGACGCGGGTAGCTCGGGCTCGATTTTGAGCACAAATACCCCATGAGCGCGGGCAAACGTTGCCAGCTCCGTCACCAACGACGACAGTTCTGGCACCATAGTGACACCAGGGCCTTTTGGCACATACCACAGGCGCCCAAGCAGTGGTACGTGGCGCTCGTGCACCGTCACTGCAATCTGATCTATCATGACATAACGAATCTTCCAGCCAGTAGCGGCTTTGGTGTCGGCAAGCTGCGCCGATTGAAAAAAATTACCGCCATCGGGGTTAGCAAGCACGTGCGTATCCCAGTGGTCAATCTCATCGGTAGAAGCAAATCGAATCATCTGGCCTTATTATACCTGTCTTGGTGGTGATAGCGCGCTACGATGTCTTGCAGTATCGGCAGCACTTGCTGGGCGATGCGGGCGGCGGCGGCATCGGGCAGTAGTAGCCGCCCCTGGTAATCTTCCTCGACGATGCCGGTGTAAAAAATATGCGACGGATCATGGTGGTGCTGCACCGCCGCGCGCTGCTCACGCTCGGCATTGAGCTCGCTAGCCTTAATATCGATCGGAATGTAGCCATACAGCATATAGTCGCCGCCGTGGCTGTCTTCGTTGTCGCTGCCATGGCGATAGGGCAGGGCAGTGTGGTCGAGCACGCGGGCAAATGACACCTCGTGGCGAATCCCGACAAGCGCCGCCCGAAACATCGACTCGACGCGGTCGAGGGCGTATTCACCGTGGAGCGCCTCGTAATGCTGGCGCAGATAGGCCTCGAGCTCGCTAAATGTCATAGTGTCGTCCTTGGCAATAATGACGCGACGCAGCAGCGCGTTGAATTTCATCACGGCCTCGATCGCCTGCGTGTATTCGGCGCGCTCGTCGCTATCCCATTTGCGATGCTCGTCGCGCAGGTGATTTAGGGTGTCTTGGGCCTGCAAGTACGCATCGATATGGTAGGCAAGCGCCGTCAGCGGGTCACCGCGCAGCGGCGAATCTGGGGCACTACGCCAACGCGGTCGCCAACGGGCACGGCGTGATGCTGGGGCATGTCGATGGAAGCGCATATGGTATTAGTATATCATTTACAAATTAGCACTCAGGCCTTGCAAGTGCCAATTTATTCGCTATAATAAGGGGTACGAACAACAATATGGAGGAATTTGTTATGAAATCACCAATTACACCTCTTGCTGATCGAGTCGTAGCTGTTCGTCAAGATCCAGCTACCAAATCTGCGAGCGGACTCTATTTGCCCGATGCCAACGAAAAGCCAGTCGACGCCGAAATCATCGCCGTTGGCCCCGAGGCGACGGCCCTCAAGCCTGGCGATCGCGTGATTATGAAAGATTACGCCGGCACCGAGCTAGAACTTAATGGTAAAAAATACATCGTTATCAAAGAGGAAGACGTCCTCGCAACTATCAACTAATTACTAGGGAAAGGATCGTATTAATTATGGCAAAAAAAGTATTTTATGATGAAGATGCCCGCGCACGCGTCCTCGGCGGCGCAGAGGCACTCTACAACGCCGTCAAGGTAACCTACGGCCCCAAGGGCCGCAATGTGGTGATTGGCAAGGGCTATGGCGGCCCCACCGTCACCCATGACGGCGTGACGGTCGCCGAAAGTATCGAGCTGGCCGAAAGCGATGACGCGACACTTGGCTACAAAGTAGGTGCCGAGCTGATCAAGCAAGCCGCCACCAAGCTCAACAAAGTCGCCGGCGACGGCACCACCACTGTCACCGTGCTTACCTACAGCATCCTACGCGAGGCCAACCGCCTAATTGCCGCCGGTCACAATCCTATGGAACTACGCCGCGGCATCGAAGAAGCCGGTGCAGAGGTCGTGAAACGCCTTGACAAGCTAGCCGAAAACGTCGAGGGCAAGACCGAACGCGTCGCCGAAGTTGCCACTATCAGCGCCGGTAGCGAAGAAATCGGCAAGTTGATCGCCGGCGTCATCCAAAAAATCGGCAAAGACGGCGTCGTCACCGTCGAGGCCGGCCAAGGGCTAAAGCTCGAAGCAGAAGTTGTCGAGGGCTTCAACCTCGACCGCGGCTGGGTGAGTCCATTCTTTGTGACAGACACCGCCCGCGAAGAAGCCGTCTACGAAAAGCCAGCAATTCTGATCACCGAGAGCAAAATCTCGAGCCTGCAGGAATTCTTGCCGCTACTAGATAAATTGGTCCAGGCTGGCAAAAAAGACCTAGTGCTGTTTGCCGAGGAGCTCGAGGGTGAAGCACTGCGCATGCTAGTGCTCAACAAGCTAAAGGGCGTATTTAACACCGTCGCGGTCAAGGCGCCTGCCTATGGCGACCGCCGCAAGGAAATTCTTCAGGATATCGCGACGCTGACTGGCGCCACGGTTATTTCGAGCGATCTAGGGATGAATTTCGAGAATGTCGGCCTCGAAGTGCTAGGTTCGGCTCGCAAGGTGATTGTGGGCAAGGACGAAACGACCATTATCGAGGGCGACGGCAAATCCGCCGCGGTCAAGGATCGCATTGCGCAGATTAACGCTCAGAGCGCCAATGCCAAAAGCGAATACGACAAAGAAAACTACGACAAGCGCGCAGCAGCGCTTTCGGGCAAGGTCGCAGTCATCAAAGTCGGTGGCGCCACCGAGACCGAAATCGACGAAAAGAAATTCCGCGTCGATGACGCCGTCGCCGCAACCAAGGCCGCCCTGGCCGAGGGTATCGTCGCCGGTGGTGGCGTGACGCTGGTCAACCTGGCCGAAGAGATCAAAGTAACGGGCAGTGATAGCATCGCCGCCGGCCGACAGATCCTGCGTGACGCGCTCAAGCAGCCATTCCGCCAGATCATGCAAAACGCCGGCCTTAATGCCGACGCACTCCTGGCCCAAGTAGAGGCCGCCAAGCCTGGGCTGGGCGTCGACGTCATGCACCCCGGCCGCGACCTCATCGACGTCAAAAAAGCCGGTGTCATCGACCCTGCGCGCGTCACCAAGGAAGCCGTCACCAGCGCCGTATCGATCGCCAGCACCGCTGCGACTATGGGCGCGTTGGTCGTCGAAATCCCCGAGAAAGAAGCGCCAGCCGGCCCACCAATGGGTGGTGGCATGGGCATGATGTAGTAATCGAATACGCACCTACAAAGCAAGGCTCATAACGAGCCTTGCTTTGTGTGGGGCATACCATTTAGTAGAATGCTAACTTGACTATCATGGTAATCAGTGTTATAATTAAAAAATTATTATGCAACGCCCTGACCGCCCTTTAGTCGTTAATCACTCCTCTCGAGAGGACATCACGGATCGTCTGACTGCGCGACACGCACGACTACAGCGGTTTGGGGTGTCCGGGCTTACTGCACTCACCATAATAGGGGGACTGCCGGGCGACAGAGCGGTAACTAGTTCCTCTATAGCCGACACCCAATCGATGAGCCCAGAGGTCGTCGTTACGGCAACCGTCACCGTAGCACCAGAAGCACAAAAAAGCCCGCCCTATACCGTCCCGCCAACAGGGGTGATCGCCGATGCTGAGGCACTTGACCGCAACTTCGAGGGTCCGTCGGCAGAAACAAAACAGGCGGCGCTCTGGGCTGAAGGTCTATATGAAAAAGCCGCCCACATCTACTCTTACAAAGAAATGGCGGAAACCCGCGAAACAGCCGATCGTTTAATCTGGAGCGGAGCAAACCGCTATGCCATACAGCATAATCTTCATTTGTCTGACCCCGCCGAATACCGCGCACGCATCAACAAGACAGTGAACTATGACGAGGTAGCGGAAGAGACCGACGCGTACTGTCAAACGCTAGGATTTAGGTGCAACTTTGTCGATAACATCTCGACATATATCCATAATCGTCCAGGTGTCAAAGCCATTAATCGTAACGAGCCTGGCATCATGCCAGCGATTAATAACCGGGCGATCATGCTGATCAACTCGCTCTCTATCATTCCACGGGAGTTTTTTGCCGCCAGCAAACTCACAACGATCCATCTCACAGCCGGCAAGGATACTCGTGGGGGAGCCGAGCAATTTTATAAGACAAGAGATATCGAAATCGAGCTCTCTGCTAAGCCTGACAGCAACCTAACTGGGCACGAACTGGGGCATTTGTTTGATTCTGTCTACGGAGGCGAGACACCACGCGATGACGCCTACCTACAGCTTAACCCACCTTGGTTTCGCTATAATGATGATAGACCACACCCAGATGTTACGCGCACACAGTACGGTGCTGCAAATATATACGAAGACAAGGCCACAATATATGAGCAGCTCATTGGCGGCCTCGGGTCTTCACTCATGACGAATGAGCATCCTGTCATCGTCAAAAAACGCCAGCTATTGATGGCACGACTTAACCATGCCGTACCTGGCTATCTAAACTATTTGTTCGATACCGCCATATCGCGCCCATCCGATAGTATGTCCCAGGCCGCACGCGACAGTTGGCCTTATAGTCCATAGCCAACGCATGGCATCAGCTACAAAAAAGTCTTAGCTCACAATACAACGTGGGTTTTTGCTAATCTATTGGTTGTTCGAGAGGTAGTCGACTTCTTTGATGATATCAAGCAGGGCTTTGGCCTTGCGCGATTCGTCCATGATCTCGCGAGCGGCTTGGTGAGCCGGCGCAAGCAAGCTGCGGTCATCGGTGGAGCGGATCAGCAGTAGCAGGGTATCAAACTTCTCCTCGGGTGAGACGTTGAGCTTGTCGACAAGCGGTCGCAGCTCGCCAATGGCCTGTTGCTTGATAGAGTCAAGCTCGCTGTTGCCGGCGCCACTAGTGGCATCCACGGCAGAGGGAGTGGGGGCAAAGCTAGCCTCTGCGGTCGGCATAGGCGTAGGTGGCTCGGGCACCATTGGCTGCTCTGGCTCTGGCAGCGATACGGGCGAGTCATCAAGGATGCCGCCCTGATTGGCAGTGTCTTCGCCCAGGCCGCCGTCCGACATTACAGGTGGCTCGATGTATTGGGGCTCATCGGCGTCAGTCGTGACCGGTACGGCGCTGCTAGCACTCGTTGTGCCGTTCACCTCGGCCAGCACATTGGCCAGCTCTTGGTCATCATTTGCCACTTGATCCTTGTCGTCTTTGTTCATACCCCACCCCTAGTAAAATAAAAGTTATGCTTATCTTTGCATATACTGTATCATAGGTGTAGAACATAGCGCAAGTGAAAACGGGAGGGTAACTATGCTTGACGATACGAACGTGCTTAATCAGCGCGATCCACACGGCGCGCTGGCGGTAGCAGCCGACGAAATCAATCAGTTACGCTTTGAGGCCGAGGTGCAGGACGGCGACCATGATGGACGCACGCTGACGCGAGTAGTCTATACCGGCATGGGTGGCTCGGCGCTAGCGGCAGCGGTGGTGGCGCGCTGGCTGAGCGACACGCTAGCGGTACCGTTTGAGCTAGTGCGCAACTACGACCTGCCGCACTATGTCGATGCTAGCACGCTGGTCATTGCCGCCAGCTACTCTGGTAACACCGAGGAATCGTTGTCTGCGTTACAACATGCCCGTGATGCGGGTGCACAAGTCGCCATTATCTCGGCGGGCGGGGAACTGGTCGATATTGCCCAGCGTGAGCATATCGCTCATATTCGTTTGCCGAGTGGCCTGCAACCACGGATGACATTGTTGTATTTTTTACGCGCAATTACGCGACTATTGGCACATTTTGAGCTGGTTGATCACGCGCCATACGAATCGCTGGCTGCGGCATACGACGAGCTATTGCCGCTCGTAGCGCAGTGGGGGCGCAATGTGCCCACCGAACGCAACTACGCCAAGCAGCTTGCTGTCGTAGCAGTCGGCAAGACGCCGGTCATCTATGGTGGCTGGCTGACCGCGCCCGTTGCCTACAAATGGAAAATCAGCTGGAATGAAAACGCCAAAAACGTTGCGTTTTGCAATGAATACCCCGAGGCAAATCACAATGAATTCCTGGGCTGGACCTCGCATCCAGTCGACAAGCCATTTGCGATATTCGACCTCGTAAGCAGCTACGAGCACGAGCGCATCAAATTGCGATTCGAGCTCACCGACCGCCTGCTGAGCGGCATGCGCCCAAAAAGCAACGTGGTAGACCTGGTTGGTTCGTCGCCGATCGCCCAGCTTGTCTGGGGATGCATTTTGGCAGACTATGCCAGTATCTACGTGGCGATCCTCAACGGCGTTGATCCCGTGCCGGTAGAGATAATCGAGCGACTCAAGCACGAGCTCGCCGCACAGTAAGTAGACCAAGCGGCCTAGTGATATTGGCGCAGCGATTCGATGGGGTCTTTGCGGGCCGCACGTAATGCCGGATACAGGCCAAATGCCACACCGACAGCCACCGCTACTGCAAGCGCCACCGCAGCAATCTGCCAGGTAAATGCGGGGTTGAATGTCAGCTGCGTGCTGATGACAAATGCCGTAATATAACCCAGTAGATAGCCAAATACGCCACCCACTAGGCTCATCAGCAGCGCCTCGATCAGGAACTGATTGACAATATTGCGATCGCTTGCGCCCACGGCTTTGCGCAGGCCAATTTCGCGCGTGCGCTCGGCAACACCGACCAGCATGATATTCATGATACCAATGCCGCCGACCACCAGTGATATAGCCGCAATGGCTGTCATTACCCCTGTAATTACGGCGAATAGCTGGCTGGTAGGCGTGGCAATCTCGTGCCCGTAGACGATCGAAAAATCCTGCTCACCCTGATGGGCCGCGACCAGTGCTTGGCGGGCTTGGTCGACGGCCACTGGCAGGCCAGCAGCATCAGCCGCCCGGATATTAATCTGCTGAATCTGCGCGGTGCCGCTATGGAGCATTTTGCCTGCCTCGAGCGAAATAAAAGCCGTACGGTCGACATCAATATTGTTGTAATTGATAGGATTATTAACGCGCTTGATAATGCCAATCACGGTAAATTCGTGGCCGCGCAGCGTAAACGTCAGGCCAATGGGTTTTTCGCTACCAAACAAATCGACCGCCAGCTGCTGGCCAATCACTGCTGTTGTAGCATTCGCAACATCATTCAGCACCTGGCCGTCACGTGTTTCGAGCTGCGTCATTTGGAAAAAATCGGGTGTCGTGGCGAGCACCATGCTATTGGCGACCGTAGTCTGATCTGCCTTGAGCGAGCCATTAAGGATCATCAGCGGCGCGGCGGCGGTAATGCTGGGCAATTTTTTGAGCTGATCGACGTCACTGGTGGTAAGCGTACTAGTGCTATAAAATTGCTGCGATACCGGCGTTGTCAGCTCGTTGACGCTTTTGGTCGGCACGCCGGGGCGAATCACCGCTAAATTGCCACCAAGCTGATCAACTTGGTGCGCTACTACTCGTGTGACACCAGCACTCAGCGCCAGGATCGTTGTGATACTAGCGATGCCGATCGTAATGCCTAGCACCGTCAGCAGCGTGCGCGTGCGTGTCGAACGCAGCGAATGAACCGCGCCATACACATGTTCAAAAATCAGGGGTTGGCGCATTACTTTTTGGCTCCTTTTTTGCGTGATTTAGCGGCTTTTGGGGTAGTTTTTGCGCGACGAGCAGCGAGCGGTATCTTACTGCTAGTGGTACGTTTTGGCGCACGGTCGGTCTTGGTGTCGGTGGCAATCTGGCCATCTAGCATATGAATAACGCGGGTGGCATAGCTAATAAGAGTGGGGTTGTGCGTGACCATAATGATGGTGTTGCCGCGACGATGAAGGTCGGAGAGCTCTTCCATGATGACATGGCTCGATCGGCTATCGAGGTTGCCCGTGGGCTCGTCGGCGAGAATAATCGAGGGGTCGTTTACCAGCGCACGCGCAATCGCAACTCGCTGCATTTGGCCACCCGACAGCTGCCAGGGCAGGTAATATTCGCGCTCGTTTAGATGAAAGGTGCGTAGCACTTCGCTAGCGCGCTCGAGGCGCTGGGTGCGCCGCACGCCTTTGTAAGTGAGTGGCAGGGCGACGTTTTCGATCACATTCAGGCGATTAATCAGGTTAAAGCTCTGGAATACGACGCCGATTTTTTCGGAACGAATGCGGGCATGTGCCGAATTGCTGAGCCGCTGCACCGTACGGCCCTCGAGCACATACTCGCCATCGGTAGCACGGTCGAGCAGACCCAGAATATTCAGCAGGGTCGTTTTGCCGCAGCCGCTTGGCCCCATGATAGTGATAAATTCGCCCCGGTCAATAGTAAGCGTCACGCCGTCGAGGGCGTTGTGCTGAGCGTCACCCAGGCCGTATCGCTTGACCAGGTTTCGCAGCTCAATCAGTGGTTCGGGGCTCGCAGTTGCCATTTCTATCTATTATAGGCCGCTGTGAGGAGATTTTGCAATACACGCTAAGGGCATTTTTTGACAAATTAGCAACATAATGCTGTTAGCCTATCAAAGAAAACGCTTCAGGGCCGCTGGCAGGCCATGAAGCGTTTTCTCGTGGCGGAGAGAGAGGGATTCGAACCCTCGAAAGAGTTGCCCCTTTACACGCGTTCCAGGCGTGCCAGTTCAACCACTCCTGCATCTCTCCGTATGTCTATATTATAGCCCACCGTACCACATTTTGTGCGCCATCATAACGGCAACCCCAAAAAAGGATAATCCCTTAACAGATGAAATAAAATGCTGTGAGGTGTTAGCGGACCTTGATGGTTCTTGATGGTTGGATGGTTGGACGCGCCCGCAGCAGACGAGCAATAAAATAACCCCACAAACGTGAGGTGATTCTATTGGTACACCCGACAGGATTCGAACCTGTGGCCTTTGGCTCCGCAAGCCAACGCTCTATCCAGCTGAGCTACGGGTGCATACTTGCTATCTTTTGACCTATAGCAGGCTATAGGTGCATATAACTCACTAAGTGTACCACATATCAGGGGTAGGGGCAAGGTATTAGATGCGCAGTCTGCGAACAATCTGGTCCATAAAATCGAGGTGCGGCTCGTGCATTGGCAGACGCGCACCAAACATATCGACGATTTCTTCGCCCGATGCCTCGGGGAAATACACCGTAAGCGCCGGCTGAAAACGCTTGCGCGGAATCAGTATAATCGAATACTCGCCCTCATCGCGCAGCACACCAAAACTCTTAAATTCATCGAACACCCGCAGTGTATCGTTGATATACAGCCCCTTGCGGCTCAGTGTGTAATTAATTACTGCCGGTGGACGCTTGATATATACAATCAGCGCCGCGGCCATTACCACGATCAGCGCCGCGAAGGTCCACGAATCCATTAGCCAGATCGAGATAATAAGTAACCCCACTACCACCAGGACAAATAGCCCAAACCATCGCGCATCTTTTTCGCGGTGAAGGTACTCGGTAGCCTGCCAGTGCACCGGCGTATCGGCGAGATCTTCGGCAATACCGACGCCGATCTCGATGTCTTCACCCTGGTCACTAGCAGCGGGTTCTGATGTTGGCTCCATATTGTTAGTATAGCATGAACAATATTATAGGCGGTATATCCTTGAGCCCACCGACTATGCCAGCAGGTGCCACTATCTAAACGTTGGTGCCGCTACCAGCGGTAAAACTGCCGATGACGAAGTTGACTGCGGCAAATGCCAAGATTGCCACAATTACCCCAACAAGCGCATACAGAATGGTGTTTTTGGCAGCGGTAACGTTGGCGGAGTTGCCCCCAGAAGTAATATAGCGTAGGCCGCCGACGATGATCATGATAACAGCGACGGCACCGATGATAAACAGCAGCACATTCGTAACCGTCGAAAATACCCCGGTCGCACCGGTAAGATTGGTTGGCTGTTCAGCGCCCTTTGCGGCCGCAGCGCCACTTTGGGTGTTGAGGCCCTCGGCGCCAACAAATGGGCTATATCCCAGCGTCAGTAGCATAACCGCACTTACAGCGAGAAGGGTTGATGTGGCAAGGGTAGTAATGACTTTTTTCATATCTACCAAATATGATACCATGATAGGCGCTCGCTGTCGATTGCTCGCCTGCTGTTTTGGTGAAATATGTCACACCTACCACCTCTGCCGTAAGATGTGCTACAATAGGTGAGTTATCGTACTTTTGTAGCTCACTAGCGCGCCCAAGTGGCTGCTGCGCGGAACGTATCATACCGGTAAATAAGCGGCTAGCTTATCCCGCCGCTCTACGTGCCGGGCAGGAGCTACGTGTGTAGCTTTTCCACAAGTACGGAGGAGTACCCAAGTGGCTGAAGGGGACGGTTTGCTAAATCGTTAGTGTGGGGAGACCTGCAGCGGGAGTTCGAATCTCCCCTCCTCCGCCAGATAAAATCGACGACCTATATCTATACGGGTCGTCAGTTTTATTTAGCGGGGAGAGGAAGGGCACTTTGCCTTTCGACTGACTCTCTGCTAAAATATCGAGGTCACCCACGGAGAGGTGACCGAGTGGTTGATGGTACTGGTCTTGAAAACCAGCGTGGGGCAACTCACCGCGGGTTCGAATCCCGCCCTCTCCGCCATGTAGTAAATATAAGAACTTCTGAGCAAGCAGATGATGGTTTTCGACTCGATTGTTGAGTCAAGCCATACTGTACGACCCTAAACACGACAGTAGCGGTTAATTGGTCGAGAGTGATGATTTTTAGCCAGTCGAAAACCATAGTTGGAACGGTATTATCACGTTTAACGAAGTTGGTCATGTTATGGCTGACCTGTTCTATCGCCCCACAGGCAGCAGATGTGTTTTCATTGTTGAAAGTTTCGGAGTTATGGAAGCTGATGGCGCAACAGGGGCAATCATTGACAAAATCCCTCAAGTGTGCTAATATAAAAGATAGCCAAAATTAAAACAAAAACCACGTTAGTATTAAAAAGGAAACAGGCCATGACTGAAATACTAGGTTCAAGCCCAGAAGCACAAGAAAAATTGCGCGACCCTCGCGTTGAATCGCTAGCCATACCTCTTGCACGCGATTACGCAGAGAAAAATTACCCGAAAATCGGCGAGGATGAGAACGGCGAGTCGATTTTTAAACCTGCATGGCGTGGTGCAAACGGCGAGAAAGACCTTCGCGGCAAATCGACAGAAGATGTTGCAGCAGACTTAGTGGCCGACGGTTGGACACCTGAAGCGGCGGCGGCTGAGGCAGCGGGCAAGGTTATTGATATCGCCAACACGCCATATGACCAGTTCTCTGAGTATTGGAAAGAGTAAAATCGCGGTGGTGCCGAGTATCTTGTTGGTTTAGTTGACGAGCGCGGCACAGATGCACTGTCTGGTCTTGACTTGTCGGACCCAGCGGTGCGGAGCGAATACGGTGGTTTAATTCACGATAACTGGATTGCCCGCAACGAGTGGGTACAGCACCCAGAGTGGGGCAATCCTGACCTCGCAAAGCCTTTCGACGAGCTTTCTGCTGAAGAGCAGCAAAAAGACATTGACCAGCTTCGTGTCTTGCAAACTTGGATTACTACTGAACAGTCTCAAGCCTAAAAGTAATTACTAGTAAATAAAAGACGGCATTGCCGTCTTTTATTTTTTGCACGCGCTCAACTATCAGTTGTGGGTGCGCGAAGCGCGAGCGACTGTGTTGACCTGAGCCACGCCGCCTCTAGCACTTCCATCGGCAGGCGCCCCAAACAGGGGTCGTTTTGTATGGTATCATACCACTCACCCTACGCCGCGTCATCCAGCGGCTGTCGCGCTACCACCGCCACGTATACTTCCTCGGCGCCCCGCTGGCGCAGTACGCGCGCCACCGCATCGAGCGTCGCTCCTGTAGTCATGACATCATCAATCACCACATACCGGCCACCCGTGGTCGCTATCGTGCAATCATACGACTCGCTGGCCTGACGCTGCCGGGCACGACGCGTACTGCCACGCTGGACGTAGTTTGCCCGCCGAGTCACCACGGCCCGATAGGGAAGGCGGCGCTGCCGGGCGAATGCTGCGGCAATGCGCTCTGCATGGGCAAAGCCGCGCTGTCGCACATGTGGAGCAATTGTCGGCACGGGCACCACAATGGTATCTGGCGGTAATATCGGCACCGCGTCATCTAGGAGTGTGGCACAAGCATCAAGTGCGGCGGCGTTGTGCCGCCATTTGTATTCATCAATGAGCCGGCCAATCACCTCGTCGCGCTCCGTAGCGGCCCAGCCCCTCGAATAGGCCACCTGTGGACGGCAGCGCCCACACGCTCCAGCGCCACTGGTCACTAAGCCACAAACTAAGCATTGTTCGAACAATTGTTCTATGTAGTATTCTCTACAACACTCACACAAAACGCCACCAACGCGGTCGCAAGACACACAGTAGTGGGGCGCAAGGGCATTGGCCAGGCTACGGAGTATTGTATTTTTTACGTTTAGTTGCATCTATTTATTGATTATACGCCAGAGGTTAGCTATAATGCGAACAGACTATTTGTCAACAAGACAGCCTGAGAAAGTGGAGGATATCATGGCCCGTAAACAAAATGACGACTTATTGATTGAAGACGAGCTCGCCGCGGCATTCCTAAATGATGACGACGATATGGTGAGCGAGCCGCAGCAATCTGCCCAACCAGACCCAAACAACTGGAACGACGCCGAGGAAGACCTGCCTGGTCAGCTGGCCGTTGACGTATTCGAGACCGAAGAGCGACTCATCGTCAAGGCTCGCACCCCTGGTGTCAACAAAGAAGACCTCGACGTCAGCATCTCTGATGGCATCCTAACGATCACCGGCACGTTGTCGAGCGGCGACGACACCAGTGCGACCAATTGGCACATCCAGGAATGCTACTGGGGCGAATTTAGCCGCACGCTGGCACTACCTGTGGCTGTCAAGGAAGACGAAGTCGGCGCAGTCCTCAAGGACGGCGTTCTGACCATCAGCTTCACCAAAGTCAAGCAAGAACAAGCCAAGAAAATCGCCATCCAGTAGCCTCGCTAGCGGATATCACACACCCTCATTTCGATGAGGGTGTTTTTGTAGGCGCGCACCCGTACACCCAAAACCCGCCGGCTACGATAGTTGCACGGCGGGCTGAGAATAGGAGGGCAGATCTATTGCTGCGCGAAGCTAGTGATCACAAAGTTGACCGCAGCAAAGGCCAGAATTGCGACGATAACACCAATGATCGAGTACATAATGGTGTTTTTGGCACTGGTAACCTGCGCTTGGTCGCCGTTTGAGGTGGTATATTTAAAGCCACCAAGGATCAGCATAATCACCGAGACTGCACCGATAATAAACAGCAGCACGTTCGTCACTGTACGGAAAATTCCCTGGCCGGTACAGCCCTCTTCGGTACCAAACAAACAGCCGGCGTCACCCTGCTGGTCTTTGCCCTGAGCAGATTTTGCGCCATCGCCAAGACCGAGGTCGAATGCGTAGGTAGGCGTGGCTGCTGCGAGCGCCGTAACAGAGACGAGCCCCAGCACGATGAGTGTACTTGCGATGAGTTTTTTGATTGTTGCTTTCATGTTGATGGTTTTTCCTTTCCTAAAAAAGCGTAGTTCATGTCTAGTTATAGCAGATTTTACGGCGACTGTACACCTCTTATTTGAAGGCGTTAATTACAAAATTGACAATAGCGTAGGCCATAATCGCCACGATCAAGCCGATGACGGCATACATGATGGTGTTTTTGGCACTGGTAACCTGCGCTTGGTCGCCGTTTGAGGTGGTGTACTTGATGCCACCGATGACAATCATGATGACGGCAACGGCGCCCAGAACATAGAGCAGGACGTCAATCACGGTCTTGATCAGGCTCGACAGGCTGGCGGTCGATGATGTCTGACTACCGCCACCTGCTGCTTGATACCCCTTTGTCATTTCGTCGGTGGTGGTTGCGTGGGCCGGCTGCGCAGCGAGAGGCAATACGGCCACGCTGCCCAGTACGGCAATGGCAAACGTAGTGATAAGGGTTGCAAATTTTTTCATGGTAGTTCCTTTCCCCGAGCGAGGGGTTATTTGATACGATTAATTACAAAATTGACAATAGCGTAGGCCATAATTGCTACAATCAGGCCGATGACGGCGTACATAATGGTGTTTTTGGCGCTATTAACGCCCGATTGGTCACCACTAGAGGTAGTATACTTGATGCCACCAATGACGATCATGATCACCGCGACTCCTGCCAGAATAAACAGCATAGTGTTGACGACTTTTTCGATCAGGCCCGCGGCGCTGTCGTTTTGCGATTTGCACACCGCGCTATCGGTGGCATTGGTACAGCTTTGGAAGACATTGATTGCCCCAGCTGCCGGGCTCGCGACAAGGCCGCCAAGCAGTACGGCGCCGAGTATGGTTATGGTTTTTAGGAATTTTTTCATCTCGATATTGTCTCCTTGTAGACTTAGGTCGCTCTAAAAATAATAAACTGTGTAATCACAAACGCCGAGGCAATCACGATCAGGCCAACTGCCGCCGCGACAATGGCATTGCGTGCCCGCGTAACTTGGCTAGAATCGCCATTAGACGTCGTAAACAAATACCCCGCGATCACGATCACGATAATGGCAATAATTGCACCCCACGCATAGGCTGTGTTTAGCAGCCCCTGCAGGGGATTGGCGGCATCGGTGACGCCGCTATAGCCGATATCCCCAGGGTTTAGCTTGCTGGTCTCGGCAAGGATGGTGAATATCCTCATCGGAGCGCTCCTGCTATCAGGTTAACGATGCCTACCGATCCAATCGAGATAACGAGGCCAATGATGGCATTGAGAATGGTTTTTTTGGCATTGGCCATGTCACCAGGATTACCGGTGCTGATAATGTATTTGTAACCACCCCAGATGATGTATGCGGCCGCAAGGTAACCGACGGCTTGCAGCGCAATCTCGATGATATTCAGCGCAATCTGCCAGATAAAGCCAGGCAAGCCGCCCTTTACTTTGTCGGGCGAGACAATTTCGCAGGTAGCGGGGTCGTACACGCCGCGGTACCAGACCGGGAATGTCAGTAGTCGCTTTTCGCAGCTGGTACCACTGGCCGCCTGTACCGATGGTGCGCTCGCTACGCCCAGCGTACCCATAGTCGTAACCAGTAGGGCAGCCGCAAGCAGCGCCGTTTGTAATCGTTTCATCAAGTGAATAATCCTCCTGGCGTAATAAAGTTGATGATCAGATACATAAATCCATAGAACACCAGCCCAATCACGGTATCACGAATGATGGTTTTGGCTTTTTCGAGCTGGCCGGCATTATCGGCGGCCGAAGTGTACAGGATGCTGGCATAGACAATCGCGCCCACCGCCGCTATTCCCACGCCGGCCGTTAGCACATTTAACACCAGTATCAGCAGCGCCCAGGTGGCGTTCTTTTTGACATCGCTGCTGTTGTTGTCGGTGCCACTAGGGCAAGAGATGATAGAGGTTTTGGTGCCACAGCTGGTGTTGTCGGCGGCCTGCACAACAGGGGCGGCGGCCCAGATCGTCGTCCCCAGCATCAGGCCTAGCGTCAGTATACTTTTTTGTTTTATGTTCATATCACTTCCAACAATACGATACTTATGCCGTTCGTGCAAGGCCTTACAGATACAAGATCAAGCATAAGTATTGACTTTTTGGCTATAAAATGGTAATATTGACTCGATATGTGGGAATCGTTCAAACACTCTGTGTTCGGTCGGCCATCGATTCGAACGTTCCTGGCTGTTGTCCTGGTGGCGATAACGGCGGTTTTTGCGAACATTCTCACCCCTCATGATGCAGCTGCACTGGGTGCCCAGTGGCAGGGCGGCGACCTAGTGGTCGACAGCAAAACCTACAAACCCGTACCAGACATCGGCGATAACGACTCGCGTGGCGAACCAGCCGGTACTCATGTCTACCAGTACCTCGACACCTCGACCAGCCCCACAACCGCTGAGAACATTCTCTTTGCCCCTGGCTCGACGCCCAACCAGCTTAATTCCGCCTCGCTAGCTCTGTACGACTACACCCCGCCCAGCCAGTACAAAGCAAAAGGCGCCAAGCAAACCATCTCGATCGGCGACGGCACCAACCAAGCCCCCGACCAAAACACCACCGGCCAAACCTGTGGCGTGCAAAGCATCGGCTGGATCGTCTGCTCAGTCGCACAAGGTATGGCCAACGGCATGGATTATCTATTTAGCATCATCAGCGGCTTCATGACCATCGACCTACTCACCGGCGACAGCTCAACGGCCGTCTACCGGGGCTGGGAATATATGCGCAATATCGCCAACGTCCTGCTAGTCATCGTATTCCTCATCCTCATCTATTCCAACATCACCAGCATGGGCATCTCGCAGTATGGCATCCAAAAATCCCTGCCAAAACTCGTCCTCGCCGCCATCCTGATCAACGTGTCATTTGTGCTGTGCTCGGTCGCTATCGACCTCTCAAACATCCTTGGCTCGAGCATCAATCAGCTTTTCCTGCATATCGGCGACTCTGTCACTAACCAAGCCGTACTGGCTAATCAACTCACCTGGAAAAACCTGGCCGAACACGTGCTTGCCGGGCTTAGCGGCATTACGATCGCCGGGCTTGCGTTTGCTGGCAAAATCTCGTTCGCTGGTGCTTGGACCTTCCTGCTACCGGTACTGGTCGGCGTTGGCCTAGCCGTCATCACCGCAGTGGTAGTGCTAGCCGCTCGTCAAGCCATTATCATGACCCTCATCATGATCGCACCCTTGGCATTTATCGCCTACATTCTGCCAAATACCAACAAATACTTCGACAAGTGGAAAGATGCCCTGATCACGCTACTGGTGCTATTCCCGGCCTTTGCTGTGGTGTTTGGTGCCGCCCAGCTAGCGGGGCGGGTAATGATTTACAGTGCTACCTCGGCCGCACAGCTGATTTTTGGCTTTGCGGTCATGGCGGCCCCACTGTATGTCACGCCGCTGCTGGTCAAGTTTAGCGGCGGGTTCTTGGGCCGCGTCATGGGCATCGTCAACAACCCCAACAAGGGCCTGGTCGACCGCACCCGCAACTGGGGTTCACAATACCGCGACCGCAAAGGGACTAAGCAAATCGCCACCGGCACCAGCCTGCTGGCTCGCCGCCGCCGCGCTAACTTCAAGCGTAACCGCCGCGACGAAGAAGAACACAAGCGTAATCAAGATATGAGCGAAAACCGCTACCGCCGCAGCCAATATGGCCGCGAAGCGACCGTTGCCGCCAAAAACCTCGCCCACCAGCGCCAGCTCATCGATGCCGAAGACGAGCACCGTTGGAATGAATCGCTCAACAGCAACAAGCTGCTGCGCGAGCGCGAGCTGAAACTCCGTGTCACCACGGATCAATCGAGTCTGCAAAAGGCCATCATGGATGCTACCCACGCCGAGCTCAAAGCAGGTGAATACAGCGCCGTGCATGGGCCACAAACCCGCGATATGGCGAAACTGATCGAAGACGCCACCAAAACATCCGAGCAGATCGCCCTGACCGGCATGCGCAAATCACAGGCCGAAGTGCAAGAAAAATCCCAACTTACCCAGGCGCTGCTCGCAAATCGCGACGCTATCCGCGAATACGCTGGCGGTATTCGCGGTGCCGAGGGTGCCGAAACAGTGCTAGCATCGGCTATCGCCTCGTACCGCAAAGAATACAATGACCGCATCGGCGAGAAATCCCAGCTGATGCAGCACTTCAACCTCAGCTCCAACGAGCGCCAAGACGTCGCCATGGGCCGAGATGTCATCAAAACCAAAAATGGCGCTACCTACACCTTCAAAAAAGACGACGAATTCGCCCGCGAAGCCGCCATCGACAGCCAGCTCAAGACCGGCGCTTATACACAGATCAAGGAAATCATCGACCAATCTGGCGCCTACACCGACGCCAGTGGCAACCTGGTCAAGGGTGCTACCTACGAATACCGCACAACCATCTCCCAGCTTATTCCACAAGCTGGTCTGCCGGGCAAGGCAGTATTTTGGGGCACTAAGACCATCGACGATATCTCACAGGGCACCTACTACGGTGATGCCAGCGAACAGGCGGCGATACTCTACAATATTAAGGCCGGTAAAATCAAGGCGAATGTTCTCGCCGGAATGGATGCCACCGCGCTCGAATCTATGTATACTATCAAATCAACTCCTGCATACACCGCTCTTAATGCAGCTGAGCAACGAGCTATCGATTCTAATTACAACGCCATGCGCGAAGCCGCAACCACCATCCTTAAAACCCCCGAAATTGCCCAGGCTGCCTCCCGCGCTGCTATCGAAGTGTTCGAGAGATTCAAGATATAACTATATCACTTACCATAACCGGCTTGACTTTTTAGTAAATATGGTATATAATGCAGCTTATACCTCGTTAGTAGTAATAACTCGCTCTTATGCAGCGAAAGGAAATACAACGACATGGCACATCAGGAACGATCAACAAACCTCTTCCTCGAGCACCTACCGGGCAAGCGTTTAGCCGCAGGTACTATACTCGCTGCTACAGCAATTGGCTTAGCTGGCTGTGGTGAAAAACCCAACCCCGGCGGCGAAGTCACGGCTACTGGCACTACACAGTCGCAACCGACAACTCACGAGACTACTGTGCCCCTCAGCGAATTAGAGAAATACGCCGCAAATCTTACCCCTGACAAATTAGCCAATATGACGCCAGATCAGATTGTTGCCGCCGCGACGATTTCGTCGACCACCGCAAAAAACGAGAAAGAGCTGGCCAAGGCTGCAACGATTTACTGGAAAGGCTTGCTGGGCGCCGGTACCTCGGCTAAGGAGCTCAAGAACGCATTTGAGAGCAAGGGCCTGACGGTAGATGGATACAGCGATATGATGATCAACGGCCTCAACGGAGCTGGTGGCTATGATACTTGGTTCAAAAAAGGCTTTAACCTTGGCTACCCTAACACCACCTCTTCAGATGGTAAGCACGCCAACGTACGCGAATATATCCTCGATGAAGCAGGCCGAGCCGAAACATATGGCGCCTATACATTCGACGTCACGCTGGACCCAGCATCAGTCAACTATACTCTTGACCAAAAAACTCTTGTCTATACAATGCGCCTGATCGACAAGCCGGTAGTCAATGGTGTGCAACCAGCCGATCGCCTAATCGACGTCACGCTTGTCAATCCACATGTGGACGAAAAGGGTAACTGGGCAATCAATAACTGGAGTATGAACGATCTCTCATACAATCCCGGCAAGTAAATTACCTCCACAACCAAATAAAGTTCGCCCCACGGAGCGAGCTTTTTGGTATCTAGGAATATTAGTGTAATCGTGGTTAAATAAACATAACAACTATGAAGAGATTTTCGATAGGATTACTAGCGGTCATGGTGCTACTTTCGAGTATCGTAGCCTCGATCAGCCTGCCTGCGCCGTCCTACGCTGCGACGGCTAGCTCGGCCACGCCCGAGGAGCAGGTAAAGGCATTCTTGTATTTCCGCTCGCTACAGTCCTGCCTATACCAGGGCGCGATCTTTAACCGCATTGGCGGTAATTATAGTAGCGGCTATATCTCTACCGAGGATGCCAATGGCGGGGCGTGGTTTAAGAGCAACACCAACAAGCGTGTCCTACCCCGAGCAGATGGGCACTTCTACGATTGTGGCGACGCCGACTGGATACGCGATATGATATCGCTCTACGGCTACGGTTCGGGTGGGGAAATGCTTACAGCCATTGGATTTGATCGTAATGGCGACGCCGACTATACCGCAAAATTCCAGGATGTCATTGCCAATAATTTAGGTGGTAATATTGCCAAGAAGTGGGGCAAGGAGCCGCCACTTGAAGGTGCGGGGAGTTATTACTTTTTTTACTCCCTGTTCACCGATACCAAGGATGGCTGTGGGGCCACGAGAACGAATGACGCTGGCCTTGCCGATAGTAATAAGGGCGTGCGCATCAGTAAAATGATAGACCCGGCGACCGGTGCGCTGACGCCTGACGGGCAAAATATTGCATTTGCCTACAAATCTGGCACCACGGGCACAGACGAGGTTGCGGTATTTAATGAAGCCAGGGGCGGATACAAGTCGATGACCTGTCGACAAATTGCCCAGAATATCAGTGATAATGCGCCGGCAGCCGCAGCCTATTACCGCAGCCACCCCGACCAGGCCAAAAACCTTGGCTCTATTACGGGCGATCCGACGACGGGAAATAAAGCCACCTGTGCGGTCGAAGGCATCGGCTGGCTCATCTGCCCAGTGGTCACCGTGATGTCCAAGATTACTGATCAATCATATACCCTCGTCAGCTCACTGCTAGTCGTGCAGCCATTATCTACGGCGGGTGGTAACGCGTCACTATATGATGCCTGGACGAAGATGCGCAATATCGCCAATGTACTGTTTGCGATTGCGTTTCTTGTTATTATGTATGCGCAAATTACCTCTATGGGTATTAGTAATTACGGCGTAAAGAAACTGCTGCCAAAGCTGATTATATGTGCAATCCTGGTGAACGTATCGTTCTGGCTGTGTGCGATTGCGGTTGATATCTCTAATATTATCGGTGCGAGCTTTAATGGGCTGTTTGGGTCGCAAATACCCGTATCAGCCTATAAAGAAGATCTTGTTACTCAGGGCAACGGCTGGACGGGGCTAGCAGCGGCCGTGCTGGGCGGAGCGATCGCAGTGTATGCAGGGCTGTCGGTGCTATTACCGGCGCTAGTGATGGTGTTGGTGACGATCGTGACGGTATTTGTGGGGCTGATCCTGCGCCAAGCGCTGATTATTCTACTAATTGTGGTGTCGCCGATCGCATTTGTGGCGTATCTGCTGCCAAATACCGAGGGGTTGTTCAAAAAATGGAAGGATATGTTTAAGGCGCTACTGGTCGTATATCCGGTAATTGGCGTGCTATTTGGGGCATCACATTTGTCTTCGGTAATTATTATGAATTCAGCCGCTGGAATTACCGACCCAGTAATACGCGTTGCTACGCAAACGGCAGGCGCGGCGGCGGCAATCTTGCCACTATTACTAATCAAAACGATAATCTCGGGGGCAACTAGCCTAATTTCGCGCGTGACAGGGTTCGTGAATAATCCCAACAAGGGGCCATTTGACCGCATGAAAAAGGGCGCTCAAAAATTCCGTGAGGATAGTAATGTGTCAAGACGGCTGAGAGCACTGGATCCGAACAAGCGATCAATGTTTGGAAGGCGTCAGGTTATCAACTTCCGTAATCGTCGCAATGCAGTTAGCAGCGGCCGAGCAGAACAATTATCTGAATTACAGAAAGAGCAAGTCGCCCAGGCAGCAGTAACCGATGACAAATTTGCCGAAAAGGTAGCGGGGCAACGCGCACCGCTGTATCAGGCAAGGCAGCAATCGTATCTCGACAGCATTAATCCTGATAAGATTATGCTCGATGTCGACAAGGCACAGATACAAAGTGCGACGAGTCGCCTCACACTAAGTGTAAAGGATCCCGCTAATAAGGCTGCCGAGATGCAAAAAGCGCTTACGGACGCGGTAAAGGCAAATGATGCGATTACCGCACGGGCAGCTCAGGAAATCTTGATGGGAATGGGGAATAAGGGCGCTGATACGCTTCGCTCTGCACTCATGGGTGTAAATGCAACAAGTGATGTGGGCGTCCAATTACGAAAAGATATTGCTTCGTCTAATATGAAAGGTCGCGCAGCAGATGTATATGCCTGGTCTGTAGATGGCGCTCATAGGTCACTAAAAGATGTTGGGGATGACGCGAAAACCTGGGAAGGATTATCGGATAAACAAGGCATGGGACAGGTCGAAGGAGCGATGAAAGCAGCAGTTTCATCTGGTGGATTCTCGCCAGCACGTGCTCAAAGTATCCTTACAGCTCAAGGCGCGGAAGAAATTGGACAAAAAGAAGGTGATATATTGCGCAATCACGCAATATCTGGTGGCTACACCCCACCAGCCCCATAAGGATGGTAGTAGCGTATGGCAGTATATAAAGTAGCCCAAGATGTTGAAGCCGATGATAAACTGATCGGGCCGTTTAGTTTTCGGCAGTTTATTTACCTGATTATTGTGGCGATGTCGGGTGCGATTGGCTGGGGATTGTGGAATTTGCTACCGCCACTGGCGGTGGTGGCGCTACCGCCTATGGTGTTTTTTGGCACGTTGGCGCTACCACTACGCAAGGATCAGCCAATGGAGGTGTACATGGCGGCGCTGGTGTCGTACCACCTAAAACCAAAACGCCGACTATGGGTGCCTGATGGTATCGATAGCCTGATCGAGATCACTGCGCCAAAGGTTGTCGAGGTAGAGCGCACCAAGTCGCTTGGTATTGGTGAAGCAGAGCGACGATTATCGTACCTGGCAGATATTGTCGATACCCAGGGGTGGGCAATCCGCCATACGGCCATGCCGGGCGAAAACAGCTCGATGCAGTCGGACGTGTACTACGCTGCACAGCAGGCCGAGGATATGCTAGACGAACATGCTATGCGGTCACAATCGCTTGACACGATGATCGCCGAGGCCGACCAACGGCGACGCAGCGCGATGATCGAGGCGGTGCGCTCAGGGTCGGAACCTGCAGGTAGCCAACCGACTGTGGCTATAGCTACACCTGCCACACCTGCGGCACCGAACCTAGAGCCGCAGCCACATCTCGACTACAATCCGTACCCGACAATTCACCAGTCGGTGATCCAGCCGCTCGACAGCCGCGAGCAAATCCACAGTGCGCGCCCCGAACCCGCGCCAAGCACTAGCGCAACCCCTGTATCACCTGGTATAATGAATCTTGTCAACAATAGTCATGGGCTATCTGTCGAGACACTACAACGCGAGGGCAATCGCATCCACGAACGCGAAGCCAAGCAAGCCGACAAAGACGACGGCGAAGTAGTGATTTCGCTCAGGTAATCTATTTGCTCGCAAAAGGAGTGGGATGCCGCCAAACAACCAACAACCCATGGGTCAGCCGCTGATTCCACAGCAGCCAACTACGCCCACTGCACCACCAGTGCAGGAGATGGTAATAGGCAGCGCAGCTACATCGCCAATGGCACCTGCGCCAGACGCCCAGATGTCGGCTGGTGTACCAACTGCAGCGACGCCACCCACCATGGCAAACTCCACCCCACCCGTGCCCAAAAAATCCACCCAAACCACCGCCCAAAACAGCCTGCTGCTATCTGAGCTGCGTGATGGCATGGTGATCATGAACGATGGATCTTTTCGCGCGGTAATTGCCTGCAAGTCGATCAACTTCGACCTAATGAGCGAACGTGAACGCGAAGGTGTGGAATATAGCTACCAGAATTTCCTAAACTCGCTCAATTACCCAGTGCAGATACTGGTGCGGTCGCAGCGCGTCGACATTGGCCCCTATATCGAACGGCTCGAGGGCATCCGACGCAACCAAGAAAACATGCTACTAAATGTGCTGATGGATGATTATATTAATTTCATCGATGTACTAAGCCAAGAGGCGAATATCATGGACAAAAGCTTTTTTATCGTGGTGCCGTATTATCCCACCGGTGATCTCGCCAAGCTCGCCGATGTCAAAAAAGGCGGGCTATTTGGCGCGCTGATCGGCAAAAAAGCCTCTGGTGTCACCCGTATCGACAAAGCGACCTACGACAAGGCCAAAGACGAGATCAAAAACCGCGTCGACACCGTAATGAGTGGGCTGTTTCAGATGGGTATCAAGTGCGTGCAGCTAAATACCAAGGAACTGGGTGAACTGTATTACAATGTCTACAACCCCGATACTGCCGTGCGCGAACCGTTGGGGGATTTCGAGCTGATGACCAATATGTACACACGAAAAGGCGACGGCCAAGCGCCGCGCGCTGATCTGTCGGGAGGAGCAGCCTGATGCCACGCAAGAAAGATGCTGTAGATATCGCCGCCGAGCAGCGCGCCCGCGAACAAGCCGAGGTAGAACAGGCGTTTCTAAAGGGCATTACTACGCTACGCGATCTGATCGCGCCGTCGAGTATCGAAATCCACTCCAGCTATTTTCGCCTAGGCACCAAATACGGCCGCACGATTTATATTTATGCCTATCCGCGCGAAATTTACACGGGCTGGCTGAGCTCTATCATCAATATCGACGAGGTGCTCGACCTAAGCATGTATATTTATCCGGTCGACAGCCAGGTGGTGCTCAATAACCTGAAGAAAAAAGTCACCCAGATGGAAGCCAGCATGTCGATCAATGCCGAAAAGGGCCGAACACGCGACCCTGGCCTTGAGGCGGCGCTGAACGACGCCGAGGAGCTGCGTGATCAGATTCAGGTGGGGGCGGAGCGGTTCTTTCGCTTTGGGTTGTATGTTACGATGTATGCCGACAGCCTCGACGAGCTAAGCTTTATTCAGCACAAGATCGAGACGATATTTGGGCAGCAACTGGTACTGAGTAAGGTTGCCAGCAGCCAGCAAGAACAGGGCATGAACAGCGCCGTGCCACAAATGACAGATCAGCTGCAAATCCGCCGCAATATGAACACCGGCGCGATCAGTACGAGCTTTCCGTTTACCAGCGCCGACCTGACCCAAGAAAAGGGCGTACTGTATGGCATTAATATGCACAACAATGGGCTGGTTATCTTTGACCGATTTAGCCTAGAGAACGCCAATATGGTGGTGTTTGCGAAGTCGGGTGCGGGCAAATCGTTTACAGTCAAGCTAGAAGCGCTGCGCAGTATGATGCTCGGCAGCGACATCTTGATTATCGACCCCGAGAATGAGTACCAAAAATTATCTGACGCGGTGGGCGGTAGCTATATTCGGCTGAGCCTGAATAGCGATACACGGGTTAATCCATTTGATCTGCCGCGCGTGATCGATAGCGACGAGGCAGGGGACGCGCTGCGGGCAAACCTAGTGACGCTGCATGGATTGTTTCGGCTGATGCTGGGTGGCAGCCAGATCGCTGCGAACGGTCAAGCGGTATCGGCACTTAGCCCTGCCGAAGAGGCCGACCTCGACCAAGCGCTAATCGACACCTACGCTCGCGCTGGGATCACCAGCGATCCACTGACGCACAACTCCACGCCGCCAGTCATCGGCGACCTCTACGACACGCTGCTGCACATGGGCGGCACTGGCCCTGCACTGGCCCAGCGGCTACGCAAATACACCACTGGTACGTTCGCTGGGATATTTAGCCAGCAGTCGAATATTGATATCAACAATAATATGGTAGTATTTAATATTCGCGACCTAGAGGACGAGCTGCGGCCTGTCGCCATGTATATTGTGCTGTCACATATCTGGAATATCACGCGCAGTGTCCAAAAAAAGCGTATGTTGATCGTCGACGAAGCCTGGCAGCTGCTCAAATATGATGATTCGGCTAATTTCTTGTTTAGCTTGGCCAAGCGCGCTCGCAAATATTTCTTGGGGCTGACGACAATTACCCAAGATGTCGAAGATTTCATGGGTAGTAAAATGGGCCGAGCTATCGTGGCCAACTCTAGCATGCAGCTACTGCTTAAACAGTCGCCGAGCGCCGTCGACGTACTGGCCGACGTATTTAAGCTCACCGAGGAAGAGAAAAAACGCCTGGCGAATTTCCCGGTTGGGCAGGGGTTGTTCTTTGCTGGGCAAAACCACGTGCATATTCAGATTGTAGCTAGCCAAACCGAACAACAGCTTATTACCACCAACCCACAGGCCGCGCTACAGCAGCAGGCCCAGGCCACGAGCGTCCAGCAGATTACTAACGGCTATATGGATCCCGATACCCAAGCACTTGCTAGGTAGTATAATAGAGGTAGAATATGCCTACACTCACATCAAAAGACCCTATCGACCAATCATACGACGAGCGCTTTACGGCTACCGCACTTCATCAGGCCGAAACGACCCCAGGCACGACTGATATGAGTGGTTTTGAACAGTCGGTCAATGGGCCCGATGCAACGCCGGGCGAGCTATCGACCGCCGAGCAAACAGCCGGCCGTACAGATGCACCGTGGCAAAACAACACCACGCGACCATCCACTGTTCCATCGACATTTAGGGGCCGGATTACCCGACTCGCCAAGAACAAATATGCCGCCAGTGGGTTTGTCGGTGTACTGCTCGGTGGTGGTATCCTAGGCCTGGGAATGCTAGCTGGGCCGGCGCTGCTATTGCAACATCTTACCGCAAATTACTTCAACCGATTCAACCTACAGCAGACGAGTATCGATGTGCGCAGCGACAAAATACTGCGCCAGATGTTTAGCGATAAAGGCCCAACAAGTGGGGTATGCGGCGAGAACGTGACATTCCTCTGTAAGTTTAACCAAATGTCAGACAAAACCCTCTACGCGATGGCCAATAACCCCGAAAGTAGAGTGATACCGCTCGACAAAGACGGCAAGCCGATGGATGTCAAAAACTCTGCGTTGTTTAAAAGCCGCCCGGCAAGTTTTGAATATACTGATTCACTGGGAGCGAAGAAGACAATCGCGGCGGCAGAATTTGCCAATGCCTATCGCAACAACGAAGATTTTCGTCTGGCGATGAGCAGGACGCTGAACCCGCGTTGGCAGGCAATGAACGATAACGTCATCAAAAAAGTATTCGCGTTTTTTAAATTTAGCAAAGGCGACACACTAAAAGGCAAAACGACCGAAAAAGACATCAACGCCGCCATCGATGAACAAGCAAATAGCGATAGCAAGGTAAACGCCACCAACGCCACCGAGCAACCCACCGACAACGACACCGAGGAGCAAAAAAATGCCAAAGAAGCCGCCAACAAAAACACCAACGAGGTGCTAAAGGATATGTCGCCCGATGCTGTAGTCGAAAACGGAGCGGTGAAAAAACTAACCAGCGATCTACTGCGCAAGAATGCCAACGTGGCGGCATTTGGCGTCACCGCGTATTGTACGATTGCCGAGGGCGCCAAAGGGCTTAGCACAGCTGTGCGGGGGGCCCAAATGGCCGTCGCGGTACGGGCGGCACTCAACGTTGCTAGGGTTTCTGATCAGGCACGAAAAGGTGACGCTACGCCCGAGGTGGTGTCGACGGTTGCAAATCGCCTAACCGCTACCACCACTGACAGTAATGGTAATATCATCAAGGGTACCGCCACCGATGGGTGGGGGCTGCGTAATGGCCTAAGCAACGAAATGCCGAGTAACAAAAAAGCTAATTATATGAAGTTCCTGCCCGGCGCCGGCTCGGCGGCAGCACTTGGCACACTGGCATCAAAAATGGGCGCCAACAACACCGCTGTACAAAAATCCTGTGGCGTAGTTAATAGCACTGCAGGGCAGATTGGGCTGGCGATTATCGGCGGGCCAGCTGCAATCGTCGGCTTTCTGGCTGGAAGCGCCATGGCACCGCTGCTCGAGGGTGTAGTTGGCAATCTCATGGAGCGTCTAATCGGCGTGATGGTTGGCAAATATTTTGACAGTACGGTAGTGGGTGAAGATTACGGTAACGTAATGGACATAGGCATGCGTAATTTCTATAGCGATGCGTCGGCAGCGAGTGGTGGGGGTGCTATGGGTCGTGACCAAGCGGCAAACTACGAGCAGCTTAATAGCCATGTCGCTGCTACATATGCCCGCGATGATCGCGCCACGCTGAGTCCGCTTGATGCGAGCAATCCCAACACTGCGCTCGGTAGTATTTATAGCCGTTTTGTGCCACTTATTGTGTCGATGGGGTCGCTATCGGGCTTTGTCTCACAGCTTGGCAGTGTGACATCGTCTGGCCTGAGCGCACTCATGATGCCGGCCAGCTACGCCGCAGGCACCGCCCAGGATTATTCGCAGTGCGACGACCCGAACATGGCCGACATTGCAGCTGGCCCGGCCTGTAATATTATCGTAGGTATTCCGGTTGACACACTACGAAACACTTCGATCGACGAGGTCCTGAAATACAATGAAGGACAGTATGATGAGATGACGGGCGAAGTAAAAGAAAAATTTGACGGCACCGACATCACTACGCCATTATGGGAATGGCAGACTAACTGCTTGCCAGGCACTTCTGATGCAGCGAAATTCGTCGAGAATTGCAAAATGGACACCAAGGCCCATCAGATGGCTGCATTGTTCTTCGTCGATCGCCGCACTATGCGGATGATCAATAGCGAGGATGGCAGCGACGAATCGCAGGGGGCCGCCAGCTCAACCGGCAGTGGCGGATTTGTCAGCGGCGATACCATCGAACTCGCCAAGCAAATATTAGCCAGCCCCAATGTAAAGTTCCAAGTTGAGCCACAGCAGCGAAAATGGTTCGAAGAAATCGCTGCCACCGGCAAGCAATCAGGCTGCGGTGGTGTCGCTATTAGCCCGAAGCTTATGGGTGTCATCCTGGGTATTTCGCAAAAATACAAGATAACGATCGGTGTACTTGTGAACGGACATCAATGCGATCAATGGCAGCATCCGAAAGGCCTAGCGGTAGACTTCAACGGCGTCATATCACTCGATGGCAAACAAATGACCTCTGACGGGTCGCATATCAACCCGATCGATCTGACAAGCAATCCGCTCATGAAATCATTCATTAGCGACCTCGCAAAAATTATCATGGAATCGGGTGGGGGCAAAATTGGCCAGTACAACACATGGCGAGTACAGAATGTCGATCTACCGCCCGGTATCGATGTGCAGTTTGCTGCTGGTGATACACCAGATCACTTACACGTTGAGGTAAATAAATGATAAAGACCGCCCGGCTCGTCCTGCTCGCTATCCTCATACTTACGGTTGGTATACATCCCGTCGCGGGTGCCATCGAAATTTCATCCAAGTTTGAGATGATTGTGTTTTCTGATTCGAATGCTTCTGGCTGCGCACCAGCTTCGGCTAGTGCATCGACCATACCAAGCGGCGGCACTAAGGGCAACGAGAAGAATATCGAGATCGTCCTGCGCTATTTCACCGGCAAAGGGCTGACACTAGCGCAAGCCTCTGGATTTATTGGCAATATGACCCAAGAATCGGGTGTAAATCCAAACGCAGAATATCCGGGCAAAACTGTTCCTGATGGCACAATACCGAATTTCTATCGAGCATTTGGCCTTATTCAGTGGCTAGACTCCCGCCAGACGGGCCTTATCAACCTAGCGCAGACTTCGAATCGCAAAACCACCGATATCGACCTTCAGCTCGATTATATCTGGCAGGAGCTTAATACTTCGTACAAATCCACCCTCCAGGCCCTCGAGGCACACCGTGCCGAAATGACACCAGAAATGGCAACAATTATCCTGCATGGAAAATCTGGGAGCGAGCCAGAATTTAATGTGGCACCAGCGCTAGGATACGAAGCCTCAGGCGACAGCCTGGCAAGCATTAAATCAAAGCGCGTACCATATGCTGTTGCCGCCTACAATAAATACAAAGGTGTCATCGCCGATGGCGCAGGTATCCAGGGTGTCGGCACCACCAGTACTTTGACAGCTACCGGAGGCTGTGCGGCAATTGTATCAGGGGAGTGTAGTGCAACCAAACCAGTTATGGGCCAGGGGGGCAATGGTCAGCAAATGAGCGTTAGCCAGCTAGTGAGTGCATATGGCCCGGGCGGATCGGGTGCAAAGCCAAATATTGTTGATTCGACATTTATGGGGCTACCAGTAAAAATGAATAAAAAAGTTGTGGGGTGCCTAAAGGCAGTAGAGGATGAAATAAAAGCCAAGAATATTAACTACAAGGTAGACCAAGTCGCTAGTTGGCGAGAAAGCGATGGGCAAGTAGGTATGTCAAGCTACCACATGTACGGCGCAGCAATTGATATCAACTGGGGTAATGATATTTATACGGGACGAAACCCCTACGTGCCCGATGGCTCAGCGCGACCTTATGATATTCCGCAGGCGTACATCGATGCCTTTAGAAATCATGGTTGGTCGTGGGGGGGAGCATGGTCTTCGCCAAAAGATTATATGCACTTTGAATTTAATGGAATAAATCCGGGGAGTTAGACAATGCAATCATGGTTAGAAAACCCAGTACTACTTAGACGCGCTGTTATTGTCGGCGCAATACTATTGGTTACTGTTCCTGTTATAGCTTTTTTTGCGACCCACGGATACGTAACGATTGAATCCGAAGAGAATACTGACGTCACCATCACACTTGAGTCGGGCCAGTCGGTTGCAACGAATAAGTCGAAGATAGGTCAATTCGTCGCTACGGGTAATTATATTGCCAGTAGTACCGATCAGTTGGGGGTAGCTCGACAATCGCTCGAAGTGAAGCCTTTTAGCATCACAACCATCAAGCTGACTGTCCCAAAGGTCCCCCAGGCTGTACCAATTACTAATGCACAGATCGATAGTCTTAGCCCCGGAGATATTCCATCATTCATTCTACGACCAAGTGGACTTCTGACAACGATAAACGAAAACGGCACGTTCAAAACTGTTATACCAGACATTATGTTCAAATCCATTAGCTGGATTGGAAATGGTGAAGGGTATGGGCTCGGTACCACCGATAACGTCTCGTGGAAAGCCTATCATGTGCAGAATGGGCGGGCATCACTAATTCCCCTGCCACAACCCGCACCTTATATCCCTACCGTGCCTTTCACTGTAGCGCGCGACGGTACGATATATGTGGTGCAGTCTGATCAACTTTATAGGAAATTACCTATTAACAGTAGTTTTACTCAAGTAGATTCTGCCGAAAAAATCGTTGATCTTCTATCTGCTACCACTGACTCAATCGTCGGCGTACACAACAAGGGATCGTCGGACGACCCCTTCGCAATTGACCTCATCCACCGAAATTTCGTTACCAAAACGACTCGCACATTTCCCGCGGCATGGAGCGAATCGCCAGACACTGCGCTGCATGCAGAGTGGAATAACGACGGCAGTCATCTCTTGATTGCATCTCAGGGCAATATTAAAATATATGACCACGACGGCAATGAACAACTTATCCTGCCTGATGCTACTGCTACTTCTCCGCGGTGGGTCGATGCTACTCATATTCTTTATGGGTCCAAAAACGCCGTTATGTCCTACGACATTACAGCCAAATCGGCAACCGCAGTAACGGCAGCACCATCGTACGTGACAATTCAATCCCTCTCTACTATCGAACAGGGTAATTATTATATTTATGGCCGTACTAGTGTGGGGATAAGCATTTATAGAGTAAAGAAAGGTGACACAGCCATAATCGAAAAGCTCGGTGAATCGAATATGCAGACGTTATCTGAATCATGCGAACTAACCTACGCCGGATTTACAACGCCCACCATCATGTATCGAAGCTATGATGATAAAACTACTGAATGCGAATCAACTATTCGCAGCTACCTCACATCAATCCGAATTGATCCCAAAGATGTCACGATAGTAAAATCAGCTACGATGGCGCAATAAGATAGTCTTGGTGTCTACGGGCAGCATATCGACACTATGCGTGGCGGTGACAACCACTTGATTGCGCGTAAACGTGTGAATAAGGTTGCGCTGGCGCGATTCATCGAGCTCGCCGAATACGTCATCGAGCAATATGATAGGTGTTTGGCCATACGTTTGCTCCAGCAAATGCGCCTCGATATATTTGAGCGCCAGGGTAATAGTGCGGTTTTCGCCGCGCGAAACCACTCTATCTGCCGGCCGGCCGGCATAGGTAATTCGCACGTCATCACGATGCGGGCCAACCGACGTGCTACCCAGCAGTCGATCGCGCTCAAATGTCTGGCGATAGGCCTCGATTAATTGATGCGACGTCACTGCGGTGCGCGAGTAGGCGATTGTTACACCCACATCATCGCCGGCAATTTGCTGATAATAATCGCTAAGCAGCTGGTCTAATTGCTGCGTAAGCCTAATACGCGCATCGATAATAAATGCCGCCGTATCGCTCAGAATCACATCCCAGGGAAAAATCTGGTCTGGCGTCACTGCGCGCTTGAGCAACCTATTGCGCTGTAGCAGCGCCCGAGCATAGCGGCGCAGCTGTGTGCCATAGCGCGGGTCAAGCTGGGCAAGGAGGCGGTCGAGATACTGACGCCGGCGCGTCGGTGATCCATGCACCAGCCGCAGATCGTCTGGCTCAAATATCACAATTGGCAGGCGCGCTGCTGCTGGCATGCGAGCGTGTTTTTTGCCATCGATCGTCAGTGATTTGACCGGCCGTTCGCCGCGATTATCGTAGACAATCTTGCGCACCAGCCCTGTGTCGTCACGTACATCCACTCGATACCACTGTTGACCCTCGGTGATCATGTCACGATCTGTCGACTTAAATGATACCCCTTGGGCGGAGAGGTAGATTGCTTCAAGTAGCGAGGTCTTGCCGGCGCCATTTGGCCCGTGAATCAACGTGACATGCGGGCTCAAATCACACGCATAGTTGGTGTGGTTACGCACATTTGCAATCTCAACATGCCTAAGCGTCGCCATAGCTTAGCTCTTAAGTGGCATGATGATATGGAAATAATTGCTGTTTTGTGCAGTAGAGCGAATAATAACCGGCGAAAGCTTGCCATTAAAACTAAACGATACTTGCTCGGCATCGATCACACCAAGCGCCTCGATCAAATAGCGAGAATTAAGCGTCACCTGGCCGCTAACAGTAACTTCGACATCCACCTCAGAGGTATTTTCGCCTAGCTCCGAGGCAATAGAATGAATGGCGAGTTTTTGGGTATCGGCGTTGGCGCTGAGCGTAATACTACCGCCAGAGCTGCGGGCAAACAGTGCCGCGATTTTGGTGGTGCGCAGCAGATCGGCAGTTTTAATGACAACTTTGGTTTCGGCAGTAGTAGGGATGAGCTGTTTGTAATCGGGATAATTACCATCGATCAGTCGGCTGGTAATCTCGGCATCGTTCACCCTAAATCGCACCTGTGTTTCGTCAAATAGCACATCGATTTCGTCGTCGCTATCCGACAGGGTGCGTACAACTTCGTGTAATGACGAGGTGGGAATAATAGCTGCGACACTACTCTCGGTCTTGACCAATTGACGTTCCGACAGGCGATACCCATCAGTCGCGGCGAGGCTAAGCGTATCGCCATCTGAATGCCAGTACACGCCAGTAAGTACAGGCCGCGTCGTATCGTTGCTGGCGGTGATACTTGTCTGCGCCACGGCTTGTTTGAAATCCGCAACACTCAGCGAATAGTGAATCGCGCTTTGCTCGTCAATTGACGGCAGCTCGGGGAATTCCTCGGCATCGACACCATTAATTACCGACGTGTACGGGCCCGATGCAATTGTCATGCGCGTGCCCTTGACCGAAATATCTACCGTACCTTTAGGCAGACTCGATACAAATTCGGCAACCAACTTAGCCGGGATAGTGATCGACCCAGGTGCCGTCACCTTGGCACCAATATAGTGCGTCGAGGCAATCTCGAGATTAGTCGCCGCCACCAGTAGGCGCGTGCCGTCTGTCCGAATAAGCACATTGCCAAGCACCGCCAAACCGGCCCGGGCAGACGCAACGCGACCAACATTATTGAGTGCACGGGCGAGGTTTTCCTGCGTAACCGAAAACTCCATATTAGTAGTTCCTTTCTTTTTTAAACCAAATGGTTGTAATAATAAGTGCTGTGGAAACTGGGTACAATATGTATGCAAACAGGGGTGAAATGAGCGATATGGCTGTGGAAAATTGTTGTGCACAGTATGAGGATAGCTGAGGCATCTCGGCCGTATATCCACAGTACGTAGACGCTATAGCAATATATCGGCAGCCGTCTGTGGAAGAAACATCACAGCCTAGCCCACTTGCTATCAACACATTATTCGCAGGATTTCCACAGGTGCTAAGCATATAGTTTCTCCCGGATGTCATTGATTTGTTCACGGATGAGCAGGTCGAGCTTGATAGATTTCTCGATTTTTTCGACAGAATGGATCGCAGTGGTGTGGTCTTTGCGGCCAAGCTCTGCGGCGATACGCGGAAAACTGAGGTGCAATTCGCTTCGCAGCAAATACATAGCGATTTGGCGCGGTACGACAATATGCTTGTCGCGGCGAGCGCTGCAGATCTCGCGTGATTCGATCTGGAAATGACGAGCAGTTTTGTCGATAATCTGCTTGGCGGTGACATGCCGTGGCCGAGATTCGCGCACATTACCAAGTAACCCCTCGGCAATTGACACATCAGGATCAATACCACGCATTTCGGCGTATGCCAGCAGCTGATTAAGCGCGCCCTCGAGCTCGCGAATGTTGGTCTTGATATTGTTTGCTAAGAATTCTACCGTCTCGCGATTGATGGTAATGCCGGATAACGAGGCCTTGGTTTCGACGATAGCGCAGCGCGTCTCAAAATCGGGCATCTGAATATCGATCGCCATACCCCACTCAAACCGGCTGCGCAGGCGCTCCGTAAGGGTCGGAATACTGCGCGGTGGTTTGTCGCTACCGATGATGATCTGCTTATTGCTTTGGTGAAGGGCGTTGAACGTATGGAAAAACCCTTCCTGAGTCGCCTCTTTGCCGGCGATAAACTGAATATCATCGATAATAAGCACGTCGACATTGCGATACTTGTCGCTAAAACCCTTCTTTTTGAACCGGACGTGCTCGAGGAATTCATTGACAAATGTCTCGGAGCTGACATAGAGCACTCGTGCATCGGGCTGATGGGCGATGATTTCGTTGCCGACCGCTTGCAGCAAGTGGGTCTTGCCAAGGCCCACGCCACCATAGATAAAAAGCGGGTTGTACTTGATGCCGGGCGACGCCGCGACGGCCTGGCAGGCGGTATAGGCCAGGTCGTTGCTGCTACCAACGATAAAATTAGCAAACGTATAGCGCTTGTTAAGGCTCGTCGCTGGCGTCTTGGCGATAGTAGGGGTAGGAGTGACTAGCTGATCAACGCGGGCATCTGATTGTTCGGGTTTGACTTCGCGGCTGATGGTTTTTTTGGTGGCCGTCGTCTCTACGGTGTAGCGAATCTGCACCGGATCGACACCGTTTTTTGTCAGGACTTCGCGCACTTGGTTGTTGAATTTTACCTCAAATTGACGCTTGGCAAAGATATTTGGAACAGCAATCGTAATGCGCTCGTCGGTATGCTCGATAAGCCGGGTGTGTTTGAACCATGTGGTGAAATTGGCATGCGAAACCGACAGTTCGATTTCACCCAACACACTTTGCCACAACGTGTCGCGCATACAAAAACGAGCCTCCAATCTCCCCATACTTAGCTGTTCGTAACTGCTCTTATTGTACGAAATTCCCGAGTTTTCCACAACCCTTGAGGGCGGTGTAAGATTTACATACTTCACATGACGACTTATCCACAATTTATCGTAACACCTTAGGATCTGTGGAAAATCCCTATTCATCTGTGGAAAATACTCATCCTACGAAACATACTTGACGGCGGGGCAAGTGAATATCTTGTTTTTTTGGGCAGCAAAAGGTATAATAACAGAGATATGCCAAAACGAACGCACCAACCACACACTCGTCATCGTGCTCGCACGCACGGTTTTCGAGCTCGTATTGCCACCAAGGCTGGCCGTGCTGTACTCAAACGCCGCCGTGCCAAAGGCCGCGCTCGTCTGACCGTGTAATACAATACGAGTAACACGCCAAAATACCCCGTGAAGTCCGCGGGGTGTTTTCTTGCTATACTATATCTATGCTCAGTGTTATGCATCGATTTCATGGCCATGGTAGCCTTAAATATGTCTACCGAAATGGTCGAGCCGTCCGATCTCGGCTATTTGTGATCAAATATGTCACCAATCCGCGCCGCCGACACTCGCGATTTGCTGTTGTGATTAGCAAGAAGGTGCTCAAAAGTGCCGTTGGTCGCAATCGGATGCGTCGCCGTGTCTACGAAATTATTCGCCATGAACTGCCGCAGTTCACCACGATTTGCGACGTGGCTGTGATGGTGACCTCGAGTGAAGTGCGCGAAATCCCAAGCCACGACCTTGAGCATATCCTTACCGAGGCACTGCATCAAACTGACCTCTATAAAAAACCGCACACTTCTGCTACACTAATAGATACATAATAAGGAGCTGACTGTGAACGAATTGTTCCAAATTTTTATTCTCGATCCGATTTTTAACATATTGCTCGCGATCTATCAGGTTATTCCTGGTGGTGATTTTGGGCTAACGATCATCGTATTTACATTACTAGTCAAGTTTGCGATGTATCCACTGCTGCGCCGCCAGCTCAACCAAACCTCGCTGATGCGCAAGCTCCAGCCCGAACTAGCACGCATCAAGCGCGCCGCCGCCGGCAATCGCCAGCTCGAGGCTATGCAACAAATGGAGCTTTACAAAAAATACGGCGTCAAACCATTTAGCTCGATAGGGGTGTTACTGGTGCAATTGCCGATTATGATTGCGCTTTACCAGGTGATCCAAATCATGACTATGCACCGTGATCAGATTGCGGCGCATGCCTACGATGCGGTCGAGAAGTTCTCTAGCGTGCAACATCTGATTCAGCACCCCGATCAATTTAGCCAGCAGATGCTCGGGTTTATTAGCCTGACGCGTACGGCAATTGGCTCGGGCGGTGTCGATGTAGCGCTCTGCGTCCTAGCGGTTATTGCCGGAATAACTCAGTATATAATCAGCAAACAAATCATGCCAACTACTGGCAAAAAACGCAGCATTCGCCAAATTATGTCTGATGCCGCCGAGGGCAAACAAGCCGATGCGACCGACATGAATGCCGCTGTTGCTGGCAATATGGCCAAGATTATGCCATTCATGATGTTCTTTATTATGATCAACCTGCCTGGGGCGATCGCCCTCTATTATGTCGTGACAAACCTAGTGCAACTGGCACAGCAGCACTACATTCTGCGCCAGGACGAGATCGAGATGGACGAAATTGCCACTGAGGCTATCGTCGCAAAACCAGCCAAAAAAGCCACCACGAAAGCTCGTGAACGTGCTGCCCGCGAGGGAAACATCACAAGGATTGTCGCCAAAGGTACCCCACCAAAGAAAGGAAAGAGATCATGAACCAGCAGGAATCAATCGAATTTGCACGGACATTTCTAGAAAATATTATCGCGTTTTTTGGTACCAATATCAGTGTGACAGCACGCGCTGACGAGGATGTGATCGAGCTTGATGTGGAGGCATCAGAACTTAACAGTATTCTGATTGGACGCAATGCTGAAACCCTGCGCAGCCTGCAGTATATGGTGTCGACGGCACTACGCAATCACGATGCGGCGCTCTACCGGGTGAATGTTGATGTCGCTGGCTACAAGCAGCAGCGCGCCGAGCAGGTGGCCGAAAAGGCCCGTGGCTGGATCGAGGAAGTGCGCCGCACTGGCGATTCGCATATCGCGCACCTCGGGGCTGCCGATCGGCGCGTTGTACATCGTGTCGCCAGTGAGTACGAAGATATTCACACGTTCTCTGAGGGTGAGGGCCGCGAGCGGCATCTTATCATCGCGCAGCGTTCTTCATAGCAGCTTTGCCTCCGCTCGCTGTCGCCGGCTTAGCAATAATTACAGGTTTTCTAGATATAGCTGATGGGTTTCGCTCACCATTTTTTGCCACGAGAACTTGCCCACGTGAGCTAGCCCAGCGGCAGATAGTGCCGCGCGCTTGCTTGGATCGTCGACTACTTCGGCGATGGCTCTGGCGCAATCTTCGGTGGAGTACGGGTCAAAATACAGCGCTGCATCGCCGCCGGTTTCGGGCAAACACGAGGCATTCGACAGGATTGCTGGGCACCCCTCGACCATCGCTTCGAGCACAGGAATACAAAACCCCTCTGATAGCGAAGCCGACACATAACCAAGTGATTGCTGCAATAGCCAGCGTTTTTGGCCATCACTGACAAAGCCCAAAAAATGCACTCGCGGAATATGGCGGTCTAACACTAGCTTCTCTAGCTGCTCGGCAAATAGGTCTTTTTTGCCAGCGCAGAGCAGATGAAGATTGGGATAGCGAGCCGCGAGCTGCTCGAATGCCAGGATGACGCGCTCGACGTTTTTGTAGGGGAACATGTTGCCAACAGTACAAATGTAGTCGGTGTGCTCAAACTCAGTAATCGTATGTGGCTCGACAGAGGGAATCTCACCGGCCTCGTGGGTGACATAGATCTTGTCGAGATACTTTGCTCCGTAGACTCGCCCAAGGTCTTCGCGCACAAAGTTCGTCGGGGTAATAATGGCCCGCGATCGCCACATAACGATGCGCATCAGCACATTAAATACCTGTTTTTTGAAATAATAGACGAGTGCAATGTCGGATTCGTCGATGTTGTTGAACCGAATTAATGTCATATCGTGGATAGTGGTGATGCTCGGGCCAGTCCAAAGCAAGGGCTGCTGTGGCATCGTAAAATGCACCAAATCTGGACGCAGACGACGCAGCTGGTGATACAGCGACCACTGTTCGGCGACGGTATACCATTTAGCATCCGCCGCGACTACGCGAATATGCGGCAAACGGGCTTGCCACTTGGCGACGTGCGCCGATGGCATGAGTGCGGTGTAGATATTACCATCAGTGCTGTATTGATCGTTTAACTCTTCGAGTAACCGCTGCATGTAGCGGCCGGTTGATGTTTCGATGATGCGGACATCAAGAACGATGTGAGCCATCGCTACCTCCTGCGCTAAATACCATGCGCGAGTAAAGGACGTAGTTCCAGACCGTCGATACTAACGTTGCGACGACCTTAGCCACGAATAGCATAAGTGTACTTTCGCCGAGTAGCTGTGCGCCGGCACGGATGACGAGTGTTTGTAACACCCAGAGGCCAAATAGGGTGACGATGGTAAAAAGTAGCATTTCGCGCTTGAGATTGCCGCCGGTCGATCGAAATGCGTACTTTTTGTTTGCAACAAAACTAAACAGAAATGCTAGTGTTGTAGAAATTACATTTGCAACCGTACGATCAACCCCTAGATGTACGAGTGAAAAAAGTATCCCAAAATCGAGCGCAGTGTTGATGACTCCAACGCTGGCAAAGCGCGTAACACGGGTGTTATTTTTTGCGAGGGTGTGCAGCATGATATTCCTCGACAAAATACAGCGGGCGGTGTTTGGTCTCGTTGAAAATCCTTGCGATGTATTCGCCGATAATGCCAAGCGATAGCAGCTGTACGCCGCCTAGGAATAATACCACTGCCATAATCGATGAATAGCCGGCGCCGGTCGAGACGCCAAAGAACGGACGCACCAACAGGTAGACAATATAGATAAATGCCGCCACCGAGATAACAAATCCCATCACCGAAGCTAAGCGTAGTGGCGCCGTAGTAAAGCTTGTCAGGCCGTCGATGGCTAGATTGACGAGCTTCAGATAATTCCATTTGGTTTCGCCGGCTGCGCGAGGGTCGCGGTCGTACATGATTTCTTTTTTGTTGAATCCAATCCAACTAAACATTCCCTTGGTGTAGCGCTCTGACTCGCGGAATTCACGCAGCGCGTCGATACAACGGCGGTCAAGCAGGCGAAAATCGCCGGTGTCGACCTGGATAGGAATACGGGTCGATGATTGGAGCAGCTTGTAATACCATTGGCTGGATTTTTTCTTGAGCCATGATTCACCAGTGCGACTACGGCGCTTAGCGTAGACGTCGTCGTAGCCCTGCTGCCAGTAATCGATCATCTTGGGAATTAGCTCTGGTGGATCTTGTAGGTCGGCATCGATAATCACCATAGCATCGCCCGTCACGTGATCAAACCCAGCCAGCATGGCAGTCTCTTTGCCAAAATTGCGTGACAAATTGACGTAAGCTACGCGTGGGTCTCGGCTGGCGAATGTTTTGAGGATTTCGAGGGTGCGATCACGGCTACCGTCGTTGACAAACATAAACTCAAACTGATACTCGCTGTGTTCGCCAGCCAGCTTGTGCAGGCGTTCGTACAGCATTTGCAGCACCTCTTGCTCGTTATATGCAGGTATCAGGATCGAGATTTTTTTCATATGTATTCATTATACTACGTTATCAATCAGGTCGACGAGGCTGCCCGACACGGTGGCGCCGGCCTCGGCAAGGAGCGATGTTTTGATAGCTGCTGATTCGAGCCGATTAGTGCCCAGGATTGCACCAGCGTGGCCCATCTGCACACCAGCCGGCGCATGGTGCCCAGCCACATAGGCATAGACCGGCTTGCTCATCGTGCGGATATAGTCGGCCGCTGCAATCTCGTCGGTGCCGCCAATTTCGCCAATCATGACGACGCGGGCTACACCAGGATCATGCTCGAATAGCTCTAGACAATCAGTATACCCAGCCCCGTGTATTATGTCGCCACCAATGCCAATCACATAGTGCTGGCCAAACCCGCGGTGGGTCAGCGCATCCATAGCCTCGTAGGTGAGGGTGCCGCTACGGCTGACAATAGCCGTGTCGCCAGGCGTACTGAGCGCGGCGGGAACGATGCCGAGCAGGTGAGTACCAGGGATAAGCACTCCCGGGCAGTTGGGACCAATGAGCACACTGCGCTTATGTTGTATATATTGTGATATATACAACATATCATGAACCGGAATATGCTCGGTAATACACACAATGAGCGAGACTTCGGCGTCGATGGCCTCGATAATGGCAGATTTTGCATGGGCGCTGGGGACGAATATCACCGATGCATCGACCTGCGTGGTGGCCTGGATATCCTTGATTGACGCGAACACCGGAATTCCGTCGATTGCCTCACCGGATTTTGATGGCGACGTGCCGCCAACGACGTGGGTGCCGTAGGCCTTCATGCGCGCAGCGTGGAATTGCCCTTGGCGACCAGTGATGCCCTGAATGATGACATTCGGTGCTGTAAAAAGTTCGGGTGTTAGTTTCATGCCAGCGCCTCCATGAGCTCGGATAAATTAGCGTGTAGTGGTAGATGATGAGCGGCAAGTAGCTCGGTGGCCTCACGACTGTTGGTGCCGCTCAGACGAATGGCGAGGGCGGGTAGATCAGGAATCTGCTCGCGGGCGGCAATAATGGCCCTTGCAACGTCGTCGCAGCGCACAATGCCACCGAATATATTGATGACAATGGTCGAGACGTTAGTAAACTGCATGATGTCGTGGAAGGCGGCAAGGATTGTTTCGACCGATGCGCCGCCGCCGATATCGAGGAAATTCGCTGGCACGAGGCCACGCGCATACACGGCATCGACTGTCGCCATCGCGAGGCCGGCTCCGTTGGCGATGGTCGCGACTGTGCCGCTAGGATTAAGTGTCACAAAATTGTGATTATTATCATGCGCATAGCTCGCCCATTGAGAGTGACGAAACGCCGCTGCGTCATCGAGTGTCATTTTGCAGTCGCCCGCTACTAATTGGCCGCTTTTGGTGAGGATCAGGGGATTAATTTCGATCAGTGTCGCGTCGTTGGTGACGAAACAGTCGAATGTTTTTTGTACAAACGCTTCGAGTACATTGCACTGCACCTCGAGACCAAGCGCCTCGCTCAGTGGCGTGATATGTTGGTGGATATCGCTCGATCGTCGGATCGCTACGTAATAAAATTCGGCAAAATTATTGTCCTCTACCTCCACGCCACCACTACGGTGCGCAACCAGCTCGATCGTTTTGTCGGCGCGGTTGATGCCGAGCTCTAGATAGAGCTCGCGGTGGATGTCGATGAACTCCTCGGCATAGAGTACCTCGGGTCGAAAGCCCTTGATTTCGCGGTCTAATAATTCAGTTCGAAGACTTTGTAGCTCGGTCTTATTGTTTGCTATTTTGATACCGCCCAGCTTGCCTCGGCCGCCGACCGGCACTTGGGATTTTACAACGAGAGGAAACGTGAGTTTCGCTATATCCCCCAGTACCTCGCCACGAGGAATCGGCACCCCATGCGCCGCGAGCAATGCCTTTGCTTGATATTCGAGTAGGTTCATTTAACGCCGCAGAAATTCCTCTAATAACTTGTGGCCGGTTTTTTCCCACGAGAACTGTGAAGATTGCTCGGGGCCGCGCGTTCGGTAGTGGGTCTGTAGTTCTGGCGAAGTAATGAGCTGATGAAGCTTGGCGCTGACATCCTCGGGTGACTTGTCGGCCCAAAGGCACGCCTCGTCACCAACTTCACGCAGCACCGGAATATCGACGGCGACGGTCGGGATGCCGCAATGGAGCGCTTCTAAGAGCGGCATGCCGAAGCCTTCGTAGTGGGTGGTTAGGCAGAAGAAACTGGCGTTGCGGTAGAATGTGCACTTGTCTTCGTGATCAATGTGACCAGGGGTAATAATGTCGTAGCCTTCGGATTGTTTTTGCTCGATAAGAGTCCGCAGCTCATCTGTTTTCCAGCCCCATTTGCCGGCGAGGACAAGGCTGTACTCGTCGCGGACTTCTAGGGGCAGCTGGCAATATGCTTCGACGAGCGTAGTGAGGTTTTTGCGTGGTTCGAGGGTGCCAAGCGAGAGGATATATGGCTTGGTGATCTGATAACGCTCGGCGAGGCGCTCTGGGCCACGGTTGAGTTTGGGCAGGAAGCTCGCGGCATTAACCGGGATGTCGATGGTGACGATTTTTTTGTGTGGTACGCCAGCGTGCGACACAAGTTCGCTGGTTGTGAACTGTGAGTTAGAGATGATCATGTCGGCACGCTTCATTGAGCGTGTGGCGACACGGTCGAGGAACGCACGGTTTTTATCCTCAACGTATTCGGGATACTTCATGAAGCAAATATCGTGAATAATCACGGCTTTTTTGCTGCGGCGGAGTGTTGGCCAAATATAAAAGTTTGGGTAGAGCTGCCAATCGGATTTTTGCACCGGAAGTGGCGGCGCGATACCGGCGTAGACGAGCTTGGCATAAATGCGCTGCGGAATAAGCCGCAGCATTTGCGTGCGTCCTTCATGGCTTGCCTGCCTTACATACGGATTGCGAATTGGTTTACGACCAAGGAAATTAAGCCAAAAATACCGCAGCTCGAGCTGCCCCGTTCCAACTTGCTCAAGCGCACCAACAATGCCATCGGTAAAATAATTCACTCCTGTCGGACGATCCTGCTCAAGCACGGATGATTCAATCGCGAGCGTCTTCATAGAGTGGAATGAACCTTTCCTTGACGATTTGATCGAATTGGAAGTCAGCTAGATAACGCTTGCGGGCATTCGTAGCGAGCTTCTCGCGAAGCCTCCTATCTTTATATAGCCGCTCCATAGCGGTTAGTAGCGCCTCACTGTCTTTTGAGGGGATAAGTAGCCCTGACGTGTTGTCGTCTATCATTTCGGGGATCCCCCCCACTGCAGCCGCAATTATCGGCTTTTTCATCATCATCGCTTCTAATATCGAGATGCTAAATCCTTCGTGATACGTGGGCTGTAGTAATACATGAGAATCCGCTACGAACTTGAGCGGGTCTTGTTGATAGCCAAGAAAATGAATCGCAGGACAATCCTTTGCAAGTTTTTTAAAATGTGCATCTTCGGGGCCGTTACCTATAAGTTGTAGCTGGGAGTTTGGATGACGTGAGTAGAATTGTTTAAATGCTGTTATCATTTCTCCGATGCCCTTATCGGTTACTAGGCGATTTGTGGAACAGAATGTAAATGATTCCTGCAATTTGTGTGTGTATTTTTCATATACATCTACACATCCGTTATTGATAATAGTAATTTGGCTACGCACATTAGAGTGAGTAGGCAGGTGTTTAGTAACTTCATTATATTCACTTTTACTGATAACAGTTATGTGATGCGCATGTTGCGCCGCTAGATATACCCACTTTCCTATTGGATTTTTATACCAAATCCGCAGATTTTGCCAAATATGCTTGAGATCGGCATGATCTGTCCATATTACGGTTACACCTACGAGGCGCGCCGCATAGGTAGCTGCTATGAAGTCGTCTTTGCTCTGAATGTGCACCACCCGAGGGCGTAATCGTACAAAAATATAGAGGTACCAGGTAAATAATATGAGCTGCCACATTACATAAATAGGAAAGAGTATAACGTTTACGCCACTCCATGACTGTTTCTGCCACCACAGGCCTGGCAATGTTGGTATGCCCATTTCTGTGGCATACCCTAAGAGTTTATTGGAACGACTAATAATAAGTGGCTCATATGCATAATCAACTATCTTTGCAATAAATACAGGAAAACGTTCGCCTCCACCAAAATCGTACGGCTGTGCATTTCTAATGAGGACAATTGTATGTTTTTTCATAGATCTGGTATATCCCATTATAGCCTAATGTATGTCATATGGGGTGATATAAGCTCGGATCAGGTGCTATAATAAGACGAAATGAGGTTTATACATTCACGAAATCGTGCAATATTAAGCGAGATGGTTAGGACGGACTTCAAGGTTCGATACCAGGGTTCTGTATTAGGATATGTCTGGTCGCTCCTTAAGCCGCTGCTGCTGTTTGGGGTTTTATACGTTCTGTTTACGTACATTGCACCAATTGGCAAGGGTGTCGAGCATTATGGCGTTTCGCTGTTGCTGGGTATCGTATTGTGGGGTTTTTTTGCCGAAACAACAATGATTGGAGCGAGCTCAGTAGTTGCAAGAGGTGATTTGCTGAGGAAAGTAAGTATACCAAGGTACCTGGTTGTGTTATCTAGCTCATTCTCGGCACTTATCAACCTAGGTCTCAGTATGATTGTCGTGCTTGTGTTCGCGTTGTGGAATGGCGTAATGCCCAGTCCCTCTTGGCTTCTGATTGTGCTTGTTGTGTTAGAGCTCTTTGTATTTTCTCTTGGAATAGCCTTTATACTTGCGACGGCATATGTACGTTATCGAGATGTAACGTATATATGGGAAGTGGTGCTACAGGCTGGGTTTTATGCAAGCATGATCATTATACCCATTAGCGCTGTCCCATCAAAGCTACACGATTGGCTCTTTATGAACCCAATTGTGCAGATGGTACAAGATGCTCGGGCGGCTCTTTTGTATAATGTACATGTACCAACAATATGGTCTACTGTAGATAGGCTGCCGCTTAAGCTTTTGCCATTTACTATCATTGCCCTCACTGCGTTTGCGGGGTATAAATACTTCAAAAGTCGGTCTAAATATTTTGCGGAGGATGTGTAATGGCAGAGAAGAAAGTTGCAATCCACGTCGAGAATATTCACAAAAACTTTATATTACCACAGCATAAGAATACCTCTTTTAAGCAGGCCGCGGTAAACATCGTCAAAAAGAATAACAAAGTAACGCAAAAAGTGCTCGACGGCGTCTCCTTTGATATATACAAAGGCGAGTTCTTCGGTATCGTTGGTAGAAACGGGTCGGGTAAGAGCACCCTGCTCAAATTAATGGCAGGCGTTTACTCGCCTACCGCCGGCAAAATAGATGTGCACGGTGGCCTTACGCCGTTTATCGAGCTGGGTGTTGGGTTTAATCCCGAGCTTTCTGGGCGCGATAACGTATATCTAAATGGAGCACTACTCGGGTTTACGCGTAAACAGATGGAAGCGATGTATCAAGACATCGTAGACTTTGCAGAACTCGAACCGTATATGGACCAGAAACTAAAGAACTATTCATCTGGTATGCAGGTTAGGCTGGCCTTTTCGATTGCCGTAAAAGCCAAGAACGACATACTTATATTTGATGAAGTACTTGCCGTGGGTGACGAAGCCTTCCAGAAGAAGTGTATGGCGGTATTCCGTGAGTATAGGGATACTAAGCAAACAGTTGTGCTGGTAACTCATAGCATGGATAGTGTGACGATGTTATGTAATCGCGCCCTTATGCTAGAAGACGGGAAGGTGGTTACGATTGGCGATGTCAAGAAAGTAGCTGAGGCATACCAAAGGAGTAATCTGCCCGCTGCGGCGAGAGCTGCCGATGACGCAGCGAAGAAGCGCGAGAAGAAACTGATACATATTTCGGGGAATGAGCCTGGTTATAAGATTGGCGATACGATGAGAATTACCCTAACCTGGCCGGACGACCAAGACGTATCATGGGTCGGGGTATCAATAATTAGGACTAACGGGGAACGTCTCTTTGATACGTGCACCGGTAAGATTGAAATCCCGGGCAACTCTATCGACTATGAGGTTGAGCTGAACTTGGGGTACGGCGATTATTACTTGTCGGCCGCTATCCAGGATAAGAACGGCAACTTTATTGAGGCTCAAGATGAAATTGCTACCTTCTCTATTCTTAACGATTACAATCAAAATACCGGCGGACTTGCGAGAATGAAGTACAAGTACGTTACTAAAAACACAAAAGCCGGCTAATGTCTCTCATCCCACTGTTACTTGTTGGGTGAGGAGAAAAAGTTGTATAATACAACCAGTGAAGATAATGGCGGCAACGGGGCCGTGACGGAGGATAAATGTTCAAGGATAAAACATTGCTTATTACGGGGGGCACCGGTTCTTTTGGAAACGCGGTACTGGAGAGGTTTCTAAAAGAAGATATCGATATAAGAGAAATCCGTATCTTTTCGCGTGACGAGAAGAAACAAGAAGATATGCGTATCAAGTATAAGAACGATAAGATTAAGTTTTATATCGGGGACGTACGAGATATACGAAGTGTCAATGATGCGATGGAGGGTGTGGATTATATTTTCCATGCCGCCGCTCTCAAGCAAGTTCCCTCCTGCGAATTCTTCCCCGTTCAGGCCGTAAAGACCAATGTACTTGGAACTGAAAACGTGCTTCAGTCGGCGATCAACCATAATGTAAAAAGAGTTATCGTATTATCAACCGACAAGGCTGCATATCCCATCAATGCCATGGGCATGAGTAAGGCGATGATGGAGAAGGTTGCGGTAGCAAAAGGTCGCGATCTTGAAGAGGGACAGACAGTAATATGTAGGACTCGATACGGGAATGTGATGGCGTCTCGCGGATCGGTAATCCCACTATTTTTGGACCAGATGAAAAAAGGCAAACCCCTTACAATTACTAACCCTGACATGACGCGCTTTATGATGACATTAGAGGATGCGGTAGAGCTAGTGTTGTATGCATTCGAGAACGGTAGACAAGGAGACCTGTTTGTGCAAAAGGCTCCTGCCGCGACTATTGATGTGTTGGCAAAGGCTATCAAAGAGCTGAAGAACTCCGATATTAAAATCCAGAACATCGGAACGCGCCACGGCGAGAAACTGTACGAGGTACTTGTGACTAAAGAAGAGATGCTCTATGCCGAAGATAGGGATAATTATTTCCGAATACCTGCGGATACAAGAAACCTTAATTATCAGAAGTTCGAGGATGTTGGCAACGCCGATCTATCGAAAGTAGACGAGTATAACTCGCACAACACAAGTCGCCTTGATGTTGAGGGAATGAAAAAGTTACTCAAAAAACTAAAACAATTTAGCGCATAGGCTACAAGATGCGAGTGTTGGTAACTGGTTCAAAGGGATTCATTGGCAAGAACCTCGTGGTTCATTTCTTAGAGATGGACGACGTTGAGGTTTTTGAATTCGATAGAGGTACAGAGTTTTCATACATCGAGGATGTTATTGAAAGTATCGACTATATTATTCACCTCGCCGGGGTGAATAGGCCGAAGGACTCAGAGGAGTTTTATGAAGGAAATACGTATCTAACTCAAAAGATTGTTGACCTTTTAAGACAAAAGAACCTTAAGGTGCCGATATTGTTGGCATCAACAATACACGCCGACCAGGACAGCGACTACGGAAGAAGCAAAAAACAAGCTGAAGATATCGTGCTCAAATACGGGAACGGGTCGCAGGCGTACAGGTTTCACAATGTCTTTGGAAAATGGTGCCGACCAAACTACAATTCTGTTGTCGCGACATTTTGCAACAATATAGCTATGGGTCAAGAAATATCTATCGACGATAGGTCTAAAGAGATAGAGTTGATTTATATCGACGATATCGCCTATGAGTTTAAAAAAGTAATCAATGGCAACGAGCCTACCGAAAAGCGCGGAGACTATTGTTATATCACCCCGAGATATAAGATCTCGCTCGGATACATAGCCGACACCTTAGTTCAGTTCAAAGAAGAAACTGGAAGTATATATGTGCCGGCCACTGGTGATGAATTCATTAAAAAACTACACGCAACGTTTGTCACCTACCTACCGCTCAAAGAGCTCGTTGCTACAACAGTAAAGAACCAAGATGATCGCGGTGATTTTACCGAGCTAATCCGTACACACCACGCAGGCCAGGTGTCGATATCAACGACCAAACCGGGCGTTATCCGCGGACAGCACTATCATCACACAAAGATTGAAAAATTCATCGTCGTGAGAGGTAGGGCGAGGATAGGATTTACTAACATACTTGATGACTCTGACAACTATACATTTGAAGTAGATGAGTCGGAGATCAAGATTGTGACCATACCTCCTGGGTATATACACAACATAGAGAATATTGGTGACGACGACATGATTATGGTGTTGTGGGGAAATGAGCTTTTCGACAAGAATTTCCCCGATACATATGCAAAAAAGGTCGTGAGTGGCGGCGCGAAAAACTTAACTGAGGAGTCGGACAAATAATGGCGAAACAAAAGATAATGGTAGTTGTCGGTACGCGGCCTGAGATAATCCGCTTGGCGGAGACTATCAAAAAAATCGACCAATACTTTGACCTTGTGTTGGTCCACACTGGTCAAAATTACGATCATAACCTCAATCAAGTATTCTTCGACGAGCTTGAGCTAAAGGCGCCAGACCACTACCTTGACGCTCCGGGTGAAACACTTGGTCAGACCGTAGGCAACATTATTGCTAAGTCCTACGATGTTATGGTGCAGGAGAAGCCAGATGCGCTGTTGGTGCTTGGCGATACAAATAGTTGTCTTGCTGCTTACTCAGCCAAACGTCTCAAAGTGCCGATATTCCACATGGAGGCAGGAAACCGTTGTTTCGACTTTAATACACCCGAAGAGATTAATCGTAGAGTCGTGGATCACTTAAGCGATATTAACATGGCATACTCAATCAACGCCAAACAATACCTGATAGCGGAAGGCAAGACGAAAGACGAGGTGTTTGTGACCGGGTCGCCAATGACAGAAGTGATTCATAAATATACTGCAAAAATTGATGAGTCGGACATATTAGACAAGCTAAACCTCAAGGCTGGTAATTATTTTGTTGTGAGTCTCCACCGCGAAGAGAATCTTGATGTTGGGGATAACTTTATGACGGTATGTGGCACGCTGGATGCCATAGCAGAGAAGTACAATATGCCACTCATTTTCTCTGCTCATCCGAGAACCCAAAAGAGAATCGAGTCAGAAAGTATTACGTTTAACTCACTGGTTACCAGTATGCCCGCTATGGGGTTTTTTGACTACAATAAATTGCAAAAAAACGCTTACTGTACGCTTTCTGACAGTGGAACTATTTGTGAAGAAGCGACGATTCAGCACTTCCCGGCAGTCTCAGTGCGCACTTCCCAGGAACGCCCAGAGGGTCTCGACGCCGGCACGCTTATACTGGGCGGCATCGAGCCCGATAGTATGTTTACTGCTATCGATATTGCAGTGGGGACAAACTACAAGACGGATGATATCTTGGTCCCCAATTACCAAGATACATATGTGTCAGACAAGGTGCTACGAATTATCCAGAGCTACACTCCTATAATTAACTCACGCACATGGCACAAGTAGCAAAGGGTAAAAAACTAAAAATCTGCTATATACCGTATTATGGCTACGAGGTTAATAATGTTGCTTTTGCTGATAAATACAAGCGACGCTGGACTAATATTTTAAAGGATAAGCTTGAAAAAGATGGCCACTCTATCGCGACATATGACATCAACACGATAGAGGACAGTGACTATATTATTTCGTTTGACAACACATACTTTCAAAATGTTCGGCATTTTTGGAACATATGGAAAGTCGGTAAGCTCGGGCGAACATTACACATTGATTATGAACCACCCTCGGCAATGATTAGAATCCACTCCGATAGGGGGTTAAGGCTCCTATCGAAGCTCTTCACTATCATGACGTATAATGACAACGTCGTAAACGGCAAGTCTATCATCAAGGGTGTCGTTGGTGATTATCACGAAGAAGAAAGGGTATACCGGGGTGATCTCGCGAAACGAAAGCTGCTTTGCATGGTTGCGAACAACCGAACGAAGAAAATACCCATAAAGCGGTGGCCTGGGGAGCTATATACAGCCAGAGAAGCAGCTGCAGCCTTTTTTTCAAAAAGATGCCCTAACGACTTTGACCTATACGGAGACTACTGGCCCACAGAGACGAACTCAAAAGGAGTGCTGGATAGGGATAAGAAGCTGGACACCATAGCCAAGTATAGATTTGTAGTTTCGTACGATTCGATAACCAATCAAAATGGCTATATATCAGAGAAAATCTTCGATATTTTTACCGCCAAAGCAGTTCCGATATATTGGGGCGCCGATAACGTAACTCACTACATTCCCGAGGAATGCTTTATAGATAGAAGGCAATTCTCTAGTGAGGAAGCCGTGTTGAGTTATATAAAAAAAATGACAAAAAAAGAGTATGAGGATAGGATTGGAGCGATTGAAAAGTATCTTGCCTCAGATCAATACAAAAAGATATTTTCTTCAGAGGCGATTGCGGACGCTATTATAGAGAAGTTTATTTACAGAGAACCGAGGCATATCAGCCGGATCGTATCCTTCATTATTTTGGTTTGGTTTACCTACATTTATAGAACCAATTCATATTACTCATATGATAATTATTTTTATGATTCCGCGAAAAAATCCCTAAGAGACCCTATCTATTATGTTGACAAGGGGGTGAGCAACAAGGGGCCTGTTTTTGTCGCCTATGCGAATATTCGTAGAGCGGAGAGTATGTATGTAGCGATGGGTGAGCGCCGTGCTCAAAAGGTCGAGTCAAAACTGGTTGCGACGAATGGCGTATATGACACGGTGAGTCTCGAAGTGCCCTATGCTGATATTGTCGAGCACAAGAAAGTGGGGTTGTATGTTAAGGGGAAGGAGGGTCTCGTGCAAGCAACTCTTAACCATGCAAATCTTGTTAATAAGACAAACTATGATGATAGTACGGGGTTTAGAGTAGTCGGCAATTGCATCGTTTCTGTTAAGCGGTCAGAATGGTTTATGAGAAAAGCTAAGAGGATGCTGAAGCGGGCTAAGGAACAGATACTGCCTGCAGATAAGCCAGAAATAATTTATTACCCATTTATTGCGGAACCAACAATTGTGAATGATACACCATTCAGCCTAGATGGTGGAAATCATTCTTGGGAGCAGCAACTAAGGATTATTGCTAATAAGCATGGGATTGAAGTCCACACTCCGGATACAGCTTCATACAAAAATGTTATCGGGGTGTTATTCTTCGACAACATGTTTTATCATAACCTACCCGCCCTGAAGGATCTCCACCAAAGGGACCTTTTGAGAAAGACGATATACATTGATTATGAGCCACCGACGGGGCACGCGAAGAAACACGAACCCGAATCCATTAGAGAACTGTCGGGATTGTTTAAGGGTGTTGTGACTTACGATGATGATCTAGCGGGTACTGGGAACTTCATCAAGGGGAATGTGGCTAATTTCTACGGCAACCAGGTGAAAGAACAGAGCTTTGCAAAGAAAGGCTTTGCAATTATGATCACGAATAACACAACTCCAGATATGATTATTCACTCACTTAATTACTGGAATAACACCGATTACTACAGTAGTAAAAATATCAAATACCACCCAAAAGCAATCTATCATAAGCGCTTTGAAGTCGTTGACTTTTTCTACAACAACTACCCCAGCGACCTCGCGCTTTATGGTACGGGATTCCCCGAAAAGTACAATGGTTTGAATAAGGGCTACTTAAATAGAGCGAAGAAAATTGATACGATGTCCAAGTATAAGTTCACGATTGCGTTTGACAGCTACACTGATCAGAACGGCTATATATCAGAAAAAATATTTGATGCGTTTTTTGCCAAGACCGTACCGGTCTATTTGGGCGCAAACAATGTACTTGAATACATCCCAAAGCAATGCTTTGTGGACGCGCGGGATTTTTCTTCCTACGATGATCTCTATGATTATCTGAAAAGTATGAGTAAAGAAGAGTATGACAAGCGTATCTCTGCAATCGAAGGTTTTTTGAAGTCAGATGTGTTCAATAAGTTTTTCTCCAGCGAGGCAATTGCCGAAGATTTATATAGCGCGATTACATCCCCAGATATAGTACCTTACGATAAACCGCAGGCGCAAAAAATACTCGCGACACTAGAATCGGAGAAGAATCGCCTGAATGGACCAGCTATTATAACCCCTCGAATCGACAAAAAGCAAATAGATGGACGGTGGTGCTTTGTTATTAGCGTAAAACCGCCCGTTGATAACGGCGGATCTCTCGATGGAAAAATATATGCAATGGCGAACGGTGAGAAGATTCATGTTGCGACACATAACGATAAACACCCCGAACTAGACGGCAATACCTGTATGATAGTGCCATACGAGGAGGCCTACTCTCGACGCGCACTCCATTATTTTGTCGACCTAGGAAAGGGAAAACACACCAAACTCATCTTCTCATCCCATGTTAGGCAGCTGATAAATAAAACACACTATGATGACGGGGTAGTATTCTCTGCCAAGGGGAATACCATCATGTGTACGAAGGTAGACACCTAACAAATATGTCGTCACTATACTATAATGAGGTAATATGAGGAATCCGAAGGTAACTATAGTTATACCAGTCTACAATGGTGCGAATTATCTAAAGTACGCGATTGACAGTGCTCTTATGCAGACGTACAAGAATCTTGAGATCTTGGTAGTAAATGATGGGTCGTCCGATAATGGTAAGACAGAGCGTGTCGCAAAGTCGTATGGCGATAACATCACCTACATCTACAAAGAGAATGGTGGGGTATCGACTGCGCTGAATCTGGCGATAGAAAAAATGACTGGGGAATATTTTTCTTGGTTATCGCACGACGACACGTATGAGCCGAATAAGGTCGAGGCGGAGATAAATTACCTAAAAGATAGGGGATTATTACACAAAAAAACGATTGTCTATTCTGACTACTATCTCATCGATGTGCATGGTCAAGTACTGTCAGAAGCAATAAAAAATCACGATGAATTAGTCGAGAAACCTGAATATGCGTTACTGAAGGGTAATATTAACGGCTTGTCGCTCCTTATCCCCAAGAGCGCGTTTGATGAGCACGGCGGGTTTGACACAAGCCTCAAGGCGACGCAGGATTATGAACTCTGGAGAAAAATGGCAAAAACGTACGATTTTATTCATGTACCAGAACTACTAGTCAGCACAAGATCTCATGCAAAACAAGTTACGAATACAAGTCCAAGGGTTATTACAGAGGGCAACGAGCTCTATCTTGGTCTCATAAATGATGTTTCCAAGAAAAGGCGAGAGCAACTAGAGGGCAGCGAGTACTGTTTCTTTGAGGAATTAGCAGATTTTTATCAACACACTCCTTTTGATGAGGTGGAAGAGTATTGTCGTGACAAGATGAAGGCGCTACTAGGCGCTGCCGAGAGGGGCCTGTCGAAATATAAGGTGAGTGTGATTATTCCATTCTATAATAATGCGTCAGAGACGATTCGAGCACTGAAGTCTGTAATAAACCAGAGCCACAAGAATGTCGAGATAATCGTTGTTGATGACGGCTCAAAGGAAGACGTGAGCGCAGTAGATGAGTTTATACAAGGCAGAGAGAATATTCGATTAATTAAGCTTGCAAAAAACCTAGGCGTGAGTGCCGCAAGAAATAGAGGCATGAAGGAAGCGAGCGGCGAGTATATTGCCCTGCTCGATTCGGACGACGAATTTGTACCAAGCAAGATTGCAACGCAACTGAAGTATATGGTGGCTACGGCTGCTCCGATGTCGCACACTTCGTATATACGCAATATGGGAGGCGGAACAACAGTCGTGCATAGCGGCACCGATAGGGGGCACTGCGAGAGAAAACTTATGTACAGTTGTCCGATCGCTACCCCATCAGTTATGCTCAATGCGGCACGGCTCAAGGAATCGGGACTGATGTTTGATGAGAATATTGGCATAGGTGAAGACACGACGTTTTGGCTGCAGATGGCAAAAAAGAACTATCTTGTTGGTATCGATGAGCCACTGACGATTGTGCACGCGCACGATGGGTCGCACGCCTTTGATGTTGGCAAACAGATAATCGGCTATAAAAACATCATCCGGTTCCTTTTGAATGATGAATATTACTCAAGGTTTGACCAAGAGATCGCGCTTCTGATGCGACCGTACACGGATTTTGTCGCTAGTTTATATCCCAATCAAGGTGATATAGATAGTATTCTGGTGAATCACAGAAGCAAGGTAGGCCGTAGCGTGGTGAAGCTCATGTATTTTACAAAGCATGAGGGGCTGCTCTACACCGTTAAGCGCTCTGCGCGCAAGGTGAAGAAGCTGATATATAATTAATGATTCACAAGAGGAGAGGCTCCTAATATGGTAATTCCAGCGACAATATCTATCATAGTTGCAGTGCTATGTTTGGTGAGTATTGCAGTCTTCTTTTCGATAAAGCTCGACAAGCCCCTGTCGCAGACATTTATACTTTCGGTAGCCTTTATCGTTGCAATCCTTTTTTGTTTTGGATTACTAAATTTTCACGGAAGTTTAATGGCGGGATATGTAGCGATACTGTGCCTCTCAATTTACACTGGGTTTTATAGTGTACGGAAAATAAGGAAAGATAGACGACTCATCAAGACAAAAGGATTAGTGTGGGGTATATTGGCAATACTGGTATTTTTGGTAATCTCAATAATATGGCATCACGGAAGACTGTTTATGCCGGGAGACGAGTTCACGCACTGGGGTACAATAGTCAAGCACATGTATATAACGGATGCGTTCGGCACGATACCCGGGTCTACAATATTGCTTAAAAGTTATCTACCGGGAATATCCTTATTTGAATACTTTTTTGTCGCCTTGAGCTCCGGGTTCAAAGAATGGACCCTCTATGTGGCGATGAGCCTACTCTTTTTTGCTATTATCGCTCATGTAACCTCTGGCTTAGACACTGTACGTAAAACGATCCTTGCGGGCACATTCATAGCATCCTCGTTACTATTTACATACTCCTTTGATTACCTTTTTATTAACGCTCTATCTGTGGATGTTGTTCTCGCCCTGCTATTCGCCTTTACTATTACCTCGGTTGTTCGTAGTGAAGCTAAGATTAAACCATATGACGTTCTGGCCATCTCAGCTGGCTGCATGATGCTTGTCTTGGCAAAGGACATGGGGCTCGTCTTAGTCGCGGTATGCCTGCTGGTGTATGCTATGGACCTAGTTATATTCAAGAGGAAGTACATAGTAGTAGCCATCAATAATAGTAAGTTCAAGCGGCATAAAATGAAGACCATTGCATTATTGAACCTTCCCGTGTTATTCTCGGCTGTCCCATATATTCTATGGAAGTTTAATACGGAAGTTAACAGAGTGCAGCCGTGGTTCGACGCCTCGAGCATTAATATCGCAAATGTAATTAAAGGAGACTTGCAGCCCTATCAAACTCAGGTTGTTGCAAGTTTTATCGATAGGATTGTCTCGTCTCATATCTCTGGATTACGGATATCGTATCTTACCACTATGGTTATCTTTCTTGTGGGTATGTCTATCGTTGCCCTTGTTCAGAAAGAAGCTATACGCAGTAAGAGAATTGCCGCCATTGGAGTAGTTGTAACGGTTGGTGCTGCGCTATACGCGGGTGCCCTACTCATGTTATATATGTTTGTGTTTCACCCTAGCGAAGCAGTGGCGCTTGCATCCTACTCGAGATACTTGGGCGCGTATGCCCTGGGCGCCATGCTGATACTCCTTACAGTAGCGATATATAGGGAGACAAGGTTATCTCAGCCACTTCAGAAGTTGTCAGTATATGTAGTTGCCTGCATTTCTGCCGGTATCGAATATATTAAAAAGCATCTTTTTCTGATACTTCTCTGTGGGGCATGCATAGTAACAGTAGGAAAGTTGACACATATGCGTTCGTATATTTCGGAGCGCGTTGTGCCATATTTTACGCTTTCGTATGAAAGGGTTGACGAAAACTCGGCCGGGAAGTGGGAGGGCTGTCTGTCTAACCCGCGTGATACACTTAATATAGTCTCGTCGGGGGATAATGGTTCGAGAACAACGCAACTTAGGTATATCTTTTATGGAGTAGCCGCCCAGATACCGACGGGGATTACGGGACCAATTAATCAAGTCAAAACAACACCCAAATACTCAGATTATTGGGGTGAATATGTACTCAAGGAAAATACTCTAGTCTATGTAGATCGATATGACATGGAATTTTATAAAAAGCACGCGGGTGATTTCGACGAGTTAAAGGACAATCAGCTCTACAGGATTACGAAAGCAAATAATGAGACTAGGCTGAAGAGTATTGATGCCAATAGCTGCACTGTCATGAAGTAGGATATCGGGCACTAGCGGGTTGCTATGTATATCGAGTTTAGGCCGTAGCAGAAGCGCCTTCGGGTAACTTTGCTAAACCCAGCCTCGGCGAGGATGGCGCTTATATGTTGTTCGCTCATACCCATTAACTCATGGTCATGATCGATGTGTCGTTCTTGGTGGTCTGGGTCGTTACGAAAGCGCCACCAGTGGATGAACTTACCCATTGTTGGTGGTATCATAGTTATAATTATCTGACCTCCTGGCTTGAGAACCTTTGCCGCTGCCTTTACTGAATCGGTTCTATTGGGAATATGATTTAGGCAGGCAAGATACGAAACCGTGTCAAACTCTTTCTTAAATGGGAGCTTAGCCGCATCTTTTATAACTATGTCGGCGCCTTTCCATGCGGCAACATCTACGCCCACACCATTCCCATAGCTTCTCACAAAGTTGTTTGCTCCACACCCTATATCTAGAACGCGACCTTTTGTGTGTTTAAGCGCCATGATGACCCTCTCGTCATCTATCGGGGTCAGCCCCAGACGCAGACTTTGCTCGCGAGATAGTAGAGAAAGTAGGGGAAATGCGAGTCTGCTCAGTAGGGTTTTAGAGGCGCTTGGTATAGTTATCGTGTCGTCGGTTTCGAAATAATCCAAAACATCCACAGTAGGTTTTTTGTTGGGCATACCCTCTCCGGTTTTATTAGCTATGTGTACGATTATACAAGATAGCAACAGCTCACACAACATTTGTTATACTGGGGTGTGATGGTTAGTTTATTGTCTGTTGTTGTAGCGATAGCTTGCGTAATGAGTATGGCCATCTTTTTGGCCATACTGTTTCGAAGGCGGGTGTTAGAAACCGTTTTTATATCAAGTGGTCTTATAATACTGACACTCTTCGGCTTCGGACTACTTGGCTTCTCGGGGTGTTTATTAATCGGCTACTGGGTAGTGATTGGGCTAAGCGTAGCTGCCGCCACCATCAGTGCGCATGCCTTGTATCAAAGAAAGGCATTGATAGGTGAGATAGATTTGTGGCAGGGCGTCATAGTAGTGGGCGCGTTTTCGCTACTCTCGCTGTTCTTAAACTATAACAGATGGTTCATAAGCTGGGATGAGTTTAGCCACTGGGGAATAATTGTAAAGCACATGTATTCACTTGACGCTTTAGGTACGTTTTCCGGAGAGCGGCTGTTGTATCCGAGCTATTTCCCGGGTGTAAGTCTTTTTGAGTACTTCTTTACTCGCGCCAATCCCACTTTTGTTGAGTATCCTGTGTTTGTGGCGAGCAGCTTCCTATTTTTCTCGATGGCGGTTACCTTTATCAAAAAGATACATATAAGGACCGTACTGTTTGTACTGGCATTCGTGCTGTTTCCGATCCTCATCTCCCAGACTGCTTCAGCTGCATTTCTAAGCAATATATTGGTAGATGGCATGATTGGTTGCCTTTTTGGATTTTCACTGGTCATTTACCTGCAATATATGCGCAACAGGAATAGTCTCTTTGCGGTCGTTCTATTTTCTACGACGCTATCGGTATTGGCGATATCCAAAGACATAGGCATAGCGTTGGCGCTACTAGCGATGGGTATATGTGTGGTAGACGTGGTACTCTATCGTCGCAAAGAGATTTCACACTTCTTCTCTAGTAGCCCCAAAGGGGCCCTCCTCAGGCGGCCAATCGTAATAGCGCCCCTATCGATGACCATTCTTCCCTGGCTGCTCTTTAAGTTGAATGTAGCACTCTCTGGCGTGAAAGCCTCGTGGGAGAGTGCGGGTGCAGGTGACCTTCTCACCGGTCATTTGAAAGAATACCAAATAAAAGTCATACAGGATTTTTGGAATAATACTTTTACTGCACCTGAACCGCCGATTCCAATCTCCTTCTTTGGGTTAATGGTAGTATTCCTCGCGTTATTAGTGGGGTGGTCGGTAGTTATGAAGAATCGCGTAGCAGCCAAACGTCTCGTCACGATGGGGGCGCTGCTATTTGTCGGGTTCTTTATCTACAGCGCATTGATCATGATTTTGTATCTACTTGTTTTTTCAGAGTACGAAGCGGCCAGGCTGGCGTCGTATAGTCGCTATATGGGAACCTACTTGATAGGCTTCTCAATCTTTTTTGCCGGAGCGTTGTTATTTGAGACAAAACCCGCTGGGCGTCTTTATAAAAAGTATAGAGATACTGTGATGCTAGTAGGATTCTTTGGCGCGGTCGCATTAGGGGGAGGTCTTCATTGGGCTGCGGGTGAAGGGGGGGTGTTATATGATGTGGCACATGCGCGCCAAGAAGTGGTAAAGACGATTAATGCAAGGGCTTCATACGAAGTAGCCAAGCAGTGGCGGCTATGCCTCAACAATCAAAACGATAAACTCAATATAATTGCGACAAACACAAAAGGAAACGAACGTAATATATTGCTATATACTCTGTATCCTATTGCGGCACAGACATACTACAAATGGGACTATAGTATAGGGGAGAAGCCGTATAATGCTGGCGACATCTGGACGCTTGTGGCTAGCCCAGTCGCATGGCATGATTATGTGAATAGAAACTACACCTTGGTGTATGTGTTTACCTACGATGACGCCTTCAAACAAAGCTATGGGCAATACTTCGACGAGCTGAGAAACAACCAACTATATAAAGTTGAAGTGACGAGTGGTAAACTTGTGCTTAGGAGTATAGCACAAGATAGTTGCTTAGTAACAACCCAATAGTCGAAGAATGGAACGATACACGGGCAGCGAATAGGGAGTAGCAAATGATGAAAATGAAAAAATAATGCAGTATAAAGTGATAACAAAGTACTTATTGACTGGTGGCCTAGCCTTCGCGGTTGACTTTGCATTACTACTAGCTTGCTATCACTTACTGATGTTGCCCCTGTGGGTTGCAACAACCATTGGTTATGCAGGGGGACTATGTATTAGCTTCTTCATTAATAGAACGTGGGTATATGGCGGACCCAACAAGCAGCACAATATGGTAAAGCAACTGGTGGAGTATATTGCGTTGCTATTATTCAACTATGCATTCACTGTCGTCACAATTAGTATCCTAAGTACCAGAGGTGTCACACCGGGTATAAGTAAAATTTTTGTGACAGGTATTATCGTATGCTGGAACTATGTTATTTTTTCTAAAGTAATATTTGCGCACAAAAAAGCTGCAGAGCGTGAGTAGCTATTTATCAGAAAGGCGAATCGAAAGCTCTTGATGAAGGTCTCGCAGTCTCTGTTCCGACTTCTCAACCTTAAGTCGTAAGGTGTTGACGATAAATACCAAGTACACTATAGCGGTTGTCTGGACGATGTCTAAGATAGAGAGCTTGTCTGACTGAAACAGGGAGTCGTTGTGGCTATAGTTATAAATCGGTAGCGCCACAAGGAGTACTGCCAACAGGCCGAGCCACGATATGAGCTGCTTTGTGAATTTAGTTTTGTCGAGTTGGCCAAGTTTGTACTTGGTGACGGCGTTTAATAGCGCGATGGCGATAATCGGGCTGTTTAACAATAGAAGCAGAGGGTATCTCATTCAAAAGTCTCCACGATACGTCGTCTGATTAAGCTTTTGACTATATTGATACCATTCCAATTGTTTTGGCCCTTTTGCATAGAGTACTCGCTGTAAACGGCTTTTATTGGGTATTCGGCCACTACTATGTGTTGCTGTTTAGCGCGCCACAGCATCTCGCTACAGAACTCAAATCCGCTCGTCCTCCAGCGCAGCCCGTCAATGGCGCGCTTCGAGAAAATACGTAGCCCCGATTGCGAGTCCATAACTTTTGTACCGAAGAGTAGGTAGGTAATACCGCTGAGGCCTAGGTTTCCAATAACCTTAATCTTTGACATACCAGTACTGTCGATCAAACGGCTTCCGATGAGTAGGTCGACATTAGAATTTGCCAAAGTGTCGATCCCGGCAATTGCGTCGGTAGGTACGTGCTGACCATCGGCATCCATCGTCACCAGAATGTCAAAAGCATTCTTCTTGGCGTAAAGAAGGCCTGTCGCGGTTGCGCCACCAGCGCCACTATTTAGTATATGATCAATAACCGTCGCTCCAGCTCTTCTTGCCTCCGTCGAGGTGTTGTCTGACGAGCCATCATTTACCACGACTATCTCGTATCTGTAATTTGATTTGTTTAGAGCCTTCTGGATTCCTTGTATCGTATCTCGAATAACTCGCTCTTCATTATACGCTGGAATAACAATGCAGACTTTTAGTGAGGACATGAATCTATTTTACAGTATAACAGATACATATGTCTATTATCCCTGCCACCACGACGCCACAACATCGCCATTAGCCTTCAGCCCAAAGACATGCCTCATGCCGTCTGCGGTGACAAACGAGCTTATCCCGGTGACGTCAGCACCAAAGTTCGCTACGGTACCGGTACTGTTGATGTACTTGCCATTCTGCATGCCCCACCACGACGCCACAACATCGCCATTAGCCTTCAGCCCAAAGACATGCCTCATGCCGTCTGCGGTGACAAACGAGCTGTGCTTAGTGATGCCGCTCCCAAGGCTTGCTGCCATTCCGGTTCGAACTGGAGTAGAGTCTCCAAACCAGTTGGTGAAATAGAGGTAGAAGTTGCGGTTGCCGTATGCGCTACAGTTGTCGCCTAGGCCGTATCCAGCGTTTAGTGCGGCGGCATTGGGTTGGTAGGGGGTGTAGTCGTAGAGCGCGGCGGTGGACCAGTTCTCGATAGTCACCATGGTGCCGCCACACGCGGCATTAGGATTATACTGTATGTAGTTTGACCCCTTGATATATGGTGAGTACCACGTAGGGCTTTGGTTTAGTACGGCGCGGTACATTTTTGCCGTCCAGGTGAGCTGATTCGTAAAGCCGTAATATGAGGAGCTGCAGTTGGCGGAGTTATTGGGGCCGCTATCAGGACAGCCGTAGCCGGTGGCGGTACGGTATTGGCTTGGGAGTGGCCAGTTGTCAGTCACAAGGCTTGACTCTTTTTGGAGGGTAACGATGAGCACCTGGGGGTTGATTTTGTACTGCTGAGCAAGGTTATAGATAAGTTGCGCAACCCCCACGCCGTTCTCGCTATAATCCTTGAGACAGGTATAGGGCGGGCCTGGCCAGCCCTTTATTTGGGTAGCAAACTGGGCATGGGTGAGTTTTGGATAGCCCCAGTCGGCGGCCGACTGAGTGCCGCTAGTATCGCACGTGGCAACTTTGCTGGCTAGAAAAGCCTGAATGGCATCGACGCTCATGGTGGTATTATTGGTAAACACAGCATCATCTATAATCCGGCCTGCATTAAACGAGGCAGCAGCAGCGTGGGGCGAGAGTAGGGTTGCGGCTGCTACTGCAAAGATGGTTAAGATAAGCCCTCTGCTCACAATGTTTTCTCCGTTGTTGCTGTTCCTGTCGCCGAACCGTCTTCAACTGTGATAGAAATTCTCCATACTCCAGGTACTAAGTTGCTCATAGGTACATTAAATCCCTGACAAGTAGAGGATGATGCGAGAGGCTGGGTTGGTGCAGAGGCAGAATATGTTTTGCCATTCGGGCCGTTCATCGTCAGCTTGCAGACCCCAGTAGAGCTGACCCGCTCTATATTAGCGCGGATATAGACGGTAGATCCAGGTTGTACAGCGGTAATTGTTACGGGAATTGTAGTAGTGGACGGCTGATCACCTGTATTTCCATTCTTTGCGGCATCACCCACCGTTTCCTTGAGGTCGTTTCCAGTTTTGGATTGCTCGGATGTTGATGTAGAATAACTAACTCCATTATCAGTGCGGCTATCTGTGGTACTTGGCTGGAAGGGCCATGTTCGAAAATGGTGGGTATAGTACAAGAATCCAGCGACGGCCAATAAAAAGACGACTATAATAATGCCTATACACGCCTTAACATTTCTTTTTTTTGTAGAGTTTATTTTCATAAGAGTTTATTTTTGTGTAATCATTATGCTATAGTTTATTTTACCATATATAAAGGATGTCTCGCAACATTGCCGGCCACTCGTTCTATCGTATGATCAACGATATCCATCAGGATTTTGTGACTGCCAGTTCCAGGCGTCGGCGATAGTGAGGGTGGCATGCCAATCGAGATTGCGAGCGGCGAGATCAGCGCTGCCACGTGTCCGCGCGCGACGTCGACGACATGAATATAATCGCGCACCCTGGTGTCATCCGGTGTATCGTAATCGTTGACAAAGACCCTAACTGATTTGCTGCACACGTGCCAGCGACTGTTGGCTGCTGTTTGAGAGATTATCGATGGCGACAATGGAGTGGCCGACTTCGAGCAGCTCGACTGCTGTGTGCGAACCGATGTAGCCAGCACCGCCGGTCAGTAAGATATTCATGGTTCTAGTTTATCACGCCTGATATAATAGAGGTATAAGAGGGAGGATATATGAAGCGAGTGATTGTCAGCGGTTATTTTAACCCCCTACATGGCGGACACTTAGATATGTTTGAAGCAGCGGCGCAGCTGGGAGAGTATCTCGTAGTTGTTGTAAATAACGACACGCAGCAGGTGATGAAAAAGGGAAAAATTATCCTCGAGGAGCAGAATCGATTGCGATTGATTCAAGCGCTAAGAGTGGTGGATGAGGCGGTGCTTTCTGTCGATACGGCCGATATGTCACAAACAAATACGCTGAGAATGATCAGAGATAAATACCCTGATGACGAACTACTATTTGCGAATGGTGGTGATCGTAGTACGGGCCTATCCCTGCCCGAAAACGAATACGCTATGTGCGAAAAATGCAATATTGAGATGGTATTTGGAGTAGGAAGTCACGAAGTAGAGAAACGTGATTCGTCGTCACGTATCAATCAGGAGACCGGTCATGAAACTGCATAATGTTGTAATTTATACATTTCTAGTTTTTATCTAAAAAATTGACTTTTTGTACGCTAGCCTGTTTTACTGGATACATACATAAGTAGGAGATTATCTATATGTGCGGTATTGTAGGCTACATCGGTAACAAGCAGGCGCAACAAATACTCGTGAGTGGGCTTAAACGGCTTGAGTATCGAGGCTACGATAGCGCCGGGATCGTGACGCTCAGCGAGCGAGGCCGAGCGACACTACTGCGCGAAAAAGGCAAGGTAGCCGAGCTTGCCGCGAAAGTGAATAAACACGAGACGCCAGATCAGATCGGCATCGGCCATACTCGATGGGCTACGCACGGCGAGCCGAGCAAGCGCAATGCACATCCGCACAATGTCGGTGATATCTACCTAGTGCACAACGGTATTATCGAAAATTTTCAGGAACTAAGGGCTACGCTCGCGAAGCGCGACTATATATTCAAAAGCGATACCGATACCGAAGTGCTGGTGGCGCTGATCGAATCGATTTACCGCGACAATCGCAACCTGCTCGAGGCGGTGAGTAGTGCGCTGCAGATGGTGACCGGTACATATGGTATTGCGGTGCTGAGCGCGGTGAATCCGGACGAAATTGTCGTCGCTCGCAAGGGTAGCCCGCTGATCCTCGGCCTTGGTAGCGGTGAGGTGTATATCGCGAGCGACGCCTCGGCGCTGGTTGGGCATACCGACCGCGTAATCTATATGCACGATGACGAGATCGCGCTGTGCACGCGTGAGGGCGTGGAGATATATGACACCGAATCGCATGTGGTAGAGGCGACGATCGAGACGCTCGAGCTGGATATCCAGACGATTCAAAAGAAGGGATTTGAGCATTTTTTGCTGAAAGAAATATACGAGCAGCCCGAGAGTTTGCGTTCGACACTGAGTGGACGCGTCAATTCCCGCACCGGTCACGCGCGGCTCGGTGGTATAAATATGACAGACGAAGAGCTGCGCGCCGTGAAGCACATCATGGTGGTCGGCTGCGGAACGGCACATTATGCTGGTGTAATGGCGGGGTATTTGATCGAGCAGTTTACCGATGACGTGACGGTTCGTGCTGAAATCGCTAGTGAGCTGCGCTATCGATCATTTAGTGTCCCGGAGAACACCGTGGCGGTATTTGTGAGCCAGAGCGGTGAGACGGCTGATACCTTGGCATGTTTGCAAGAACTAAAGCGTCGTGGCATCAAGTGCCTCGGCGTCATCAATGCGGTCGGTAGCACAATCGCGCGCGAAGTCGACGGCGGGGTGTACTTGCATGTTGGCGCCGAGATTAGTGTCGCGAGCTCTAAGGCCTTTACTTCCCAGGTAGTGGCGATGGTGATTTTTGGCATGATGATCGCCTCGGCAAAAGGCGCTAGCGTGCGAGAGCTTAATCAATATATTGAAGAGCTTGAATTATTGCCGTCAGAAATCGAGAAGCTGCTTGAGGTCCATGCGGCCGAGATCAAAAAAATCGCCCAAAAATACGCCACGTACGACCATGCGCTGTACGTGGGGCGCGACACCATGTATCCGATCGCGCTTGAGGGCGCGCTGAAGCTCAAGGAAATCAGCTACATTCAGGCTGAGGGCCACGCTGCGGGCGAACTCAAGCATGGCCCAATTGCGCTGATCGACGACAAGGTGTTTGAGGTGTTCTACCTCCAGGACAACTGGCTGTACGAAAAAAGCCAGAGCAACCTGATCGAAATGAATGCGCGTGGCGCGCATGCTCTCGTCATCACCGACACCGACCGCAAGGTATCGGCCGAGTATGTTGTGCGTGTCTCGACCAAGCTTAAGATTTTGACGCCGCTACTATTTAACGTCATTAGCCAATTGTTTGCCTATCGCGTTGCGGTTGTGCGTGGCGCCGATGTTGACCAGCCGCGCAACCTGGCCAAGAGTGTGACGGTGGAATAAATAAAACTGCCGGGATAGACGTGACCGACAAAACGATAGCCAACCCGCTATTGCTTTTGACGCCATACCTCGCGTATGATAGGGGTAATTATTGCTAACAAAATGGGGCACACGCATGGATAGTCACACAAAAAATAAATCGGAAGAGCCATCCGAAGAAGTTGCAGAATCGGTCGAGGCGCACGAGGATGCTGCCGGCAGCCAGACGACCGAACTGACCAGTATCGACGAGGCAGTGGGCGAGATCGAGCAGAAAGAGCAGATTGACCAAGCGATCACGGATCATGAAGCTGCGCCAACCACCGATCAACCAACTACGCCACTAAAAGTAAACATTCTGAAGCCTGGCCTATCTCGCAGGCAAAAATGGCTGATTGCCGCCGGTGCAACGACGCTGCTGATTACAATTATTGCCGCAGTGCCATTCCTGCGCTATGCAGTGGCGGGGCTGGTGATCAAAAAACCAGTTGCGCTGAGTGTCGTGGATGCTACTTCGGGCCGTCCGGTGAGTGATGTCAAGGTGACGCTTGGGAGTGTCGAGGTAATGACCGACCAAAAGGGCGTGGCGAATATTAATAATGTGTCGGTGGGCGACCACTACGTCACCTACGAAAAAAAGAATTACACTACCACAAAAACTAGCGTCCTGGTGCCTATCCTCAAAAACTATCAAGCTGATGCCCAAAAGCTTACTGCCAATGGCCGCACCGTTGAGCTACGATTTATCAATAGTATAAATGGCAACGTCGTTAAGGGTGTAGTGGCAAGTAGTGAAGGCTCGACGACCACGGTGGACGATAGCGGTATCGCCACTATTGCGCTGGCTGCAAACCCTGCAAAACAGTCGCTAAGCCTAAAAGCAAAAGGCTATAATGATCTGGCTGCTACCATCGATACCGGCATAGATGGCCGGCAGGATATCAAGCTGGTGCCGAGCGGGCGCGTGTACTTTTTGTCTAAACGTACCGGTGTGGTGAGTGTGATGAGTGCTCAGCTGGATGGTTCTGATGTGCGCGAAGTGCTAAAGGGCACCGGCAAGGAGACGGACGACACTAGCCTACTCGCTGCGCCCGACTGGCAGAACGCGGTGATGTTGTCGCGGCGCGAAGGCAGCACTAGCCCTAAGCTATATAGCCTCAACCTTGCGACCGGTGCGATGCGCGTGGCTGACGATCGCGGAGTATACATTCAGCCAATTGGCTGGTCGGGTGGCAAGTTTTGGTACCAAGCGACCCTAGACAACAGCAGCAGCTGGACCGACAAGGCAAATGCCATCATGAGCTACGATCCAAGTAGCGGCGAGCGCCGCACGCTTGACGAAACGGTCGGCATGGGCAGCAACTACTACGATTATGCCAGCGAGACGATGACTGGTGCGAACATCATCGACGGCCGCGTGGTATATGCCAAATACTGGTCATACGGTAGCTGGTATACTGGTGACAAAAATCGTCCAGTGTCATTTATGGCGGTTGCCACCGACACGTTGGTGCGTACCCAGCTGAAACAACTGATGATCCCGGGTGTATCATATGGGCAGGCACTGCTCAAATCGCCCACGCAGCTGCTGATCAACTTTAGCAAGTCAGATTCGAGCAACGACACCTATAGCTACACTAGTGGTGCGCTGACAAAAATCGCTCCGGTGAGCATCGGCGAGAGCACGCAGCGCGCCAACTATCTAATGTCACCCGACGGTACCAAGGTAGTGTGGACCGAGCCACGCGATGGCAAAAACGTATCATTTATTGCCAATCGTGACCTGACAAGCCAGCAAGAGCTGGGCCGTGGCGACTACCAGCCATACGGCTGGGTTGGGCAGGAGTATGTGCTGTATTCGAAGGGCCAGAGCCAACTATTTATCGCACCAGCCGGCGGGGCATTTGATGGCAGCCTTAAGATTACCGACTATCACAAGCCCGCCGGATATCCCGGCTACGGCTATGGCTACGGCGCGGTGTAGTTACCGTGTGAGTGGTATACTATAACGTATATGAATCCTGCCCAACTTGATACGCTTTTAGAGAGTCGTGAAGATTATAACTTGGAGTTTAAAGAGGCGAAGCGCCGCTTTAGCCTCAAAGAACTGCATGACTATTGTGCGGCGATAGCAAATGAAACCGGCGGGCATCTGCTACTTGGGGTAAATAATGATCGTAGAATCGTCGGCACAAAAGAATTTGACGGTACATGGAATACGCTTGCTCACACCCTCAGCGAGCATCTACATATCAGGGTAAAAGTGTATGAGGTTATGCATAAGGATGGGCGAGTGCTTGTGTTTGATATTTCACGCCACTCTGCGGGACGCCCCGTGAAGGTAACTGGTGGCAGCGGTAATTACGTCTATCCTATCAGAGATGGTGAATGCCTGGTCGAGATGAGCGCAGATACCTACCGAACCATTATACAGGAGCTACAGGTAGATTTTAGTGCTCAGACAGTCGATGGCATTGGCTATCAGGATCTTGACCAGGACGCCCTGTATGATTATCGACAACGCTGGGCAACTCATACAAAAAACAGTGAGCATCTCGCAAAGAAATATCCCCAAATGCTGGCTGATTTGGGGCTGCTACGTAATGGTAAGCTCACGCATGCAGCGCTGTTATTGTTTGGAACGGATGCGTTGTTGCGCGATTACCTTCCAGACGCAGAGATCGTGTTTGAGTGGCGTAATGATGCGAGCGAAATCGCTTACGGAGCTCGATCTTCGTGGCGCGCTGGGTTTATGGTAATAGCCGATGATATTTGGCGTACCGTTGCTTCTCGCAACACGACATTTCGCTATCAAGAGGGATTCATACAGCGCGAGATTGATGCATACGACGAGCGATCGGTTCGTGAGGCAATCACCAATGCGTTTGTACATCGAGATTATAGCTTGGCGGGTAACTCAATTATTATTCGTGTGAGCCCTGATCGTTTTTATGTTGAAAACCCAGGGAGTTTCATGGCCGGTGTAACCGTAGATAATATTATGGATAAGTCGGTATACCGTAATCGTCTGCTCGCTGAGTCGTTGGAGAAAGTGAATATTATGGAGCGATCGAGCCAAGGTGTTGATACTATATTTAAACGTGCAATTGAAGATGGAAAGGGTAAGCCGGTATATCGCGTCACCTCTGATCCTTCTATCCAGCTTTCGATCCCCGCACTACTAGTAGACCGAGAGTTTGTGAAGTTTGTGGAAGAGGCAATCAACCGGAGGCACGCGAGGCTGTCTCCTCGTGAGATGCTCGAGCTAGAGCTCATTCGTACCGGAGAGAAGCGTAATAACTTGCAGTTTCGCGACAAGTTACTAGAGCTTGGATTGATTGAGCGGTATGGTCAAGGACGTGGCCAGAAATATGTATTGTCTCATAAATATTATAGTGCCAGTGGGAATAGTGGTGAATACACACGTATTACGGGACTGAATCGTGAGATGAAACGCGCGATTATCGAGGAGCATTTAAAGAAACACGGCCGAATCACTAGTAAAGAAGTGCAGAGTGCGTTGCCCGATATGACTGCACTGCAAATCTCGACGCTATTGAAAGGAATGCGTCAGGATGGCATTATTGAGTACCATGGTGCATCACCACGCTGGGGATATTGGTCATTAACGCAAAAACCCTAAAGAACTTATATAAAACCTTATATCCACCTCTGTTGCATATATGAGCATAAAAGGCTCAAAACCTTATAGAAGTCACTTAACGCCATTGATCAAGCACGACTTTGCGGAGCTTGGTGATGAATAATGTGCGGTCGAAGCGACGGGCAGTGCGGTTGAGTTTGCTGGGCAAGAACGTCAGTGATTCGGCGCGGCGGATGGCTGTCGTGACGGCATCCACGGTTTGGTCCTGAAATAGCACACCGTTTTCGCCGTCCTGAATGATGTCGAGTGAGCCTGCTTTGCCTAGGGTGATGACGGGTGCGCCAGCGGCCAGGGCTTCGACCTGGACAATGCCAAAATCTTCCTCGGCGGCGTAAATCCAGCCTTTTGCATGGTTGAGCGCATTGTTCAGATTGGCGTCAGATGCGTTGCCAAAGCGGTCGGTCATGAATTCGACGGTGGGGCCAGCGAGCTCAACTAAGTGATCATGGGCTGGGCCATTGCCAAATACTTTGAGCGGCAGGCCGAGCTGAGTGCAAGCTGTAACGACCAGATCGTAGCGCTTGTAGGGCAGCTGGCGCCCCATCGTGACGTAGTAGTTGCCACGTTGCCGCGCCGGCGTGAAGCGCTTGACATCGACCGGTGGAAAAATCACGGTCGCCTGCTTGCCATAATAGGTTTCGATGCGTTTTCTGGTTTCGTTAGAATTTGCAATCCACAGATCTACTTTCTGAGCGGCCTGATAATCGAGCTTTCGTTGATGCGGTATCATGAGCGGCATCAGCAGGCGAATCAATGGATTAAGCCGGCCATATCCGGGGTCGCGGCGATATTCGTCGTAGTGGCTCCAATAATAGCGGGCGGGGGTGTGGCAGTAGCTGATCAGCACCTGGCCAGGCCGAGTTTTGCGCACTTGGTTGGCGTTGAGGTACGAGCTGGTGAGGATGATATCGTAGGCGCTGAGGTCGAGTGAGCGGAAAGCCCGCACTTGCAATGTGGGGAATAATTTATACATTTTGCGCAGGAATCTCGGGAATTTTTGTAGCCAGGTGGTGCGAATATCGAGGCCGTGAAACTCTGGCAGCGCACGCTCAGGATCATAGATCGCGGTGTAGATCGGCGCATCAGGAAAGGCGTGGTGCATCTCCATGACAACGCGCTCCGCTCCGCCCATGGCGACCAGGAATTCACAGACGATAGCAATGCGCGGCTTGCGGGCACTCGGCATTATTTTGCCCCTTGCTTGCGGATGACGACGGCGATGGTTTTGAATAATATTTTGATATCGAGCCAGAAGCTCCAGTTTTGGGCGTAGTAAGTCTCGAGCTCGATGCGCTCGTCGAAGCTGAGGTTGGAGCGGCCGGAGACTTGCCATAGGCCGGTCATGCCAGATTTGACGCTATGCAGCAGTGCTGCCTTGGTGGTAGAGAACTTGACTTCTTGGGGCAATATCGGGCGCGGGCCGACCAGGCTCAGGTCGCCGCGGAGCACGTTGAATAGCTGCGGCAGCTCATCGAGCGACGTGTCGCGCAGGAACTTACCAAACGATGTAATGCGTGGGTCATTGGTAACTTTGCGGTGTTTGCGGTATTCGGCCGCAAGATCAGGCCGGCCCATTTCTTCGAATTCGTCGGCGGCATCACGCTTGCCATACTTGGCACCCATGCTGCGGAATTTGATCAGGCGAATTGGATGCGAAAATTGGCTGAGACGATCCGAAATATACCATGCCGGGCCGGGGTTGAAGATCTTTTGGCAAAGCCATAATAGTAGCAATAATGGCGAGAGAACGATGATCAGAACCAGCGCCGCAAACGTATCAAAAATCCGCTTGGCGATCGCACCCCAGCCCACGAGGGGCGTTTGCGACACCGAAATCATTGGGTAGCCGAGAAAAATATCGACGGTATGCTTGCCAGTATAAAACGCCGATTCGCCAGGGATAAAACTATAGCGAATGTGGTGTGTTTGGGCGGCGCCGAGGATGCGTTCGTTGCGTTCGTGCGATTCGTACAGGTCGGTCTGGATAATCGTGTCGATGCCTAGCTTGTCGATGTCGGCAAGCGCGGTATCGGTAGAGCTATAATGTGCCAGATCGAGCCCGGGCGGTACGTAGCGTTTGGGTCCGGCCAGGGCGACAATCTTGTAGCCACTTTTGTGCGTGGCGCAGAGCAGCTCGGCGATGTCGCGCGTGGCGCCAGAATTACCGATGATAAGCACGCGGCTGATGCCTCGTCCAAAATAAAATGCTCGGGTGCGCACAAAACGTACGATTTCGCGCTCTATCAGAATCAATAGGAACGAGCCGACCAGAACATAGAGCGCCACTAGGCGGGCGGGCAGAATGTGGCGTTCGGTGGCGTATTCGAGGCCAATGATCAGGAGCGTGCCGATGAACGTGCCGAGCGCGATGCGGCTCCATTCGGCCAAGCGGCGCGAATATACCTGTGCGCTATACAAACCAATCGAAGCAAACACAATAATCCAAAACGGGATCATCAGCAACACGCTTTGCAAGTAGTCCATAGCACCCACCGAACTTACCAGCGGGCGATGGTCGATCTGTACTCGAGCAATATACGCCGCCGTGAACGCCGCCAACAGCACCACGAAGTCGATGATGATGAGGACGAGGCTGAAGAATTTGCTGTTTTTGACTAGCATGTGGTGCTATTATACCACTTTTTTCTGTTACACTGAGGGGTATGAGGCGCTATACGCTTACGTCTATGGTTGCGTTGTTACTACTGGTAGTATTGGGTGGTATTGTGCTGCATGCGCCGTTTATTGTGTATATTCAGTCGCATGCGCCGGCTTGGGGCCTTGTGGCTAAGGCCTGGAAAGAAATCATCATGATCATCGCGGGCCCGCTTCTCGCCATTGTCTTGACGCGCCATCAGATGTGGCGGGTGATATTGAGTGATCGATTGGTGCAGCTTGGCATCGGCTATATAGCCCTGCATTTGTTGGTTGTTGTAGTGTTGGCAGGGGATGCGGTACAGATCATTGCTGGGCTTATGATTGATTTGCGGTTTGTGGCCTATGCGATGCTAGTGTATGGACTGCTGAAGTGCGCGCCACACCACCGTCAGCGGTTTATTAGCGTGGCGGTCGCTGGTGCGGCTCTTGTGGTGGGATTTGCCTGTATGCAGACGGTGCTGCCACGGGATTTTCTGACACTCATTGGCTATGGGCCCGATACGATTGTGCCCTATATGACCGTTGATCGCAACGACGATTACATACGATTTGCTAGTACGCTGCGTGGGCCAAACCCACTGGGGGCATATGCGGCGAGTGTGCTTGTGATAACGGCTGCATATGTTATGCGGAAGAAGCAGTTGGTACGCCGCCATCGTGGTGCGTTGGCGCTATTGGGTCTGGCGGCCTTTGTTGCGCTATGGGTGAGTTATGCCAGGAGCGCATACCTAGTTCTAGCGGTAGGCAGTATCAGCGCTGCCGCGGTGGTGTACGGGTGGCGTATGCGACGATCGGTGTGGTTGGGCCTGACAGCACTTGTTATTATAGTTGGCGGCCTCACGATGGCCTTTGGACGGTCGAATGTGGTGGTTTCGAATGTGATATTTCACGAGAATCCTGGCGAGGGCGGAATGGTTGATTCGAATGGCCAGCATCTTCAGTCGCTCGAGCAGGGGCTTGGATATGTGCTGATACATCCACTCGGGGCGGGAGTCGGCACAACTGGCTCGGCATCACTGCAGGGCGCGCGGCCGCTGATTATCGAGAATCACTATTTATTTATTGCGCACGAAGTGGGACTACTGGGCTTGGCGGTATTTGTGTGGTTATTTGGGCTTGTCCTTGTGCGATTATGGCACCGCCGGACAGATTGGCTAGCGCTTGGGCTATTTGCAAGCGGCATTGGTCTTGGGCTGGCGGCGCTGATATTGCCAGTGTGGGCAGATGACACCGTGGCAATCGTGTGGTGGGGGCTGGCAGCAGTCGCGATAAGTCAAAAGGAGGGACAGAATGGCCGAGCGACCAAGCAAAAAACAGCATGACCTGCTGCTATTTATCGATGGATTTATAAAAGGCAATGGCTACGGGCCGAGCTATCGCGAGATTATGCGAGCGCTCGACTACAAGTCGGTAAGTACGGTGGCGACGCATGTCGATGGGCTGATCGCCAAGGGCTGGCTAGTAAAAAAAGATAACTCAGCGCGCTCGCTCGAGGTGCTGGCGACGAGCCTGACGACGGTGCCGGCAGCGCGCGGTGTCACATTCGACCGCGACGGCATGCGCCGGGCGATCGTTGAAGCGATCCACGCTATGCCGATGGATGACGAGCATGCGGCTGATCGCAGGCACCTAATCGAATCTCTGCGCATACTGGGATTTGAACGCGACTACACGGCCTTTTCCACATCAAGTGAAGTAGCTTGACGGTTACACTGGAGCGCTATACCATAAACGATATGAGTATAGTTAAGCGTGTCGAAAAAAGGACATATGCAGATCGGCGAGAATATTTGATCGCAGCAGTAGCTAAGCGTCGTCGGGTACTTAAACAGAAATCGATTGAGTATAAAGGTGGAAAATGTGCATGTTGTGGGTATGCAGATCATCCCGGCGTGTTGGATTTTCACCATGTAGACCCCTCTACAAAAGAATTTAGTATAGGGGACAAGGGATATACTCGCTCTTGGGAAAAAATTAAAGCCGAGCTAGATAAATGCATACTAGTTTGCGCAAATTGTCACCGCGAGATTGAACTTGGCGTAAGAGACTTTACACGTACGGGAGAATGAGCTAAAATAACACTTGTATCAATCGATACGCACATTGTATTCCGGCATAGCTCAGTGGTAGAGCGGATCGCTGTCGTTGGCAGCTCGTGCAGGCAACTGTGCGATGAAAACGGGGTGAATTGCGGGAAGCCTACGGTCAGTATGACTATGGTAATCCGCAGCCAAGCCGAAGTTGGGTTAAAAGACTTCGGAAGGTTCAGAGACTAGGATGTGAGCCCAACAATACCCATCCATTAGCGCCCTGCGTCCCACGTGGATGATGAGATAGTCCAATCCTAACGAAAGTTATGTGAATCAAAGTAACGATTAGGTCGTTGGTTCGAGCCCAGCTGCCGGAGCCATGATAGAGAGTCCTGCTGAAAAGTAGGACTTTTTATCTGTAAATCGTTGGTTCTAACCATTTCTGACACTGGTTTCAGCTGTTCGTTCATTTTCTCAATCGGGACGAAGTATTTATTAGGGGTGAATTGTATGGTTCTATCCAAAATTGTCATCTTATCACCCATCCTTGCAATAACGGTACGTTTCTTTTCTAAATCGTCAGAGTCGAAGTCTTCTTTTGCATAACGAGCAAAGGTGAATACTTCGTCTGCTACAGCCCTCCAATCTCTGGATTTATACTCATATTTATTGCGTTCGCTCTGCAATGTCTTTAGCTCGTCTTCCAGCGTCTGGAGCTCGGCAAAATACCAGACGTCATCGTCAGCCTCACCCTCGTATCGCATGCGGCGTAGATTCTTTATCGACTGCTCCTTTTTCTTGATAGCCATGTCACTGGCAACGGTTACAGCTTCATCTTTTGCAATCACTTCATCCTCTTGTTGGGCGAGTGCTTCAATAGCGAGCTCATAAAACTCTGGCCGTATTGTAAATTTACATAGTTTTTCCTTGATCTGACGCATTAAATCATCTTCTGTGGAATGCATAGTAGGCTGCTTACACTTAATCTTCTTGTTTTTACCCGTGCAGTGATAGTAGATATATGACTTTTTCTCACCTGTAGATTTAATGTTTTTGGTTCAAGACTAGTTAACTCTCTTCTGCTAAACTAAATAACAGATGAGTAGTAGGTACCAAAAACGTTCCCGAATCTCGGATAAGCAGTATCGGGTTATCGTGAAGCTGTTTTGCCAGGATCTTACT
>Ga0209793_1000087_pt1 | contig 175617 bp, 150 predicted proteins | sample EBPBio122009_DNA_FD_185863 | JGI IMG/M metagenome (GOLD analysis project Ga0209793, IMG submission 185863) | Wastewater treatment Type I Accumulibacter community from EBPR Bioreactor in Madison, WI, USA - Reactor 1_2/2/2009_ DNA (SPAdes) (version 2) | ecosystem: Engineered > Bioreactor > EBPR...
GCCTTGGTCGCTTGCATGCATAAGATGCTGACGATTATGAACGCGATCGTCAAATCGGGTATCCCCTGGAATCCAGAACACCCAAACGCCCCTAAAAACGCTTGACTTGGAACACAGTTGCTCATCCCGGATGCTCAGCCGATACGGTTGCGACAAGCTGAGACGGATTTTCTCCGCGACGATCCGGGCTTGCGAAGTCGATTGCGCGCTGCCCGAATCGAGGGCACTCAGCATCACCACAAACTCATCGCCGGCGAAACGCGCCACGGTGTCCATCTCGCGCACGCAGGCTTTCAGGCGGTGCGCCACCTCGATCAACAGCAGGTCGCCGGCTTCGTGGCCGTAGGTGTCGTTCATCGCCTTGAATTCGTCCAGGTCGACGAACATCAGCGCGCCCTGGCAACCGGTGCGCTTGCTGACGGCCAGCGTCTGTCGCAGGCGGTCCAGTAGCGTCAGCCGATTGGGAAGTTGCGTGAGCGTGTCGTGGAAGGCCAGATGACGGATTCTCTCCTCGGCCTCGCGGCGCTCGGTGACGTCATGGGAGAGGACGACGACGCGCTTGGTACGGCCTTCGCTGTCCTTGATGGCGCCGCCGCGCGACTCCATCACACGGACGCGGCCGTCGCTGGTGACGAAGCGATATTCGAGATGCTGGCCGACGCCGGTAGCGACGGTGTCACGGAACGATTGCATGACCCGTTCACGGTCATCCGCATGGATATCGGCGAAGGAGGAGGTGCCGGGAAGCTTCCGGTCGCCGACCAGGCGGGCGTAGGAGGGATTGTTGTAGATCCGCCGTCCGTCGACGTCGAGAACGGCCAGGAAACCCTCGAGGTTCTCGGCGATCAGGCGGAAGAAGGCTTCCTGTTCGCGCAAGGCGTCTTCGGTCTGCCGGCGTACCGTGATATCCGTGTTGGCGCCGGCGACGCGGATCGCCTTGCCGTTCTCGTCGCGCAGAATCATCGCGCGACAGATGGTGTGCAAGTAATGGCCGTCGCGGTGCCGCAAGCGGAATTCCACTTTGCAGGAGTCGGCACCGTCCGCCAAAGCCGCCCCGAACACCTGGCGAACGCGCTGCACGTCGTCGGGATGGGTCAGTCGCTGCCACAGTTTCGTATCGAAGACGAGTTCGTCGTCGACATAGCCGAGCATGTCCCACCAGCGCGGCGAATAGTAGACGTCGCTGCGTCGCAGATCCCAGTCCCAGAAGGCGTCCCGGGTACCACGCAACACCAGTGACAAACGCTCTTCGCTGGCGCGCAGCGCTGCCTCCGCTTGCTTGTTGGCGGTGATGTCTTCGGTGAAGATGACGATGCCGCCGACGCTTCGCTGCGCGTCGTACCAGGGATGGATCTCCCAGCGCACCCACTTCACCGAACCGTCGAGCCTTTCGAAGCGGTCCCCTTCCGAGCGCAATTCCTCGCCCGCCAGGCCTCGGCGATGCGCTTCCTTCCACTCTTCCGGGAGTTCCGGGAAGACGTCGTAGTGTGACAGGCCCTGCAGATCGCGCTTTTCCAGGCCGTGATCGGCGAACCAGCGGTTGCTCGCGTACAGATAGCGCATGTCGCGGTCGAACATCGCCAGTCCGGCCGGCGCGTATTCGATGAACAGTCGACGCTGTTCTTCGCTGGCGGCCAGCGCCTCCTCCGCCTGCTTGATCGTGGTGATATCGGAGAACAGCGTCACCACCTGGCGGATCTTGCCTTGCACGTCGGGCACCGTGCTGACGGTCTGCATCTCGACATACAACTCGCCGTTCTTGCGCCGGTTCCAGACTTCGCCGGACCAGTAGCCATCTTCGTTCAGCGCGCGCCGCCTGGCCGCGTAGAACGCCTTGTCCTGACGCTCTGAGGCGAGAAATCGCGAGTTGCGGGCCATGGCTTCTTCACGGCTGTAGCCGGTGATGCGGGTAAAGGCGCGATTGACCTCGACGATCGTGCCGTCGGTGGCGCTGATCATGATGCCTTCGCGGGCATGCGAGAAGACGCAGGCCGCCAGTTGCAGTCGGACCTCGCTCTGCTTGCGGTCGCTGATGTCGCTGATCATGACGCGAAAGACGGCAGCGTCAGCGTCGTCGCGAGCACTGGTGGCGTCCACGCGCGCCCAGAAGGTGTCGCCGCCCTGCTTCACCATCCGCAGTTCGCACGCCGGCGATTCGCCGGCCGCGAGCAGCCGTTTGCGGTAGAGATAGTAGATGACCTGATCGTCATTGAGGATGAAGCGGGCAAACGGCTGGTCGATCAGCAGATCCCGGGGCACGCCCAGCAGGCTGGCGCAGGTCAGGTTGGCCTTGAGGATCAGGCCCTGTCGGGAAAGCGTCAGGTAGCCCGCCGGCGCCAGGTCGTAGAGTTGCCGATACTGCTCGCGCGACGCCTCGATCTCGGCCTGGGCACGGCGCAGCTCCTCGTTCTGCCTGTCGAGCGCCATCCGTTGCACGCGCAGTTCATGCAGCGTCCACTGCAGGGATTCGGGCGACGGCGCGCCTTGCGGCTCCGCCAGGCCGGGCTCCGGCACCGGGGCTGATGCCGGCGAGCGCGGCGCTTCTGTAGCGTCCTTCTTCTCCTCGGTGCTCACCGGCTACCTCCATGGTCCATGTACGGCAGCGATTCGTCCGCTGGGTCGACGAATGGCCTCCATCGCATGCACATCGGTCGCGCCTCATCCACCGAAAACAGTCGCCGCCTTCCAGCAGGTCGACGACCGAATTCCCAGCCCCCCCACTATAGACCAGCTTGTGCCGCGATCACGCAGATCGGGCAGAGATTGTAAAGAAGTCATTATAGTTCTGTGATGACCGGAACCAGGCAGGCGCCGCTAGATCGGCTTGCTGGCGCGGGTGGGGGCCTTGCGCTCGGCCTTCTTCTTCAGGCCGAGGGACGGATGTCCCGCGTCGAAAATCGTAGCGCCTGGCTTGAAATGCTGTCAAGGCGCCGCTTGCTGGCGGCCGCAAACAAGCCATTCGCTCGACCAGGGAGCGTAGTGCGCGTGTCGTGTTGGCAACACGACGGCTCGTGATGGCAATTTGTCGCGCCGTGATCGAATCACGACACGTCGTGGAAGGAATTTGCTTCACCGGGCTGCCATCACGACCTGTCGTGATGGCAGCACGCGACGGCGTGTTGCCAATTTGTCGTGCCGTGATCGAATCACGAGGCATCGTGCCAGGATTTTGTCGCCGGGTGATGGCGGCACGACGCGCGCACGCCCTTGGCCAAGGCGGTGAACACGCGACCCTCAGCCGGCGGCGGCCGCGCGTTGCAGGTTCAGCGCCAGCAGCCGGCGCAGGATTTCTTCGTCGGGCATCGCCGGGGTGTAGTCGCTCCAGCCATACGCGGCGGCGACGGCGTGGTCGAGTTCCTGATGCGCGAGCGCGAGCCAGGCGGGACGGGCATTGTAGAGGTTGGTGAGGGTGCGTTTCTTCAGATCGGCGGCGTGGCCGGACCTGGCCACCGGACGCTTCGGGAAGCCGGCTTTCTCTTCTTCGGGGGTAATCACCCAATCGACCCATTCGGCGGGGTTGAGCCAGTTTTCGCGCAGTTCGTCGAGGCGCCGCGCGGCTGATCCGATTCGCTCGGCGAGCGGACCAGTCGGCGCAGTCTGGGCCGTGTCGCGGGGGGTCAGGTGCTCGGGGAAAGGGAAGGTTTCGAACGTGGTCCTGGAGGTATAGCGCGGGCGATCCTCAAGGCTCGTCCCCATGCGAAGCGCCCACAACGCGTGAAAGCGCGATTGCAGGATGCCAAAGGTCGCATCGTCCGGGCGCGCTACGACGACAAGATTCTTGTCCGCCACCACCGCCGCCGGCAGCCAGACGAAAACGCGGTGCTTGGCGACTTCCGGTGTCGCGATGAAGCGAGGCAGTCTTGCAACTTCCCGTTTCATGTCTGCCGCTGATCGCTTGAACAACCAGAATTTTTCGCGAATACTCCTTTCGGCATTAGTGTCGCGCTCCGGCTTGACAAGCGTCAAGACATGAACGAACGGCGTTTCAAACAACATGGCGGCGGTCTGAGAGTATTCCGCGAAATCGACGATCCACTTGTCTCCCGGGCGCTGCGTGACATCCATACCGTTGCGCCAAGGGCGAACCACGTCCGCATTTGGCCGGCCGTTCGGATTTGGCAAACTTAGCCACTGGCGTGCCAGCGCGCCGGGAACGTCGAAGGCTCCGCCCTTGGTGATTCCCTGGAAAGCGGCGCAAGCGTTCTCCGCCAAGGCCTTGGCCTGCGTCAGATCAAGCCCCGCGCCTGCCGTCAGATCGGCGTGAATGGCGGCAACCTCGGCGTCGTCCAGCCGAGCGCTGCCGTCGATGCCCGAACCTCTCCCGAAACCCAGCAGCGACACCCGCACCGCCGCCCCTTCATTGACCCACGCTTCATCGCTCCAGGCTTCGAAGATGCGCGTCGTGTCGACGATGCGATCGAGCACCTTGCGGTTGGCCCCGCCGCGAATCGAGTTGGTGGCGACCAGCCCTGCCCGCTCGCACAAGCCGGCCTCGATCTGCGCGCGGCTTTTCTCGAACCAGTAAGTCACCAGGTCGGCGCCGCCGGGAACGCGGCCTGCGTAGCGCTTGCGCAGGCGTTCGACGTAGTCGGCACCGAGTTCGCCGCGCATCATCTTGTCGCCGAGAAACGGCGGATTGCCGACGATCACATCGGCCTTCGGCCACACCGCTTCGCTGCCGTCGGCGTCGAGCAGCGCGTCGCGGTGCTCGATATGGTCGAGCGGCGCCAGGATCGGGTTGCGGCGGAAGTCGTAGCCGTTCTTCAGCATCCACTGTATTTCGCCGACCCACACCGTCACCCGCGCCAGTTCGGCGGCGTAGGCGTTGATCTCGATGCCGAGCACGTTGGCCGGGCTGCTTTCGATGGTGAGTTGCCGTTGCAGGCCGAGCGCTTCGGCGTCGAGGTTGGCGCGGTGCTCGAGTGAGCACGGTCAGCTCCCGTGATGGGAAATCGCTCAACTTTGGTCAAGCAAGTTGATGGCTTTGTCGATAACTCCATGATTTCTTGAATAATCACGATAACTGATGGAGTGCTCGAAGTGCCATCACGGTGTGATCAGGACTTGGTCAACAAGAGTGATGTGTTGTAATGGTCTGACTTTGTTTGGTTTTTCTTGTTACCCTGTCATAAATAATCACGAGCGTGATGGGCTCGATGACTCGGAGACGGGTCAAGGGCAGGCTGCGGCACTATGCAGCCTGGCGAAGCACCCCCTTGACGCGGCGGAGAGTCGATACGCTCGATCATGGCTGTTGGTGCGGCATTTCGCGCCAACAGCCATGATGACTGGCTGCGGTTTCTCAGCCAATCATTCGCTAAGCCATCAAGTTCTGTGAACATTGAAACATCAAAAACGTTGGCGGTACACACTCGAGGTCCTTGAGCGCGCGCAGGCTGAGGTACAGGAAGTTGCCCGAGCCACAGGCGGGGTCAAGGACGCGGAAGCTTTTCAGGCGCTCGATGTAACCGAGGAACAGCGCCTGGGCTTCCTTCCAGGCGCTCTGCGAGCCTTTGCCGCCCGCGTGATATTTGGCGACCAGCGGGCCGATGCGCGCGCGGGCTTGCGCCCATTCGCGCGCCAGCGGTTCGACGATGACCGGATTGACGAGCTTCATGATCGTCCCCGGGTCGGTGTAGTTGGCGCCGAGCGGGGCGCGGATCTTCGGGTCGAGGCCGCGTTCGAAGAGCGTGCCGAGAATCGACGGCTCGATGGCGCTCCAGTCCATCTTGCTGGCGGCGTGCAGCGCGGCGACCTCGCCGGGCGTCAGTTCGATCAGGTCGACATGGGCAAAGAGGCCGCCGTTGAACCAGGCGATGTCTTCGAGCAGGAAGTCGCCGCCGTTCTGCATGGCCTGGAAGAGTTCACCGAGCGCGGCGCCGAGCTTCACCGTGTCGGCGCCGCGCTTGGCCATGACGCGCTCGAAAAGGTGCTTGGGCAGCAGTTCGATGTCTTCGGCAAACATGCAGAACAGGCACTGGATCAGGAAGTGCGCGACCTTCTGCGGATCGTGGCCACGGCTGGTCATCGATTGGGCGATGTCGGCGAAGCGGCCGGCGGCGTCGGCGGTGATCTCGCGCACGGTGCGGCCCGGACGGAAGCTTTCGGGGTCGGTGAACAGCCGGCGCAGCTTTTGCAGGTTGTCGGGCGTGCCGATGTCTTCGAGGCGGATGGTGTGCGTCTCGGACGGCGTGCCGGTGAAATGGGTGTGGATCTGCGTCACGTCGCGGTTGCTGACGACGAGCAGCGGCGGGTTGTCGAGGGCCAGCGCGTAGGTCATCAGTTGCTTGAGGGCGCCGCCGAGGTCACCGCCCGGACCCTTGTTCTCCCAGCCGAAATGCCCGCGCTTCCAGACATCCGCCCAGCCATGCCCGGCGCCGGTGCGCGTCGCGCCGCGTTCGAAACAATAGTTGTCCGAATCGTTCGGGGCGTCGACGCCGAGCAGCGCGCACAGGTCGAGGAAGAAGGCCTGCGAGCCGGCGCGCTCGGAGAGTGGGTTGTCGCGCCATCTGGCGATGAACTGGCTGGGGGTCATGGGCGTGGCGCTGAGCGTTGGCAGAGCGTGGAAGCATAGCCGATGGGCGACCATGGTTGTTGAAAGTCCGTCGGCCTGTCGGTTAGACTTCGGCCAATCATTTGGAGTGGCCAACCATGAACACGATGGAACGAATTGTCGAGGAAGTGCGGACGCTGCCTGAGACGGATGCGCGAGAAGTGCTGGATTTTGTTGGCTACCTCAAGTCCAGGCGCGCACAGACCATGGCGGCAACTGCGGACATGAGCGAATTCGATCAGTTCGGTGCGGTGTTCGATGGCAAGTTCAACCGTGATGAGTGCTATGACCGCGAAGTGCTTCGCTGACACGAACGTCGTCCTGTATACCATTGGGAAGGACAGCCGCAAGGCGGAGATTGCGCGCGGCATCCTGGCGGCGCGTCCGCTGGTCAGCGCGCAGGTCATCAATGAGGCCATCAATGTCTGCCTGCGGAAGCTCGATTTTGGTCGGACGAAGGCGTACGCCTTCGCAGATAGTGTGATGCGGCTTACCGATGTGCTGCCCGTCGATGAAACGACCATCCGCAAGAGCGCAGAGCTGGCCATCCGCTACCAGCTTGCCAATTGGGATGCACTGATCGTGGCAGCAGCCGTGCTCGCCGGCTGCGATACGCTCTATTCCGAGGACCTGCAGAATGGACAGGTGCTGGCAGACCAGCTGTCTGTCGTCAATCCGTTCGTCACCGCATGAAGCACTGGCCATACGCTTGCGTCGAAACCCTGATCGGTTGCTCTTGGCTCTCGATGAGGGCCGTATCGATCAGCGGCGTTCAGCGCACCTTGATCTCGGTCCACATCCGCGACAGGATGCGGCGCGTTTTCGGGTCGAAATCGCGCAGCATTTCGAGCCGCCGCAGGTCGCCGGGCGGCGGGAAGATGCCGGGATTGCCGGCAATCTCGGGGCGGATGTGCGGCGTCGCGGCGGCGTTCGGGTTGCCGGCGCCGATCAGGTTCGAGACATCCGCAGCGTTGGTGCCGTCGAGGATGAAGTCGATGAAGCGGTGCGCGAGGTCGGGGCGCTGGCCGCCCTTGAGCAGGACGAAACTGTCGACCGCCAGCACCGCGCCTTCCTTCGGCGTGCGGAATTCGATGGCGAACGGCCGTTTCGCTTCCAGCGCGTCCTGCTGCGCCCGGTACATGTCGCTCGAGTAGCCGTGGGCGAGCCAGATGTTGCCGATCGCCAGGTCCTTGATGTAGGTGCTGTTCGAGAACGTCGCCCAGTAGGGCTTGGCGCGCAGGATGAGACGCTTGGCTTCGTCCCAGCGCGCCGGGTCGATCTCCTGCACCGAGTAGCCAAGGTATTTCATGGCCGCGGCCATCAGTTCGCGCTGGCTGTTGAGCACAGTCACCTTGCCCTTGAGCTTCTCGAGGTAGCGCGGCTCGAAGATCAGCGCCCAGGTGTCGGTCGGCAGGCCAAGCTGGGCCAGCCGCCTGGCGTTGTAGCCGAGCAGCGTCACCGTCGTCGCGTAAGGCACGGCGTAGCGCATGCCGGGATCGTACCAGGGCTCGCGAAACTCGGCCTTCAGGTTGGCGAGGTTCGGCAGCCTGGCCTTGTCGAGCGGGCGCAGCGCCGCCTTGCGGAGTAGCGTCTCGACGGCAAAGCCGGTGGGAACGACCAGATCGTAGCCGGTGGCGCCGGCTTCGAGCTTGGCCAGCATCTCCTCGTTGTCGGAGTAATAGTCCTGGTTGACGCGGCACTGGCACTGCGCCTCGAAACGGCGAACCGTGTCTTCCGAGAGGTAGCTGTTCCAGATGTAGAGATAGAGGACATCTTCGGCGTGCGCCGGCGTCGCCAGAGCGCCAAGCAGCAGCAGCGCCAGCCGGCGGACGACGCGCAACAAGCTCCTCACATCCTGCCCTTCAGCGCGTCCGGCGCCAGCCTCGCGGCCAGCGCAATCAGCGTCAGCGTCAGCGCCATCAGCAGCGTCGAAACGGCATTCACTTCCGGCGTCACGGCCACCTTGATCATCGAGTAGATCTGCAGCGGCAGCGTGGTGACGCCGACACCGGCAACGAAGAAGGTGATCACGAAATCGTCGATCGAGAGGGTGAAGCTCATCAGGAAACCGGCCAGCACGGCCGGCAGGATCAGCGGCAGGGTGACGCGCCGGAACGTCTGCCAGGGGCCGGCGCCGAGATCGCGCGCGGCCTCGAAAATGCTTTCGTCGAGCATCGCCAGGCTGGTGCGCACGACGATCGCGACGAAGCCGATCGAGAAGGTGATGTGCGCAATGAGGATCGAGACGAGGCCGAGCGTCAGGTCGAGCACCTGGCGGAAGAACAGCAGCAGCGACACGCCGAGCAGGATCTCGGGCATCGCCACCGGCGTCAGCACGAGAAAAGGCAGACAGCGCAGCAGACCGGAGCGCCAGCGCTGCATGGCCATCCCGGCCATGGTCCCGAGCACGGTCGCCAGCGTCGCGGCGGTGAGGGCAATGAGCAGCGAGTTGGCGGCGGCGCCGAGCATCTGCTCGTCGGCGAACAGCGTCGCGTACCAGCGCGTCGTGAAGCCGACCCACTCGGCGTTGAGCAGCGAGTCGTTAAAGGAGAAGAGGACGACCACCGCCAGCGGCAGGTAGAGAAAGGCATAGACGGCGAGCGCCGCCGCCCATAGCCAAGCGGTTGCCCGCCCCTTCATGGCGAACTCCGGCGCGGTCGTCCGGCCCACGCCGAAATGCCGGCGAGCAGCAGCACGGCGATGGTCAGGAGGATCGACAGCGTAGCGCCGAGCGGCCAGTCGCGGCTTTCCAGGAACTGCTCCTTGATCAGGTTGCCGACCAGGATGTCGCCCGTGCCGCCAAGCAGTTCGGGAATCGCGAACATGCCGAGTACCGGGATGAAGACCAGCGCCGAGCCGGCCCAGATGCCGGGCAGTGACAGCGGCAGCGTGATTCGCCGAAAGCGCGTCCAGGTATCGGCGCCGAGATCCTGCGCCGCTTCCAGCAAAGCCGGGTCGTGCTTTTCGAGGTTGGTATACAGCGGCAGGATCATGAACGGCAGGTGCACGTAGACCATGCCGGCGATCACGGCGAACGGGCTGTACAGCAGATCGGCCGGGCCGAGCACGATGATCCAGGCGTAAATGCGAATCAGGAAGTTGCTGGCAAAGGGCAGGATGACGAGCAGCACCAAGAGGTCGCGATGACGCCTGGCGCTGCGTGCGATGGCGAGGGCCAGCGGATAGGCGAGAACGAGGCAGAGCAGCGTCGTCGCCGCGGCGACGAGGAAGGAACGGAGAAAGATCTCGGCGTAAATCCAGTCGCCGAAGAAGAAACGGTAGGTCTCCAGCGACAGATTCCACTGCCCGTCCTGCCGGGCAGGCGCCAGCCCCCCGAAATCGCCCGGCTCCCGGAAGGACGCGCCGAGCATCAGCAAGGCCGGCGCGAGAAAGAAGACGAGCAGGAACAGCGTCGGCGGCAGGCTGACCAGCCACCGGGTCAGCGATTCGCCCGGCCCGCCGGCGTGGCGGGCGCTTCGCCTCTCAGTCATGCAGGAAGACCCCGGCGGCGAGCCGCCAGGCGACGTCCACCGGTTCGCCGCGTTCGAGGAAGCTGGCGGGTCCGGGAAGCGAGTTGGCGAGCAGCGCTTCGAGCACGACGCCATTGTCGAGGGCGATCTTGTAGACGGTAACGTCACCCAGGTACAGGTGGTCGCGGACGACCCCGTGGAAGTGGTTCTCCAGCGCCTGCGCCTCACCACGAGCGACGATACGGATTTGCTCCGGACGCAGGGCCAGGGCACCGCGTTCGCCCGGCCTGGCGTCGACGGCCGAAGCGCCGACGATCTCGCCGAGTCCGACTGCGAAGAGCCGCAGGTGGTCGGCGGCGACTTCCCGCACCTCGACCGGCAGCAGGTTGACGGTGCCGATGAAATCGGCGACGAAACGATTGCGCGGGTAGCCGTAGATCTCCTGCGGGGCGCCGATCTGCTCAAGGCGCCCCTTGTTCATCACCGCGATGCGGTGCGACAGCGCCAGCGCCTCCTGCTGCGAATGGGTCACGAAGACGAAGGTGATGCCGACCTCGCGCTGCAAGGCGATCAGTTCGCCCTGGATCTGCTCGCGCAGCTTGGCGTCGAGCGCCGCCAGCGGCTCATCGAGCAACAGCAGGCGCGGTTTGTTGATCAGGCTGCGCGCCAGCGCGACGCGCTGCTTCTGGCCCCCCGACAACTCGTGCGGAAACTGCCGCGCCTTGTCGGCCAGATCGACGAGTCCGAGCGCTTCGTCGAGACGGCGACGAATCTCGGCGTGGCCGGTGCCGGCCATCTCCAGCGGGAAAGCAACGTTCTGCGCCACGGTCAGGTGCGGAAAGAGCGCGTAGCTCTGGAAGACCGTGTGCACCGGGCGCTTTTCAGGGGGAATGCCGGCCAGCGGGCGGCCGTCGAGCAACAGTTCGCCGCCATCGGGTTCATCGAAGCCGGCGATGATGCGCAACAGCGTGGTCTTGCCACAACCGGACGGACCCACCAGGGTAAAGAACTCACCCGCCTCGATCGACAGGGAAACGTCGTCAAGGGCCTTGAGGTCGCCGAAGCGGCGGCTGACGTTGCGGATCTCGAGCAGTGCCATGGTGACCTGCAGTCTAACGCATAAAGTCCGCGCTCCGCCAAGGGTCTGCAGGCGCGCGTGCCGCGAACCACTCGCCGCGGCGGTCAGCGCCGTTGGCCGGGCGCGTTGCGTCGAGCCAGGGGCGAAGCATAGAATCGTCGGCGTTCGCTTGCCGCAGCCTGGCAAGGAACGCCATGCGGAGGTCTGCCAAATGAAAGCGATGATTCTGGATGCGCAGGGCCAGCCCTTGCGGCTGGCCGAAGTGCCTCGGCCAAAACCCGGTGCCGATCAGGTCCTGCTCGAGGTACGCGCCTGCGGCGTCTGCCGCACCGACCTGCACGTCATGGACGGCGATCTGCGACAACCGCGACTGCCGCTGGTGCTCGGCCACGAGATCGTCGGCGTGATCGTCGACAAGGGCGCCGAGGTGCAGCGATTCGCGCTTGGCCAGCGCATCGGCGTCCCCTGGCTCGGACGCACCTGCGGCCATTGCCGTTACTGCAGCAGCGGCGCCGAGAACCTTTGCGACGCGGCGGAGTTCACCGGCTACACGCTCGACGGCGGCTACGCCGAATTCGCGCTCGCCGATCAGAACTACTGCTTCGCCCTGCCTGACACTTATTCCGACGCCGAGGCGGCACCGCTGCTCTGCGCCGGGCTGATCGGTTACCGCTCGCTGGTTGCCGCCGGCGACGCGCGGCACCTCGGCATCTACGGTTTCGGCGCGGCCGCGCACATCATCGCGCAGGTGGCTCGCTGGCAGGGACGCGAGGTCTTCGCCTTCACCAAGCCGGGCGATGTCGAAGGCCAGGCTTTTGCCCGCCAGCTCGGCGCGGCCTGGGCCGGCGGAGCCGACGCGGCGCCACCTCGGGAAATGGACGCGGCGATCCTCTTCGCACCGGTCGGCGACCTGGTGCCGCAAGCGCTTCGCCACACGGTCAAGGGCGGCACCGTGGTCTGCGCCGGCATCCACATGAGCAACATTCCCGAGTTCCCCTACTCGATTCTCTGGGGAGAGCGCTGCATCCGCTCGATCGCCAACCTGACCCGGCGCGATGGTGAGGAGTTCTTCGCCGTTGCGCCCCGGGCCGGTGTCAGGACGGAAGTGGAGTGTTTTCCCCTCGAATCGGCCAACGAGGCGCTGCACAGGCTGCGAATTGGCCAGATCCGTGGCGCCGCCGTTCTCGTTGCCGGCCAGGACACGTCTCAGAAACTGTAGCGCAGCTCCGTATAGACGCGGTCCTTGGCGTCGTAGCGACCGAAGTAGCCGTACGCCGGCCCGTTGAAAATATCGACGCCAAGTGCGAGACGCCAGTTCTTCTCGAAGTTCCAGTTGACTCGCGGGCGGAGCATCCAGTCGGTGCGGTTCAGGCTGGCGACCCACAAGGCCTGCGCCTCGACCTTGTCGCCGAACTTGTGGTTGAGCAGCAGGCTGTAGCCGCTTTCGTTGGGCGACGTCAGCGTGTCCGGATTGTGGTCGAAGAAGTGGGTCTGGAAGAGCTGAACATTGATCCGGGTGTCGGTGAACTGGGTGAAGTCGAGGCCGAGCACCCAGAGAAGCGTGTTCTGCGACACGACCCCGTCGGGATCCGTGGCGTTGGCGACCTGGACGTTCAGGCCGTTGGTGTACACGGCCTCGGCCTTGAAAACCACTGAGCCAAAGTCCTTGGCCACCGTGCTGCCGAACTGGTCGATACGATCGTGCCGGGCCTGGTAGACGACGGTCGGCACGGGACCGGGGACGATTTCCCGGTAGAAGGTTGGCGCCACGCTCATGCTGCTGTAGGCAAAAGCCGCCACATCCCAACCGTCCCGCAACATCGACAGGCGCATGCCGTAGTTGGTATTGGAGAGATTGCGCGTCGGAAACTTCTCGTTGCGGAAGGTCGCCGTCGGATACGGCACCAGGGTGTAGTTATAGAACTCGGCACCCGGCTTGCCGATGTTGTCGTAGCTGGCGACCGGGATCCACAGCAGTTCGGCGTGCAGATCGTCCTTGAAATACTCCGCTCTGACAGCCCACTGCGGAATCCGCAGGATGTCGAATTCGGGCAGCACGAAATGCCGCAAGTCCTTGGCGGAAACCACGTCGCCGAACAGCAGGCCGACCATCTCGCCCCAGATGACATGCTGCCGGCCGACACGGAAATCCCAGTCACCGGCGCCAATGTCGAGGTAGTTCTCACGCAGCAGGACGTTGAACCGCTGGTTGTTTTCCACGGCCTGCGGGTAGAAGTCGGTCACCGAGTAGACGGCGTCATAGTCGATGCGCGCACCCAGCTTCCATTTGACATTGCTGCTCAGGCTGCCCTGCGCACTGAGATCGAAGCGCGTCATCATCTCGGACCAATGCGCCGGCTGCGGATAGGTATAAGCCATCACGTTGTCGACAAAGCCCTTGAAGCCGGCCGTCCGCGACGGCGCGCTGCCACTGGCCGCGTCGGCCGTCGGCTTGAGCAGGGCCTCGTCACCGAACAGCGCATCCCGATTGGCCGCGCCTTCTGTCTCCTTGACCGGTTCCGCGGTTTCCTTGAGCGGCTCCTCGGTTTCCTTGACCGGATCGTCATCGCCAAACAGGGCATTCCGACCCTTCGGCAGATCGGCGTCCGGCTTCGCGGCGAGCAGCGTCGCCGACGCTGCGGCCGCCAACGGCCGCGAGACGGCGATCGGCGGACCGCCGGCGCTGCCGGTGGTATCGGCCTGCACGCAAAGCGGCACCGTCGCCCAGAGCAGCGCGAAACACGCGCACGGCCTTCTAGTTGTGTTCTGCATTGTTCGTTTCCCCACCTGAGGGCGTCGCTTCGGTCGAAGGGCGGTTCTCCGGGTTACCGGCACCGCCTTCCGACGGGCGGTGACGCGCGAGGGACCACTTGGTGCTTGAACGCACGCCGAGCATGGCGATCTCCCCGTCCTCGATACGGACCAGTCGGTCCGCTCGAGCGATCACGCGTTTGTCGTGGGTGGAGAAAATGAAGGTCGTCTTGAAGGCACGGTTGATCTTCTTCATCAGCAGGAGGATCTCCTCGCCAGTCCGGTGATCGAGGTTGGCCGTCGGCTCATCGGCGAGGACGATTGCCGGCTTGATCGCCAGCGCCCGGGCGATGGCCACCCGCTGGCGTTGGCCACCACTCAACTGGTTCGGACGATGCTCCGCGTATTTCGACAGACCGACGACATCCAGAAAATATGCCACGCGCTTCCGCCGCTCCGACGCCGTGACATCGCGCCGGTGAAGCAGTGGGTATTCGACGTTCTCGGCAGCCGAGAGGACCGGCAGCAGATTGAAGGTCTGGAAGATGAACCCAATCGTGCGTGCGCGCAGATCGGCGAGCTGATCGGGCGTACGGTCGCTGACGTCCTCGTCGTTGATGAAAATCCTGCCGCTGGATGGCGTGTCGATGCAGCCGATCAGGTTGAGAAGCGTCGTCTTGCCACTCCCCGACGGGCCGGCGATCGCCAGAAAAACCCCAGGATCGAAAGCCAGAGTAATGTCTTTGAGGGCTTGGACTTTCTGTTCGCCGAGCAGATAATCCTTGTTTACATGTTCGATGCGGACAACGCTCATTCGCTGGCACTTCCTGCCAACCGCGTCGACGGTCAGCACAATGGGGTGAAAACTATGGAAATCATGACGTTCCGCCATACGAGTGTCAAGACTGCGTTGGCCCTTCTGTTTGTTGCCATCCTCACCTGGACGCACCCCGCGCCGGCCGCCGATGCCGGCGCACCGTCCGTCAGCGATGATGCAGAGGCCCGCTTGATCGTCGAGAAGGCCGATCAGGTGCGTTTCCCGGCCGAGGGATTTCAGGTCGACGTGGCGATCACGACGACCGGCAGCGGACAGTCCGCTGACGTGCGCAAGTACCGCGTGTTGTCCAAGGGCAACACCAACAGCGTCGTCATGGTGACCGAGCCAGCGTCCGAGCGCGGCCAGATTCTGCTCATGAAAGGCCGCGACCTGTGGGTTTTCATGCCCGATGTGTCGCAACCGATTCGCCTCGCCCTGTCCCAACGACTGACCGGTCAGGTGGCCAATGGCGACCTGGCGCGCGCCAATTTCGCCGCGGACTACAACCCGAAACTCCTGCGTACGGAGAAGATTGGCAACGATGACTATAACGTGCTCGAACTGATCGGCGTCGACCGCAGCGTCACCTATCAGCGCGTGGTCTACTGGGTGCGTGACAAGGATTTCTGGCCATACAAGGCGGAGTTCTACTCACTCTCCAATCGCCTGCTGAAGACCTGCAAGTACGAGAACTTCAAGCCCATGGAAGGCCGAAAGCGGCCAACCCGACTGGTCATGGAGGACGCACTGCGCGGCGGCGAGCAGTCGGTTCTCGAATATGGAAGCATGAAGCTGCGCGATCTGCCCGACAAGATATTCACCAAGGATTACCTGAAGAAGCTCGACTAGCAGCAGCCTCGCCTTCTTGCGACGCCAGCCGGACGACGACTCGCGGGCGACGGAGGCAGAGCACAGGCCGCCCGCCGGCTTGAGGATCGCGCGGCCACTGCTTTGCCAAATCCATCACACTTGCCGCCGCGAGGCGGCGAATATCCGTCTCACTTCGTAGTACCATGCCACGTTGGAGCGGCAGCCGGCCGGACCGCAGCTGAACAGTAGAAGGGTGGCGAATGTTTTTATCGAATCTGACGGAACTGACGATCAGCCAAGGCTACCGCCGGTTCTTCAAGGTCGTGCCGGCGCTCACCGACGAACTGCGCGCCGAGAACTACCGCATCCGCCACGAGGTGTATTGCCGTGAACTGGGCTTTGAGCCCGAGCGCCCCGAGGGCCTGGAAGCCGACGCATTCGACGCTCAGTCGGTGCACTGCCTCGTGCAGTCCGCCACCACGGGACAGTACGTCGGATGTGCACGCCTGGTGCTGGTTGATCTCGACAAGCCACAAGCGCCGCTGCCGTTCGAGATTGGCTGCGAGGCCACACTTGACAGGTCGATTATCGATCCGATGGCCATCGACCGCTCCCACATCGCCGAAATCTCCCGCCTGGCGGTGATCGGCAGCTACCGCCGGCGGCAGGGCGAGCAGAACCGACCGATTTCCATTTCCGAAGAGGACTTCGGTACCGAAAAGCAGCCACGCCAGCCCTATCTGGCACTCGCGGTCTATCTCGGGCTGCTCGCGCTGGCCCGCCATTACGGCATCACGACGCTCTTCGTGCTGACCGAACCGCGCTTGGCGATGAACCTTACCCGACTCGGTGTGCGGGTGCAGAGGATCGGCGGCGAAATACAGCACCGCGGAACTCGAGTTCCGTCGATGATGTCGGTGAACGAGATCATCGACGGCATGAATTTCCTGCTCCGTTCGCTCTTCGAGGTGATCGCGCGGGAAGTCAGGGATGGCCTCGGCGCTAGCGACGAGTACGCCGTGCGCGCCAGGCATCACCCTCTTGTTTAGGTGCGCCGCAAGACATGCGCGCTCCACGCGCCGCGCCGCCCGCTGTTAGAGAGCGAACCGGCGTGTCTTCGCCGCGCCATGTATAGCCTGCCCGAGCCGATCCGTCAGGCAATGGAGTCCGGGCGAGTCCCCTCTCCACCGCAGGTACTGCTGCGACTGCTGCAGATGGTCGACGACGACGGCACCACGATGTCCGAACTTGCCCGACTGGTCGAACAGGATCCGGGGTTATGCACACGAGTCCTGACTGCAGCCAACTCGCCGGCCATCCGGCGGGGCAACCCGATGCGCAGCATCGAGAGCTGCCTGATCGCGCTCGGTACCCGCCTGGTACGCTCGATTGCCACCTGCCTGTCGGTCCAGAGCCTCTTCGATGAGCGCGCCGCCGCCCGAATCGTCGACCTTTCAGCCTTCTGGACCCATTCGCTGCTCACCGCCGAGTTGTCTCGCAGCCTCGCCGCGGCGAGTGGCTACCCGCGGCCGGACGAAGCTTATCTGGCCGGTCTGCTGCATGATGTCGGGGAACTCATTCTCCTCTCGGCGCTTGGTGATCCCTATGTGCAGATCCTTGCCGCTGCCGGCAGCGAAACCGCCCTGTCAGAACTGGAGAGCGAGCAACTGGGCGTCCACCATGGCGAGATCGGCACCTGGCTGGTGGATCAGTGGCAACTCGACTCAGCGTTTGCTGACGGCATTCTTTTCCACCATCTGCCGGCAGACCAGATCGTCACCGCCGCCCAGTTGCCCCAGGTGGTCTGGCTGGCGCATGCGCTGAGTGGCGGCGACGAGGCCCCGGACGTGCTGACGGACCTTGCCGACCAGATGTTGGGGGACACCGACAGGCTGCCCCTGCGCGTGTTGCGCGAACAGGCCGAGCAACGGATGTGCGTGATTGCCGACGCGATCGGCATCGCCCCCCCAGACCCGGCAACTGGCGACCGCGCGGCGGGCCTGCCGCGCGTGCTCGCCGGCCGCAGGCACCACCCAGGCGAGGCGCAGACCCGCATCGCGACCCTGATCGGCAACCAGGCCCTGATGCAACCCCTGCAGCAGGATCTCTTCGCCCTCACGACCGATGCCGAGGTCCTGCTCGCACTGCGCGAATCCGCGCGCATCCTGTTCGACCTCAACCGTCTCGCCTTCCTGCTCTGCGATCCGGTCGACGGCCGCCTGACGGGCAAGGAGATCGCCGGACAAGCGGCGATCTTCGCCCAGATCAGCATCGTCCCCGAGGCAAGGCGAAGCCTGGTCGCCACCGCCGCCCTCGGCGGCCAGATCTGCTCTACCTACGACCAGCAGCCAGCCCCTGCCCCGTCCCTGCTGGACATGCAATTCGCCAGAGCCCTGTCCAGCAGCGGCCTGCTCTGCCTGCCCATGGTCGGCAAAACGCGAACCGTAGGGGTCATCATCGCCGGCCTGAGTGCCGGCCAACACGCCCGCCTGTCTCGCCGCCTGCCCTGCCTGGCCAATTTCGGGCGCATCGCCGGCATCAGCATCAACAACTGGCGTACCGCGCGGGACGTGCGGCAGCAGGCAGAAGAGGAAGCGTCGGTTCGCTTCACTCGCAAGGCCAGACGTGTCGTCCACGAAGCCGGGAACCCGCTGACGATCATCAAGGGCTACCTGAAGATACTCGACGGCAAGCTACCGGAAGGAATCGAAGTTCATCAGGAACTGAGCGTGCTCAGCGAGGAGATCGACCGTGTAGCGGCCATAGTGCGGCGCTTGAGCGAAGTTCCCGGGGCGCTGCCCGACCACCAGGTGGTCGACATCTGTGATCTGCTGCGCGACCTGCTGCTGCTCTACCGCGACACCCTGTTCGAGTCGCGCGGAATTGCCGTGGAAACGCTCCTGCCGACGCACCCCGTATGGGTTGCCTGTGACCGTGACAGCATCAAGCAGATCGTCGTCAATCTCTGCAAGAATGCCTCGGAAGCGCTCTCGCGCGGACAGCGCCTGAAGCTTTCGGTCACCGATGACATCCGCTCCCAGGGACGCCAGTACACGGAACTCCGTTTCGAGGACAATGGTCCAGGCATGAGCGAGCTCGCGATGCGCGCCCTCCAGCGCCCCCGCGACGGCCGACTCGGGGAGGTGCGCGGCCTGGGCCTGTCGATCGTCGGCACGCTGGCCAGCAGGCTGCAGATTCCGGTCACCTGCCGCAGCCAGGCCGGCTCCGGTACCATGATTGCGCTACTCTTGCCGACACTGCAGCCAGGCGAGCACGAAACACGCCACACGAGGAAAACGATCTCATCGCCGGACACCGGCCAGGAGTAACGATGCAGGCCATACCCAACGTCGACTTTTCGCCACAGATCCCGGAACCAACGACAAGCGGCAGCACCCTCCTGATCGTAGACGACGAGGAACGCATCAGGACGGCCTACCGACAACTGCTGGCGGCCGAGGGACGCAAGATCGAGGACTGCGGCAGCGGCAGCGAAGCCCTCCGCCGGCTCGAACGTCGCGACGTCGATCTGCTGATCCTTGATCTGAACCTGCCCGACATCCATGGGCTGGAAATCATGGAATGGATGGTGACGAAGCACATCGCGACGGCGGTTGTCGTCTTCAGTGGCGACGAATCCATCGACTCGGCGATCCGCGCCCTGCGCCACGGTGCGCTGGAGTTCGTCCGCAAGCACGGCAGTCCCCAGGAACTCATCGACACCGTAGACCGTGTCCTACACCGCTGCCGGATCGAGCGTGAACACGCCCTGATGACCGTTCGACTCGAAAACTCCGAACGCCTGCACCGCTTCCTGGTGGAACAATCACCCGACATCATCTACACGCTCGACAAGAAAGGCCACTTCATCTTCGTCAATGGCCGAGTGCACGGCCTGCTCGGCTACACGCGCGAGGAACTCCTCGGCAAGCACTACTCGACGATCGTGCATCCGGATGACCAGGAGCACGCCCGCTTTGCCTTCAACGAGCGCCGGATCGGCGATCGAGCCAGCACCAATGTCGAAATCCGACTGCAAACGAAGACCCACAGGGTACGCCATTTCGAGAACCGGACGATCGTCGCCATTCTCAGCGCGCAAGGTCTTTACGCCGCCGCCCACGACGGACCGGCGACTCGCCACTTCATGGGCACCTCCGGCGTCGCCCGCGACATCACCGACCGCAAGAAGGCCGAGGAGACCATTGCTTTCCAGGCCTTTCACGACCTGCTCACCGGACTCCCGAACCGCGTCCTCTTCAAGGATCGACTGGCGGTTGCCTTGACGCAGGCAAGGAGAAAAGGCAAGCGGCTGGGCGTGATGTTCATCGACATCGATCGCTTCAAGCTCGTCAACGACACGTATGGCCACCATGAGGGTGACGAACTGCTCAAGAGCTTTGCCCAGCGAGCGCGCAGCTGCCTACGTTCCGGCGACACGCTGGCACGCCAGGGGGGCGACGAATTCACCGTCCTGTTGCCCGACCTGACCAGCGGCGAGGATGCCGCTGTCATCGCCGCCAAGGTCCTGGCGGAAGTCAAACGACCTTTCAGGATCGCCGGACTGGATTTTTTCACCACCGTCAGCATCGGCATATCGCTCTTCCCGGACAGTGGCGAAACCCCGGAAACCCTGCTGCGCAATGCCGACATTGCCATGTACCAGATCAAGGGGCGTGGGAAGAACGGCTACCTCCAATACGCACCCGAGATGCACAGCGGCCACAGCATGCGGATCACGCTCGAGAGCGATCTGCGCGCCGCCCTCGAAGGCGGCGACCAGTTCGAACTCCACTATCAACCCCAGATCCGCTTCAGCCAGGGACTGACGATCGGCATGGAAGCACTGATCCGCTGGCGCCACCCGCAGCACGGTCTGATGGCGCCGGACACCTTCATTCCGCTGGCCGAAGAAACCGGGTTGATCGTCGCCCTCAGCGACTGGGTACTGGACAGGGCACTCGGCCAGTTGGCGGTCTGGCGTCGCCAGGGATTCACCAGTCTGCAACTGGCCATCAACCTCTCACCGAAGGATTTCGAGCGCAACGACCTGCCCGAACGACTCGTTGGGCGCCTCGCTGCGCACGCCATTCCGGCGGACGCCATCGACATCGAGATTACCGAAAACCTGTTGATGAAGGAGGCCGAGAAGAACATCGATATCGTCAAGCAACTGCGCGGCTGCGGACTGCGCGTTGCCATCGACGACTTCGGCACACGCTACTCGTCACTGAACTATCTGCGCCGCTTTCCGATCAACAGCATCAAGATCGACCAGTCGTTCGTCCGAGATCTGAACCCGCAAAACCAGAGTTCGACCGCGATCATCCACGCGATTTCCTGCATCGCCCACAGCTTCGGCTTGCGCGTCCTGGCCGAAGGCGTGGAGACTGAAGCCCAGAGAAAACTCCTCAGCACGCTCGACTGTGACGATATGCAGGGTTTCCTGTTCAGCCGGCCGCTGGCCGCGGCCGAGTTCGAGGATTTCCTGACCGCCGGCGCCTTCCCCTCGCGCGAAGGGCCGCGCGTCTGCTAGCCCCTGTTCGTACTCGCTGGCCATCATGCGCACACCATGCCCGAGTCATGATGGCTCGAGCCATTCGGTGCAGTTGCGGCGACTCTGTTGTCACCGCCCACAAGATCGAGTACGCCTCCATCCCAGGGCTAACGGTAATTGCAGGAGAGGCAGCCAACCCGTATCATGAAACATCTAGAGGCGCGTTCTGCTCGCCGACGGAAGGTTGAGGCACCAGGGATGGTGCTTGACCGAGGCAACAGATTGGTCGCGCCAAGTTCTTTTTCGGGCCTCGCGACCTCATCGTCGGCGACGTTTTCTGCTTCCCGAAAGTTGGATTGCTTCACATTAACCCTTCTGAAAAGGCGATGTGAAATGAATCTCTTTCCCGCTTTTTCCCGATCGGTTCCGATTTCCGGGTGTTGCCTATACTGTGCAGCACGGTCGCGAGAGCCCGCGCGCCAGGCTTTCACCGACCTTCATTCTGTAGCAACTTCGCTGGGCAACACTTACCGTATTCTCGCAGACAACCACTTGAGCATCGATCAGACCGAGATCCACCGACGCGGATGCGTTGGCGGCTCACGCCGAGCAATTCACCTCCCTGTCTGTGCGGCCGGGCCATGCTTATGCGTGCCGGAATTCTTCGAACACCCTCAGAGATCATGATGCGCTACGTGCTTCTCGGCCTCACCGGCTTCTTGATCATCTATGGATCGCTGTACCCATTCGATTTCTCTCCAGCGGCACCGGACGCCATCGTACGTATGTTTTCGAACTGGAAACTGACGAGTTCGCGTGGTGATATCTTGGGCAACATCGTCTTGTTTGTTCCATGGGGACTGGCCGGCGTGTTTTCCATGGCGCCTCGTCTCGGCGCCGGTGTCGCCGTAGCGCTTACGGCTGGACTGGGTTTCGCAATCGCACTCGGTGTTCAGGTGGGTCAAGTATGGGTTCCATCGCGGTTCGCCTCAATGGGCGACGTTTTCTGGAACTTGGTTGGCTTGGCTACGGGTGCATTGCTCGGCCGTCTATTGCTGAAGCACCTTCAGTCTGGCCGCGGAAAGTCGGTAGACACGCTGGTAGCCTGGTCTTTGATCGTTGCGTGGGTTCTGGTCGAGTGGTCGCCCTTGGTTCCCAGCCTCGACTTTCAACTGGTCAAGGATCAAGTCAAGTTGCTGCTGGCCGGTGGTCCGGTATTCTCGATTCCGGGGATTGTGCTGCAAACGGCGGTGGCACTGTTCCTGGGGAGTCTGCTCAGTTTGGCATTCGGTGGCCGGCGCGCTCTGTGGCTGTTGCCCTCTGTGCTCGGCAGCATCGCCCTCGGCAAACTGTTTTTCCGTGGTGCGTCCATGGATGCATCCGTCTTGCTCGGCTTCACTCTTGGCACTTGTGGGTGGTGGGCAATCTACCGTCTGTCTGAGGACAGACGAAACCTCATCGTCGTCTGCTCATTGCTTGCTGCCTACACGACCGAAGCTCTCTCACCCTTTGTCCTGCGCGATACGCCGGCAGCCATTTCCTGGGTGCCCTTTGCGGCCATGTTGCAAGGGTCAATGATGACAAATCTGGGGGCGTTGCTCGGTCGCCTTGTCCTGTACGCAAGTATTCTGCAGACGTTCCGACATGCTGGCGGCACACCGAGCATCGCCAGTGTAGGTCTCGCCTTCTGGGTCATGGTGATGGAACTGATGCAGACCCTAATCGACACCAGGTCGGCTGATTTCACGGAGCCGTTGCTGGTCTTGCTGCTGGGGCAAGGCATGGGGATGTTGGTCGCTCGTGCGCCGGCTGATCAGAAACTCAGGGCCGCTCCTCCTCGACACAGTCTGGGCGGTCAGACAGACAGCCGAAAGACACAACTGCTGGCACTGATAGCCGCCGTCCTGTTCATAGGCATCGGTGTCCGCATGTTGCTGCGACTGCCCAATATTCCATACAACGTAAAGGAGTTGTTTTGGAACGACGGAAGCATTGCCGATCTTGCCTTGTTTGCTCTCGCACTTCTATGGGCCGGCGTCGGATCGGTCTGGTTGGCTCGTCGCTTGGTCGGCTCGCCTGTGCCTGAACTCACGCTGCCAGTGTTTGCCCTTGCCGTGAGCCTGATAAGCCTAACGCTGCTATCGTCCAGCGTTACCGCCGAGAGTATCGGAGACATCGCCGGATCATCGAACCTGTTCTGGTCTGTCACCAACGAGACCACTTGGGGTGAGGTCTGGCGACAGATCTTTCTCAGGCTTGATGCCCCCGAGATCATCGGATTTCTTGAGCGTTGCGTCCGCTATTCATCCTTTTACGCTCCCCTCCCCATTTTTCTCGGGCTCATGATTGCTGTCCGCCAGTGGTTGCCTGACCGTTGCGGTGGCTACTCGTGGCTGTTGCGTCTCCTGGCGAGCGCGCTGTTGGTCCTGTGGCTGTGCAAAGCGGTGGCTTTCGACTGGTCGTCAACTGATAACCTTTACGAACTGATTGCGCGTGACGGCGAATGGGGATGGGGTGGTGGGGGCTACCTGTATGCCGTGCTGCTGCTGATTTGCCTAAATGGGCTGGTGTTGGCTGACTTGCCTGCAGCCAGGAATGGTGAGCGTGCTGGCATCCTGCTGTTCTCCCTTGTGGCGTTTCCTCTGGGTTGGTGGCTGTTGAATCAGGGCCTCGAACAGCAAGTCCAGAAATACGGGCTGGTTTTTTCGGGAGTCCAGTTCTTGCTCGGCCCAGACCGCAGCCATACTCTGAGTTCCGAGATTCTCTTCATGCGCTGGTGCGCAGTTCAAGCCTGTGGTGTCCTTGTTCTCGGGGTAGGCATATGGCTGGGGAACGCGGCGTTGATGGGCGGCCGTGCGGGTCTCCCACGAAGTGAAGGCTCGGCTTGAGTTGACGATCGTGGCTGAGTCTTGAAGGCGGCCCACGAAATGCCTCCGAAAATGAGCACCTCACAACTTTCGAAAGACGCCTCGACAGGTGCTTCTTCAGTGTCGACGAACACATGGCTTGGCACATCAAGAGCATGCCGGTGGCCATCCTGTTCGCACTCATGATTGCGCTGAGTGAAATCTGACACAGCACGAATCTTCACTTTCGCGTAGCATCCGTTCCGCCGACATCGGCCAGCGACGTGGTGTTACGCTTGGCGTCCGGCGGAATGCACCTCTGCTCTTGCGCCACGCTCGCCCCTAGAAGGGCAGGCACCCACGCCCAAGCGTCACAGCTCATGTCAAATTGACCTTACGACGCCAACGATCCATTTACCGCAGCCACCACGCAACCCATGAAAGATAAGCTATCTGGCCAGATTGATCTGGTCAGCCTATTCGGCGCAAGCGCCGTGCCGACTTTGATCACCTCGCTGGCACTGCGGGGTGACGATGTCGCCCACGACACCCAAACTATCTGCGCAGTTGTCGGTTCGCCCTCGGTCGACAGCGAGAGCGCCGCCAACAGCGCGCGACGACCGGGATCTGCCGCATTGATCCTGAAGGCGTGGCGGGCTGATGGTATCGGCATCGCCCCACGCCTCACCGGCAGTTACGCCCTTGTGATCGTCGATGCGGCACGCCAATGCGTCTTCCTGGCCGTGGATCGCTTCGCGATCGAGACGCTGTGCTATCGCGCCGACGCACGGACACTCGCCTTCTCCGACCGTGCGGATTGCGTTGCGGGGCGAGGCGACGAACTGGACCCACAGGCGATCTTCGACTACCTGTACTTCCACATGATTCCGGCGCCGCGCACCATCTTCAGCCAGGTACGCCGCCTGCCGGCTGCGCACGCCGTGCTTGTCGACCGCCAAGGAGCGCATGTGATGCGCCACTGGGCCCTGCAGTTCGACGAACAGCACCGGCAACCGTTCGCCAAGGCAAGGGACACCTTCCGCCAACTGGTTCTTGACAGTGTCGCTGAAGAACTGGCGGGGCACCAGCGCGTTGGCGCCTTCCTCTCGGGTGGCACGGACAGTTCGACGGTTGCCGGCATGCTTGGCCAGGTCACCGGCCGGCCAGCGCCTTGCTACTCGATCGGTTTCGATGCCGAGGGCTACGACGAAATGGAGTATGCCCGAATCGCCGCGCGACACTTTGGCTGCGAACATCACGAGTACTACGTGACGCCGGATGACTTGCTGGCCAGCATCCCGGCAGTCGCCCAGCATCATGACCAACCCTTCGGCAACTCTTCCTCGCTGCCGGCCTACTACTGCGGCAAGATTGCCCGCGCCGATGGCTGCAGCAAGATGCTCGCCGGAGACGGCGGCGACGAACTGTTCGGGGGCAACTCGCGCTACGCTACGCAACGCGTGTTCGAGTTCTACCAATCTGTTCCCAGCGGAGTCAGGCGCTTGATCGAGCCGATGTGCGGCGACGACAGTCCTCTGCGACGAATACCCGGCCTCCGGCAGGCGACGGGTTATGTTCGTCATTCACGGGTGCCGATGCCCGATCGACTGCAGAGCTTCAACCTCCTCACCCAATTGGGCCCGGCCACGGTACTTGCCCCTGATTTTCTTGCCCGGATCGATTCGAGCGAGCCGTCTCGACACATGCAGGCCACCTGGAACGAGTGCCACGCGCCAAGCCTGATCAACCGCATGCTCGCCTATGACTGGCGCTACACCCTTGCCGACAGCGACCTTCCCAAGGTTCGCGGGGCAACGCAAATGGCCGGGATCCAGGTCGGCTATCCGCTGCTTGCTGATCGCGTGACGGACTTCTCGATGAGCTTGCCACCCGACTGGAAGCTCCGTCGGTTCAAGCTCCGCTGGTTTTTCAAGGAGGCGCTACGCGGCTTCCTGCCGGACGAGATCATCACCAAGAAAAAGAAGGGCTTTGGCCTGCCTTTTGGCGTTTGGGCGACCCGCAACCCGGCGTTGAAGCATCTCGCCGAGGACTCGCTGCAGACGCTCGCGGCGCGTGGAATCGTGCGTCCCGATTTCATCCGCAAGCTGATCAGCGAATACCTGCCGGAGCACCCCGGTTATTACGGCGAGATGGTGTGGATACTGACGATGCTCGAACAGTGGCTGCGCAGGCAGGAGAGCACGGGCCTGACGCTGCGCTTCCAGGCCCGCAATGACTGATGGCGGATCCTGCGCGTGACGACTGGCGTCGTTCGCACGCTGACGCGAGGGCCAACGGCAAAGCCATCGGCGGCTTTCCGCTGACGGCAGCGCCAGTTGCGTGCAGGGGGTTGTCGGCCAGCGGGAACAAATTCACAGCCAGAAAACCTCTTGTGGTTAAAATTCGCCTCCATCCCTACCATCCGACCACTCCGAAACTATGACCGATGCGAGTCTCCTGCACGAACTGATCTCCCGCTCCGCAAGCAGCCGTCCGGACGCCACCGCGCTCGCCTACGGCAAACAGTCGATGAGCTACGGTTTCCTGCAACAGTCGATCGAGAGCTTCGTCGGCGGCCTGGTCGGCCTGGGCCTGCAGCGTGGAGAGCGGATCGCCATCTACCTCGAGAAGCGGCCGGAAACCGTCGTCGCAAGTTTTGGCAGCGCCGCCGCCGGCTGCGTCTTCGTACCCCTCAACCCCTTGCTCAAGGCGGATCAGGTCGCCTATATCATGCGCGACTGCAACGTCCGCGTGCTGGTCACCTCCAGCGAGCGGCTGTCGCTGCTGGCATCCGTTCTGCCTTCCTGCAAGGATCTGCGGCACGTACTGCTGGTCAATGCCGGCCCCTTGCCCATCGCTGCAGGTCAATTTCCCCTGTGGCGCTGGGACGACCTGCTCCAGCCTGGCGGCCCATGCGGCCACCGCGTGATCGACACCGACATGGCGGCCATCCTCTACACCTCAGGGAGTACCGGCAAGCCGAAGGGGGTCGTTCTCTCGCACCGCAACATGGTAGCGGGCGCCAAGAGCGTCGCGAGTTACCTCGAGAACACTGCTGACGACACCCTGCTGGCGGCGCTGCCATTGTCTTTCGATGCCGGATTCAGCCAGTTGACCACCGCCTTCCACGCCGGAGCGCGCGTGGTCCTGCTCAATTACCTGTTGCCGCAGGACGTACTCAAGGCGCTGGCGCGCGAACGCGTTACCGGGCTGACTGCTGTCCCGCCACTCTATATTCAACTCTCGGAACTCGATTGGCCGACCGCCATCGGCGAACAACTGCGCTATTTCGCCAATACCGGCGGGCGTATGCCTCGCGAAACGCTGACCGCCTTGCGCAAACGTCTGCCAAAGAGCAAGCCCTACCTGATGTATGGACTCACCGAAGCCTTCCGCTCGACCTACCTGCCGCCCGAGGAGGTTGACCGGCGGCCGGACTCGATCGGGAAGGCGATCCCCAACGCCGAGATCCTCGTCTTGCGTGACGACGGAACACCGTGCGCGGCCGACGAACCCGGCGAACTCGTGCACCGTGGCGCACTGGTCGGCATGGGCTACTGGAACGACCACGAAAAGACCGCAGAACGCTACAAACCGCTTCCAGCCCAGACACCAGGACGGGATGCCGGTCTGGTGCTCCCCGAAATCGCCGTCTTCTCCGGCGACACGGTACGCATGGATGAAGAGGGCTTCCTTTACTTCATCGGTCGCCGCGACGAGATGATGAAGACCTCGGGCTACCGCGTAAGCCCAACCGAAGTCGAGGAAGTGCTCTACGCTACCCGGCAGGTCGGCGAATGCGTCGCCTTCGGCGTTGACCACCCCAAACTTGGGCAAGCCATACAGGTGATAGCCACCCCACCCTCCGGCAGCAGTCTCGACACGACCGCACTGTTGGCCGAATGCCGCCGACAAATGCCCGCCTACATGGTGCCGGAGAACATCCTCGTTCGCCAAGGCCCCTTGCCACGCAACCCCAACGGCAAGATCGACCGCAAGGCACTGGCCAGCGAGTTCCTGGCAAACGCGTCGCCTGTGCCGGAAAGCGGTGTCACCGCCGCGTGCTCACCGGGGACCGGCAAGTGAATAAACCCGACCGCGCAGTACCCAGACACGCGCCGATGAGCCAGTTCCCGGTCAAGGACGGCGAACTGCTGGTTGGTGGCATCCCGCTGTCGCGACTCGCCGCGCGCGTCGGCCAGACGCCTTTCTACGCCTACGACCGGCAGTTGCTCACGCGCCGGGTCGCGCTGCTGCGCGCGGCCCTGCCAGCGTCGTTGAAGCTGCACTACGCCATGAAGGCGAACCCGATGCCGGCCCTGGTCTGTCACATGGCAGGACTGGTGGATGGAATCGACGTGGCCTCTGCGGGCGAACTGAAAGTCGCTCTCGACGCCGGAGCGAATCCACGCGAGATCAGTTTTGCCGGACCGGGCAAGCGACGCGCCGAGTTGTCCCAGGCGGTTGCCGCCGGCATCCTGATCAACATCGAGTCGTTTCGCGAAGTCGCCGAGTTGGCGGCGATCAGCCATGAGACAGGCTGTGCGGGACGCGTCGCCGTGCGCGTCAACCCTGATTTCGAGCTGAAGAGCTCGGGGATGAAGATGGGTGGCGGCGCCAGGCAGTTTGGCGTGGACGCGGAGCAGGTCCCCGACTTGCTCACCGAGATTGGCCGCTACGGCCTGGCTTTTGAGGGCTTCCACCTCTTTGCCGGCTCGCAGAACCTGCGCCCCGAGGCGATCGCTGAAGCGCAGATCAAGAGTTTTGAACTCGCCCTGCGCCTCGCCGGGTCGGCGCCAGCACCGGTGCGCTTCCTGAATCTCGGCGGCGGTTTCGGCATCCCCTACTTCCCGGGGGAACAGCACCTCGAACTGGCGCCGATCGGCGCCAACCTCTCCGGCATCGTCGAACGCGCCGCCCGCGAGTTACCCGCGGCCGAACTGGTGATCGAACTTGGACGCTACCTGGTCGGTGAGGCCGGCCTCTACGTCACGCGCATCCTTGACCGCAAGACCTCGCGTGGTCAGACCTTCCTGGTCACCGACGGTGGCCTGCACCACCATCTGTCGGCGTCGGGCAATTTCGGCCAGGTTATCCGCAAGAACTACCCGGTCGCCATCGGTAACAGGATGATTCCCGCAAGACTCGAAACAGTTTCGGTGGTTGGCCCCTTGTGCACGCCGCTCGATCTGCTGGCTGAGCGCATGGAACTTGCTGAAGCGCAAGCGGGCGATCTGGTCGTTGTCCATCAATCCGGCGCCTATGGCATGACGGCGAGTCCACAAGCTTTCCTCGGCCATCCGGCCTGCGTCGAGATCCTGGTATGAGTAACGGCCCGCAGCGCCGGGGGCGTGCGCCTGGCCAGCCCCGGTCGTCTGGCTGCTGAACGGCCGGCCTTGAGATTCGCTCGCTTCGACCCCGGTCCTTGTGGCTTCCCAAAGCCGCGGGTATCGCCATTGCCGAACACCCCTGTTGTACCCCTACCGATGTCCTGGCACTCGCCGCAAGCCGGCCGATGGACAACAGAGCATTTCCGCCATTTCGTGCACGGCCGATATGCACTTGCCGAAGCCTACCGACTTGCCGGTGTCGACCGCAACAGCGCTTTTCTCGCTCCTGCCTACCATTGCGTGACAATGCTCGATCCCGCGTTGGCCCTAGAGGGAGAGGTACATCTGTATCCGCTCCGAGCCGATCTTGCGCCCGACCCCGTCGCACTCGACAAGGTTCTTGGCACCGTACGGAAGCCGGTCAAGGCACTTCTTGCGACACACTACTTTGGTATTGCCCAAGACTTCACTACGCTGCGGCAGTGGTGCGCAGAGCGCGACATCGTCCTGATCGAAGATTGTTCGCACGTCCTGTTTACCGAGCAGTTCCAGGCCAGCGGCACCGGTTCGCATGGCCGTTTCGTGGTGTCCAGTCCCTACAAGTTCTTCGCCTGCGACGACGGGGGCTTGCTGCACTCTGCCGACGCTCGCCTCCTCGACGGCCTGGCGACCGAGTCGGCACCACTGAGCGACGAGTTGCGTGGCCTCAAGCGCGTTCTGGAAGGCAGCCGATCACCAACGCTGACCACCAGCGACATCGCATCGATCGACCGGCAACTCGTGTCTCTCAGCGCCAAACCGGTGGTTCCCGGCAAAGACGCAATCACTGAACGGTCGGTCCCTTCCTCCTGCTACTCGGCGGCGTTGACGGCCCGGGCCTCGCTGCGCAGTTCCCGTTTCGTCGTGGCCCACTCGCCCCTGAACGACAACATCCTCCGCCGGCGAGCAAACTACGATCGCTGGGTCGAAAGCCTCGCCAGCGTCCCCAACTGCCATGCGTTGTTTCCCGTCTTGCCACGAGACTGCGCGCCCTATATGTTCCCGCTACACATCGACCATCCAGACCCGCATTTCTACTGGCTGAAGCACCTCGGCGTCCCGATCTGGCGCTGGGATGAGATGGCTGACTCGGGTTGCCCGATCGCTCGGGAGTATCGGCTTCACCTGCTGCATCTGCCATGCCACCAGGCGCTGACCGAGGATCAGATGACGTGGATGACGACCGCCGTCGCCCGGACTCTCCAACACGTCGCCGGGGCCGTTCCGTGATGGGATGGGAAATCCACACCGCCAAAACCGCTTTCGCCCAGTTTGCGGAGGCCTGGGACCAACTGAACGCCAGTCTGTACGACGGCCACCCGTTGTTCGACAGTCGGTTCATTGGACCGCTGCTGGATCACTTCGGCACGGGCGACGAGCGGCTTTGCATTCACCGGACAGATGCTGGCCTATCGGGCGCCCTGATCCTGTACCGAGGGCGGATCGGCGGGTGGTCGAGTTTCCACCCATCGCAGTTGCAGGCAACGCCGGTCCTCCTTGCGGACGCCACCGTTCTCGAAACCCTGTTCGCCGCCCTGCCGGGAGCGCCGTGGACCATCGAACTGTACGCCGTCGACCCGCGCTATGCGCCCGATTTCTCGCGCCTCACCTTGCCGCAGATCGTCACGGCACACGTGTACACCATCGGGATTCAACCGGCAGAGCAATTCACCGATTATTGGAATGGACGCTCGAGAAACCTCACAAAAAACGTTCGGCGCTATTTTCGGCGAGCTCAGGAGGAAGCTCCTCCAGTTCCCCTTTCATCATTTTGCGACACAGTCGATATGGGAGCCTGCGTGGCGCGTTATGGAGCACTGGAAACGACTGGCTGGAAAGGGAAGGCAGGAACGGCGATAGCCGCTGAGAACGAACAGGGGGCATTCTATCGCGAGGTCTTGGGCCGCTTTGCGGCTACCGGTCAGGCAACAGTGTACGAACTCCACCTCGGAGGTCGCCTAGCATCGTCACGCCTTACCATCTCCAGTGACAGGATGCTAATCATCTTGAAAACGACCTACGACGAATCCATGGCACGCTTCGCCCCGGGCCGGCTACTGCTCTATCGTCTCATCGAGGAGCAATTTGCGCTTCCCGGCCGGAAGACCGTCGAGTTCTACACCAATGCGACCAGCGATCAGCAGGAGTGGGCCACCTTTGGCTGCACTCTGCAGAACATTCAGTTGTTCCGTGGCCCGCTGAATGCCGTCATGTTCGCCGTGTCGCGAGCTTGCCGGCAGCGTCTGCGAAGCATCCGGGGCGAAATGCCGGTAGAGGATTCGCCGACGACAGGAGTCGCCAGCTGCCGAAGCATCGACGACCTGCGGGCGGAACAGTACGACCTTGGCGAATTCATGACCACCGACAATGTGGAGGCTTCCACCAACTGGTTCGAACTGCTGCAGAACAAGGTCTATCCCCTGGACCCCGGTGTCCGCTTCTACATCACCGCAGGGAAGAAGCGCCCGCGGGTCATCCTGCCCTTGCGCTTGACGACAAACGGGTCGGCCAGAACGATCGAGTCGCTGAGCAATTACTACACCGCGTTGTATGCCCCGCTGGTGGCTCGGGATGGCGAGCTGCTTGACGTACAGAGCCTGCTCACGGCAGCGGTGCATGACCACAAGGGCGCCCAGGTGATGCGTTTTGGGCCCATGGATCCGGACTCAGACGCGTACAGCGCCCTGTTCAGCGGCCTGCGCGCGAACAACTGGATACCGTTCCGGTTCTTCTGCTTCGGCAACTGGTTCCTGCGCGTAGAAGGAACCTGGGACGACTATCTGAAGAAGCGACGCGCCACGCTGCGCAGTTCCATCCGGCGCGCGTGCAAGAAGTTTGCCGCGGAAGGTGGAACCCTGGCGATCGTGACGACGACCGAACAAATCGAGCAAGCCATTGCCGAATTCCAGGCCATCTATTCGGCAAGCTGGAAGAAGCCGGAACCTTATCCCGAGTTCGTCCCTTCCCTGATCCGACACCTTGCTGTCCGGGGCATGCTCCGTCTCGGCTTTGCGCGGCTCGGAGAGCAGACGATCGCCGCCCAGCTCTGGATCGTCGGCGGCAGGAAAGCCAGCATCTACAAGGTTGCCTACCACGAGCATTTCTCGGCCTACTCGCCGGGAACCCTGCTGACGGCGCATCTCATGCAGCATGTCATCGAGAGTGACAAGGTTGAGGAGGTGGACTACCTGATCGGCGACGACGAATACAAGCGTCGGTGGATGAGCGACCGTCGGGAGCGATGGGGAATCGTCGCTTACAACCCCGCCAGCCTGCTTGGTTTCGCACTGCTGGTCAAGGAGGTCGGCGGCCGGGCGCTCAAACCGACCTATCAACGGATGCGCGCCCTTTGTCGCAGAGTCTGGACACGCATCAGCGCTCCCGGTCCCAAGGAAGAGGGATAGGCAAGGACAAACACCATCACGCAGGGGTCACCGCCCCGACAGCACTTCCGCAGGCTTCCGCTGACGAGCATGCCCCATCCCGCTACGCCGGCCCAGGGGAGGCGCGCGCGCCCCGCAGCGCAGCGCTGCGGCAACTGGTGAAGACAACCTTCATGGTCGGCACGGCAGCTAGCCGCGGCTGACCAGCAATACGCCGGCCAGCACCAGCGCAGCACCTGCCAGTTGCGCTGCCGACATCGGCTCGGCGAGCAGCCACCAACCGAAAACGATGGTCAACAAGGGGCCAAGAGTGCCAATCAGTACCGCCTTGGCCGAGCCGATGCGGCGGATCGCCGCCGACTGCATGAATACCGGCAGAACCGTCGAGACGACAGCCATCGCCAGTCCGTAGGCGTAGATCGTCGGCGGCTGGCGCAGCGCCGACAGCGACTGCGTGGCGAGAAAGTGCAGTTGCGTCGCGAGCGTCGATACCAGCATCGCCAGGGCCGTGAAGCGCGCAGCGCCAAGCCGTTGAATCGCCGGCCCGCTCCCGGCCAGGTACAGCGCATAGGAAAGGGAGGAGCCGAAGACCAGCGCAACGCCGGTCAGCACAGTCGCCATCTCGCCGGCGACACGCAGGTCATGGGCGAAGGCCAGCGCGATACCGGCGTAGGACAACAGCAAAGCGGCAACCTCTCGCCGCGCCAGCGATTTGCCCATGAACAGCACGCCAATCAGCACCGTCAACGTCGGATAGGTGAACAGGATCAGCCGCTCGAGGGCGGCCGAGATGTACTGCAGGCCAAGGAAGTCGAGGATACTGGCGCCATAGTAACCGAGCAGACCGAGAGCGCCCAGCATTCCCCAGTCGTTCCTGGTCAGCGGCGGTGCCGAGCGGCTTGCAGCGAAGCCTACCCAGAGGAAGGCCGGCAACGAAAAGACCATGCGCAGCGACAGCAGCGTCACCGCATCGACGGGTGCCGCCGCATAGGCCAGCTTGACGAAGATCGCCTTGAACGAAAAACCGAGAGCGGCGAGTACCGCGAGGACGACACCCAGACGTTCGGCGGACCAGTGTTTCCAGGGCATGGGAGCAGGAGAATTGGTAAAATACGAATGATGGCCTTTCCAACCTACCACGACAATTGGCAAATCGGCACCAAAGCGTTCGCCGTGAACGAATGCAATGCACTATGACCTCACCGACCTGCGGCTCTTCGTAGCCATCGCCGAGGCGCAGAACCTGACCCGCGGCGCCGAGCGCGCGCACCTGGCGCCCTCATCCGCCAGCCACCGCATGCGTCTGCTGGAAGCCGGCATCGGCACCTCGCTGCTCTTGCGACAGGCACGCGGTGTCGTGCTGACGCGTGCCGGAGAGGTACTGCTGCGCCACTCGCGACAGGTCCTGGCACAGCTCGAACAGCTCCACGCCGACCTTGCACCCTACGCCGAGGGTGTGCGCGGTCACGTTAGCCTGTGGGCCAATACGCACGCGACGCACAGCTTCCTGCCCGACGATCTCGCCGACTTCCTGCGCCGTTACCCGCAGGTCAGCGTCACGCTGGCCGAACATACCAGCCCCGAGATCGTCATGGCCATCGCCCGCGGCGAGGTCGAGGTCGGTGTCGTTGCCGAGCGCGTCGCCGGCGCCGACGTCGAAATGATCCCCTACCGCGCCGATCGCCTGGTCCTCATCGCGCCGGTCGCGCACCCGTTGGCCGCCTGCGCCAGCGTCCGCTTCGGTGAGGTGCTTGACCACCCTTTTGTCATGTTGCACGCGGGATCGGCCATCCACACCTTCACCATGAATGCCGCCGCTGCACTCGGCCGGCACATCAATGTGCGCATCCAGGTCCGCAGCTTCGATGCCGTCTGCCGGATGGTCGGCGCCGGCGTCGGTGTTGGCCTCGTGCCGCGCAGCGCGTTGTCGCGCGGCGAAAGAGAACAATCGCCGAGCGTGGTCGAACTCGACGAGTCCTGGGCACAGCGCGATCTGCAGGTATGCGTGCGCAAGCGAAAAGACCTGTCCGGCTTCGCCGCAGCGCTGGTCAACGGCCTTGTCGAGCGCCAGACCTAGCCTCGCCGCGCTTCTACCGTAGCTCCTCAATGGCAGGCCGCGGCCCGCCATTCGACAAGCTCGACCGCGCTACCCGGGGTCGCCTCGCGGCCTGCCTGTTTGACTGCTGCGGCCCCGATCGGGCACACTTCGCGGAACGCTGAGGCGTCTGTTCTGCCGGCCAGCGTCTAATGCGTTTACGATGAAAGTGATAACCGGAGCGCCACCTCAGGCGCGGGACAGCGGAGGTAGAAAATGCGCGTGTTTCAGATTCAGGACGACTGGGGAATGGCCAACCTGCGCATGGCAGAGCGCCCGGAGCCGCGGCCCGGGGCCGGGCAGGTGCTGCTGCGCATGCGCGCCTCCTCGCTGAACTACCGTGACCTGGTCGTTCCCGAACGTGGCTATGGCAGCTTTACCGGCACGCTGCCGCTGATCCCGATCTCGGACGGCGTCGGCGAGGTCGTTGAGGTGGGGCCCGGGGTCAGCCGGGTGGCCGTCGGTGACCGCGTCTGCCCCACCTTCTTCCAGGGCTGGATCGCCGGCGAACCTGACTTGGCGCGCATGAAACCTTCATTGGGAGGCCCGCTCGACGGCACCATGGCAGCGTTCATGTGCCTGTCCGAGGAAGGCGTCGTCAAGGCACCTGCGTACCTCGGCGACCTGGAAGCGGCGACGCTGCCCTGCGCAGCGCTGACCGCGTGGAGCGCGCTGGTGACCTACGGCGCGGTCAGGGCCGGCGAGCATGTCCTGATACAGGGTTCCGGTGGCGTGGCGCTGTTCGCACTGGCCTTCGCCAAACTCGCTGGCGCGCACGTCACCGTGATTTCATCCAGCGACGAGAAGATCGAGCGCCTGAAAACGCTGGGCGCCGACGCGACGATCAACTACCGGACAATTCTCGAATGGTCGAAGCCGGCGCGCGAGATCACCGATGGCCGCGGCTTCGACCATATCGTCGAACTCGGTGGCGAGAAGACGCTGCCGCAGTCACTGCGCTGTATCCGCCCCGGCGGCACGCTGTCCATGATTGGCGTGCTGTCCGGCTCTTCGCTGTCGACGCCGCTTGGTCTGATCATCACTCGGCAAGTCCGACTGCAGGGCATCACCGTCGGCCACCGCGACGGCTTCGAGGCAATGGTCCGGGCCCTCGAACAGCATCGTGTGCCGGTCCTCGTCGACCGTGTCTTTGCGTTCGACGAGTTGAAGGACGCGTTGGGCTATCTGAGGAGCGGCGCCCAGTTCGGCAAGATCTGCATCCGCCACTAGACGGCCCGGGACGCTTCGGGAGCGGCTCGATTTTCAGGTGCACGAAGCACCTGCAGCCCTCCTGCAACTCCCTGGCGCCCCTGCTGTCTGACAACCCAAGGGAAGCCTCACTGCGCCACGACACGTCGGGCCATGCAGTGGCCACGCTGACCGGGCGGCGTAAGCAGCCGTTCCGAACAGCGTCCAGACAGCCGGCCGCCCGGCACCGAGGATTGCCGCCAAACGCCGACACCGCCGGAAATTTGCTAACATGCGCCACACACCAACCACCGGAGCAACTACATGCCCAATCAAACCTCGTTGACCGATCCACTCAGCTTCGCCAGGAAAATGTGGGGGGGGATGGGCATGTCCCTGCCCGGAATGGTGACGCCAACCCTCGATGTCGCCGAGATCGAGAAGAAAGTGGCTGATCTCAAGGCCGTGGAAAACTGGCTGAAAATGAACCTCTCGATGCTGCAGATGACCATTCAGGGACTAGAGATGCAATGCGTGACGCTGAACGCCGTACGCGCGATGGGCCAGATGGCGGGAGGTTACGGAGCAGCCGCGGCGGCGACCGAAGGTGGCCAGTCAGCGGCGCCTTTGGCGGGTGCCGGCAGCGACACGCTCAAGCAAGCAGCGATGTGGCCATGGACCCTTCTGCAGCAGATGCAGGAGCAGATGCAGCAGGCGGCAGCCGCGGCGGCGACAGCAGCCACCCAGAACGAAGACGCGCCAAAACCCTAGATCAGCCGGCCCAGGTGACGCCTTTTGCGCGTCGCCGCAAGGGACGATCGGCAATGACGAGAGCGACTTGGCCCAGCGCGAGCCGAAGTCGCCGGCCAACCGAAACCAGGCCGAATCAGATAACTGAGCCCGCCTGCAGGGCGGCGATCTCCTGCTCGCCGAATCCGGATTCGCGCAGAATCTCCTCGCTGTGCTCGCCCGGCGAAGGAGCCGCCCGGTCGACCGCAAAGACCCAGCCGGAAAGCTTCACCGGCGGCGCGTACTGAGTAAGCCCATCGGCCTGCACGACCATCCCGCGCGCCCGAAACTGCGGATGCTCGAGCGCCTCGGCCACATCGAGCACGGGCGTGACGCAGCAATCCACGTTGGCAAAGAAATCGCGCCAGTAAGCCTGACTTCGACTGGCGAAAAGTTCCACCAGTTCGCGACGCAAGGCGGCAGCCGCGGCGCCACGCGCGCCATGCCGTGCTTGCCAGTCGGGGCGACCGATCGCCTCGCAGAATACCTGCCAGAATTTCTGCTCGAGTGGGGCCACCGCCATGTAGCGTCCATCGGCCGTCGCATAGACGCCATAACCCGCGTCACCGCCGCTGAGAATATCGCCACCACGCGCCGGCACGGCGCCAGCGGTCTGCAGTGCGAACAAGGGGAAGAGGTTGTGCGCCAGCACGGCTTCGCTCATGGCCACGTCGACCAGGCGACCCTGCCCGGTCCGCTGCGCGTCGAAGAGTGCTGCCAGAATGCCCATCACGGCGGTCATCGCGCCGCCGAGCAAGTCGCCGACCTGTAGATTGGGAATCGCCGGCTGGCCCCCATCGATGCCGATCTGATCGAGCACACCGGCAAAGCCGATATAGTTGAGGTCGTGTCCGGCCGCCATTGCCAATGGGCCGGTCTGGCCATAGCCGGTGATCGCGCAATAGACGATCTTCGGATTGACCGCCCGCAACGCTTCGTAACCAATTCCCAGCTTGTCGCTCACCCCCGGCCGGAAGCTCTCGACGACGATGTCGGCAGCACGCGCCAAACGGAGGAGCACCTCACGGCCCTGCGCCTGCTTGAGGTCAAGCCGCAGACCGCGCTTGTTGCGGTTGACGCTGCGAAAGAAAACGCTGACGCCGTCCGGACCGTCGCCCAGGATACGCGCATAGTCGCCGGCCGCGTGATCTTCGATCTTGATCACATCGGCGCCCATATCGGCCAGATGCAGTGTGGCGACCGGACCAGGCAGCAGGCGAGTCAGGTCGAGAACACGCACACCAGTCAACGGACCGCCGCTCATCCGTCGGCCGCGCAGCGCAACAACCAGGTAGCATCCATATCGATCACCTCTCCCTTCTTCAGCGTCTGTTCGAGAAACTTCCCGCGAAACAACCAGCCGGTCGTCCCTTGTTGCGGCGACCAGGGCGTCTCCCAGTCTTCGACGGAAACCTGGACGCGCGTCACGTCGACTTCAACGGCGTCGGCACCCTTATCCACGCAAGGCATGGCGGCGGCCAGCCGCGCATGGTCCGCAGGCGTCTGGGCGGCGGCCTGCTTGCCGATGCGCGGGCAGGCCTGCGCCGTCCGTCGCGTGCGCGAAACCCCGGCAATCGAGCCCCTCAGCCAATAGACCGGCGTCCTCAACAGGAGGCCGGCGCCGCCCTCGCGAAAAATGACGCAGTCGCCAATTTGCGGATCGGACGGCAGCGCTGCCGGTCCCGCTGCCGCACCGCCCTCATCCGCCAACACCGAAACGGCCAGCACCGCCGCAGCAATGGCCCAGACGAGACGAGTCACTCGCCAGGGCGTATGGAAGGAAGATACACGCCCGGACGGATCATCGTCGAGCTCCGCATGCCGGCTCACGAAAGCCAGCGCTTGCGACGGCGGTAGTGCTTGACGTCGCGGAAGCTCTTGCGTCCGACCGAGGACAGCCCGAGGTAGAACTCCTTGACGTCTTCGTTGGCCGCCAGGTCGCCGGCCGCACCCTCCATGACCACCCGGCCATTTTCGAGGATGTAACCGAAATCGGCGTAGCGCAAGGCCATGTTGGTATTCTGCTCGGCGAGCAGGAAGGTCACGCCTTCCTTCTGGTTCAGATCCTTGACGATGGCAAATACCTCGTCGACGATCTGCGGCGCCAGGCCCATCGAGGGCTCATCGAGCAGCACCATGCGCGGGTTCGCCATCAGCGCGCGGCCGACGGCACACATCTGTTGCTCACCGCCCGAGGTATAGGCCGCCTGACTGCTGCGACGGGTCTTCAGGCGGGGGAAATACGTATAGACCTTGTCGAGAGTCTCGGCGATCGCCGCCTTGCCATCCTTGCGCGTATACGCGCCGGTCAGCAGGTTTTCCTCAATGCTCAGGTGACCGAAGCAGTGCCGACCCTCCATCACCTGAATGACGCCGCGTTTCACCAGCTCGGCCGGTGTCAGCGCCTCGATGCGCTCGTCGCGCAACTCTATCGTCCCTTTGGTCACCGCGCCTCGCTCCCCGTGCAGCAGGTTGCTGACCGCACGCAGGGTCGTCGTCTTGCCGGCGCCGTTGCCACCCAGCAGCGCGACGATCCCGCCCTCGGGAACGCTGAACGAAACGCCCTTGAGAACGAGGATCACGTGGTTGTAGATCACCTCGATGCTGTTGACTCGGAGAAGGATGTTGGCAGTGCTCATGGCGCCTCTTCGCTAAGCTGTCGGCACTCCCAGCAGCGGGAGTGCCGACAGGGGACCCGCCGTGGCGAGCCCACTGGGATCTACTTTTTGCATTCCTCTGGCGTACGCGGCTTCAGCTTCTTTTCTTCCGCATACTTGCTCGAAGCCAGCATCACCATCGGACGCAGATTCTTCTCGTCGGCCTGATACCAGTCGGAGCTGAACTCCCACTTGCTGCCATTCCAGGTGTGTACGCGCACCCAGGCCGATCCCATGTGATCGAGGCAGGAGGTCTGCACCGGCCGCATCACGCCGGCAAAGCCCATGCTGTCCAAGGTCTTCTGGTCGAGGTTGAGGTTTTCGAGACCCCAGCGAACCTGTTCGCCGGTCATGACCTTGCCCTTGCCGAAACGCTCCTGCGCCTTGCGGACGCCTTCAACCCCGAGCATGGCCGAAAGCAAACCACGCATGTAGAGCACCTGGCCAACTTCCGCTTTCGGCCCGGTGCCTTGCCCCTTCGCGTACACCTGTTCGAGCATGTCCTTGACGACCCTGGAGTTGGGTTCGGCGCCATGCTGCAGGGTCAGCGCGCTGTAGCCCTTGGCACCTTCGGCAACGTCCTTGACATCGGGCTCGGCACCTGCCCACCAGATGCCGATCATCTTGTCACGCGGATAACCCGTCGACTGCGCCTCGCGCAGCGCCGTGGAGTTCATGACTCCCCAGCCCCAGAGCAGGACATAGTCGGGCTTCTGTTGGCGAATCTGCAACCAGGTCGCCTTCTGTTCGACACCGGGGTGCGCCACAGGCAGCAGCTGCACGTCGAAACCATAGGTCTTGCCAAGTTCCTGCAGCACCGGGATGGGTTCCTTGCCGTACGGGCTGTCATGATAGACGAGGGCAATCTTCTTGCCCTTGAGCTTGGCGACGCCACCTTCCTTCTTGGCGATGTGCTGGATGGCAACATCGGCGCCGACCCAGTAGGTCCCGAGCAAGGGGAAGTTCCACGTGAAGACGGCGCCATTCTGGGATTCGCTGCGCCCGTAACCGGCCGTGATCAACGGAATCTTGTCGACCGGTGCCTTTTCGGTCAGCGCGAAGGTGACCCCTGTGGATAAGGGCTGGAACACCGTAGCGCCGCCATTCTTGCCTTTCAGGCGTTCGTAGCATTCGACGCCGCGGTCGGTCGCGTAGGCCGTCTCGCACTCCTCGAAGCTGATCTTGACGCCGTTGATCCCGCCCTTGGCATTCACCAGCTTCAGGTAATCCACATAGCCGTTGGCCCACTGAGAGCCATTGGCGGCGTAGGCGCCGGTGCGGTAAACCAGCACCGGAAAGAACTGCTCCTTGACCTGCGCCAGCGCCGCCGGCGCTGCGGCCAGCGACGATAGAACGACCGCAGTTCCCAAAGCAGTCAGAACGAGCTTGCGAAGTTTCATCAACGTCTCCTCTTGTTGGTATGGCAATACAGCGTTTGCAGAACGACTCCCGAACGGCAGCGAAACAGATCTGCCGGCAAAGCGATCAGTGCGGAAACGGCCAGAGCCGCAGTTTCTCCTTGCCCGTAGACCAGAGACGAGCGATGCCATGTGGCTCCTTGATCAGGAAGAAGATGATCAGGGCGCCGAAGATGATCAACTCGGCGTGCGAGATGCCGGCGGTCGAGATGGTGATCCCGAAAAGCCCGCCGATGGCCGGCAGGAACTGATTCAGGGCGATCGGCAGGATGACGATGAAGGCGGCCCCGAAGAAGCTGCCCATGATCGAACCGAGGCCACCGATGATCACCATGAACAGCAACTGGAACGAGCGATCGACCGAGAAAGCGGCCGGCTCCCACGAGGCGAGATGGATAAAGCCCCATAGCGCGCCGGCGGTGCCGACGAAGAAGGAACTGACGGCAAACGCCGAGAGCTTGGCAAACAGCGGCCGAATGCCGATCACCTCGGCGGCAACGTCCATGTCGCGGATCGCCATCCACTGCCGGCCGATGGCGCTACGCGTCATGTTCTTTGCCAGCAGCGCGAAGACCGTCAGCCAGCCCAGGCAGAACAGGTACTTGTCGACGGGAGCAGCAATCGGCCAGCCGAGCACCTGCAGATTGGAGACCGAGACCGAGCCGGACGAAGCGTTGTCCGTAAACCACGGAACGCGCAGAAAGACCCAGTCGGTGAAGAACTGTGCCGCCAGGGTGGCCACCGCCAGGTAGAGCCCACGCACCCGCAGGCTGGGGATGCCGAAGACTATTCCCACTGCGGCCGCGGTCAGCCCCCCCAGCAAGAGAGAAAGGAGCAACGGCAGGCCTTCGATGCGGATATGAAAGTTGTAGGCGGCATAGGCCCCGACTGCCATGAACGCCCCGGCGCCGAGGGTGATCTGCCCGCAGAAGCCGACCAGAATGTTGACGCCGAGGGCCGCCAGCGACAGGATCAGGAAGGGGATCAGGATCGCACGCAGCAGGTACTCGTCGACGAGCAGCGGAATGCCGATGAAGGCAAACACCAGGAGGCCGACAATCGCCCAGCGGTCCTGAGCGATCGGGAAGATCTGCTGATCGGCAGCGTAGGATGTCTTGAACTGCCCGTTTTCTCGATATAGCACTGGCCTGCTCCTCGATCAGACGCGGTCAATGATCTTTTCGCCGAACAGCCCTTGCGGCCTGAACAGCAGAAACACCAGGGCCAACTGGTAGGCAAACCAGATTTCGATGCCGCCGCCGATCATCGGGCCGAGATAGACCTCCGAGAGTTTTTCGCCGACGCCGATGATCAGTCCGCCGATGATCGCACCGGGAATCGACGTCAAGCCGCCGAGGATGACCACCGGCAGGCCGCGCAGCGCTACCGTCGCCAGCGAAAACTGGACACCCAGTTTGGAACCCCAGATCACCCCGGCGACCAGCGCGACGACGCCGGCGACGCACCAGACGATGACCCAGATGCGATTGAGCGGGATACCGATCGACTGCGCCGCCTGATGATCGTCGGCCACCGCCCGCAAGGCGCGTCCCGTGACCGTCTTCTGGAAAAAGAGCGCCAGCAGTGCGACAAGCACTGCCGCAATCAGCGCCGCCACGAAGTCCTCCTTGTTGATCAGCAACCCACCCTCGAAGCTTCCCTCGAGAATCATCACCGGATCCTTGGGCATGCCGATGTCGATCTTGTAGACGTCGCTGCCGAAGATGCTCGTCCCGACGCCTTCGAGCACGTAGGCGATTCCCAGGGTCGCCATCAGCAGCGTTGCACCCTCCTGGTTCACGAGATGCCGCAGGACCAGACGCTCGACAAGCCAGGCGACGACGAACATCAGCGCCCCGGCAGCGAGAAAGGCGATCGTGTTGGCCAGGAACGGGCTGTCCAGACCCAGCCAGGCCGGAATCCAGACCGCGAAACGCGCCATCGCCAGAGCGGCGAACAGTACCATTGCCCCCTGAGCGAAGTTGAAGACTCCCGAGGCCTTGAAAATCAGGACAAAGCCGAGGGCGACCAGGGAATACAGCATGCCGGCCATCAGGCCACCGATCAACGTTTCCAGAAAAAAACCCATCAGACTCTCTCCTCAGTGGCTGGCGCCAAGATAGGCACTGATGACTTCGGGATTGGCGCGGACGGCGTCCGGCGCGCCGTCGCCGATCTTCTTGCCGTAGTCGAGAACCACCACGCGGTCGGAGATATCCATGACCACGGCCATGTCGTGTTCGATCAGCACGATCGTCGTGCCGAACTGGTCATTGACATCGAGGATGAAGCGGCACATGTCCTGCTTCTCCTCGACGTTCATTCCGGCCATCGGCTCGTCGAGCAGCAGAATGCTCGGCTCCATCGCCAGCGCGCGCCCGAGGTCGACGCGCTTCTGCAGGCCGTAGGGCAGGCGACCCACCGGCGTCTTGCGAATATGCTGGATCTCGAGGAAATCGATCACTTCCTCGACCTTGGCGCGATGGGCCAGTTCCTCGCGCCGCGCCGGCCCCCACCAGAAGGCCTGCTGGATCAGGTTGCTGCGGATCTTCAGGTTGCGCCCGGTCATCAGGTTGTCGATGACGTTCATCCCCTTGAACAGGGCAATGTTCTGAAAGGTCCGCGAGATGCCGGCTTTGGCGGCCTTGTAGGGGTTCATCTTGCTGAAGTGCTGACCGCGCAGGACGATCTCTCCCTGCTGCGGCCGGTAGACGCCGTTGATGACGTTGAGCATCGAACTCTTGCCGGCGCCGTTCGGGCCGATGATGGCTCGAATCTCGTGTTCGCGGACGTCGAAGGAAATGTCGGTGAGCGCCTTCACGCCGCCAAAGGACAGAGAAACGTTCTTCAGGTCGAGGATGACTTCGCCGATCTGCCGACTCATCAGGCGGCCCTCCCGGCGATGCCGAAGGTCTTCACATCGCGGATCGCCAGATCGGCCGCCACCTTGCCTTGCCGCCCGTCCTCGAACTTGACCGCCGTCTCGATGAACTGGCTGCTCCTGCCGCTGTACAGCGCATCGATCAATACGGCGTACTTCTCGGCGACGAAGTTCCGGCGCACCTTGCGCGTCCGCGTCAATTCGTCGTCGTCCGGATCGAGTTCCTTGTGCAGGATCAGGAAGCGATGAATCTGCGAATCGGCGAGGGCGCCCTCGCCCACCAGTTCGCCATTGACCTGCTCGATCGACTCCTGGATCAAGGCATGGACTTCCGACTTCGCGGCCAGATCGGTATAACCCGAATAGGCGATTCCGCGCCGCTCGGCCCAGTTGCCGACGGCACCGATGTCGATGTTGATGAAGGCGCAGACCATCTCGCGGCGATCCCCGAAAACCACCGCCTCCTTGATGTAGGGGAAGAACTTGAGTTTGTTCTCCAGATAGTTGGGTGCATACATCGCCCCGTTGGCCAGCTTGCCGACATCCTTGGCGCGGTCGATGATCTTCAGATGCCCGTCGTCGTCAAAGAGGCCCGCGTCGCCGGTCATGAAGTAGCCTTCGGCGTTGATCGCCTCGGCCGTCGCGTCGGGGCGCTTGTAGTACTCCTTGAGCAGCATCGGGCCCTTGACCAGGATCTCGCCGTTGTCGGCGATCTTCACCTCGACTCCCGGCGCCGGCTTGCCGACGCTGTCGAACTTGATCTCGCCGTCAGGCTGCAGACAGACGTAGGCACAGGTCTCCGTCTGACCGTAAAGCTGCTTGAGATTGATGCCGATCGAGCGATAGAAACGGAACAGATCCGGGCCGATCGCCGCGCCGGCCGTATAGGCGACCCGGATACGACTCATGCCGAGCACGTTCTTCAGCGGACCGTAGACCAGGAGATTGCCGAGCACGTAAAGCAGGCGATCGGCAAGTGGCACGCGCTGGCCGTCGAGGATCTCGGCACCGCTGCGGCGAGCGACGGCCATGAACGCGTGAAACATCTTCTGCTTGATCAGGCTGGCGTCCTCCATGCGGATCATCACCTGCGTCAGCAGGTTTTCGAAAACGCGCGGCGGAGCGAAGTAATAGGTGGGGCCGATCTCGCGCAGATCGGTCATCACCGTCTCGGCGGACTCCGGACAGTTGATCGTGAAGCCGGTGACCATCGCCTGGGCAAAGGAGAAGAGGTGGTCGCCCACCCAGGCCATCGGCAGGTACGAGAGGATGTCTTCATCGGCGCTCAGATGATCGAATTCCGCCCCGCCACGCGCCGCACTGATGAAGGCGTGATGCGTCAGGCGCACGCCCTTCGGTTTGCCCGTCGTCCCGGACGTGTACAGCATGACGCTCACATCATCGGCGCTGCCGGCGGCGACTTCGCCGGTCAGCAGATCCGGATGGTTGCGATTGTGGATCCTCCCCATCGCCATCAACTCGCGAATGTCGTGGATGAACGGCAAGGTGTAGTGGCGCATGCCGCGCGGATCGTCGTAGAGCACGTGCTCGAGCTGCGGCAGCTGAGCCTGTATCTCGAGCACCTTGTCGACCTGCTCCTGGTCCTCGACGAAGACAAAACGGACTTCGGCGTCAAGCAGCACGAACAGCATCTCGTTGGCCACGGCGTCCTGATACAGCGGCAGCGGCACGCCGCCGAGGCACTGCACGGCCGTCATCATCATGTACATGCGCGGACGATTGTCGCCAACGATGGCCAGATTCTCGCCGCGCTGGAAACCCATCTCGGCGAGGCCGCAGGCGAGTGCGCGCACCTCGTCGGCGACGGCGGTCCAGGTCCACGACTGCCAGATGCCCAGATCCTTCTCGCGCATCGCCGTCTTGCCGCCGCGAACCTGTGCATGGTGAATCAGCAAGCGAGGAAAGGTGTCCAGCGCTTGCGGAGAAGCGCTCTCCGCCATCTTGTCTCCTCCGGTGCCTTCACCGCCAGCCGCGCGGCGGGAAGCCCTTGTCGTTTATGTGCAACGCTTGATTCTAGTCCGTTTTCGTCGGCAATCATTGTGCAGCGCGGCATCGCTTGCCGCTGCGGCGAAGGCGCTCTGCACAACGCCACAGCGAACCTTCGCCGGAGTCTAAGCGCTTCTGCCGCCTATAATTGTCGCCTGCGAGACAATTCGGATACGCTTGTGTTGATCGAACCACGGATTCAGTCGCTCGACGACATGCTGTGCGCCTCCTGCTGGGCCCGGCAACTGTCGGCAGACGAACTCGATCAGGTCAGGCGGGACACCTTTGTGCGCACCATCCCTGCCGGCGGTTATGTCTGCATGAAGGGGGAAGCGGTCGACTACTGGCTGGGCATCGTCGACGGTCTCGCCAAGATGGCCAGCAACTGGCGCACCGGCAAGGCGACGAGCTTCGTCGGCCTGTCCAGCGGCAGCTGGTTCGGCGAAGGCTCGCTGATGAAGGACGAGCCGCGGCGCTACGACGTGATCGCCCTGCGCGAATCGCGGATCGCCTACATGAAGCGCAGCCGGTTTCAACACTTGCTCGACCACAGCATCCCCTTCAACCGGTTCCTGCTGCTCCAGCTCAACGAGCGCCTCAGCCAGTTCATCGGCATGATCGAGCACGAACGACTGCTCGACAGCGATTCTCGACTCGCTCGCTGCCTGGCCTCGATGTTCAATCCCCTGCTCTACCCCGGCAGCAGCCTGGAACTGCGCATCTCCCAGGAAGAAATCGGCCTGCTCGCCGGCATTTCGCGCCAGCGCGTCAACCAGGCTCTCCACAAGCTCGAAGAAGCCGGACTGCTGCGCATCGACTATGGCACCCTGACCATCCTTGACCTTGCCGGGCTGCGCAGTTTCGGCGAGTAGGCCAGCCGGCGAATGCCCAGCTCCGTAGCGCGCGTCGACCCAAGCGATTTCGGGAACAGCGGAATTGAACAAGTCATTGATCTGGGTTAGTATTCCGCGCGGCGAGGGGAGGCGCTTGTCCACACCCAGTCAATCTGTTGTGAAACCGCGTCACAAAACAAGAGTGGAGGAAGCAAACAATGAGTAGCGTTATGTACGAGCGAATGCGGGTCAATCCCAAATTCCAGAAGCTGGTCAGCGAGCGGGGACGCTTCGCGTGGACCTTGTCGGCCATTGTGCTGATCCTGTTCTACGGTTTCTTCATGCTGGTCGCCTTCAACCCAGGGCTATTGGCAAAGAAGATCGCCGAGGGATCGATGTGGCCGATCGGCTACACCATCGAGTTACCTGATTAGCAATGAACTTCAGCCACCCAAATTGAACGCCACCGGAGCGGCGCACAGGCGACTCCTGAGACACCATACACCCTCTTCCGTGGTGCGATGGGGACAGAATAGGCCTCGGGTACCTCACCAAGTGGGCCTGGCTGACGTTCATTGCTAATCAGGTCGAGTTATGCCTGTTCGTCTTTTTCTGGCTGCTGACGGTCGTCTACGTTCGCCGCGCCAACGGTGAGTTCGATGACCTGACCGCCGACCTGATCAAAGACGCCCAGAAGGAGAAGCTATGATGCATCGACTGATAACCGCTCTCACCCTGCTCGCTGCCTCCGGCATGGCTCTTGCCGGTCCAGCCATGGATGCGAGCGGAGCCAAGCAGGCTACCAACTGGCACGCGATCATCATGTTCCTGATCTTCGTCGCGATGACCATGGGCATCACCTACTGGGCGGCCGGCCGCACCAAGTCCACTGCCGACTTCTATACTGCCGGCGGCGGCATCACCGGCTTCCAGAACGGACTGGCGATTGCCGGCGACTACATGTCGGCGGCAACCCTGCTCGGACTGACGGCGATGGCCTATACCTCCGGCTATGACGCCTACATCTACATGCTGGCGTTCTTCGCCGGGTGGCCGATCATCCTCTTCCTGATGGCCGAGCGCCTGCGCAACCTGGGCCGTTTCACCTTTGCCGACATCACCTCGTATCGGCTTGACCAGGGCAAGGTGCGGACGATGGCCGCGATCTCGTCGCTGGTGGTGGTCGTCTTCTACCTGATCGCGCAGATGGTCGGTGCCGGGCAGTTGATCAAGCTGCTCTTCGGCCTCGACTACAACATCGCGATCTTCGTGGTCGGCATCCTGATGATGGTCTACGTCACCCTCGGCGGTATGGTCGCGACGACCTGGGTGCAGATCATCAAGGCCTGCATGTTGCTCTTCGGCGGTACGCTGACCCTGCTCCTGGCCTACTGGCAGTTCGGATTTTCGCTGACGACGTTGCTCGAGAAGGTGGAAGCCGTGCACAAGCTCGGTCCCAAGCTGATGGCCCCGGGCAGCCTGCTGGCCGATCCGATCACGGCAATCTCCCTCGGTCTCGGCCTGATGTTCGGTACTGCGGGTCTGCCGCACATCCTGATGCGCTTCTTCACCGTCGGCAACGCCAAGGAAGCGCGCAAGTCGGTGCTCTACGCCTCCGGCTTTGTCGGCTTCTTCTTCAACGTGATCTTCCTCATGGGACTGTGCGCGGTCATCATCGTCGGCCAGAACCCCGAGTTCTTCGAAGGTGGCGTGGTCGGCGGCAAGATCATCGGCGGCGGCAACATGGTCGCCATGCACCTGGCCAAGGCCGTCGGCGGCAACATGCTGCTCGGCTTCCTGGCGGCGGTGGCCTTCGCGACCATCCTGGCGGTTGTTTCGGGTCTGGCCCTGGCCGGTGCCTCGGCGATCTCGCATGACATCTACGCGCGCGTGATCCGCAAGGGACAGGCGACCGAGAAGGAAGAGATTCGCGTGTCGCGCTTCGCCACCATCGGTCTCGGCATGCTCGCGATCGTGCTGGGCATCCTGTTCGAGAAGATGAACATCGCGTTCATGGTCGGTCTGGCCTTCGGCGTCGCTGCTGCGGCCAACTTCCCGGTGCTGATCCTGTCGATGTACTGGAAGGGCCTGACAACTCGCGGCGCGCTGTGGGGCGGTTACGGCGGCGTCATTTCCGCTGTGCTGTTCGTCCTCTTCTCGAAGTCGGTGTGGGTCGACGTGCTGGGCAACAAGGCTGCCTTGTTCCCCTACACGCAGCCGGCGCTGTTCGCGATGCCGATCGCGTTCATCTTCGCCTACATCTTCTCCAAGAGTGACACCGGGCCCCGCTCGAAGCTCGAGAAAGAGGCGTTCGAAGACCAGTACGTGCGCGCACAGACCGGTTTCGGCGCTTCCGGTGCCAGCCACTGAGCGACCCATCCTGTAGCACGACCCTGGCGGACCCGAACAGTCCCGCCAGGGGCCTCAAACGCCGGCCATCTCCTAGCTCTCAGCGAAGGACATGGCCGGCGGCTTTTCCCCACCGCCAGTCGCACTTGCGGCACTCGGATTAAAGTTCGCGGACATTCGTCCGTGAAGGAGATGATAGTCACCACCACGGACGGGACTCCCAGCATGCATCCAGTCATCAGGCTTTCTTCCGCCTTCCTCGTGCTCTCCCTGCTGCCCCCGGGGGTCGGCGCTGCCTGGCAGGTCATCTCTGCCGAGCCGGGCAAGCGTGTCGAGATCGACCGCGCCAGCATCAGGAAGGACGAGACCGGAAAGTCCGTAGCGCAAGGACGGATCGTTCTTGAAAAGCCGATCGTCGACCCGAAGACGTCGTCTTCCTACCGGATCGTCGAGGCTGTCAACCGCTACGACTGTGCGTCACGCAGCTACAGCACGCTGAAGCGGAGCTATTTCAAGGACGAAGGCGACCTGCTCCGCGAGGAGGAAGTCAAGGTCCAGATCGAAATGCCCGTCCGCACCGGCATGCTCGACGACAAGCTGCTGCGCGAGGTCTGCCGCCCGAAACCGGGCCCTGACGCGGCGACGGCAGCGAGCAAGGTCGCCGACAAGGTCAACCAGGCGGCCGGCGAACTGCGCAAGGCCAACGAAGCGCTGGTCCAGAAGGAAGTCAAGCGAGCGAACCTGCAGACACCGAACGTCGACAAGGCCGAAGCCGAGCCGAGATCGTCACCGGCCGCCAAACCGACTGCTGCCGCCGCCATGCCGGCGCGGGTCCATTCGGCCAGGCCCGCAGCGCCAAGACCCGGCGAGACCTCTCCGGCCATCGCACACGCGCATGGCCACTGGGCGTACGAGGGCGAAGGCGGACCCGACAACTGGGGCAAGCTCAAGCCCGAATACGCGACCTGCGCGACGGGCAAGCGCCAGTCGCCGATCGATATCCGCGACGGCTTTCGCGTCGACCTGGAACCGATTCAATTCGTCTATCGCCCGTCGCAGTTTCGTGTCGTCGACAACGGCCATACCGTACAGGTCGAGGTCAGCGGCAGCAGCATCAGCCTGCTCGGCAGAAGCTATGACCTGACCCAGTTCCATTTCCACCGTCCTTCAGAAGAACGCGTGAACGGCAAGGCCTTCGACATGGTCGCCCACCTGGTCCACCGGGCCGAGGACGGCAGGATCGCCGTGGTCGCCGTGCTCCTCGAAAAGGGACTCGAAAACCCGGTCATCCAGAGCGTCTGGAACAACCTGCCACTGGAGAAGAACGAGTATGTCACGCCGCCGGAGTTGAGCATCGACGTGTCCCAGTTGCTGCCGCAGGACCACAGCTACTACACCTACATGGGTTCGCTGACGACGCCGCCGTGCAGCGAAGGCGTCCTCTGGCTGGTCCTCCGGCAGCCGCAGCAGATCTCGCCGGAACAGCTGGCCATCTTCTCGCGTCTGTATCGAAACAACGCCCGCCCGGTGCAGCCAAACTTCGCGCGGATGATCAAGGAATCACGTTGATCGACGCGGCCCCAGCCCGCTGGCCGCCGACGCTTCGGCATCCCGGCAGTGGCTGACGACGGCCTGCAGCAGGAGCTTCTGCACCGCCGGGGGCAGGTCGTGTCCCATTCCCCTGATGATCGCCAGCCGGGCACCGGCAATGTGTTTCGCCGTATCGTACCCGGCAGCCACCGGCACCAGCGGATCGTCGGCACCGTGAATGACCAGCGTGGGTGTACGGATTTTCGCCAGTTCCCTGCGTCGATCACCAGCCGCAATGATCGCCAGCAACTGTTGATAGTGCCCGGCCGCGTAGTTCGCCCGCCGGATGGCGCGCGCCAATTGCTCGCGCAGATCCGCCTGGTCGGAGGGAAATCCCGGACTGCCGATGACCCCGAACACTCGCATCAGGTGGTCGAGCTGGCTGCTCGGATCATCGGGTCTCGCCGGTCGGCGTAGCAGTTGCCGCAAGACGGCCGGCTTGCCGCAGGCGACACGCCAGTTGCCGCTCGACGACATGATCGAGGTCAGGCTCAGCAGGCGATCCGGGTAGCGCGCCGCCATGCACTGGGCAATCATGCCCCCCATCGAGACGCCGACCAAATGGGTGCGTGCGACCTGCAAGGCGTCGAGCAGGCCGATCGCATCGTCGGCCATGTCGCTCAGCCGGTAGGGCGAACGAACCGGCAAGCCGAGCACGCCGCGAGCGATCGACGGCAGTAGCCGGGGCCGCTGCCGCCAGTCGATGTGAGTCGAATGGCCAACGTCACGGTTGTCGAAGCGGATGACGCGAAAGCCGCTGCCGACCAGACTCTCACAGAAAGCATCCGGCCAGGCAATCAACTGCATGCCGAGGCCCATGATCAACAGGATCGCTGACGAGCCTCGATCACCCAGCGTCTGATAACAGATGTCGATGCCGTTCGCGCGTGCCATCGCCTCGCCGCCGACCTGCCCCGGATCGGCCTGCTGGCCAGGCGGCGCGCCCCCGCCGACACGGCTCACCTTGACCCTCAGTAGCTCGCCGGACGGCGGGGATCGGGATAAAGGTAGCTCCGCAAGCCCGATCGGTCGAAGGGACGCCAGTCGCCTTCGGCTTGGGCAAGCCGATCGGCAAGTGCGTAGAGCGTCAGCGGGTTGAGACCCATACCCAGATGGCTGGCCTGCACCTCGATGTTGTCGGTGTGCGGGCTCTCGCGCTCGAGGCTGCACTGCCAGGCGACGACGCCGTCGCTGCGGCTGAAGATCGAGGTCGTCGGTACCGGCGGCGGCGACCGCAGCGGCTCGTGGATGTCGGGGGCGCCGATCTTGTGGCCAGTCGCCCATTCGTAGATGCGCCAGGCGTTGGTGGCTTTCGGATGGCCGGTGAAGGGTGTTCCCATGGTGATCACCTGGCGGACCACATCCGGTCGCGCCTTGGCCAACTCGCGCGCGTAGAGACCGCCGAGGCTCCAGCCAATCAGGCTGAGCGATCGACCATGCTCTTGTGACAGCTTGTCCAGGCGCTCCAGGCAGGCATCGATCACGCCCGCGCGTGGCCCGCGATTGATTCCGAGGCCCCAGGGGTAAGTGGCGTAGCCTCGACTGCTCAGATAATTGCGCAGCGGCAGCGTCGACAAGTCGCCGGTAATCAGACCGGGGAAGACCAGCACCGGGTGACCATCGCCGCGCGGCGCGAGACTGAGCAGCGGTGTCGCCGCAAGGCTCGCGCCGTACTCCCAGCCGGCGCGCATCTCCAGCGCCAGCCTGACCCAGCCCGGCGACCGCAAGAGGCCAAGTTCATACCACTGATGGGGTTCGTACATCCGTCTCCTCCTCGCATCCGCCGCGACAAGCCCGCCGGTTGCCTGCCCACACGCACGTCAGCGATTGACCGTTGTGCGCTTGTTCTGATCCTGAACACTGGTCCGGGCACGCGCCTGCGCCTCTGCCTCTTCCACAGCGATGTGCTTGTCCAGCAGCGCCTGCGCGGCCGTGATCTCGGCCGCTTCAGCCACTCTTTCGGCGGCAACCCGACGCTGCTCTTCATCGGCCAGCTGGCGCACGATCTGGTCGTCGGTCCTGCTCCAGCCCCAATAGCCGACACCACCCACCAGGGCGACAACCAGCGCCGCCGCGCCGGCCCACAGCGCTGGCCTGCCAGCAGGCGAGGAGGTTGACGGCGCCGCTGCAGGAACAGTCATCGCCGCTGCCGCGGGCGCTGGAGGGCCGACCGGCATCGACTGGGACAGTGGCAGTCCAGCCGTCTGGCGTGCGCCGCAATCCGGGCAAAACTTGCTCTCCGGCGCGATGGCCTTGCCACAATTCGTGCAAAACATGTTGAATCCCCGATGTCCAGGCCGTGCCGTCGCGTTTCGCGAACCGCGCCTAGCACTTACCCGAGGCAGCACAGGCGCTGACTCGCTGCATGTTTTCCTCCACCCGCTCGCTGAAGCCGTTGAGCATCTCCTGCAGGTCGGTCAGGCGAACCAGAACGACCTCGCCCGGCAGGCAACTGCTCGAGCCACTGGCGACCACCTTCATTTCGGCGAAGGCGCCTTCCCCGGCAGGCAGCTTCGAGAACCCGATCAGATCACCAGTGTTCAGGAAGCACTCTACGCCCGCGGACGCCTGCGCCACGTTGAGCGGTTGCGCAGTCTGGAACAGGTAGATTCGCGCATAGCCGGAGGCCAGCACGTCGGCAAGCACCAGGGGACGACCATTCTGATGCATGGCGACACTGAGGCGCACCTGTTTGCGCACTTGCTGGCGGACTTCTTCGGGAATCTGTATGGGCACCGCACTGCCCACCGCCTCCTGGACCCGTGACGATGCCGCTTGCACATCCACCCCTGCCAATTGATCCTTGAGCGCCGCGTTGCCCTGAACGCTGGTCTTCACGTGCTGCCGCACCGTCGTCATCTGGCTGCGCAGCGTCGCCGCTTCAGGCGCATCATAGACCGGGGACGCCCCGTAAGGGGTCGAATAAGCGTAACCCTCTTCAAACGCCGACGAGATCTGCATATCCCCCATCAAGGCCAGCGGATCGTTGTAGCTCGTGACCGGCGAAGCAAAGGCCACCCAGGTCGCCGCTGCCACCACCACCGGCACCGCGAAGCGCGCGTAATGACCGCGGTAGTCATCCGGCACGAAGCGCGACGGGCGGTACTGGGCCACCGGCGCACCGTGGATGTAGACCACGTCGTACCGACGAACCACGGGCCTCGGTTCATACTCCGGCCGGCCGTTCCACCAGCGTGCGTAACGCGTCCGCTCGATCATTCGGCGCTCACGGCCATCCTGATCACGGAAGGAAGTGAAGCGATCCTGAAAAACCGGTCTGCCATCGGGCAGTACCGCCGCTCGCAGGCCATTACGGTGGGTGACGAAGCTCGTCCCACTCCCCACGGAACGACGTTCGAAATCACGCCCCTGGGTCACCAGACGGCCATCCGCATAGACACGGGTCGTTGTCCCGTCGCGCGTATCGTCGGTCTGCTTGAAACCGGTCACGCGCTTCGTCCCGTCGGGCAACTGCTGCTGCGAGACCACGATCTGCGAACCGTCGGCGTTCTTCTGACGAATGTCGAAGCTGTTGCGATTGCCGTGCGGCACCACGCTGGTCGCCGCATCGACAACGACCGCTTGCGCTGGTGTCGACCGGCGTCCATCCGGGGCGGGCCGACGGACATCAGACGACTGCTGAGCTTGCGCGGGTAGCGAAGCCTGCCCTGGCTGGCCCGCTGGCCGAGTGACAGCAGGTGCTTCGGCTAGGCCCGGCGCGCTCACGGGCGCGGTCGCGGGCGCTTGACCCGGCGCGACTGGCTCACGCGGCCGGTGTCCATCCGACGGCGCCAATTGAGCTTGTGCCGCCGCCGGTGCGGGCTGGACCGACGGCCCGAGCACAGCGGATGCTGGCGGTTTTCCCGGCACGGCCGCGGTCGCTGGCGTCTGCAACACGAGGCCGGACTGGCCTGGCCGGCGTCCATCCGGCGGTGGCCCCGGCACCTGCGCGGTCACGGGAGGCTGCACGGGCTGGACGGGTGGCCGGATTGCAGCGGGTGCCGGCGCTTGGCCCGGCGCGGTCGCGGGCGCTTGACCGAGCGCGACTGCCTCCCGTGGCCGGCGTCCATCCGGCGGCGGCGATTGAACTTGCGCCGCAGGCGGCGCCGGGACCGGCTGGGCCAAGGGCCGGACCGCTGCGGATCCTGGCGGCTGGCCCGGTGCAGTCGCGGGTGCTGGCGTCTGCACTACCACGACTGATTGGCTGGGCCGGCGTCCATCCGGCGTTGGCGGCTGCCCCTGCGCGGTCATGGGAGGCTGCACTGGCTGAGCCGCTGGGCGAATCACAGGCGGGGCTTGCGCCTGGCCCGGCGCCGTCGCGGACGCTGGCGTCTGCACCACCGGGCCTGGCTGGCCGGAACGGGCGCCATCCCGCGGCGGCGCTTGCACTTGCGCCACCGCAGAAGCTTGTGCCGGCAAGACCGGCGCCGGTGCCCGGATCGCGGTCGGTGCCTGGCCTTGGCTGGACATGGTCGTGGGCGCCTGGCCAACCGGGCCCGGCTGCCCGGGTCGGCGACCATCAGGCGGCGGCAGACCTAGCCCGGCACCGGCAACTTGAGGCTGCTGACCAGGTTGACGAATCACACCGGGGGACTGCCCCAACGGAGCTTGCGGGACCGCTTGAAGTGCCCGCGGTGGCTCTTGCTGCAGAGGCTGCTGCCTGGCGCGTTGCTGCTCCTGTTGCTGCGCCTGCTGTTGCGCACGCTGCTGCTCTTGCTGTCGCGCCTGCTCCCTGGCGCGCTGCTGCTCGTGTTGCTGCGCCTGCTGTTGGGCGCGCTGCTGCTCCTGCTGTTGCGCCTGCTCCCTGGCGCGCTGCTGCTCCTGTTGCTGCGCCTGCTGTTGGGCACGCTGCTGCTCCTGCTGTTGCGCCTGCTGCCTGGCGCGCTGCTGCTCCAGTTGCTGCGCCTGCTGTTGCGCACGCTGCTGCTCCTGCTGTTGCGCCTGTTGCCTGGCGCGCTGCTGTTCCTGTTGCTGCGCCTGCTGTTGCGCACGCTGCTGCTCCTGCTGTTGCGCCTGTTGCCTGGCGCGCTGCTGTTCCTGTTGCTGCGCCTGCTGTTGCGCCTGCTGCCTGGCGCGTTGCTGCTCCAGTTGCTGCGCCTGCTGTTGCGCACGCTGCTGCTCCTGCTGTTGCGCCTGTTGCCTGGCGCGCTGCTGTTCCTGCTGCTGCGCCTGCTGTTGCGCACGCTGCTGCTCCTGCTGTTGCGCCTGCTGCCTGGCGCGTTGCTGTTCCTGTTGCTGCGCCTGCTGCTCCTGCTCCCGCGATGGTGGCGAAGGCCTCCTCCCACCGGCCGCCAGATTGTTCGGGCATTTGGGATCGGTATTGCCATCTGGACAGTTCAACGCCAGCGTGATGACCTCAGGAGCGGGCGCAGAAGCCGCTTCCGCCCAGGGGAGAGCCAGAGTCAGGCACAGCGCCAGCATCGTTGATGCAAAACCCTTCATTCCGTCTTCCCCAGGTCGATGCCATGCCCATGCACTCGAGGATCGGGCTGGACCGCGCATCGCGTTACGTACTATCCCTGAGAACAACGCGCGAAGTTGGCCCTACGCTGACGACCTGTTCAGAATGCCGGTGGCAGCCGCTCAGCCTGAGGCCTTGTTGCCTGTTGCCGCGCTTACCGCCGTCGGCGGCGATTCGGGATCTCGTTTGCGCGCTTTGCTTACTCGGTGCCGCGGCCGTGGAGCCGTGTTCGGTAGCACCGGCCCGGCCTGTGACAGTTGCTGCAGTTCCCCATAGGCGATGGTCAAAGCCCGCGCGAGCGAGTGCACGTCCGGCAGGGCAGCGCGGGCGACCGTCAAGCCAAAGTCCAGGGAATCGCCATAGCTGAACACCGTGATGTTGAGGCCCAGACCATGCGTGACGATACTCAGGGGCCAGCAGGCACGCACCCGGGCACCGGCCAGAAACAGGGGCCGCCGCGGACCCGGCACATTTGAAATCGCCAGATTGGCCAGCGGCGGGATGACCTTGGTCAAGCCCGACCGACCATAGAGCGAAGCCAACACGCTGAGGATCCAGGGCGCGCCTAGCGACGGAAAATCGGTCGGGATCACCGACCGTGCATGCGTCGTCAAGGACTTGGCGGCACCGGCGGCGGCGCGAACCGCGTGCAGACGACGCAACGGATCGGCCAGATTGGTCGCCAGCTTGACCAGCGTCAAGGTCGCCTGGATGCTCGTATCGGTGTCACCCGCCGCGCGCAGCGAAACCGGCATGGTGGCGATCAGCGACTTGCGCGGGACGCCGCCGTGTTCCTGCAGATAGCGACGCAGCGCACCACTGCAGATGGTCAGGACGATATCGTTGAGCGTCGCATCCTGCCGCCGGGCTATCTCCTTGACGCCGGAAAGCGACAGCGAGACTGCGGAGAACCCACGCTCGCCGGTAATCGGAACGTTGAGCGGTGTCTTCGGGCCGAAGGCGAGGTTCTGCCGCATACCCGCGGACTTGTCCTTGGCGTCCGCCTTGACCAGGCCGGCCAGCAGCTGCAGTCCCGCGGGCAGTGACTTGGCGGCATTGACGCACTGGAACGCCGTCTGACGCAAAGCAGCGCCCAGCCGCTGCCCGATACCCGGATTCTCTGCCGCGCCGATCCGCTCGCTCCAGTCGGCCGGCACCTGCGCCGGCTCGCGGGTCTCGTCGAACAGTGCCGCCGCCAGGGCCATGCCGGACACCCCATCGAGCGCAGCGTGATGGATTTTCAGGTACAAGGCGATCTCACCAGTCGCCAGCCCGTCGATGATCGTCAGCTCCCACAGCGGGTAGCGTCGATCGAGCAGGGTGGCATGGAGCCCAGCGACACAGGCTTCAAGTTCGGAGAAACCGGCAGCTTCCGACAGGACGACGTACCGAAGATGATGCGAGAAGTCGGGGGCGCCACCATCGATCCAGACCGGATTGGCAAACCCCAGCGGCATCGGCGCCAGCCGCGCGCGCATTGGCGGCGAGAGCGCCAACCGCGGCAGCAATTGTCGCCGGATCTCGCCGGCGAAGTCGCCGCTCCGCTCCGCCGACGCCTCCAGCAGAAACAAGGCGGCCACATGCATCGGCGTCGCCGGCGTTTCCAGGTGCAGAAACGCGCCCTCCAGCCCACTCATGTCTTTCATTGACGAAGCCTCATCATGCCTCCGAGGATTGGCCGTTCCCGCCGGGTTCCTGAAGCGGCGTCAACTCCCGCTGCCTTAGCCCGCGGAGCGTGCCAGCGCGAACGCGTTACGCACCCGCTGACTCAAGGATCCGCCTTGCGAAGGGCCGCTTCCGTGATCTCCTGGACTTCCTCCAGCGTTGTCGCGGCCAACGCTTCCTGGGTAACCGCTTCCATCTCTCCGAGCGTCATCTGCCGCAAGAAGCGGCGGATAGCCGCCGCGTGAAACGGGTTCATGCTCAAGCTCCTGACGCCCATTCCCAGCAACAGGCAGACGGGAGCCGGGTTCCCCGCAGCCTCGCCACACACCGACACACCGATCCCTTGATCCAGTGCTGTGCGCACCACATGCTGCGTTGCCCGCAGAACGCTCGGATGCAGGAAGGCCTGCACGCCTTGGGACTCCAGGGCCTGGCGGTCCGTCGCCAGGATGAAGTGGGCGAGATCGTTGGTCCCGATCGATACGAAGTCGACCATTTTGACGACGTCATGGATTTTGATCACCGCCGCCGGGGTTTCGATCATGGCGCCGATCGCCACGCGCCTGGCGAGTTGCTCGGCTTCGATCACCTCGGCGACCAGATGGCGAGCCTCCCGCAGATCGGCAACGCCCGTGACCATGGGAAACATGATGCGCACGTCACCCATCGCCGCGGACTTCAGGATGGCCTGCACCTGACGGCGGAACATGCTCTTCTCGGCCAGGGAGAAGGCCAGGCCGCGCTTGCCCATGCGGAAGGCAAGCTCACTGTCGCTGCCATCAAATCGCGGGACCTTGTCGCCACCGAAGTCCATGGTCCGGATGACGACGGCGGACGGATTGAGCGTTCTCGCCACCGCGGAATAGGCCGCCACCTGCTCGTCCAGGGTCGGGGCCTGCGCGACGTCGAGAAAGAGGAACTCCGACCGGAAGAGGCCGACACCGTCCAGCCGATACTCCGAGACCAGGTGTGCCTCATCCGGCCGGCTGATGTTCGCGTACAGTCCGATACGCACGCCATCCTTGGTGGTGGGTTCCTCCGCCGCATCCGGCACGGCAAAACTCTCGTTGGCGACATGTCTGCTTCGGCGTTCGGCGAAAAGCTCGGATTGCATCCGGGTCGGCGCCACGATCACCGTACCCGCCTCCGCATCCACCAGCAAACGGTCGCCGGTTGCCAACAGATCCGCAACATCCTTGATGTCGCTGACTGCCGGGATGTTGCGGGTGCGCGCGAGAATGGCGACATGCGAGGCGGGACCGTTGCGCTCGGTGACCAGAGCGACCAGATTGACGCGGTCCACCTGAAACATGTCGGACGGCAGGAGTTCCCTGGCGACGAGAATCGTGTGCGGCGGCAGGGAGGCGAGGCGACTGGCTGGCGACTCGCCGCAGCCCCCGATATTGCGCAAGACGCGGCGGCCGACGTCACGAATGTCGGCACCCCGCTCGCGCATGACTTCGTGAGTCAAGGCCTCCAGCATCTCGGCCATTCCCCGGACTTCCTCGGCGACAACCTGGTCGACCTTGATCAGTTCCGCACGCACGCGCCGCTTGCAAGTGTTCCAGAACTCGTCGTCATTGAGCATGGCCAGTTGTACATCGAGCAAGGCGCTTTCCGCGGCCGCCATGTCGTCGGCGAGATGTCTGTCCTTGTGGTCCAGTTCGCGCACCGCCGCCGCCAGCGCCTCGTCGAGACGTCTGATCTCTTCGTCGATGTCATCGGCTGCGACGGGTTGGTGCTCGACCGGCAATTCGCTTTCCGCCGGCAGGTGGATCCAGGCCACGCCCTCCACCATCCCCGGGGAAAGCCCTCGACCTTGCAGGGTGGCACTCGCCATTCTGCTGAAGGCGCGCAGCTGGCTCACCTGAAACTCTCTTTTCGTTACCGTGCTCTTCAGTCGTCTTGTCTGGGCCGCCGTCCTGCCGATCAGATACGCATAGAGCGCCATGGCGGCGATCTCGATCAGCGCGTTGATCGCGGCAATGGCGGCCGAGGCGTCCGTGCCCCAGGGAAACTCGTACGCGAGCCGCAGCAGCGGCAGCATCGCGGCGAGCGCATACGCCAGGTACCGCTGGTGCCGCCAGGCAGCAAAGCCGACCGGAAGAGCGTAGAGCAGCGGAAACCCGATTTCTTCGCCCGCCCTGACGTCGACCCACAAGACGAGTACCGCGACAGCGATGCTGAAGAGCGCGGGGTGTCGGTTGCTGACCTTTTCCAGCAAGCGCGGCGCAAGCGGCATGCTTTCACTCCTTCTCTCGGCGTCGAGGATCCGTCGACTGAAGACCCGCAACCAACGCGACGTGCCTCAAGTTCATTCCACGGCTAGTGTACGCTCGTCACGGACGCCCGCCCACGCCGCTTTCACCGTCGATCACCCAACGGATGGGCGGTGGCCCCCCGCCACCGCCAGACAGCAGTCAGAGCTGGACGGCGGGGCCGGCGATGTCGGCAACAGACCAATCGACACCACTCGAGGCACTCAGTTGCGAGGCGGGCCGCCGGGGCCGAATCTGCCCCACTGCCCCATGTGTTCGATCTTGCCCTTGAAGAACAGGCGCGCCTTCTCCTTCTGCGTCGCGTCAAGGCTGTCGTAAACCGCCAGCCAGCGGTCGCGATTGGCCTCGTGCTGCTTGCGCCCGGCATCCTTGAGCGCGTCCATCTGCCTGGCGATGGCGCGCAGGTCGGCGCCCGGCTGGCTGACGGCGGCCAGTACTTCCTCGTGTTGCTTGCGCCGCTGGTCGCGCATTTCATTCATGCTTGCCTTGCCGGCCTTGTCGGCCTCCTGCCAGATCGCCTCCTGCCTCGCGTCGAGCTTGAGTTCGTCGTGCAGCCGGGACATCTCCTTCATGCCGTAAGCCATCCGCTGCTCCATCCGGCCACCGCCGGCACCGCAGCGCTCCGGATTCATGGCGAAAGCCGTGCCGCCGACGCCGAGGGCGAGAAGCACTGCAGCAACGAGAATACGCGGGGAGAATTTCGATTTCATGTAAAGACTCCTTATATCAGATTGATTGATCGCGCCGTGAGATGCTGTTTGCCACCTCCCGCGATGTCGTCATTCTGCTTCGCCTGCCGTTGCAAACGATTTCCGAGCGGTGACAGGTCTTTGCAAATTGTTTCCCCTGTTCGGAACCACCCGGCAGGGAGGCATAGAATGACAAGGGTACCCACAGGCATCACGACCATGAAGAAGATCCTGCTGATTGACGACGATTCCGAACTGCGTCCCCTGCTCGCCACCTATCTCGGACGGCATGGTTTCGACACGCTGCTGCTGCCCGACACTCGCCAGCTCGATGCGTTTCTCCAACGCTATCAACCCCACCTGCTGGTGCTCGACCTGATGCTTCCCGGTGAGGACGGTCTGGCCGCCTGCCGCCGTCTGCGCGCCCGCGGCGAGACGCTGCCGGTGATCATGCTGACTGCGCGCGACGAACCGGTCGACCGGGTGATCGGCCTGGAGATGGGTGCCGACGATTACCTGGGCAAGCCTTTCGACCCCCGCGAACTCGTCGCCCGCATCGAGGCTGTCCTGCGTCGCGGCACGCGCCCGGCGGCGGCGCCTGATCCCGAAGGTGGCCTGGTGTGCTTCGGCGAATGGCTTTTCGACCGCGGCGCCCGTCAGTTGTCGAGGAACGGCCAGGTGGTAGCACTGACCAGTGGCGAATTCGCGCTGCTGAACGCACTCGTCGCCAATGCCAACCGCCCGATGAAGCGCGAACGCCTGCTCGAATTGACGCGCGGTGAAAGCACGGAATCGTTCGACCGTGCGATCGATGTCCAGATTCACCGCTTGCGTCGCCTGATCGAGGTCGATCAGGCACACCCGCGCTATCTGCAGACCGTCTGGGGGGTCGGCTATGTCTTTGTTCCCGATGCAGCAAGCGCCGGCAGCGCCGACCCGTGAGACTTTTCCCCAATTCGCTTGCCGGACGCACCGTGCTCCTGGTGGTTGCGGTCATCGCCGTGGCCGAGTTCGCTACGCTGTCGCTGATCGGGCATTTTCGACGTACATCGCACCTCAATCAGACCGTTCAGTTGATCGCCAGTCAGGTACGCCTGCTGCAGATCGTCCTGCCCAGCCTCGACGCCGCGGGACGCCGCCAGCTGAGTGGCGCCGATGCCGGCGAGCGGGGCCTGCAGTTGGGTCCCGACGACAGTCACGTACCGCGCCATCAGCCGAGATTCCGCTTTGCCCGCCACCTCGCGCTCGAACTCGGCGAACGTCTCGGCGAACCGGTGCTGCTCAGGCATGGCGGGCCGGGGCAGCGTACGGGCCTGTGGATCGGTTTCCTCGCCGGTGGCGAGCGCTGGTGGCTGATTTTGCCGCCACCGCGTTTCGAGCCGCAGGAACTCCCGGCTGATCTGTGGCTGGGCCTGGCCGGGACGCTGGCTGCCGTGCTGCTGATCGCCGGCTTGTTCGTGAGAGGTATCGTCCGCCCGCTGGCACGTCTCGGCGACGCCGTCGCGGCGACGGGTGACGGCGCGGCACAGCGGGTGACGCCTGACGGACCACGCGAAGTCCGACGGCTTGCCGCCCGCCACAACACGATGCTCGACCAGTTGGCGACAGCCGCCGCCGAGCGTCGCGAGATGCTTGCCGGTCTGACGCACGACCTGCGGGCGCCGCTGGCCCGCCTGCGCCTGCGCCTGGCGCTGCTCGACAGCGATACCGAGCGCGCCGGCATCGCGCATGACCTGGACGACATGGAGCGGATCGTCGGCCAGTGTCTGCAGTTCCTGCGCAGCGAGGAGGCCGATCGAGCACCCGTGCCGCTGGCCATCGCCGCCTTGTTGCGCGACGGGGTCGCCCGCCAGCGCGAGCTCGGCCGGGCCATCGAGCTGACCATCAGCGCCGCCGCCGAGCCGCGCAAGGTCGCGATCGCCGCGGGTAATCTGCAGCGTCTCCTCGACAACCTGATCGACAATGCCCTCCAGCACGGTGTGCCACCGGTGCACGTCGAGTTCAGCATGGCTGGCGAGTCGCTCGCCAGGCTGCTCGTGCGTGATCACGGGCCCGGAATCGCAGAGGCGGATCGCCAGCGTGCGCTCGAGGCCTTCGCCCAACTCGAGCCCGCGCGGGCGACCAATGGCAGCTGCGGGCTGGGCCTGGCGATCGTCCGGCGAATCGCCGCCGGTTGTGGCGGTGAAGTCCTCCTGGGCGAGGCGCCCGACGGCGGACTGGAGGTTGTCGTGTGTTTGCCCACTTCCTGACCGGCGCGGCCCATCGGCCAGGGTCGCGCCGTTCGCGGACGACACCGGCAAGAGGAGGCCGTCGCTGGAGGCGTTTCGCCGACCAGCGTATCGGAATCCTGTTCTCCCTCGTCGCACATGCTGGATGACAAGCCAGGCAGCGCCTCGGAAAGGTGCTCTCCCCGGCCGTCCCGAGCACCGTGGTGGACCGCACAGACAGCCACGAGAACCTACGCTAGAGTGCAGATCGCTTCAATTCAAAGACTTGAAAAGCCGACGAATCCGGGCATCATTATTGCTTTCTGAAAGAGGTTTCCTTGCAAAGGTTGCAGCGATGAGCAATGTCCACCGACTCGAACGTGCCTCGAACAGTGATCCGATCCCTCCCGAGGGAACGCGGAGGATCGTCGATGGCGAAGAGCGCGTCCTTTATGACGGCTACTGGATCAAGACCTACCCGGTCCCGATCGACTCCTTGCAAGCCAAGAAGCTGCTGATCGAAGCGCTCACCCGCCGCTTGTTCAACCACACGGAACACGGCCTCAACATCCCCGGTTGCCGACTCGGCGAAGCACGCCAAGCCTATCAGGCGGAAGCCGACCCGAGCAGGCGCCGGGTGAAGGCCGCGATGCTTGCTGGTGCGCTATTCAACAGGGCTACCGATATCTTCCGAAAACTCGTGGAACTGCAGGCAGACGGCATCGAAATCCGCAGCGACGATGCCCTGATGCGCGAATGCGGCCAGTGTCTTCTCGATGCGATGGACCTCGGCCATCTGGTCCTCCATCGCAGCGGCGAAGAGGGAATCGACGAACTCTGGGGCGAACCCTTCCGCGCCTTTTCGATCCCGATCGAGGAGTTCTACGAAAGTCGTTACATCAAGATCGGCCAAAGCATGCGCGACATCGACCGCATTGCCGATGCGATGATCGCCAACTTCAGCGGCATCCCAGCCTTTGCGGCGATCGAGCCGCTGGTTCGCGATTTTGCCCGCGCCGCCCGGGTCAAGGCCGAAACCCTGCGCACCGACCCGGACATCTTCGATGTCTGGGCAGAACTGGTCACGGCCTGCGAACGGCTCGCCAATTTCACTCCGCAAGAAGCGGCCAACATGAAGGGGGGACTCACGGCCCGTCTGGCGCATCGGGTTTCCGACGGACTCCTGCTGCTGCGCAGCGGCCGGGATTTGGTTTTCTACATTGCCCGCGCGCGCACGCCGATGCCCAGGAGCACCTCCGAGTACATTGCGCGCTGCGAGGCTTATGTCGCCACCGGTCGTGTTCCTTTCATGCCGGCACCGCTACCGGCCTGAATCCGCTCGGCCCGAAGCGCTCAGTCGTCGATTTCCTCGACGCTGACGTTGCCTTTCCCGGAGCGCTTGATCCGGTACTTGGTACCGTCCTTGCCGGTCCAGCGAGTGGCCGAGGGCGGAACCTTCACCCCGTCGATCGTCACATTGCCATTCACCACGCTGATTCCGCTCGCGTCATCATCGCCGCCCTTGCCAGTGGTGACCGTCGTGCCCGGAGAGTGGGTGATCGACGACGAACTCTGTCCAGGGTTGGTGTATACGGCATTGCCCCTGCTGCTGGTCGTCGTCTTGCCGGTGGTAACGTTGGTGCCATTGCCGGTGTTGACGTTCACCCCGCCTGCTCCGCCGGTATTCACGTTGACACCGCCGGCACCGCCGACCGAAACGGAAACCTGCGCCATCGCGGACGCCGCGGCGAACGTCAGCAAAGCCGCCATCATCGTAACTCTCATGCACGTACCTTTCTATTGAGCAAGCAGAACGCGGCGATTCACTCTCGCGTGACCCGGGCAGCCACCCGGGAACCCTCTTTCAACAACGACTGAGCCCCGTCAACGGATGACAATCCGCCCTACCGGCCGCCGCAGGCGCTGGTCGACGCCAGATCATCCCGACGGCTTCGCCCGCGCCTGCGCCAGAAGACAGATCGGCTCGGCGTGCTCGTCAGCCGGCAGAACCCGACCGATGCGGGCGGCCTTGTCGTAGCCAAGAGCGCGCAGCGCCCGCAGACAGGCATCGGCCCTCGCCAGCGGAATGCTCGCCAGCAATCCGCCGGCCGTTTGCGGATCGAACAGCAACGGGTAATGCGGGTGCCCGCTTCCTTGCTCCGGATTGCGCAGGTAACGGCGTGCGCGCAGGTTTGCGACGTGCAGCGAGCTGACGATACCCGCCGCGCTGGTTTCGACAGCACCATCGAGAACCGGCAAGTCGTCCAGAGCGATCTCCACGCTCACCCGCGACGAGCCAACCATTTCGACCAGATGCCCGAGCAGGCCGAAGCCGGTAACGTCGGTACAGGCCGTCGCCCCATGCTCGCGCAGACAGCGCGCGCCCGGCGCGTTCGATTGTGCCATCACGGCCAGGGCCTGGTCGATCCAGCGGCCTCTGGCGCGTAGACGGGCGTGCGCGGCGAACAGCGTGCCGACACCGATCGCCTTAGTGAGGACCAGCACGTCGTCCGGACGCATGCCACCCTTGCGCAACACGCCGGCCAGGTTTTCGTCGATGAGGCCGTTGATCGCGAAGCCGAGCGCCAGGTCGCTACCCTCGCCGCTATGACCGCCGACCAGCGCGCAGCCCACGTCGTCGAGCACGGCTATGGCGCCGGACAGCATCTGCAACAGGTTATCCTCGATCTTCCGCTCCAGGCCGGGCGGCACCGTGACGATGGCCGTCGCCGTTTGCGCCTCCGCGCCCATCGCGAAGATGTCGCCAAGCGCATGGTTGGCGGCAATCCGCCCGAACAGCCAGGGATCGTCGATGAAAGAACGAAAGAAATCGACCGTATGGACCAGCGCCTTGCCGGGTGGCACGCGTACGATCGCCGCGTCGTCGGGAGCCCGCAGACCGATCAGCACGTCCGCTCGCTCGATCGGGTGAAGCGCCGCGAGCACCCGCGACAGCAGCGTGCCGCCAAGCTTGGCGCCGCACCCACCACAACGCATGGCAAGTGCCGATGTCGCCTGCAGCGCTTCGTTCTCGTCAAGCGGCACCGGCGCCCGCTGGCTACGCGCTTGATCGGCCATCGGCAACAGATCCCCAAAGCGGGCCATGAAGCGGCGGTCAAGCCAGTCCTTCCAGCGCCAGACCCAGGCGCCTTCGGCATGCATCCCGGCACGCGAGGCGACGGCGTAGCGACCACCGGTGCTGATCAGCGCCAGCCAGCGCCGTTGTGGACGCCAGACACGCAGGGGCCGTTCGAGCAGCGATCGACGCAGGTTCTCGGCGAGCACCGGGCCCTGACGAACGGCGAAGACGCCTGCCTTCTCGAGTGGTCTGCCGAGCATCGCGGCACAATCGCCGGCCGCAAAGATCAGCGGATCGCTGACCGTCTGCAAGGTCGCGCGAACCTCGATGAAACCGGCGGCGTCGAGTGCCAGACCGGTCTGGCGCAGCCAGGTGGCGGCGCCCGCTTGCGTCACCCAGACGACTTCGTCGGCGGCCAGCGTCTCACCGTCACGGGTACACAGTCGCCCAGCAGATACGCGGCTCACTTCGGCGGCACGATGCACGACGACCCCCCGCTCCGTCAGCACGCGCTCGAAGCTACGCCTCACGCGGGCATTGTGCGTGGCGAGGATATCGCGCTCGGCGGCAAAGAGATGGAAAGCGAGTGCGTCAGGGTCGCGCCCGCGCCTCTGCAGTTCGCCACGCAAGCGATACTGCATCGCCAGCGTCAGCTCGACGCCGCCTGCCCCGGCCCCGACGACAGCGATCGTCGTCCGTCCGGCGTGCCGGCAAACGCGTTCGAGGAGGGCCAGCCAGCGCTCGTTGAAACGCCGGATCGGCTTGACCGGAACGGCGTACTCGGAGGCTCCTTCGACCAGGCCGACCGCTGGCATCGAGCCGATATTGATCGACAGACGGTCGTAGGGCACCGGCGGGCGATCGCGGCACAGCACCTGGCGCTGGTCTCGATCGAGGCCGATCACCTCGTCGCGATAGAAGCGTGCGCCGGCGAACTCGGCCAGACGCCGCAGGTCGATATGCACCTCGTCGTAGGCGTAATGGCCGGCAACGTAGCCGGGCAACATCCCGGAATACGGCGTGTCGGTATCGGTGCAGATCACCGTCAGGCGTACGCCGGGCAGCGGTCGCATACCGAAGCGCTTGATGACGCCGACGTGACTGTGGCCGCCGCCGACGAGGACGATGTCTCTGAGGACGACTTGTCCGGCGTCTTGCATCTCTGGAGGTGGTTTCTGGGTCGTCCCGAACCGATCGTTGGCCACGTTTCGCGCGGCCCACTGCGCGGCACGCGCCGTTCAGCCGCCGGGCGAGCGCTGTCGAGCGCAGCGGCCATTGTCGCACGCTCGGACGGTTCGCGGTGCTGATCCAGCAGGATCACGCGCAATCACCACGCAAGTCGACAGGGCGATCGCGACTCGAAAGCCGCAACACACAGCGCTTGCCGGTGACGAACTGACCGGCGACAGACCCGGCGGACTGTAAAACCTGATTCACCCTTGTTGCCTGGCGAGTTGGCCGCTGCCTATGATGATCCACGCTTGTTTGTGACCCTTTCCGTCGTCTGCCATGACATCGCCTGATTCAACGACGCTGCATCGCCTGCAAGACGGGCACGCGCTTGCTGAACCGCGACGCCCGGCGACGAAGGAAGTCGATTGCCAGCCAGCGGGCATTGGTGCGCCTCGCATGACGGCGTGTTCTCCTCCTCCGCAACAGTGCTCCCCTGGTCGCCAAGGACCGTTCGACAGACCCAGAACGGTCCTTGGCGACCCCTTTTTTTGCACTGCGACGCGCAGCCGAACCGCGCTTGGTGACATACTGGCTTTCCCGTCTGGTCAACAGTCGGAGTTCCGTGGCACACTATGGAGTGGCCGCAACGCGGTCGCTGGCGGCGGGCAACCGCTCATCGTGGAAGACGCTGTTCGGGTGCGAGGAACAGCCTCTTTATACGGCAACGAACGAGTCCAAGTGAGCCGGGGATCGTGGTTCTACTGGCGGAAATCCGGAACTTTTCCCCCAGTGCTCGGCCTCACCCCGTGCTCGCCCCCTGTGGTCGTCCAAAGGCGCCGGCATGTAGTGTGTAGCCTTGCCCTGCGGAGCCGATGAACAGGGCTGAGCAAGCGAAGCAAACCAGATTCCAGGAGATGTGCAATGCGCGATGAGGGGGTAGCCGACCCACGCCAGCATTCGACGGCGTCATCGCCCGAGATGGCTGATCGCCGGTCGAGGCCCGACCGGCGCGCGGAAGCTGACCGGCGCCGTGGTGCTGACCGGCGCCGCATCGGCGACCGCCGGGATGCACGGGACGCCGACTTGTTGCTGGCCGAGCTTGAAATGCGCGTGGCCGCAGCGATTCGTCAGAGTGGCGGCCTCATCGAGGGTGACGGCTCAGGATGGGACAAGCTGATCGTTCCGTTCAGGTAGCGGTGGCGACGCCGGCCGCACGGACGACCGGCTTCCGCCACCAGTCTCGTGCCAACGGATGCAGCCAGGCGGTGCGCCGAGGCGACCTGACCCGAGCCTCAGCTCAGCTCGTGGCGCTGGTGTTCGACCTGGACGATGTAGCGCTGAAGCTGCTTGTCGTCGGCGCGACGCAGATCGACGAACTGCAGCCCGACCCGCCACTGCGTCACGCCGGCGCGGAGTTCCAGCGCCGTCACGTGCCGTACGACCGCCTGAACCAGGATCTCGTGCCGCTCGGCCGGTAGCGCAAAGCGACAATTGGCAAGGGCAATTCCCGCCTCCAGATTGGCGTCGTTGCCGGCACTCAGACCGACACCGGCGACCGAGATGTCATGCGCCGGCAGGGTCAGCCAGTGGCCGCCGGCAAGGCGCGCGTGAAACCGCAGCGGGCGAGCAAGTGGTGTCTCGATCCGGAAAACCTCGCGCCGCTGCAGGCGAACGATGAACTTCGGCAACGGAACGGCGAACGCCCTGGCTCCGCGAAAGGTGATTTCGCGCGCCTGGCCGGTCGTGAACTGCACATGTATTCCTCCGGGTCGGGCAACGAAAACATTGCGCAGGCTTTCCGGAAAGCGCCGGTTGATCTCGACACTGCCGCTGCAGTCGATGATCAGGCAGCCCGCTTCCGGCTGGACGCCGAGCAGAATGGTCAGGAAGTGTTCGCTGCCACCGGCAAACTGGACGGAGAACGATTCCTTATGTTCCGCAAAGCCGGCGAGCGTGAACGCAATTGCCGTTCCCCCGGTGAGGTAATAGCGCTCTTCGATCTCGGCTTCGGAGAGCTGGGCGATCTGGCTCATGCGGAATCCGTCGGGGACAGCACAGGCTTCGTCCGGCTGGCGGCCATAGCAACAGAAAAAGGCGAAGCGAACGCGGGTTCCACCACCAGGCCGCGGCCCCAAGCCGTGTCCTCCAGCCACGCTTCCGTCTCGGCCGCCAGACCGCGCTTGACCATGCTCTTGTCCATAAATAACGGAAATCTCAAAGATTCAACGCCATTCGTGCGAGTGTGAAAGTATCGGTCGAAGAGCCGGTGCTCGTCAATCACCGTGCCGTGCGAAGGCCCGTAGCGACGCTCGCGGCGCCCGGAGAAGACTCGCGCCGCAGGAACCGGCGGGCGCCCGGGTGAGCAAGAGGGTTGCCTGACCACCAAGTCGCCCCACAATCCACCTGTTGGCCGCGCCCCGGGGACGGAGGCTCGGTTGGGCGTGCGAGCCAACGTCTGTGCGGGGCATCTCAGCGCTGCGCCGTTCTGATGGTGACGACGAGGTGTCCGCAATCCGATCGCAGCGCGCCCTCGTCAGGTGGGGTAAAATGCGAGCAAGAGAAAACCACGCATCGATCATGGCTTATTCTGACCCCATACCTGCACTGATATCAGCCGTCTGGCCCGGCAGACCCTATCCCCTGGGCGCCACCTGGGACGGCCAAGGCGTCAATTTCGCCCTCTTCTCCGAACACGCCGAAAAGGTCGAACTGTGCTTGTTCGATGCCACGGGACAGCGCGAACTGCAGCGCATTGCCGTCGACGAACAAACCGATCAGATCTGGCATGTCTATCTGCCACAGGTCCGTCCCGGCCAACTGTACGGTTACCGGGTCCACGGTCCTTACCGTCCGGAGCAGGGACACCGCTTCAACCCGCACAAGCTGCTGCTGGACCCCTACGCCAAGTCCATCGTTGGTGCCGTCAACTGGAGCGACGCCCAGTTCGGATATCGCATCGGTAGCCCCCGAGAGGACTTGAGCTTCAGCCGCCGCGACAGCGCACCCGGAGTGTTCAAGAGCCAGGTGATCGATGCGGGGTTTGACTGGGAAGGGGACCGACACCCCAACGTTCCCTGGCATCAGACGGTCATCTACGAGTTGCACGTGAAGGGCTTCACCCAACTCCACCCGCACATTCCGCCCGCCATGCGCGGCACCTATGCCGGGCTGAGCACGCCGCCGGTGATCGAGCACCTCAAACGCCTGGGCGTCACAGCGGTGGAGCTGCTGCCGATTCACACTTTTGTAGACGACCGCCATCTCCTGGAAAGGGGACTGAAGAACTACTGGGGCTACAACTCCATCGCCTACTTCGCCCCCGAGCCACGCTATTCGGCGAGTGGACATATCAATGAATTCAAGCACCTGGTCAAAACGCTACACGCCGCCGGCATCGAAGTCATCATGGACGTGGTCTACAACCACACCGCCGAAGGCAACCATATGGGGCCGTCGCTGTGCTTTCGGGGAATCGACAACGCTGCCTACTATCGCCTGGCGGCGGGCAATCCCCGTTACTACATGGATTACACCGGCTGCGGCAATACCCTGAACATGATGCATCCCCGAGTGTTGCAGCTGATCATGGACAGCCTGCGCTACTGGGTGATCGAGATGCACGTCGATGGCTTCCGCTTCGACCTGGCGGCGGCGCTGGCACGGGAACTCCATGAGGTGGATCAACTGGGCGCCTTCATGGACATCATTCACCAGGACCCCGTGCTGTCGCAAGTGAAGCTGATTGCCGAACCGTGGGACCTCGGCGAGGGCGGCTATCAGGTGGGTAACTTCCCGATCGGCTGGGCCGAGTGGAACGGCAAGTACCGTGACGTGGTCCGCGATTACTGGCGCGGCGAGGGTGGCCTGATGGGCCAACTGGCCTACCGGCTGACCGGATCGAGCGATCTGTATCAGCACAGCGGGCGCCGGCCCTATGCCAGCATCAACTTCATCACCGCCCATGATGGATTCACGCTGTACGACCTGGTCAGTCACAACGAAAAGCACAACGCCGCCAACGGCGAAGACAACCGCGATGGCGACTCGCACAACCGCAGCTGGAACTGCGGCGCCGAAGGCGATACGACGGACACCGAGGTGTTGCGCCTGCGACAACGGCAGCGGCGCAATCTGCTGGCGACGTTGGTGCTCGCGCAAGGCGTGCCGATGCTGCTGGCCGGCGATGAAATGGGACGCACCCAGCGAGGCAACAACAATGCCTATTGTCAGGACAACGAGCTGAGCTGGGTCGACTGGCAACTGGCCTGGCTGCCGGACAACCGTGAGCTGTTCGAATTCACACGTCACCTGATCGACCTGCGCAACAGGCATCCCGCCCTGCGGCGTCGCCATTTCTTTCAGGGCCAGCGCATCCACGGCACGGGTGTCAGGGACATCATCTGGCTGCATCCGGACGCAAGCGAGATCAGCGACGACGACTGGGACCATCATCATGCCCGAAGTTTCGGCCTGTACCTGATCGGCGAGGCACTGGAAGAACAGGATGAAGGTGGTCAGTGGACCAGGGACGATGATTTGCTGCTGCTGCTCAACGGCCATCACGAGACGATTCGCTTCGCTCTGCCGTGGAAGGGAAGTTGTGCACTCGTGCTCGACACCACCCAGCCCGAGTATGGCCGCGGCCGGGAGATCCTCGACCAGTCGTATCTCCTGGAGGGTCGTTCGCTGGCACTGCTCTCCCAGCAGCGGCAATTCGACCGAGTCGCCCCGCCGCAGCTGCGCCGACGCTATTTCATGCCTTTCGGCGCGCAAGTCCTGGAGGGCGGCCGGATTCGCTTTCGCCTCTGGGCTCCGGCTGCCGAGCGGGTGGAACTGCTGCTCGAGACCACCCACGGCGGCGGCGTGACGCTGCCCATGGCATGCACAGAGGCCGGCTGGTACGAATTGACCAGTGATCGGGCCACGGCAGGCGATCTCTACCGTTATCGGATCCACGGCTTTGGTGAAGTGCCCGATCCGGCCTCCCGCTACAATCCCCAGGGCGTACACGGTCCCAGCCAGGTGCTGGAGTCAGGTCAGTTTATCTGGAACGACCGCGGCTGGCGCGGCAGGCCCTGGGAGGAGGCAATCATCTATCAGCTGCACGTCGGCGCGTTCACTCCGCAAGGGACTTTTGCGGCGGCCAGGGAGCGGCTCGACTACCTGGTGGACCTTGGCGTCACCGCGATCCAGCTACTGCCGGTCGGCGCCTTTGCCGGTGCCCACAACTGGGGGTTCGACGGCGTCCTGCCGTTTGCCCCGGCCGCCAGCTATGGCCATCCGGACGATCTGAAAGAACTGATCCAGGCCGCCCACCACAAGGGGCTGATGGTTCTGCTGGATCTCGCCTGTCATTATTTCGGTCCCGAAGGCAATTACCTGTCCGTTTACGCGCCGGAGTTCTTCGCAAGACAAGCGACCAACCTGGCCGGTCGGAGTATCGACGTCACGCTACCCGGCGGACGCGAGTTCATTATCCACAACGCGCTGTACTGGTTGGAAGAGTTCCATCTCGACGGCCTGCGCCTGAATGCAGCGCTGTTTCAGGACGAGCAGGAACAGGCGGACCTGCTCGCGGCACTTGCGCGCGCCGTCCGCGAGGGGCCCGGCAAACACCGTCATTGCCATCTCGTGCTCAGTCATGATCGGCGGGCCGCCCGCTACTTGCGCTGGGCCGATCACAGCGATCCCCGCCACTACGAGGCCGTATGGAACAACGCCGCCCAGCAGGCCATGCAGGACGTGTTGACGGGGGCTCCGTCAGGCGCGGTCACCGACGTTCAAGCGCTCGATCAACTGGGTGCCTGCTTGAGCAGGGGGGGAGCAGCGGGCGAGTCAGAGCCCTTGCTGCCGACCGCTTTCGTCACCTTCCTGCAGGACTATGCCCAGATCGGCAACCAGGCCCTCGGCGAACGTCTCCATCAGTTGACGCCCCCCCGCCCGCTGGGTGCGATGGTGGCCACCTCACTGCTCGCGCCGATGCCCCCGGCGCTGTTCATGGGCGAGGAATTCGCTGCCGCCCAACCCTTCCTGTACTTCTGCGATTTCAACCCGGACCTGGTAAAGGACGTGGCCATCAATCGACGCAAGTCCTTTGCTCATCTCAAGGGGTTTCGCACGGCCAGGACTCGCGCCCGCATCCCCGACCCGATGGATCCGGCAACCTTCCAGCGCTGCAAGCTGGACTGGAGTAGCATCCAACGGTCCCCGCATGCGGACTGGCTGTACTTCTATCGCCGCCTGCTGGCGGTGCGTCGTCGCGAAATCACGCCACGACTGAGCGGGATGCATGAGGACCGCATACGCTACCTACTGTCAGGCGACGGAGGCCTGTCGATCCAGTGGACGCTGGGAGATGATTCGCTATTGACGCTGCTGGCCAACTACGGCCCGGCACCACTGGACGGACTGCAAGCACCCGCAGGCGCCGTCCTCTGGTCCGAGCCTGGCGACGCGGCGACTTCACTGAGCCAGGGCCGCCTGCCAGCGTGGTCGGTGGTATGGTTCCTGCAGGCTGCCGCTTGACGCCGTGTCAGTCGTCAAGCCGGGCCGGGAACGGGCGCTCTGTGGCGGCCACCCGGGCGGGCCGCCCGAAATCAGCGATCGGGCCGCAGGGCTGCGGTCAGACGTGCTCTGTTGAGACCCGACAACCACCGCAGTCCACGACGCGCACCGGAAGGTCGCTGACCTCGTCGTGCACGCTCGACATGCGATTCGATATCTACAAGCACTCTCAGATTCAGGGAAACGCGATCACTGCTGCAACGGGCAGCGATGCCGCGAGCGATCTCGGCGTCGCGTGTCATGCCGGCACACTGATAGATACGATGCAGATAGCCTGCCGCTGAAAAGGCTGCCTCAGCGGTCAGGCTGGGCCAGGCCAGGCACTTCAGGAACAGTTCGACAGACCTTTGCAGGTCGCCCCGTTCCAGAGCGATGCGTCCCAGGAAACACAGCGCACCGCAGACGTAAGTCCCCGTGAGACCAAGCTTCAGGGCACGTTCGAAGCACTTCGCAGCCGCCGGGTACTTGCCGTCCTTCATCAACGCCAGTCCCTTGCCGAACTGGTCACCACCCGGCCCCGCCACGGCCTCAACCGGCAGGAAGTTCACTTCGCCCAGTTCTTCCGCGATGCGCGGCAACCAGTTGTCCAGGGCCACTTTTTCGCCGGGGGTTGAGGCAGACGGCACATAGGTCGTGATCACCAGCTGCCGGCGACGCCTGCTCCACCAGAATCCGCCCGCGGCGGCGATGGCCATGAGCAGCAGCGCTGCGACAGCAGCCAACAGCCAACTCGTATCAAGACTGTCCACCACTACTGTTGAGCCTCCAGGACGGTCCGGTCATCCGGTTGCATGGTTGGCATGATTGAGGGCCTCCAAGGTCAAGGAACTGGGGAACGATGACGACCAAGGCCTCAGGACAAACGCACGGGCGAGGCCCTTCGTTTGTCCCACCACGTGGGCAAAGGATATCACCAACCAAGTTAACCCGGTCAACAATCGTGCAGGAATTGGCCGCCTGAATGGGCGGGAAAGGCGACCGGAACTGGGATACGCCGACCATGATCCGCGGCACAGACTCAGCAGCAGTTTCGGCGCTTTCGGACGCAGGGAGGTGAAGCGCATCGACGAGGAGCCAGACGAAGCGGTGCACCGATGAGTGGCTTCCTCCGCCCCGGGGCGAAACTTCAACAGGGATGCCTGAGGTACAACGCACGTCTCCTCAACAAACCATCGCTACAGACGAACGTCGGCACGGCCTATGGCTGACTACCACCGAGCAGGCAAACAGGGAAACGAAGGAGCTGACCGCGCTCCTTCTGCCGCAGGGACTCCCGTGGTGACGGCCGCAGGCAGGGCTTGGCTCACGCCTGGGCTTTACGCCGCAAGCCAAAACCGAGAAGACCGAAGCTACCCGTCATCAACAGAAACAGCGTACCCGGCTCGGGGACGGTGATCCGAATCGGCGGGGAGTTCAGGGTAATGGCTTCACTGATGGACAAGCCGCTTTGGTTGAGGCTGATGCGCAGGCTCGTGGGTGACAGCTCGAAGCCTGCCAGGTCCGATTCCGGCGTGAAATCGCCCAGGAAGAAAATACCCAGAAAGGTGGCGCTGCGCGACAGTATCGACGCCGCGGTGGGGACGAACTTCCCGTAGGTGGGATTCGTCAACTGAAAACTGGCGACAAGACTGGCCAGACTCGACAGGTCCAGAACATGCCCGCTGAAGGACGTCATGAAATGTACGGGAGAGTAATCGCCAAACCCCGGGAACGCCGACGTTGATCTCAGCAACGATGTCTTGGCGGGAGGTTCGGTGGACGCCTGTGTCTTTCCTACCGCTCTGCGGCCGTCGGGCCACGGTCTGTTGGGCTGGCGTGCCCAGCAGCAAGCACTCGACAATCCGCCGCAGCTGCTAGGCGAATCGCGCCGACAGCCCACCATCGACAACGAGTTCGGTGGCCGTGATGTACTTGGCTTCGTCCGAAGCGAGGAAGAGCGCCGCGTAGGCGGTGTCCCAGGCGTCGCCCATGTGGCCGAGCGGACACTGGGCGTCACGCGTGCGGATGAGGTTGGCAATGTCGCCCTCCTCGCCATAGACGCGAGTCAGTGCGGCGTGCACCAGCGGCGTGTTCATCAGCCCTGGCAGGACGCAATTGGCACGTATGCCGTCGGGCGCGTGACGAATGGCCATCGTCCGCGTCATCGCCACCATCGCGCCCTTGCTGGCCGCATAGAAGCCATAGTTGACCCCGGCCCAGCCCAGCACGGCGACCGACGCGTTATTCACGATCGCGCCGGCGTGCTGGCGGATCATCACCGGCAGCACGTGGTGACAGGTCAGATAGGTACTCTTGACGTTGACCGTCATCAGACGATCCCAGGTCGCCTCGTCGAGTTCCGCCGGGCCGCCGACGATGGCGATGCCGACGTTGTTGACCAGGATGTCGATACGCCCATAGGTATCGATCGCCGCCGCCACCAGGCGCTCGACGTCGGCAGCGCGGGTGACGTCGGCGACGAGGCTGATGCCGGTGCCGCCTTCATCGTCGATGATCCGCTGCGTCGCCGCGCCTGCTTCGGCGTCGATATCCACGCCGACGACCTTGGCACCCTCGCGCGCGAACAGCACCGACATCGCTTTGCCATTGCCCCAGCCCGGCCCGACCGAACCGCTGCCGGTGACGATGGCTACCTTGTCCTGCAAGCGTCCGGCCATTTTCAGTTCTCTCCTGGCTGCGTCCAGTGACGCCGCAACGCCGTCTTCAGCACTTTGCCATAGTTGTTCTTCGGCAGCGCCGCGACGGGAATGTAGTCCCTCGGCCGCTTGAAGCGGGCGATCGAACCGAGGCACAGACGGTCGAGTTCAGCGATCGGCGCGCAAAGGCCGGGTCGCCAGACCACGAAAGCGACGACTTCCTCGCCCCACTCGGCGCTCGGCCGTCCGACCACCGACACCTCGGCCACGGCGGCGTGGCGCAGCAGCACTTCCTCGACTTCACGCGGATAGATGTTGGCGCCACCACTGATGATCACGTCCTTCGAACGGTCCCTGAGGGTGAGAAAGCCGTCGGCATCCAGACTACCGAGGTCGCCGGTGTGCAGCCAGTCGTTGCGCAGGGTCGCCGCTGTCGCCTCGGGATTGCGCCAATACCCCGCCATCACCGTGTCGCCGCGCACGAGGACCTCGCCGATTTCCTCGGCAGGCAGCGCTTGATCGTCGGCATCGGCGACGACGACCTCGACGACGCTGTGTGCGACACCGACCGACGCGATGCGCTCCCGATAGCGCGGATGAGCGCGGTCCGCGAGGTGCCGACGCGCCAGCGCGGTGATCGTCATCGGGCTTTCACCTTGTCCGTAAATCTGCACCAGACGATCGCCGAGAACGTCGAGCGCGCGCCGGATATCCTCGATATACATCGGTCCACCGCCATAGACGATGGTCTTGATGCCGCTGCAGTCGGCGCCGTGGTCGGCGACATGGTCGACCAGACGGCGGACCATCGTCGGTGCAGCGAACAGCGAAACCTGACCGAAACGCCGCGCCAGCGACAGGATCTCGTGCGGATCGAAGCCACCAGACGCCGGGACGACATGCCGCGCGCCGACCAGCACGTGCGCGAAGTTGTACATGCCGGCGCCGTGCGACATCGGCGCGGCGTAGACGATGCTGTCCGCGGGCGTCGCCTGGTCCACATCGGGGAAGTAGGCCAGAGTCATCGCCAGCAGGTTGCGCTGCGAGAGCATCACGCCCTTCGGCTGGCCGGTGGTACCCGACGTATAGAACAGCCAGGCGAGATCCTCGGGTGCGCGCGGAACGACGGCGATCGGCTCGCCGCTGGTGAGCCGCAGACTTTCCGGGTCATCGACGGAGATGATGCGCAGGCCCGCAGCGCTTGCGCACCACAGGCGCCAATCGTCGTTTGGGTCGCCAGCAACGAACAAGAGCGAGGCCGCCGAATTTTCGAGGATGAAGGCAACCTCGCGCGCGTGCAGCTTGTTGTTGATCGGCACGGCGACCAACCCGGCGTGCCAGATGCCGTAAAGCAGTTCGAGATAGCGGGGACGATTGGCCATGAACAGCGCGACCCGGTCGCCGGTTCGCAAACCCAGGGCGGAGCGCAGGCACCCGGCGGTCGCCGCCGCGCGGCGAAACAATTCACCGTACGAAACACTCTCGCCTTCACCGAGCGCGACCGCAGGCCTCTCCGGGCAGACCCGCGCGGTTCGGGCGAGGAGATGGGCAAGATTCATGGCCAGGCGACCGGGCGAAGCGGGCGGGCAACTTCAGGGATATCGGCCGCGCCCTGCCTACGGCATGGACTGCGCTCAGGGCCGATCGGCGAGCAGGAACTCCTGGACGATGCGCACCTGGGCTTCCTCGAGGAACATCGGTGCATGGCCAACCGACGGCACTTCGACGAGCGTAGCCTTGGGACCACGGGTGCTCATCTCGGCAGCGGTATCGTGCATCAGAATGTCCGATTGCGCGCCGCGCAATACCAGCGTCGGGCAGCGAATGGCATCGTACATCGGCCACAGGTTGATTTCCTTGGCTTCGAGGAAGGCCTTCTGGTACGGCTGCGCGATGGCGCGGTCATAGTTCATCTCGAAGCCGCCGTCCGGCTTCGCACGCGTGCCGACGACGGTCATGTAGCGCCATTGCGCGTCGGTGAGGGCACCGAAGGGCGCGCAGACGGTACGCACGTAGGCTTCCGCCTCGGCGAGGTCGGTGAAATCCGGGGACTTGCCGAGGTATTCGCCGATACGCTGCAAGGCATCCATGCCAATCGTCGGTCCGACGTCGTTGAGCACCAGGCGGCTGATCGGCGAACCGGGCAGGCTGGAAAGGAACATGCCGATCAGACCGCCCATCGAGGTTCCCAGCCAGTGCACCGAGTCGACACCAAGGCGGGCAATCAGCGTCATCAGGTCGTTGGCGTAGACCGGGACGCCGTAGTCATCGGCGAAGAACAGGCGATCACTGCGCCCGCGCCCGACGACGTCCGGGCAGACGACGCGGTAATCGCTGGCCAGCGCATTCGCCAGCACGTCGAAATCGCGACCGTTGCGGGTCAGCCCATGCACGCAGATCAAGACCCGTGGATTCGCCGGATCGCCCCACTCGACGTAAGCCATCCGGTGCAGGCCATGCGGGCCCAGACAGCGCACCGAGCCCTCGCGCATCTCGTTCAGCTGCCCCCCGGCCGCCTGACCGGGCCGCGATGTCACCACCAGTTCTTCGAAACCCTTCAGTATCGCCATGATCGAGCCCCGCTGTCGTTCATTGATTCGGAATGTGGACGCACCCTGGACCTCCCCGAACCCCGAAGCGAGCGGCCGCAAATCGGCCTGCAGGCCGGGGCCACCACTGCCCCGTTGCCGGGGCCGGAAAGTCAATGATAGCGAGGAGAGTATCCTCGCATCGGGGCAGCCAAGTCAATCGCCGCCGGCCGATGTTTGACGACGCTTGCGCCCGGTGATCATCGCGCGAACGAGGTTCTCACGATGCAGAAGGCTTTCCCAGGCGACGCCCAGCAGATGTCCGGCGACCAGCAGCAGCGTGAAGTTGGTGGCCGCTTCGTGCGCCTCCTTGAGGGTGTCGATCGTCGCGTCGCTGCTCTCCAGCAGCAGCCCCGCCAGTGGTCCCAATCCCTTGTCGGCGGCGTACAGCGCCAAGCCGGTGAGAATGGTGGAGGCCAGGCCTAGCAGCAGCAGGACGATCATTGCGCCGCCTGCCGGATTGTGCCCGAGGTAGCGGCGCGCGCGCAGCGTCAGCACGTCTCGGGCATAAGCCAGGGTCGCCCCGGGGCCGAACACGAAGTCACTGAAGCGGGCATGTTGCGGCCCGATGAAGCCCCACAGGAGGCGAAACAGCAGCAAACCCGCGATCGTGTAGCCGGCCCAGACGTGCATCGTCTGGAGCAGTTCACCGTCCAGACGGTCCTGGACCTTTTCGAAGACTTCGCCTTCCGAGAAATACGCTAGACAGAAACTGACGAACAGTATCCAGTGGAACAGACGAACCAATGGATCCCAGACAGGGACTTGGCTTGAATCGGACGTACTCATGGCGCGGACAAGGCCTGTTGGTGCCCCGCTGCCGGTCGCAGCGGGGGCAAGTGAAGGAATCGGCGAGGAGGATCAGGCGTCTTCTGGCTACTTGCCTTCCTCGGAAACCAGAGCGCCGGTCTTGATCTCGTAATGCACTTCCCACTTCTTGCCATCGGTACCGTTGATCTTCACTTCCCAGGTCTTCTTGCCCTTCTTGGTGTCTTCGTAGGCCTTGGTGACTTCGCCAGGATGCGCCTTCGTGGCCATTTCGATGGCCTGCTCCTTGGTGATCTCGCGCGCCGAAGCGGCAGCCGGAGCCGGGGCAGCAGTCGCCGCCGGGGCCGCCGCCGGAGCGGCAGCCTTCGTATCGGCAGCGAAGGCGGCGCCGCCGAAAGCGGTGGCGATGGCGAGCAGGGTGGCGGCGGAGAATGCGGTTCTCGTGTTCATTCGATCAGTCTTTCGTGAAGGTCTGTGAAGGATGGAGGTTCCGGCTACCGGTCTTGCAAACGCCGTGCCGGCCGGAACCAAAAGTGCGGGTACCACTTTAGTGGTCCATCCTTAAGCGAGTCTTACCGAGCGGCCGCGCGCTACTGGCGGATCCATCGCCCCGCCAGTTCACGTCGCGAATCAGTGCCGAATCAGTACCAATAGCCGCCCGGATACCAGCGCGGCGCCCCCCGGCGCGTTCGCCAAATCCCGGACGCCAGGGGTGGAATCTCCTGCCGGGGCAAGTGGCGAGGGCCAGCATCGGCCAGCGACAGAAGCCGTGAAATTCGTTCCTCGGTGGCGGGATGGGTGCGCAGCCAGGACGGCTCCGGATTGCCCCAACCCGGTAGAAGCCAGCTTCGCCAGGAGCGGCTGACGCGCTCGATCTTGGCCAGAGCGCTGGCCAGGCCGGCCGGGTCGCCGGTGATGCGGACAGCCTCGAGGTCGGCATCGAACTCGCGCACACGCGAGAGCCCCAGTTGCGCGAGCAGCGCCAGATGCGGCGAGACAACGAGCAGCAGCAGTGCAAACAGGTCGATCTCGGCGCTACCGGTCAGGATCAGCGGCAGCGACAGCAGCAGCAGGAGCTGGCCGACGAAGGCAAACAGGCTGGTCAGGCGACTGATGTAGTCGGCAAGGTTCATGACGCGCAGGTCGCCGTGCGCGATGTGGGCGATTTCGTGGGCCAGGACACCCGTAATCTCGCGCATGGACAGCGCACGCAGCAGGCCGTCGGTGAGCGCTACCGCCGATCGCTTGCGCTGACCGACGGCAAAGGCGTTGACCAGCGGCGTCGGCGCATAGTGCAAGACCGGCGGGCTCGGTAGCCCGGCGATGTCGGCGAGCTGTCGCGCGACAGCGCACAATTCGGGCGCCTGATACTCGGCGATCGGCCGCGCTCGATAGAGCGTCAGGGTCAGCCGTGCTCCTGCCGCCGGTTCGATCAGCAAGGCCAGCAGACTCGCCAGCAGAGCGATCCCCATTCCCTGGACCCCGAACAGCAAGGCCCCCGCCAGTCCACTGATGCCGAGCAGCGCAAACAGCAGCAGCACGGTCTGCAGCCGATTGCTCCAGGCGTGGCGCCGCCACGTCAGCGGAGCCACGTCGATTCAGCCCGGCCCAGCCCGCTCGACGCGGGCGCGCAGTTCATCGAGCTCCTCCAACAGGTCAGCCATCAGGGCGGCCAGTTCCGGCACGGCATCGAAGTCGCGCTCCACCTGCCGCATGCGCCGTGCACGCAGCAAACTGGTGCTCGAAAAGCACCAGACGCCGGCAACACTATCGGCGTGCGGAAACAACCCCTCCTCGATGTGGCGCAGCAGCCAGCCGGGTTCGACAGTGCAGGCGGCGGCCACCTGTTCCAGCGTCAGCCAGGTGTTCTCCATCGGACTACCGATCAGGATCTCTTCGTCGCGCATGGTTCATTCCTTCCCTTGCCGGCGCGGGTCGAAGGCGAGTTCGCGCGCCATTTCTTCATAGAGTGCGCGCGCCTTGGCCGTATCGGCCGGCGACAGCACCACCAGGATATCGAGCAGCAGATCGCCCGGCGGCGCACCCGGGATTCCCTTGCCGCGAACGCGCAGTTGCCGGCCGCTCTGTGCGCCTTCCGGGATGCGTACCTTGACGCTGCCTGACGGCAGGTCCACCGCCACCACCGCCCCCAGCGCCGCCTCCCATGGCGCCACTGGCAGCGTCAGATGAAGGTCGCGGCCGTGCGCGCGGAAACGCGGATGCGGCTTGAAGCGGACCTCCAGCATCAGGTCGCCGGCCGGTGCGCCGCCGCTGCCGGGCGCTCCCTGACCCGCCAGGCGAATGACCTGGCCGGCGTGCACCCCTTGCGGAATCCTGACGTTCAGCGTGCGTGTTTCCAGGGTGACTCGCCCGTGGTCGTCGGTTTTCGGCGCCCGCAGCGAGATCTGCCGGGTAGCGCCGGCAAAGCTATCCTCGATGTCCAGCAGCACCTTGGCGTGATGATCCTCGCCACGCGCGTGGAAGTGCGTGCGCTGGCCGGCAGCAAAGCCATGCGGGCTTCCCGTCCGTCCGAACAACTCGGCGAAGAAGTCCGAGAAATCGGCTGCCTCGCCCGGCGAAAAGCCGTGGCCGGAGAACTCGAAGCCGGCGTCCCAGTCGGGCGGTGGGCGAAAGTCCTGGCCAGGTTGATAGCCGCGCCCCAACTGGTCATAGGCGGCGCGCTTCTCCGGGTCCGAGAGCACGGCATTGGCCTCGTTGAGTTCCTTCATGCGCGCTTCGGCATCCGCTTCCTTGGAAACGTCCGGGTGGTATTTGCGCGCCAGTTTCCGAAAAGCCTTCTTGATCTCGTCGGCCGTGGCCTCGCGGGGCACCCCCAGAATCTGGTAGTAGTCCTTGAATTCCATGCGCGATCCTCGATTCACTGTGGCTACTGAACAAGACTACTAGAATGGTATTGATGACGGCTTTTTTCAAGACATTGAAGTCCGGCAGACCGGCCCCAATTATGTTTCAAGGCGCCGACCCTGGCGCCCTCACCCACCGCATGGAGGAATGAACATGATGTACCGTTCCCTGTTTCCCCGCGACGTATTGGCGGAGTTGAATCGGCTGCAGCGTGAGATGCAGCAGGGTTTCCATCTGTCCCCGAACATTCGCGGTATTGCCCGCGGCGGCTTCCCGGCGATGAACGTCGGCGGCACGCCGCAGTCCGTCGACGTTTATGCCTTTGCCCCGGGCATCGATCCGGCCACTCTGGATGTGCAGATCGAGAAAGGCGTTCTTACCGTTGCCGGCGAGCGCAAGCTGGAGCAGCCCGGCGAAGACGCTACCGTCCATATCGACGAGCGCTTCGCCGGCCGTTTCCGGCGCGTGGTCACCCTGCCGGACGACGTCGACCCGAGTGCGGTCGACGCAAAATACCGCGATGGCGTGTTGCGCATCAGTATTGGTCGCAAGCAGTCCGCGCAGCCTCGCCGCATCACCATTGAGTAAGGAGGATTGACCATGTCCGACAATAGCCCAGTCACGAAGCAGACCACCGGCGAGGAAGCCGCCCTGCTGCCGCCGGTCGACGTCATCGAGAATGCTTCCGGTATCACGCTGTACGCCGACCTGGCCGGTGTACCGAAAGACAAACTCCACCTGCAGGTGGAAGCAGACACCCTGACGATCGAAGGCGAGATTGATCTTGAGATGCCCGAAGGCATCGAAGCCAGCCACTCGGAAGTCAGCGTCTCTCGCTACCGGCGGGTGTTCACCCTGTCCAAGGAACTGGACGCGACCCGGGTCGGTGCGGAGTTCAAGAACGGCGTGCTGAAGCTCTCGATTCCCAAAGCCGAACACGCGCAGCCGCGCAAGGTTGAGATCAAGGTGGTGTGAAGCAGCGCAGGGGCGGGGGTGCGCCCCCGCCCAAGAACCGACACCTGACTGAACCGGGAAACATGAAGACCACAGCAAACGCGGCAAGCCGCCGCACGGGAGCCATCTGCTCGGCTATCGCGATGTTCGCGATGACACCGGTCACGGCGCAGACGCTCGCGCCGCAAACACTCGGGTCCGCGCCACTCTGCGAGGCATCCGCGGCGCTGCTGATCGATTGTCCCGGCACAGCCGGCCGCTGTCTGGTGGTCGGCGACAATGAAGAGGAAGCATCACTGTTCTGGTTCAGGCTCGGCGACAAAGGCATAGACCCGACCAGCCAGCGCCAAGTCGCACTCAAAGGCAGCAAGCTGGGAGACATTGAGGCGCTGACGGGACTGGCGGACGGCAAGATCGTCGCCTTTGGTTCGCATAGCCGGGACTCGGTTTGCACGCCGCAGAAGAAACGGCAGCGGTTCGGCGTCATCGACCGGCTGACGGGCAAATCCGCGAACGTCGCGGTCACCCAGTCCGGGCCGATCGACTGCGACAGCGTGTTCGGAAAACCGCTACCCGATCAGCCGCTGATCCGGTCGGCCTGCCAGGCGATCGAGGCCGCCGAGGACGCTGCCGAGAAAGCCGCCAAGCAAGGGGCGAAGGCCAAGAAGGAATGCAATCAAGCGCACGCCTACAACGCCGAGGGGGCGGTAAACGTCTCCAGGACGGAGGCCCTGGACATCTGGATCGGGCTGCGCGCGCCGCTGCTGCCGCATCCAGCGGGAAAGAAAGGCGTTGACCTGGCAATGCTGCTGCACCTGAGAGGGCTCGATGCGTATGCCTTTGATCGCGTCGCCGCGCTCGACCTGGGCGGCTTCGGGGTCCGCGAGCTTTCCTACGCCGATGGCTGGGTATGGGTCATTGCCGGGCCACCCCACGACCTGGGGCGAAAAGACGAGGTGCGTTCCAAGCTCATGCGTTTCCGGTCGGATCTGCTGGGCGCCGACAAGATCATCGTGCCGGAAACGGTTCGTAGCGACCTGCCGAGCTCGTCGGAAGGGCTGGCGGTCCTCGCCGACAAGATCCTCGTACTCATCGATGGCAGCAAGGCCACCAAGGAACAGCCCGACCAGTGTGCGACTCCCGCCGGCTTCGTGGTCCTGCCCCGGCCAGCGTCCGCCATGCCGTAATGCGCCATCGCGCCCACTATCCCGACACCAGCCGTCGAAAGTTCGCTTCATCCAGGGACCTGCCCACAAGCACGGCAGCCGCCAGGTCAGTGGGCAGACAAGCGGCAAACTTCAACGCACTGCGCTTCGCCAGGTTCTCGGCAAACGCACTCATCGCCGACTGCTCGACCGGGTGTTGAATGAGCGTTGGTACAGAGACGCCAGGCGCCGTCTCGATCCACAGATCGTCCACCTGGGTGTCCCCGACCTCGCCAAGTCTCAGCGCCAATGCACTGTTGACCGCTCCACCGGCAAAGGTCCACCAGCGAAGCCGGCCAGATGGCTGGCGCTCCAGCAGAAGGCCCCCTGGCGCTCGGGCGCGGTGACCAGCGCACGAACCTCGTCGAGCTGCCGAGTGCCGCGCCGCGATAGGCCCAGTTCCTCGTCGCCTTCCTGCAACAACACGCGGCGCATCGCCTGACAAACCGTGAAACCCAGCCAGCGCGATGTGCCGAGCCAGCGCGACTTGCCTTTCTCGTCGGTCGGCTCCAGGTACACCATGCGCCTGGACCAGTCGACTGACATGACCCGCCAGCTTCGGCCGCCAAGCAGGAGAACGGTTGGCCCCTCCTTCAGCGGCTGCACCGCCATTGGGTCGACGTAACCCAGCTCGCTGGAACCGTAACGGGCCGCCAGCACCATCGGGCTGGCAAAGGCCGAAAGCAACTCCAGGAAATGAGCGCGTCCGAACAGCTTCTCGCCTTCAGGCCCCATCGAGGCAAGGCCGCTGCTGACGAACAGGATGCCCTTGCCCACCATGAAATCGAACACCGTCGCCAGCGTCGCCGGATCGAGGTCGGGGAACTGCTTGCGCGCCACGCCGACGACCTCGTGCGCCGGCAGGCCGGGAGACTCCAGGACGAGCGCCAGCATCTGCTGCGCCACCATGTGCCACGGTAGCGGCGGCGGCTCGATGTGCTCGACATACTTCTCGCGCCACAGCGTGGTAATCGCGCAGGCAAGCAGGAAGGCTTCGTCGTCGGTGGTCAGGAACAGGCAGTTGCGGCGGCTGCCAGGACGCCGACCGCTGCGCCCCATCCGCTGCAGGAACGAAGACACCGTGCTCGGCGCGTCGATCTGGATCACGTAATCGAGGTCGCCGACATCGATCCCCAATTCCAGCGTGCTGGTGGCGACGATCACGCAGTCCTGCTCCTCGGCGAAAGCGGTCTCGGCCAGTTTTCGCTCGGACGCGCTCAATGATGAATGCGAAACGAACGTCCGGGTAGCCAAGCGGCGCAGCGCCACCGCGAGTTCCTCTACCCTGGAGCGGCTGTCGCAGAAGACCAGGCGCTTCGCACCACGCTGCCACCGCGAAATTACCGTCGCCGCATTGGCTATCGACCCCACATGATCAATGGTGACATCGGCGTCCGCGCTGAGCGACGACGGGCCGACGACCTGTCGCTTGCCTGGCCCCGCGAACCAGTCCAGCAGTTCATCCGGATTGCCCACCGTCGCCGACAGTCCGATCCTCTGAATCGCTTGCCTGGCATACGCCTCAATCCGCTTGATCAGCGCGCGCAAGTGCCACCCGCGGTCGTCGCCGGCAAACGCGTGCAGTTCGTCGACGATGACGACGCGGACGCTGCCGAACCATGATGCTCGATCCACCTGCGTCGAAATCAGCATCCCTTCGAGGGACTCCGGCGTGGTCAGCAGGATGTCCGGTGGCGAGCGCCTGGCGCGTGCCTTGGCCCCCTGCCCGACGTCACCGTGCCACATCTGTACCGTCCTACCGACGAAGCCGGCATAGCGCGACAGCCGTGACTCGAGGTTGTTGAGCAGCGCCTTGATCGGGCACACGTAGAGAACGCTTGGCCCGGGCCACTCCTCGGTCGCCAGGTGCGACACGACGGGGAGGATGGCCGCCTCGGTCTTGCCGCCGGCCGTCGGCGCGAGAATCAGGCAATGCTTCCCTGCGAGGATCGGCACCACCGCATCCGCCTGCGTCGAGCGCAGAACGCTCCAGCCCATCGAGTTGACGATGTGGTATTGCAAGGCGCCGTGCAGGCGCTCGAAGGGCTCCGCGCTCACTCGCGGTTACCCAAAGGAGCCAGCCGCCTACAGCTCGATGTCATCGACCGAGCCCACCCCAACCGACGCGCGTTCCTGGGCGGTCATCTCAATCTCCGAGATCATCAGCGCATAGTGCTTGCGTGGGTCAAAATCCGCGAACTGGTCGACGCGATCCATCACGTCGGCGACCAGTTTCTTCAGGAACAACCTCGGCGACGCGCCGACCCTGCCGCCCAGGTTGCCGGTGACGGCCCTGGCCAGGGACTCGACGTAGGCGTCGTCAACCAAGGCGCGGACCCGTTTGCCCGCCACTGCCCCGTCGACGTAGATGTCCCGCACCTTGCGTCCCACTTCGAGCAGCGAATCGTGACCGAAGGCCGGCAGGCGCACCTGCACCGCCCGTGCGTTGTCGAAGCGCGAGTCGGTCGCGAAATCGACGTGCAGTCGTTGCGCCAGCGGCGCGAGACGCTGCACGCCTTGGGTCCCCACGTAGAAAGCCTGGGCGCCGGTGATCAGGAGGTACAGCCCCGGAAAATGGCCGGCGTCGATCTCGTCGATCCACTGGCGTAGCGCATTCAAGCCGCGCTCGCGGGTGTCGGCGCGCATGCGTTGCAGGGTCTCGACTTCATCCAATACCAGCAGCAGACCACCGTACCCCGAGTCGCGCAGCATCGTCAGCAGCCCGGAGAGGAAGTTGGTCGCGCCGAAGTGATCGATGTCTCCCTTCACCCCGGCCGAGCGGCGGATCGCTGCCGCGACATTGGGCTGGCCGCTGACCCAGGCGATCAGCCCATCGGCCATGGCGTTGTCGCCGGCCTGCAGTGCGCGGCGGTAGGCGCGCAGCGTGGCCGAGAAGGCCGGCGCCACCCGGGTCACGCTGGCCAGCCTCGCCTCCATCAGCGCCTCGGTGCCGGCGAGCAGGGTCGCCTCGTCGGTCGGGTCCAGGCTGGCGTCTTCCAGCACGTCACGCTCCAGCGCGTAGAACCAGCCATCGATGATGCCGCGAAACGCCCCTTCGCCACTGTCCGCCGTGGCGATGCGCTCGACCAGGCGGCGGCACACCGTTTCCAGGCGATGCAGCGGCGTCTCGGTTTCCGGAATCTGCACTTCGCTGGTCGCCAGGCCGCGCGCCCTTGCCCGCTCCTGCAGCCAGCGGCCAAAGAAGGTCTTGCCCGATCCGTATTCGCCGCGGATCGCCTTGAAAGCGCCGCGGCCGGACGCCACGGCAGCCAACTCTTCGTCGAGCGTTCCCTGGAGCCGGCCATAACCCACGGCCAGCGCATCCAGGCCCGCCTTGGGCACCGTGCCGCGTCTCAAGGCGTCGATGACTTCGGCTCTGCGCTGCGGACTGATCACTTGTGAACCCTCATTGCGTGCTCCACACAGAACCGGCTCGCCGAAACGATGGAAAGCCGCTACCGATAACGCTCCAAACTCGACCAAGGGCTCTCACGACCATTACTGAACTGCTGCCTTGCTGGCTTGTGAACGACCGCTTCCGAACCACTGCAGCCATTCGGTCTTTCGGCGCCGGCGACTGCAATGCAACCGTGCCCCGTCTTTAGTCTTCACAGACGATATCTCGGCACCCGGGCAATCTGCACTCACTCAGCTTGCCATTTCAAAGTTCGGAGACCGGGATTTGTATGCTCCGATGATGCCAAGATCTGTTCAAAGAGTTAAGCCAAGCGCTTCCACACCTCACCTGATTCAACGACCTCGACAAATCGCGCCGCAGAGAAACCGTCTGGGAACATCGTGTCAGTCCCTTTCTGTGGAACCTGATTAACATCCAGCAGCAGTTGACGCTCATCGCGCAGAATCACCTGCAATGCTTCCAGCGACACTACGAGGAAGCCATCGACGCGCTGCTGATCCAATTCAATGGAAGTATCCACAATCCAAGCCTGTAAGTGGCTGCCCGGGTTTGGGTCTGAGCATCCGAGCTTTTCCCGCAGTAGCTCATCTCGAGTCAACGCAGCCACAACCGCCGAACTCTTTCGCCTCAACTGCCAAGCTGCCTTGCGCAGGGCATTGGTTCGGTGCAACCAAATCTCGTGCAAATTTGTACGAATGTACCCAGACTTGATTTCCAGCAGCATCGCCAACCCATCTCGATAGCAGATCAGATCGACCTCACCCGGATCCTCTTGCTCTGTGCGCTCGGGCTGATACCCCACCTCCACAGCAAATCCACGCTGACGTAATTGATCTGCCAGTCGCAGTTCGATACGGCGAGTCTCACTCATTTGGCCAGAGCGACGTGCGCCGATGCGGCGAAGGTTATTTACCACAGCAGTCAAGTTGTTCTGCTGGGCCACCACCCAAGGAAACTGGAAGTTGTAGCGTCCTATTTTGTAGAAAGGGCGCTCACACAGGGTGGGAACCAACAATTGTGGCTGTTCCTTTAGGCTGCTAGCAAGTGCTTTGAGATCGCTTGTCCAGAAATCCAAGATCGCCTTGGCGGCCAAAATACTGCCTTGGGGATATTTCGAACAAACAGTCCACCCCGTGGTTCTTTTGATCTTTTTGTCTTCTTCGGCCCAAGTCATAGGAAACCGATTCTCTCCGTTGAGCAGTCCACTGAACGCCAGCTTGCTCAACGCCTTGGAGACGATACCTAACTCAGCGTAATACTTCTGGAACGGTTGGACGTAAGCGCTCTGGAAGAAAGCTGAATGTAATTCGCTTGCTAGCAAGGTCTGCAATATTCTGGCGCAACCACCCCCGGCCAGTTCAATCTCCTCATCCAACCCATATATCTCTTGCAACTGCAGTTCGCCGCGCACTGCCTTGATGTACGCCAACGCATTGCGTTCGTGGTTCTCCTGGCTGCCTATCTGGACTTCAGCCATCCCTCGCTCAATGAATTCATGAATGCCTCGATTCATCCAGTAGTGCCATAGCGCCTGGGATTTTTGTTCAGTGCGCTGCCAAGTAAGACTACCGTTTTCAGTCTCGTTATAGATGACTGATTTTCCAGGCTCCAGCCGATAGCGGCACTCGGGGTCAAAGCAAAACCAGTCGATTGAACTCTCGTAATCCATCCGTTCCTTCGTAGCCGCAAGCAGCACGCCAAAGGCTTCAAGGTTGTCCGCGCACTCCAGGGTTATTGCGGGAGAGGGAAAGATGATCGGCGACAGGTGTCGTTTCAGCGACTGAGCAAGGCGCACGTCGTTGAGGTTGAAATCCTCTTCACTACAAGTCGTCAGCTTGTGTGAAATGACGCGGCTATAGACACGCCAACTATCGCCTGCAGAATCGTCAGGCGCCTCAGGAACCAACCGTTCGTACGCCAACACACTCAGATAGGATAGCGTTTCTAATAAAGAGAGATAGGCAAGCTGTTTCTGAGCTCTTTGGATCAGTTGATCAAACGGCTGGAGTTGAGCAAGAAGGCGATCACAAACACCGATGAAGATGCGCCATTCTTCCCCTTGGACACGATCTCGAAGAAGTGTCCAAAGCGCGGAGTCGGTGCGAGCAAAAAGTTTGGAATAGCGGATTGCCCATCTGAGGGTGTCCGGAACCGCGTGTGACAACTGTTCTAGCAATTCTACCGAGATAGCGCTTTCATGGCGCAGAATCCGGCTCATCGCCAAGGCGGATAACTCTGATGCATTGACCACATCCGCTTCCCGCCAAAAAGGCGCAGCCGCCAAACCGGTCGCACGATCAAGCCATGAGAGGTTCTTGCCAACTGGGCGCTGGTCCAAGAAATGGTGTAGCGCTTCATCCAACGCCTGACTCTTGTTGGCCAGTTGCTGGTGGCGTGTGAAAACAGCCAGATAATGCCGTAGACAACGATTTGCATTTCTGCTGAGCTCGGACAACTGAACTCCCTAGAGAATTTGAAATTTCATCTGCACGTGAACTTCTTCGAGCATAACCAGCTGTTCATTCTAGCTCTTCGGCCGGGAAAACACCCCACTACTATCGAGCATAGACCCCTGACGAAACTGGCCGTATCGTCAACTGCCGGTGACGCAAACAAACTGAAGGTCGGCTAACATCTTTAACAAGTCGGACAGCTTGTGCCGACGAATGACTCTTGCTGGCCGAGAACAGCCGTCAAAACTGACAAGAATGCGCTAAACCGGGCTTGCCTCGACAAACCAGGGTAGTCTGGATGCCTTCACATCGAAAGTTGCCGTCGTAGTGCACCCCATCCTACGATTCCTGGCGCCGATCAGGCAATCCGAGAACCCAGCAGAATGGTCTTTCCAGACGAAAATCGCCTGCTCAACGGCAGCCTCATCTTCCAACTCGAAATCCATGGAGTCCAGCAAGCCGGAAACAACCCCCTGGATCTGGGGCTTGGAAAAGCCATACCGACTGCGCAACACCCATTCCATTTCCTGGAGAACGAGTTGGCTCACGAAAACGCGGCGGCTTGCCAGCACTTCTCGTTCAACAATCTTGTGCACGATCTCGAACTGTTGGGCGTCGTCTCGAACGAGGAAGCGTACAAGAACGTTGGTGTCGATCCCGAGCATCAGATCGATAACTGCTCGATGGAAACAGCCTCCCGACCTTCCTCGTACAACATCCCGGCCAGGTCGTTAAAGCGCTTGCTCTTCACCCTCATCACCACGGTGCCGTCCGGCATGAGCGTAAAGGTCATGCGGTCTCCTGCTTTCATTCGAAGGCTGTCCCGGATCTCCTTGGGAATGGTCGTTTGCCCCTTGCTGGTCAAAGTGGCTTCAGTAGCCATGGCCGGCTCCTCGTTAAATTCCTTACTCTTATAATTATCGTAAGGAACAAACAAAAAAGCAACTTGCCGTTCCAGCGAGGTGAAGAGTTGTGGCGCTTCCGCTTCGTCGCGTTCCGCCCCTCATCGCACCGTCACCCGAAACTGTCGCGCCAGCAATTCCCGGTTCAACTCCACCGTAGCCGCGGTCTCGTCGAGCACCACACCGCCGCCTGATCGACATTGAGCACGCGCTTCGCGGCGTTGACGAAGCCGCTGATGCGCATTGCGGGCATGCCGAGTCGCTGCGCGAGCGCTGCTTTCGACAGCTTTCCGCCACGTGCCGCCAGTGCCTCCAGCAGGGAGCGCAGGTCGGCATCGGCCGGTGCCACTCGCGCGGCCAGGGCCTTCTGTGCCGCGTAGGCGGGCGTCGCCTGCAGGGCGGCTATCCAGTCCACTGCGGGCTCGGGCGCGACGACCGGCAAGGCTCCGCAGAAGAGATCAGGCTGCGGCACGGCTACGGCTCCTGGCTTCGCTGCCTTCCGGGGGAGCGTCGGCCTTTCAGCGGCCGCTGCCGGCCACGTCGCCTCCTGCGGAGTCCACCAGTCGGGCTGCGGCGCCGCGGCCATCTGCCAGCCCTTCAACACCCTGTTGCGCGGCGTGAATACGCTCAGCGGCACGACGACCTCCGGCGCCGATACGCCACCGTGGTAGCCGTTTTTCTTGGCGCCGTGGCGCACGCCCTCGGACCACGCGCAAACCACCGCGTTGCCGGCAGCCGTTTTCACCCGGCCCCCCTCAAAAAGGAGTTCGCCGGCATCCGGCGCGCCCGCTGGCAAGCGCCAGCGATCGCCTTCCCCCTGGCCACGCTGCACCGTGCCGTCGTCGAGCACATGGCCATGGTCGGCGGTAATGATCAGCACACGCCGCGCGCGACGAGCCTCGCTCAACAAGGGTCCGAGCAGTCGCAGATCGTCGATCGTCCAGCCCACCTGGATCTGGTTCGGTCCGTCGAGATGATCGTCGACGGCGTTGTAGACCACGGCCACCACTTGCTGCTGCGGCGAGGCAATGGCATCGCGAACGGTCGATGACAGACCCTCGGCGTCGGCGAGATCGCCCTTGTGAAATACCACCGGCGCCATGCCGGCGCGCGACACGGCGACGAGGGCCGGATGTGTCGCGAACGCGCTCTTCTCCTGCGCCGCCGCGCCGACCACCAGGCGGCCCGACAACAGGCTGCTGCGGCTCACTTCGGTGATCGTCGGCAGGGGCCGCGATACCGACCGCAAGCGTCGGCGTTGGCCAGGCAAGCTGCTCGTCCCAGCCCAGTGCCTCCAGGTCCTCGCCAAGCTCCCGGAACATGCTGTAACTCAGTCCGTCCGCGACCAGCAACAGCACCGGCGCCTGCCGCGCCAGCGGGGCCAGCAGGCGCTCGACGATCGCCTCCACCGGCAGGCAGGCGGCTTCCGCCCGCGGCTCGCCGTTCCAGATCTGCAAGGCATTGGCGAAGCTTCGACTGAAGGCATCGGCCTGCTGGCGCGCCGCCGCACGCAGAGCGACGAATGCCGAAGAAGGGCCAGGCAGGTCGTCACCACCAATCAGCTTGCAGCGCGCCCAGTCGACGAAAGCGCCTTCGCCGGCGTACCGGTGCGCGAGGTCGGCGAACCCGGATAGCGGACGGCCGGCTCGGCCCTGGCTCGCCGGCCGGTCGGCCAGCAGCCATCGACACAGGCGAACCGCCATCTTCACCCGCAGCAGGCGCGTGCTCGCCGGATCGGCATGCGTATGGCACGCCACCGAGTCGGCCGCCCGTTCGATGACCTGAAGCCGTGCTGGGGATGGCTCGACGATGAAGGCCGTGAAGGCGTCCACGAGTAGCCCAAGCCGCTGCTCCAGGCCGAGCGGCAGCACGTCGCTCAGATGAGCGTAGGCATCGACATGAAGTTCGCGCAGCAGCCACTCGGCACGTTCGATCACCCCGTGACGCAGGGCGGGCGTCAAGGCCTTCAGACAGCTTGCCGCGTCAGCAGCCCACAGGCGTCCCTCGGCGATGCCGATGCGCTTGTCGCCGATGAAACGTTCCAGACGAATCGCCGCGGCGACAAGGTCGTGCACGCCTTCACCCTGAGCCGACAACAGGACGCCACAGACCAAGCCGAGCGGGACGGCATCCTGCGTGCTGCCGGCCAGTACGTAGCGCATCAACAGCGTGCCCACGGCGCCGGCCGAGTCGCTCAGCCAGGCGACGATCGGTGGTTTGGCTGGAGCGGGCAGATCGTCGAAAAGCCCGACCGAATCGGCGCCCAGTGACCAGTTCAGAAGCATCGCCGCATCCGGCCTCGCCACGTCCAGACCCAAACAACGGCCGAGGACACAGCGCCACGCCGTGTCCATGTTCAGGAGACCGTTGGGCACCGGCGGATAGACACCCAGGCTCGCCCGCTCGACCAGCAGGTGGGCCATCCAGCGGCAGCGGTTGAGGCGCGCATCGATCTCGCGCGCCCTGAAGAGTTGCTGCACCCAAATGGGACATCCGTATCACCGCGCTCTGGGCCTCGCTTCTCGCTCGAAGCCGTTGATGAGCGCCGGAGAGGGGATTTCGGTGAAATTGCCGCACTCCAAGCCCGGATTCCGCGATTCGAACCGCATAGATCCCGTGGAAGGCCCGTATTGGCAGGCTTTCCGGTAGAGTGGCGGCGTCAAGGGTGTGGATCCATGGCGCCAGGAAACCAGGTGTCGCTCCGATAACCGATTACGCGGCAGCAATCGCTCTTGCGGCGGCCGGCAGCGCAGTCCGGTCTTGCTGGTATTCGAAAGAGGAGTTGAGTCGATGCGTACGGTGCTGAATTTCATGGTGTGCGGCGCACTGTCTGCCGCGCTGGTCTTTCCGATAGCCGCACGCGCTGAGTCCGCCGATGGCCGGGCCGATGCCCCGCCTTGGGTCATCACCAACGGCCAGCCGGATGCCGGGCTCTACATGCCGCGGGAAGTCCAGCAGGCCTATGCCAAGGGCACGCGCAGCCCCGACGGCCGGCCCGGCTCGAACTACTGGCAGAACCATGCCGAGCACCGCATCCGCATCAGCTTGAACCCGCCAGGCCGACGCGTGCAGGGCGAGCAGGAGATCGTCTACACCAACCACAGCCCGAGTCCGCTGACCAGCCTGGTCTTTCGGCTTTACATGGATGCACACCACCCGGCAGCCATGCGCGAGAAGCCGGTCGACGCCAAGTTTCTGACCCAGGGCATCACCGTCGAGCAGTTCAGCATCGACGGCAAGACCATCGACTGGAACAACCCGGCCGAGCCGCAGGCTGAATACAACACCCCGGGCAGCACCCTCCACGCCGTAACGCTGGCCACGCCGATCCCGCCCAAAGGCAGCGTGCACATCCGCATGCGCTGGCACTACGACCTGGTGGCCGACAAGGGCTGGAAGGAAGGCGCGATCGACGAGACGTCCTACTTCCTGGCCTACTTCTTCCCGCGCGTCACCAACTACAGTGACCACGGCGGCTGGGACTACGCGCCCTTCACCCTGGGCCGCGAGTTCAACAACGACTTCGCCGACTTCAGAGTGGAGGTGGACGTGCCACGCGACTACGTGGTCTGGGCCACCGGTACGCTGCAGAACGCGGCCGAGGTGCTGCAGCCGGCGGTGCTGCGCCGGCTGGAGACCAGCTTCAAGAGCGATGAGGTCGTGAACCTGGCGCAGATGGCCGACGCCAAGGCCGGCAAGGTCACTGCCCGCGACAAGCGCCTGGTCTGGAAGTGGCAGGCCGAGCATGTGCCTGACTTCGCCATCGCACTCAGCAACCACTACCGCTGGGATGCGGCCAGCGTGGTGGTCGATCCCGTCAGCGGCCGCCGAACCAGCGTGCAGGCGGCCTACCCCGACAGCGCCACGGACTTCACGCCGATGGTCAATGTGGCGCAGAAGACGCTGCAGTTCGCGTCCACCGTCTACCCCGGCGTGCCCTACCCTTACCCGAAGACCACCATCGTGCTCGGCAGTGCCGACGAGGAGTACCCGATGATGGTCAACGACGGCTCCAATGTCCACAACCACTTTGCCGCCACGCTGCCAGAGAACGCCTACACCGGCTTCGTGGCCTCGCACGAGCTGCTGCACAGCTGGTTCCCGTTCTACATGGGCATCAACGAGAAGCGCTATCCGTTCATGGACGAGGGCTGGACCACCGCCTTCGAGTACCTGCTCAACCGCGAGGTGCTGGGCGTGCCGACCGCCGACGGACTGTTCAAGGGCTTCCGCTCGTCGGCCCTGGCTCTGCCGCTGTCGAGCATGGATCTGCCGATCATCACCCCGCACGATGCCCTGTTCGCCCAGAGCGCCGTCTTCGGCTTCAACCAGTACGGCAAGGCCGCGCTTGGCTACCTGGCGCTGAAGGACCTGATGGGCGACGCCGCCTTCCGCACCGCGCTGCACACCTTCATGGCGCGCTGGAACGGCAAGCGCCCGCTGCCCTGGGACATGTTCAACAGCTTCAACAACGCTGGCGTCGGCAATTACACCTGGTTTTTCCGCAACTGGTTTTTCAGCCATAACTACATTGACCTTGCCTTGGACGGCGTGCGCAGCAAGGGCGGCGTGCAGACCGTGGCCGTGCGCAACCCGGGCGGCATGGCGGTGCCCTTCGACCTGGTGCTGGCCTACACCGACGGCAGCAGCGAGCGCGCGCACCGCACGCCCGCCGTCTGGCAGGCGGACGGTCGCCGCACCGAGGTGCGATTGCCAGCCGGAAAAGCGCTGAAGTCGGTGAGCCTGGACACCGGCATCTTCGGGGACGCCAACCCCGCCGACAACGCGTGGGCGGCGGACAAGGCCGGCGCACGCTGAGCATGGCCGGGCCCGGCACCAAAGCGACACGATGAGGCCAGGGCATGACGACGCCGACGACGAAGATCCTGGACTTTCTGGTGCTGACCTTCGGGCTCAGCACCCCGCTCTGCTACCTCATCGCCACGGCCGAGTCGATCCACAGCTATTCGGCCTGGTTGATGTGGACGCCCGGCATCGCGGCGCTGCTGACCAAGCTGCTCTTCACCCGCAGCGTTGCCAGCCTGGGCTGGCGCCTGCGTTGCCGCACTAACCCCCACCTACCCTGACCAGAGTGCCCTCATGAATGCTGTCCTCGATTCCAACCCCAGCCTGTTGCAACGCGTTTTGCACTTCGCGCCCGTCCGCCTCTACCTGCTGTACTTGATCCTGCCTTACCTGTACCTCGCAGGCTATTTCTACCGGCAGGACTTCGCGAAGGGCACTTGGGAGGGACTGTGGGCGACCATCCTCTCGGGCATTGCGATGCTCAGCATGTACGGCGTCGTGGTCCATTTTTCCGAACGCCGGCAGGTCACGGAGCTAGCCCTGAGGCCGGCGGCGCGGGAACTGGGACTTGGCCTGCTGCTGGGTTTCGGGCTTTACACCTTGTGCATGGTGGTGCTGATGCTCACGGGCAGCTATCGCATCCTCGGGGTGAACGACTGGCACGTGTTGATCAGCGGCCTGTCCATCGCCCTGGCCACCGGCGTGTTCGAGGAACTCCTGTTCCGCGCCGGCGTGTTCCGTCTTGCCGAGGAGTGGTTCGGCACCTGGTGGGCGCTGGTCATTTCGTCGGTGGTGTTCGGCTTCACGCACCTGGAAAACGACGCCGCCAGCCTCCAAGGCATCATCTCGATCTCGGTCTGGGCCGGCGCCCTGCTGGTGGGTTGCTACCTGCTCACCCGCCGCATGTGGCTGGGCATAGGCCTACACGCCGCCTGGAACTACACGCAGGGCTCGGTGTACTCGGGCATCGTCTCGGGCAATGCGCCGCCGAACGGCTTCTTCAAAGCGACCCTGCAAGGCCCGGACTGGCTTACCGGCGGCAGCTTCGGCGTGGAAGGGTCGGCCGTGCCCTTCGTGCTGTGCGGCATCGTGGCCATCTGGATCATCGTCGCTGCGAAGCGCCGTGGCCACATCCTGCCGCCGCTTTGGAAACGCAAGGGCTGAGCAAAAGCGGCGCCGGAACCGCAGGGCCGGCACCGGCGAAGCTTCCACCGGCCCCGGGCTCGGGCCGGCCTCAGGGCGACTTTTCGTAGAATCCGCGCACATCGGCGGCCATTTCGGCCCGGCTCTTCTTGCGCAGATAGAACATGTGGCCGCCCGGGTAGGTGCCGAAGAAGAGCCGCTTGCGCGTGTCCGCCCCGCGCACCGTCTGTTCCAGCACGTAGCGCGACATCAGGTAGTTGGCGTTCAGGTCGTGGTAGCCATGCAGCACCAGCGCCTTCAGGTCGTGGTTCTGCGCGAGCGCGATCGCCAGGTCATCGGGGCCACCCAGCTTCGCGCTGCGGTCCCAGCCCATGTTGACCGGGAGATTGAGCGGGATGTAGGGCCGGTCGCTGACATAGCCAAGATCCTTGCGCACATAGTCCGTGAAAGGCGCCAGGAGCACGCCGGACAGGATGTTGAGCGAACGGTCGAAGGCGCCGAGTTCGTCCTTCTTCTCGGGCGTGGGGTTGTCGCTGGCCTGGGTGCCGTCGTAGGTGTCGATCACCTGCCCCTTCTTGCCGAGCAGGTTGGCGGCGAAGACGACCTCGGAAATCCGGCCGCGATGGTTCGCGACGAGCGCCGGCTCGATCCCGATCAGGCCGCCGACCTTGGCATAGAACGCAGCCTGCTCCGCAGGACTTGCCCGGCCCTGTGTCGCGAGCCCGGCCAGGTAGGCGGTCATCGCATAGTCTTCGACCGCCTTGATGGCCGCCGGCTCGTTCTTGATCGTGCTCAGCCCGTGGTGGGCGGCGATCGCCGCCTGCGAGGGCAGCAGCGTCATCGGCGCCACCAGGGAATAGTGCGGATCGGAGAGTTCGAGATAGAACGCCGGCGACAGCATGACTGCCCAGTTCAGATTGATGGCGTATTGCTCGGCCAGGATGCGCGACAGCGCCGCGACCCGCTGCCCGCCATAGCTTTCCCCCGCGATGGCCTTCGGCGAGCCCCAACGCTTGTTGACCGTCAGCCACTGGCGGATGAAGCCAGCGATGGCGTCGAGGTCGCCGGCGACCCCGTGGTAGGGCTTGCCGTCGCGTGGTTTGCCGTCGGGCCCGGGCAGCATGCGGCTGTAGCCGGTGTCGACCGGGTCGATGAAGACGAGGTCGGTGAAGCGGATCCAGCTGTCGGGGTTCTCTTCCAGACGCGCCGGGACCGCGGGAAAGCTGCCGTCCCCGGCGGTCACGATCGTCTTCGGACCGATCGCGGCGAGGTGCAGGTAGATGCTGGCGGCGCCGGGGCCGCCATTGAAGGCAAAGGTCACCGGTCGCTTGGCGGGATCCGCGCCCTTGAGCGTGTAGGCGACGTGGAAGATCTCGGCATCGGGACGCTCGGGGTCCGTCCCGATCTTGAGCATCCCGGCCGAGGCCTTGTAGTCCGGCAGCTTCTGCGCCACTGCGCTCTGCGGGCCCGCAAGCAATGCGACAAGCCCGAGTGCAAGCACCTGAAGCGCCTGCCGTCCGATGGTCAAGAGTGTCATGCCACAAACTCCATTCGTTAGTGATGGCCATCTCTGGCCAAGGAAGGTGCAGGGCGAGTTGGCGGAGCGTAACCCGCCTGAACCGCGCCAAACTGGCGGGTTACGGACCAAGGCCCTGGGATGCCCAACGTTTTTTCAAAAAACCTGTCGCGAAACTGCACTACTCCTACTCAATCGTCGTGCGTGCTTGGCTACGGCGTGCGAGTCCATACGCTTTCTTTTTCAAGCTCGAACATGACCACCCATGAGCGCATCGTACCAAGCCCCAGGTTGCCATCGAAGATCAGCCGGCTGCTCTCAACGAGCGTTTGAACCGGCGCACCACCGTCGACGCGCAGCTCGAACCGTGCACCAGAGGCGCTCACAGGGGTCGCGAGGCCGACCATCGCGGCAACTGGTTCGTTGAGAATGAAAGCGCTGCTGCTGCCGGTATCGACCTCAAGCCAGACGTCGGTGTCGCGGTGACGACTCGCAACGAAGGCCACGAGCGACAGGCCGGTGACCGAGCGTTCAAAGCGGGTGCGCACGCTTCGCGCATCCCGTGGAGGACTGTCGTCGACCACCAGGCGACGGCCGGGAGGGTCCAAAGTGAGGATGTCGCCGTCAAAGGTCGACAGCGAGATCAGGCCGTCGAGGCGTGGCCAGTCCGGCGGCAGCAGCTTGTTGATGTCGAGCACCATGACCGTATGCGGCCGCGACACCCAACCGGCGACGCTCACTGTTGCCCCCTCACATCGTGGCGCGTCGATGCGCTCACCCGACATGCGGAAGCCCGTGAGCGTGACGGCGGCGGCGAAAAGGACGCAAAAAGACGGGGAACAGTCCCCGTTCCAATCTGCCGAGCCAGTGGGCGACTTCGGATTCCGCGCTCTTGCTCATGCCGCCTCTTGCTGCCGAAATCAACCCCGCGAGCCGGAAACGGCCGATGGAGCCAGGTTGACCTCGTCCGGGAGCGTCATCGGGCGCACGCCCTTGACCGCGCGGATAGCGAACTTCGGGTCGCGCTTCTGCAGTTCAGCGAAGAAACCAGGAAAGTGCGCCGCGCCATAGGTGATGTAGATCTTGTCGGACTTCGATTCGTCGACGAAGCGGGCGAGCGCCCTGTTTCGGAAGTCGACGATGATGCGGTTGGACGGATCCTTCTCTTCGCCGAGCGCGCCGGAGACGGCCATGCCGAGCACGCCGCGGCAGACGATGCCGGCGAGCTTCTTCTGCTCGGGGGTGGCCCCTTCCACGATGCCGAGGAAGAGCGCGAACGGATCGCCGCCGGGATCGGACGTCGCCTGCTTGGCCTTGGCTGCCTTGGCCGCCATGCCAGCGGCGAAGGCTGGGTCTTCGCGCAGCAGGCGGTCGTACTCGGTCTTCATCTCGAGGAAGTTCGTGTCGGCGGTGATGTGCCGCGACGGGTGGATCGCCATGTCGGCCTTGATGGGGTCGAAGTAGTTCAGCTGGAAGCTCAGGCCGCATTGCTCGGCCATCTTCTTGTAGCCGGCGCTGAGGTCCTGCTTGCTGCCCCGCAGGGTCTGGTTGAACCAGTCGGTTAGGTCGGGCCGCCCGTCCACGGGCGTCACGCCCTCGTAGAACAGCGTGTAGCCATCCGCGAGCGCCTGCTCCAGGTCGAAGACCACCGACTTGTAGAAATCCTCCGAGCCGATGTGCTGCATGCCCTGGAAGACCACCGTCTTCTGGCCGTTGGACAGCGTGGCCAGCGGCACCGCGGTCGGCCCGCTCTGAACCCAGAAGGCCAGGTAGAACACCGGCAGCGAGGCCAGCCCCAGCATGCCCAGCGCGCCGGCGAGCGCGAAGGCGCCGAAGGACCGGCCAGGCGAGTAGGCCGGGTCGCGCCGCTTGGCCAGCCAGCGCAGGAGGAACAGAATCGCGCCCAGTGCGACGCCCGCGGCGACGACCATGCTGACGATCCATAGCGGCAGCTTGCCCACCACCAGCAGGCCGGCCAGTGCGAACAGGATCAGCGCCAGCCAGAACGCGCCATTCAGACGCGCTGACCAGTTGCTGGTGCTGGATGTGGTTGTGGTCGACTTGGTTGTGGTCATCGTGTTACTTCGCCTTGCATTGCAGTTCGTCGGTCTTGCCGGTATTGGTGTTCAGCCAGCTCACCTTCAGCTCGTTGCCCTGATGCACGAGGCTGACATTCTGGCCTTCGTACTTCCCATCGCTCACAGAGCCGACGAGCCACATCGTCACGGTACGATCGCCGCGCTCCAGTCGAATCGTGGCCGGGTCGGTGGCGAAGAAGTTTGCCACCACCTCGTTGGCGGGGTTGTTCTGGCAGGCATGGAAGACCGTCTTCGGCGGCACCAGTTGCCAGACCGCTTGCAATTCCGAGGTGCGGAGCCGGTACTGGGCATCGACGCACCCCTTGACCGTGTCGACGGTCCAGGTCGCCGTAATCCAGGTCTTGTCCTGCGCCTTCCAGCAGTCGTTGCGGCCCTTGACCCAGCCGCGCTGCTCCTCGCGCAGCCGCGTCGCAAGCTTGCCCTTGGCCTTCGCCGCGGCCGCCTTGTAGGCCTCGTCGAGCTTGCGGTCGAGAGCCGCCAGTGATGCATCGCTGCAGATCAGCGTTTCAACCTCGCCCGTTGCTTTCGCGCAGTTGAAGGTCGGTCCCTGCGCAAGCACAGCCATTGGCAAGCCCAGCGCGCAGGCGATGAAAGACGGAACAACCGGCACGCGCTTCTTCATTGGTTCTCCTCACTAACCATTCGAGCAGTCGTTGGCTGACCTGTCCAAACTGGACGACAAAAATATCCGCTGCCCCGGGTCGCGGTAGACCACGGTTTCCGAGCCGCCGGCGCGGACCTTGCTGCAGTCGAACGCGGGCGTGTTCGCTCCGGAGACGCTGCCGGCGCGGATCAGCCTGCCGATGTAGCCGCACCATGCCTCTTCCGCGCACGGCGGCACTGTCGCGTTGCCGCGCAGGCCGAGCTTGAACTCGACGACGGGCATCGCTCTGATGGCGGGTCTAGCGGCTGCCGGCGTGGCGATAGCTGTACCTGCCATCGTAAATATTGCCGGCACGGTCGAAGGCACAGGAGAATGCCAGGTGACGATCGCCGCCGTCGCTGAAAGCAACGCTGCCGTCGCCGCTGAGCGTCCGGCCGTTCAGACTGGGATGCTCGAGTTCCAGGCTCTGCACATCGCCGTGATCGTTGTTCAGATGGGCGGTGAGGACGCGCTTGCATTCCGTTTTCAGAAAGCGCATGTCTTCGAAAGGGGTTCCCTTGCCGGAATTGTATTCAGCGCGCTTTTCGTCGTGTTCGCCGTCCTTGCTCTTGCTGGAAGCCAGGATGGCGATCAGCGCGGCGGCACCGGCGATGCCCGCACCGATTGCCAGGGCCTTGTTGCGGCTCTTTTTCTTGTCGTCGCGGTCGCTGCTTCCGGAATTGACGTTCCAGTTCACCACTTCGCGATCCTCGACACGGCAGTCGAAGCGGTACTCGCGACCATCGCGGTCATTGACCAGTCCGCTGACGTTGTAGGATCTGTAACCCGTTTCGTCGCTGCGGACGTCGTGCGGATTCGAATAGACCGAACCCCAGTGCACCACCTTGCCCAGGCAGTCGCTGCGGGCACTGGAGTCGTTGTAGGCAAAGGCGGACGATGTGGAGAGAAGGGCGGCAAAGGCAAGGACGAGAGTGAATTTGATGTTGCCAGACATGCTCGGGCTCCTGATGTATCGGGGAAGCATCTTCCTCCGCTCCCGATGGGTCAATGAAAACACTCACACGGAAAGAGTTTCCGCGGAAGGTCACCTTCCTCACTGCTGCGAAGCGCTCCGCGCGGTCGGCGCCGATCGGACTCGCGAGCGCGACTGACGACATTGCCAGGGATCGCCAGACAGCAGGCGCTCATCAGAAAACAGCGTCAGCTCGCTCAAGTCTGCCGCCACATTTGTCTGAGGTTGCGTCAGCCGCAGTATCGGTCAGCGGCTTTCGACCTTACACTAGCGCCATGACGAAACACTCTTAATCGAAAATTGAAAATCAGGAATCTGCAGGATCTCCGCGTCTTCGTGCTGGCTGCCGACAGCGGGAGCCTCTCGACCGCGGCCCAAATGCTCGGATTGTCTCCTGCGGTAGCCAGTACCAGCCTGAAACGGCTGGAGTCCGATCTGGGCGCGCTATTGCTCGTACGCTCCACGAGGAGCCTGCGTCTGAGTCCGCCGGGAGAACGCCTTTTGCCGGCAGCCCGTTGCGCACTGGCTGGACTGAGTGATGCGCTCGAGGACATTGCCCAGGTGCGCGGCAGCCTGCGCGAGGAGTTGCGCGTATCGATGCCCTCGGACCTTGGAAGGAATCATCTGCTGGCCTGGCTCGACAGCTTCCTGCTTCAACACCCCGACGTCACGCTGCGCACGCATGTTTCCGATCGCCCGGCAGACCTCTACCGGCAACCAGTCGACATTGCCATTCGCTATACGGACATGGCGGATTCGGGGTTGGTCGCGCTGCCCATCCTGTCCGGCAACCGGCGTGTTCTCTGTGCAGCGCCGAACTACCTGGCGCGCCACGGCGTACCGGCCGTTCCGGGGGACCTGTCTCGCCACAACTGCCTGCGATTTCGTCTCGGGAACGCCCTGCACGAGCATTGGCGCTTCAGCCTGGAGGGGAAGGAGATCGTGGTAACCGTAAACGGGAACCGGATCGCTGACGACGGTGATGTCGTGCATCGCTGGGCCCTTGCTGGCCACGGCATTGCCTACAAGTCGGCGCTGGATGTCGGCAAGAGCATAGCGGCCGGCCTTCTGGTGCCGCTCTGTACCGAATGGACGACCGAGGCGGCGCCATTGTCGCTGGTCTGTGCCGATCGTCGCCAGTTGTCGCCGCTGGTCATGCTGTTGCGCGACCACTTGCGGCAGTGCTGCGAGAACCTGATTGAGGGCTTCAAGGCCGCCTGGCCATTCACCCCCGTTCCTTGATTGTTGACGCCTTGATCCAGAGGAATGAGGCGGACGAGAATCAGCCCCGGCCACGATGATGTCGCTACGATGATTGCGGGCTTGCCCGTCGGACGCGGCATGGTCCACTGCCGGTCCATGCGAGCCGCGAGTGTCGGTTGCCCTATGGGCGAAATCGACACTGCATGCGTTCAGGCAAGCTCGGACACTCGCCATGCCCGGCGATGCCCAGCCGTGTCGCGGCAGTTGCCCCGCGCTCTGGCGATGCCGCCGAGTGCAGAGCCATCACGCCACGTTCGTCCTGCAGCCTACTTCCGACAGGCAGCTGGAACCGCTCGCCACGTTTCTAAATGGACGCCATGAGAAGACGCGCTTGTACTCGCCTAAACGCCCTGCACCATCCGTTGGCGGGTAGCAGCGCTACCCGGACGAGGTAGCGTGAAGCGGATTTGAACCGGGATTAAGCCCAAGAAGAACCCGGGGCAGGCCTCAGGTGACTGGCAACCGATTGATTTTGTTATAGTTATTGGAGGCGCGAGCGGGAGTCGAACCCACCTACACGGATTTGCAATCCGGTGCATAACCGCTTTGCTATCGCGCCGCGCCCATCTGATGACAGGAGCGCCGTCAGGTCCGAAGAACACGGAACGTCCGGCAGAAAATCTGGAGCGGGAGAAGAGTCTCGAACTCTCGACCTATACCTTGGCAAGGTATCGCTCTACCAACTGAGCTACTCCCGCGTGAAGCGAGTGCGCATTATAAAGGCCTGCCCATTGCTGTCAACGCATTCTTCCCCGGTCGGGCGCCGCCGGGCACCCCCGATGTCGCCTTTTGCGGCTCCCCGCTAGCGCCGCCGGTCCTCTTCAATCAGGTGCGGCCACGCCATTCGCATGTAATAACCCATCGACCAGAGGGTCAGTACGGCCGCCACGTAGATCAGCCAGGTGCCGGCCTGAAAGACGTCGAAACCACTGACCGGCGCCTGATAGAGCAGCAGGGGGATGGCTATCATCTGCGCGCTGGTCTTGATCTTGCCGATCATCGATACGGCAACGCTGCGGTGGGCGCCAATCTGGGCCATCCACTCGCGCAGGGCCGAAATCGTAATCTCCCGGCCGATGATGATCGTTGCCAGGATGGCGTCGAGCCGGCCCAGTTGCACCAGGACGATCAGTGCGGCGGCAACCATCAGCTTGTCCGCCACCGGGTCGAGAAAAGCACCGAAAGCCGACGTCTGCTGCCAGCGCCGCGCGAGATAGCCGTCGAGCCAGTCAGTGACCGCTGCCACCACGAAAACCAGCGTCGCGGCGAGGTCACGGCCGACGACCTGGAGCCAGGAGCCGGGAACGTAGTAAACGGCGATCATCAGCGGAATCAGGATGATCCGGAGCCAGGTGAGAAGAATCGGTGTGTTCAGTGGCATCAATGCAAAGACGCGTAAATTTTCTCGGCCAGTTCCCGGCTGATTCCCGGAACTGCTGTCAATTGGTCAACGCCGGCATCCGAAATGCCCTGCAAACCACCAAAACGGGCAATCAATGCCTTGCGCCGTTTGGGTCCAATGCCCACTATCCCTTCCAGCCGGGAAGTTCGCCCTGTCTTGCCGCGGCTGGCGCGATGTCCGGTCACCGCAAAACGGTGCGCCTCGTCGCGAATTTCCTGGATCAGGTGCAGGGCGGGATGTTCAGGGGTCAATTGTAACGGCTCGCGAGCGTCCGCGAAAACCAGCGTCTCCAATCCCGGCTTGCGCGCCTCGCCCTTGGCGACGCCGAGCAGCGGCAGCTGCGACAGGCCGAGGTCGGCGAGCGCGGCGGCGGCGACCTTTACCTGTCCGCTGCCGCCGTCGATCAGGATCAGCGCCGGCGCCACACCGCTGCCGGAAACCAGCTTCTCGTAGCGCCGCTGCACGGCCTGCCGCATCGCCGCGTAATCGTCGCCCGGCTGGACATCACGAATGTTGAAGCGCCGGTACTCTGACTTGCGCATTCCCCCACCCTGGTAGACGACACATGCCGCCACTGTGGCGTCTCCCTGCGTATGGCTGATATCGAAGCATTCGATACGCATCCCCTCCTCGGCTTCGAGACCCAGCGTGCTGCAGAGCGATTCAAGGCGCGCTTCCTGCCGGGACAGCGCAACGCGACGCGTGGTGATCGCCAGCCGGGCGCTCTGCTCGGCCATTTCCACCCAGACGCGTTGCGTGGTCAACCTGGCCTCGCCAAGCCTGATCGGCCGACCGGCCATTTCGCTGAGCCAGCCGGCCACTTCGCCATCCGCGAGGGGCAGATTGACCAGAATACGCGCCGGGATGGGGTGCGCCAGATAATGCTGATAGAGGAAGGCGGCCAAGGCCTCGTGCGGCGACGAATCGGCCGTGTTCGCGGGAAACTGCGGCCGGTCGCCGAGATGTCGGCCGCCACGCACCATCGCCAGGTTCACGCAGATCAGGCCGTCGCCGTCAACAGCGGCGACGATGTCCACATCCGCGTCGGTGCCGCTCTCGACGTATTGCTTCTCCTGCACTTGCCGGAGTGACTGGATCTGGTCGCGATAGACGGCAGCCTGCTCGAAGGCGAGTTTCTCTGCGGCCTCATCCATGGCTGTCGACAAGCGGCCGATCACGTCCTGCTGGCGGCCTTGCAGAAACATCACGGCCATCTGCACGTCCTCGGCATAGCGTTCAGGCTCGATCAGGCCGACGCAGGGGCCCGAGCAACGTTTGATCTGGTGGAGCAGGCACGGCCGCGAGCGGTTGTTGAACACCGGATTCTCGCAAGTGCGCAGGCGAAACATTTTCTGCAGCAGGTGGATGCTGTCACGCACCGCCGACGACGACGGAAACGGACCGAAATAGTCTGCCCGCTTGTCGGTAGCGCCGCGGAAAAACCCCAACCGCGGTGCACTGTCGTGGCTCAGCACGATATAGGGATAGGACTTGTCGTCACGAAACAGTATGTTGTAGCGGGGCGACAGGCTCTTGATGAGATTGTTTTCGAGCAGCAGAGCCTCGGCCTCGGAACGCGTTACTGTCGTCTCGACGCGAGCGATCTGTGCCACCATCAGCGCGATGCGCGGACTGGCATGGTTCTCCCGAAAGTAGGAGGCGACCCGCTTGCGGAGGTTCTTCGCCTTGCCCACGTAGAGCACATTGCCGGCGCGATCGAGCATCCGGTAGACACCCGGCAGTTCGGTCAGCGTGCTCAGCAGGGACTTGGCGTCGAAGGGTTCGTTCATGTGGATGCACGGCAGCCGCCGGCTGACGTAGGATAGTGACTTCGATGTTATCACGCTCACCTGCCCCCGCCCTGCCGCCCGTTGACCCTCTCGCGACCAGCCGACCCGACTGGGATGTGTTCTGCAAGGTAATCGACAACCTTGGCGACATCGGCGTCTGCTGGCGCCTGGCCCGCCAGATGACCGGCGAACACGCGTTGCGTGTGCGTCTGTGGGTGGACAACCTGACCAGTTTCCACCTGCTCTGTCCGGAGGTGAACCCGGCGCTGTCGATCCAGCATCGGCAGGGAATCGAGGTCAGGCGTTGGGACGGCGATTTTCCCCGCGTCGACCCGGCGCGCGTCGTCCTCGAAACCTTCGCCTGCCGGATCCCCGAGTCGTTCGTCGAAGCCATGGCGAAGCAGTCGCCGCCGCCAGTGTGGCTCAACCTCGACTACCTGAGCGCCGAGGACTGGGTAGCCGGCTGGCACGCGCTGCCGTCGCCCTACCCGCAACTGCCGCTGATCAAGTATTTCTTTTTTCCCGGTTTCCGCCACGACACCGGCGGACTGTTGCGCGAAGGCGAGCTGCGGACGCGCAGGCAGAATTTCCTCGCCAGCGCTGACCGGCAGCTGGCCCTGTGGAACGACGTCGGCTTCCCGCCACCGACCGGCGATGCGCTGCTGGTCTCCCTGTTCGCCTACGAGAATCCGGCGATCGGCGACCTGCTGAGCGCCTGGGAAGCGTCGGAGACGCCGGTCTGCTGCGCGGCCCCGCTATCAAGCACACTACCGGCGATGGCGGCGTACGCCGGGCAGGCACTCACGGCTGGCCAGAGCCTCCGACGCGGCGCACTCGAACTGCGTATCCTGCCGTTCCTGCAACAGGACCGCTATGATCAGCTGCTCTGGCTGTGCCGCCTGAACTTCGTCCGCGGCGAGGATTCCTTCGTCCGCGCCCAGTGGGCAGCACGGCCCCTCGTCTGGCAGGCCTACCCGCAGGAAGACGCCACGCACCTGCGCAAGCTCGACGCCTTCCTGACGCTTTACGGCGCCAGCCTGCCGAACACGACAGGCGCTGTGCTACGCGACTTCTGGCAGGCATGGAACAAAGGAAGCCTTGCCGTCACGCACTGGCGCGACCTTGCCGCCAGCCTCGACAGCCTGGACGAACACGCGCACCGCTGGGACGCGGGACTCGCCGAACAGGACGATCTCTGCACCCGGCTGATTCGCTTCAGCCGTTCCAAGTTATAATCGTTCGTTTTTCTCACCCGTTTCCTGGAACGTACTATGAAAACCGCACAAGAGCTTCGCGCAGGCAACGTCTTCATGGTCGGCAACAACCCGATGGTCGTTCTCAAGTCGGAATACGTCAAGTCGGGCCGCAACGCGTCGGTCGTCAAGATGAAGATGAAGAACCTGCTGACCGAGTCGCCCAGCGAGACCGTCTATCGCGCCGACGACAAGTTCGACGTCATCCAGCTCGAGCGCAAGGAAGTCAGCTACTCGTACTTCGCCGATCCCCTCTACGTGTTCATGGACGCCGAATACAACCAGTACGAGATCGAAGCCGACTGCATGAGCGACGCGCTGAACTACCTTGAAGACGGCATGCCCTGCGAGGCCGTTTTTTACAACGGCAAGGCCATCTCCATCGAACTGCCGACCAGCGTGGTCCGCGAAGTGGTCTACACGGAACCTGCGGTCAAGGGCGACACCTCGGGCAAGGTGATGAAGCCGGCCCGGCTGGCGACCGGTTTCGAACTGCCGGTTCCCGCTTTCATCGAGATCGGCGACAAGATCGACATCGACACACGCAGCCACGAGTACCGTTCGCGCGTCAGGTAGCCGTGACAGGTCGGCCGGCGCGTTTGCACGCGCCGCCTCGACAGACAGCGACAGCCGGAGCCGCAGCGGTCTGCCGCGTCCGCCAGCTCACGCCAACAGCCGTTCCGCCCAGGTAACGCCGGTCAGGTAGGCAGGATCCTGCTGCAGCTTTGGCCAGTCGAGTGCGCTGGTGACCGGGCACAGACGTTCGACCCGGAGAGCCCGCTGCGCATCGGCTAGCGGCCGCCAGGTGGCCAACAACTCACCGACCGCCTCCGGCGAGTTGCACACCAGCAGGAGGTCGCAGCCGGCGTTCCATGCCGCCGTGCAACGATCGATGATGCCGCCGGCAACGCCGGCAGCCGCCATCGACAGATCGTCGCTGAAGATCACACCCGCAAAGCCCAGCTCGTCGCGCAGCAGCCGCATCCAGACCGGCGAAAAACCGGCCGGCCGATCGTCTACCTGGCTGTAGATGACGTGCGCCGGCATGACGGCGTCCAGACTCAGCCGACGATAGGGCGCGATGTCCGGAGTCAGCTCGTCCAGCCGACGCTGGTCGATGGGCAGGGCGATGTGCGAGTCGGCCTCGACCCAGCCATGACCGGGAAAATGCTTGCCACAAGCGGCCATGCCGGCGCTGCGCAAGCCCGCGATCAGCGCGCCGGCGAGTTCAGCGACGACTGCTGGATCGCCGTGAAGCGAGCGATCACCGATGACGCTACTGCGCCCCCAGTCGAGGTCGAGAACCGGCGTAAACGACAGGTCGACGCCGCAGGCACGTAATTCGGCCGCCAGCACGTAAGCCACTTGCCGGGCTGCCGTCAGCGCCGCCTGGGGATCGCGGTCCCAGAGTTCACCGAGACGGCGCATCGGCGGCAGACGCGTGAACCCCTCCCGACAGCGTTGCACCCGGCCCCCCTCGTGGTCGATGGCGATCGGCAAGGGCGGCGAACGCAGAGCATGGATCTCTGCCGTCAGCCGCGCGAGCTGCTGTGGCGACTGGTAGTTGCGTGCAAACAGTATCAGGCCGCCAACCAGAGGATGGCCGAGGCGTTCCCGTTCGAGATCGGTCAACTGCACGCCCGCGACGTCGATCATCAGCGGCCCGAGAGGCAGGCTCGCGGTCGTATTCATGTCTGCTCCATGATCACGAAGGCGATGGCGTAGTCCTGCTCATCACTGATCGAGAGGTGGGCGAACAACCCACGCTGCGCGAGATGTACCGCTAGCGGCGTTGCGTACTCGAAAAGCGGCCGGCCCAGCGCATCATGTGCGACACCGATGTTCGGCAGCGTCGCCGGGGCGATCAGGCCGGTACCCAGAGCCTTGCCGAAGGCCTCCTTGGCAGCGAAGCGCTTGGCGAGAAAACGTCCGGGATCGCGTGTGCCGGCGAACTCGGCACACTCGCGCGCCGACAGCAGTCTCGCGACGGCACGCTGGCCGTGTCGCGCATGCAATCCGGTGAGACGCGCGATGGTGACGATATCGGTACCGATGCCGGTAATCATCGCGAACGCTCCTGTGCCTCGCGCAGCAAGCGCTTCATTTCCCGGACCGCCTCCCGCAAACCGACGAAGACGGCCCTGCTGATGATCGCGTGCCCGATGTGCAGTTCCCGGATACCCGCCAGACGCGCCACCGGCTGGACGTTGAAGTAGTTCAACGCATGCCCGGCGTTGAAGCGCATGCCGAGCTGGCGTATGGTCTCGCCGGCGCGGCGAATCTTGTCGAGCTCGCCGACGACGGCAGGGCTTTCGGCATCCCGCCCCTGATGGTAGAAAGCATGGGCATAGGGGCCGGTATGTAGCTCGCACACACGTGCGCCGATGCGCGCAGCCGCTTCCACCTGCGCCGGATCGGCATCGATGAAGACGCTGGTGACGATCCCGGCATCGGCCAGGCGCTGGACCGCTGCACGCAGCCGCTCTTCCTGGGCCAGAATGTCGAGGCCGCCTTCAGTGGTCACTTCGTGCCGGCCTTCGGGTACCAGCATCGCCATTTGCGGTTTGATCCGGCAGGCGATGGCAAGCATCTCGTCGGTCGCCGCCATTTCGAGATTGAGCTTGATCTGCGCCAGCTCGCGCAGTTTCTCGACGTCGGCGTCCTGAATGTGGCGCCGGTCCTCACGCAGGTGGATGGTGATTCCGTCAGCACCGCCCAGGTGCGCTTCAACCGCCGCCCAGACCGGGTCAGGCTCGTAGGTGCAGCGCGCCTGCCGGATCGTCGCCACATGGTCGATGTTAACGCCAAGTTCGATCATGACTCCCGTAACTCCCTGAAAATCCTGCGGCTGGCGAGACTCCTGCCGCCGGTATAGTGGCCGATCAATGTCCGCATCAACTGCTTGGCTTCGCTCAGCGAGCGCGGATCGGAAAAGTCCTCCCGCGCCAGGTCGATCAGCGTCCTGCCGCTGACCGAGAGCGCCGAGCCGCCGGGTCGCTGCAGCCGCACCGGGCCACGCTCGATCTCATAGGCGTAGTCGCCGTCGGCCTCGACTGCGACACCCTCGGCATCGGTCTCGAGCAGCAGGCCGTAACCCAGCTCCTGCAGCAAGGCCCGTTCGAAGCAGCGCAAGTCGGCCTCCTGCGCGCCGTCGGCGAAGCGGCGCAGCGTTTCGGCATAGACGGCGAACAGTCGCGCATGCGCATCTTCGCGCGGCAGCAGGTTCATCAGCAGTTCATTGAGGTAGTAGCCACAGAACAAGGACTTTCCCGCCAGCAGCGGCTGACCGCCCTGCCACTCGGCTTTCATCAGGGTTTGCACCTCACCTCTGCCGGCCCAAGCGAGTTCCAAGGGCTGGAAGGCGAGCAGAACGCCACGCAGCACCGATCGCGGCCGCCGTGCGCCACGTGCGAGCAGCGCAACGCGACCAAAGTCACGCGAGAAAACATCAATGATCAGGCTGGTTTCACTGTAAGGGTAAGCGTGCAGTACGAAAGCCGGCTGAGCATCTACCTTGTGCCGCTGATTCACGTGCCGACTCGCTCGTCAGCCATCACCGAGAACCCCGGCTACTCGTAGCCAAGGCTCTTGAGCAGTCGCTCATCGTCGGCCCAACCCGACTTGACCTTGACGAAAACCTCGAGAAAGACCGGGCCACCAAACATGCGCTCCATGTCCTGGCGCGCCTCGGAAGCGATCCGTTTGACCGTCTCGCCGCCACTACCGATGATGATCGCCTTGTGCCCCTCGCGATCGACGACAATCGCCGCGCTGATCCGGCGCAACTCGCCATCGACGACGAACTTTTCCACTTCGACGGTCGCGGCATAAGGCAACTCATCGCCGATCAGGCGAAACAGCTTTTCGCGAATGTACTCGGCGGCCAGGAACCTCTCGCTGCGGTCGGTGATCTCGTCCTCGCCGAACAGAAACTCGTTGTTCGGTAGATGCTTGCGAGTTTCTGCCAGCAGTTCATCGAGTTGCGCACCACGCGTGGCGCTGACCGGCACGATGGCCGCAAAATCACCTTCTCGCGCCAGATCGGCGAGAAACGGCAGCAGCCGCGCCTTGTCCTTCAACTGATCGATCTTGTTGACGACGATGATCAGCGGACAGTCCGAGGGGACAAGCTGGCGTACCGCCCGGTCGCGCTCGTCAAACCGACCAGCCTCGACGACGAACAGTACGACATCGACTTCGGCCAGTGCCTGCCGGACGCCACGATTCATCACCTGATTCAGGGCATTGCCGTACCGGGTCTGAAAACCGGGTGTGTCGACGAAGACGTACTGCGTGTCCGCTCGCGTCAGGATACCGATGATCCGGTGGCGGGTCGTTTGCGCGCGCCGCGAGACGATACTGAGCTTTTCGCCGATCAGCGCATTGAGCAAGGTCGACTTGCCGACATTCGGGCGGCCGATGATGGCAATCTGTCCGGACCGAATCTCGCTCATGGGCTGCCCAGGGTGTCCAGCGCACGCTCTGCCGCGATCTGCTCGGCCGCTCGGCGGTTGCTGCCGCTGCCCTCGGTGCGGATGCGCAGGGCGTCGATCACACAGGTGACGGTGAAGTGCTGGGCGTGCGCCTCGCCCTCCGCGCCGGTCAAGGCGTACTGCGGCAAGGCAAGCCGCCGGCCCTGCAGATACTCCTGCAAGCGTGTCTTGGCGTCCTTGGTGCCCTGTCCGGGAATCAGCTGCTTCAGCATCGACTCATACAGGCGATTGATGACTTCGCCGGCCGCTTCAAAACCGGCGTCGAGCCAAAGAGCACCGAACAGCGCTTCCAGGCCATCGGCAAGGATCGACGGTCGCTGTTGTCCGCCGCTTTTTTGCTCGCCCTCGCCGAGACGCAGAAAGTCACCGAGCGAGAGCGCCAAAGCCTGCTGGTGCAGGCCGTCCTGGCGCACCAGTTGTGCCCGCAGGCGTGAGAGGTCGCCTTCAGGAAGGGTCGGAAAGCGCTCGAACAGGGAGCGCGCGATAACGGCGTTGAGAATGGCATCACCGAGAAACTCGAGTCGCTCATTGTGCGGCGAACTGTAGCTGCGGTGCGTCAGGGCTGTCTGGAGGAGCGCACGATCGCGAAACGTATAACCGAGCCCCCGCTCGAGTCGAGAGTCGATCATTGGCCCAGATTGCGCCCCGACGATGAACCGTGAAAGTCGATCAGCAGACTGACATTGGCGATCAGCGGAATACGCTTCTCGTAGGCGAAGGCCACGACGATCTGATTCTCTTCCTTGAAGACGTCCAGGTCCGCGGGTCCGATGGTCTTGACATGCTCCACCTCGGCGTACTTGCCGAAGGCCTGGCGAATCTCCGGAACCGTCTTGCCACTCGACTCGCTGGCGACTGCTTTGACCGCCTGTCTGATCTTGTAGTATTCGGTGACCTCGGGAAGGATCCGGATGACGATGATGGACACCAGGGCAATCACCACGCCCCAGAGCAGCAAGGCGGAAAGCGCCAAACCACGCTGACGATTCATGACCAGCACTCCTTACCTGAACGAGCCAATCCGTTTGAAATCACTGAAGTTCAACCAGATGAAAAAAGCCCTGCCGACGATATTCTGTTCCGGAACGAAGCCCCAGAAGCGACTGTCGCGGCTATTGTCGCGATTATCGCCCATCACGAAGTAGTGCCCCGGTGGGACGGTGCAAGTCACCCCCACACTATTGTAGGAACAATTCTGGCGATTGGGAAACTGCACGGGACCGGGAACGAAGGGGGGTGCATCCTCGTCATTGAGCGTCCGATGCTCGGTTTCACCCAGCTTTTCGGTATATTGCCGCGAATAGTACAGGCGCTCCGGGTGCAGGTAATCGTCGACTTTCGTTGTCGGTACCGGCTCGCCATTGATCGTCAGCTTCTTGTTCTGGTAGGCGATCCGATCACCCGGCACGCCGACCACCCGCTTGATATAGTCGAGGGAAGGATCCTCGGGATAACGGAAGACCATCACGTCGCCACGTTGCGGACTATTGACGTCGATGATTTTCCAGTTGGCGACCGGCAGGCGAATGCCGTAGGTGTATTTGTTCACCAGGATGAAGTCGCCGACCTGCAAGGTCGGAATCATCGATCCCGAGGGAATCTTGAACGGCTCGACAAGAAACGAACGGAGCAGGAAGACTACCAGAATGACCGGGAAGAAGCTGGCCCCGTACTCGACCCACCACGGGTCCTTGGCGTCAGCCGGACGGCGCTTGCGGAGGACGAAGGCGTCCGCCGCCCAGATGGCACCGCTGATCAGCAACAGGATCAGCAGGATCAGTGCAAAGTTCACTCGTTCACTCCTCTACTTGCCGACCCGCAGCACGGCAAGGAACGCCTCTTGTGGAATCTCCACCGAACCGACCTGCTTCATGCGTTTCTTGCCTGCCTTCTGTTTCTCGAGCAGTTTCTTCTTGCGCGTGATGTCGCCGCCGTAGCACTTGGCCAGCACGTCCTTGCGCATCGCCTTGACGTTCTCGCGGGCGATGATGTTGGCACCGATGGCAGCCTGAATGGCAACATCGTACATCTGACGCGGAATCAGCTCGCGCATCTTGGCGGCCAGTTCGCGGCCACGATAGATCGAGTTCGCGCGATGCAGAATGACCGACAGGGCATCAACCCTCTCGCCGTTGATCAGAATGTCGAGCTTCACGACATCGGCCGCGCGATACTCCTTGAAGTCGTAATCGAGCGACGCGTAGCCGCGCGAGACGGACTTCAGACGGTCGAAAAAGTCCATCACCACTTCGGCCATCGGCATTTCGTAGACCAGTTGCACCTGGCGACCATGATAGGTCATGTCTACCTGATTGCCGCGCTTCTGATTGCACAGCGTGATCACGTTGCCGAGGTAGTCCTGTGGCACGAACACCGTGATGGTGATGATCGGCTCGCGAATCTCCTCGATCTTCGACAGTTCGGGGAGCTTGGCCGGGTTTTCGACGTTGATCAGGCTGCCGTCACGCAGCACTACTTCGTAGACGACGGTCGGCGCCGTGGTGATCAGGTCCTGGTCGAACTCGCGCTCGAGACGCTCCTGGACGATCTCCATATGCAACAGGCCGAGAAACCCGCAGCGAAAGCCGAAACCGAGCGCCTGCGAAACCTCGGGCTCGTAGCGCAGCGACGCATCGTTCAGCTTGAGTTTCTCGAGCGACTCGCGCAGGGAATCGTACTGGTTCGACTCGACCGGATAGAGTCCGGCGAAGACCTGCGACTTGATTTCCTTGAACCCCGGCAAGGCCTCGCTGGCCGGCCGGTCCAGCAAGGTCAGCGTATCGCCGACCTTGGCCGCCTGCAGTTCCTTGATTCCCGAGATCACGTAACCGACCTCGCCAGCGCGCAGGGCGTCACGCGGCACCGCCTTGGGGGTGAACACGCCGACCTGTTCGCAGAGGTGGGTAGACCCCGAGGCCATCAGGCGAATCCTGTCCTTGGGGCGCAGCGTGCCGTCAAAGACCCGCACCAGCATGACCACACCCACGTAGTTGTCGAACCAGGCATCCACCAGCAGCGCCTTGAGCGGCGCATCCTGATTGCCCTTGGGCGGGGGGATCCGCTCGATGATCGCTTCGAGGATGTCTTCGACCCCGACGCCGGTCTTCGCCGACGCCAGAACTGCCTCGGACGCATCGATGCCGATCACGTCTTCGATCTCCTGGCGCGCGTTGTCCGGCATTGCCGAGGGAAGATCGATCTTGTTCAGGACGGGTAGAACGTCGACGCCCAGTTCGATGGCCGTATAGCAATTGGCTACGGTCTGGGCTTCAACGCCCTGCGACGCATCGACCACCAGCAAGGCCCCCTCGCAGGCGGACAGCGAACGCGACACCTCGTAAGAGAAATCGACGTGTCCCGGCGTGTCGATCAGGTTCAGGTTGTAGGTCTCGCCGCTACGCGCCCGGTATTGCAGTGCCGCGGTCTGCGCCTTGATGGTGATGCCGCGCTCGCGCTCGATATCCATCGAGTCCAGCACCTGCGCCTCCATCTCGCGATCGGAAAGGCCGCCGCAAAGATGGATGATGCGGTCGGCAAGTGTCGACTTGCCGTGATCGATATGCGCGATGATGGAAAAATTGCGGATGTGTTGCATGGGCATCGTGTGGGCTCTGTTGCGACCGCGCAGCCGCTGAAAAAAAGGGTGCCGGCGGCGGGCACCCTTGGTCGAACTGCCTGAAGGCGCGGATTCTAGCGGATTTCGCCCAAATAATCACGGACTTTGCGGTCGTCGAGGAAGTAATGGCAGAGTTCCTCGCCATCATGCAGCAGCACGGGTACGAGTTCATCGTACAAGGCCTCAAGCGTCGGATCGGCGTCCACATCGAGCACCTCGAGGTCGATGTCGAACTCAGCCAGCAACGGCCGCAGCGCCACCTCCATCTCCTGGCAGAGATGACAGTAGCTGCGCGAAACGAGCGTCAATATCGGTGACTGACTCACTCGGCGCGCCGGTCGGGCAGGCCTTTCACGGTGACGAAGGTCTGTACGTCGCCACGGCGAACGAGCAGCGTCACGTTGGCGGCCTTGTCGAACTGCGCCAGGAGGCTGTTGAACTGCTGAACGCTACGTATCTCCGTGCTCTCGCCACGCGCAAAGAGCGCCAGGATCACGTCGCCCGGCCGCAGATCAGCGCGTGCCGAATTGCTGCGCACTTCCTGAATGACCAGGCCGCCATTGACCTTGAGCTCGCGTTTCTGCTCTGCAGTGAGTTCGGACACCACCAGGCCAAGCCGATTGGCCACCTTTTCGACCGGCTTCGCAGCGCGACTGCTACCGGCGGCAAGCTTCTCGTCCGGGATTTCGGCGACGACCAGCGCCAGATCCTTGGTTGTCCCTTTTCGCCACACCTGGACCGTCACCCGGGCTCCCGGTCGGGTGGCTCCGACCATACGTGGCAAGTCGCCGGAACCGGTGATCGCCTTGCCGTCGAACTTCAGGATCACATCACCCGGCTCGATGCCCGCCTTCTCGGCCGGCCCGCCCTTCTCGACGGCATTCACCACCGCCCCCTGCGCCTTGCTCAGACCAAAAGACTCGGCCAGATCCTTGGTCAGATCCTGGATGACGACACCGATCCGACCGCGACTCACCTTGCCGGTCGCACGCAGCTGGGTTTGCACGTCCATCGCCACATCGATCGGAATGGCGAAGGAAATGCCCATGAAGCCACCCGAACGACTGTAGATCTGTGAGTTGATACCGACCACCTCGCCTTTCATATTGAACAGCGGCCCGCCTGAATTGCCGGGGTTGACCGCGACATCGGTCTGGATGAAGGGCACGTAGTTCTCCTGCGGCAGCGAACGTCCCTTAGCGCTGACAATCCCCGCCGTGACACTGTTGTCGAAGCCGAACGGGGAACCGATGGCGATCACCCACTCGCCCACCTTGAGAACGCTCGGGTCGCCCAGGCGAACGGTCGGCAGCGCCGTCGCCTCGATCTTGATCAGGGCTACATCCGTCCGCTTGTCGGCGCCAATGACGCGCGCCTTGAACTCCCGCTTGTCGGTCAGGCGAATCAGAATCTCATCGGCAGACTCGACTACATGGGCATTGGTCAGGATGTAACCGTCGGGACTGACGATGAAACCGGAACCGAGCGAGCGGCTCTCGAATTCGCGCGGCTGGCCGAATCCGGGCACCCCCGGTTGGCGGGGAACAAAACGACGGAAGAACTCGTACATCGGGTCGTTCTCGTCGAACGGCAGGGACTGCGCGCCCCGTCCGTTGCCACGCGCGGACTGTGTCGTGCTGATGTTTACCACCGCCGGCCCCTGTTTCTCGACCAGTTCGGTAAAGTCCGGCAGTCCTCGAGTCTGGGCGTTCGCCAGCAGCGAGAAACAGGTGAAGAAGACGACCGCAAGCAGTTGTTTCATGGCACCGAAAGCCTCCTGAGTGTCTCTGCAATCATGACCAGACCCAAGGCGCAGATCTGTGGGCGCCCGGCGGAAAGTCAAGGCCTGATCGATGGCCGAAAACGCGGGTCGTCGCGCGAGCGCAAGTGCGCTCGCCGCAAGCCCCACCAGCCGCCGAGCAGACCGCCGAGCGACCCGCCGATCGCGCCAATCTCACCAGCCACCGCCGATCCGCCGAGAGCCCCGACGAAGAGTCCCAGTAGCGGCACAGCGTAGGCGTGGAGCGCACTGCTGCCGAGCGACCCGTCCACCACGCCGACGCGCACGCGCTGACCGACGACACAGCGTTCAGGGTTAGCCACCCGAAGAGTCCGCGGCGTGGCGCACAACAGATGGCCCAGGTTGTTGCCGCCACAGCCACCCGATTCCCGACAGCGGCCGCAGCCGCCATCGTCCATGCGTATCGTTGCCTGCCCGTCATCCACGGCGGTGACGGTACCCCACGCGTCATTCATGCCGCGGATCACTCATCGCTACCAGCGGCGGTCAGCCGAGACGTCGAGCAGCGGCCGCAACTTGGCGGCCACGGCCTCGCGTGCACGAAAAATCCGCGAACGCACGGTACCGATCGGACAACTCATTGCTTCGGCGATCTCCTCATAGCTGAGGCCCTCGATCTCGCGCAACAGGATCGCACTACGCAGTTCCTCAGGCAGATCAGCCATCGCCGCATTGATCGTGTCGCCGATCTGTCTGGATTGAAGAATGCTCTCTGGGGTGTTGATATCACGCAACTGACCGGCGTCCTCGAAGCCCTCGGCTTCATCCGCGTCGAATTCGGTCGACGTCGGTGCCCGGCGCCCCTGTGCGACCAAGTAGTTCTTGGCCGTGTTGATGCCGATACGGTACAGCCAGGTATAAAACGCACTGTCCCCACGAAACGACGGTAGCGCCCGATAGGCCTTGATGAACGCCTCCTGCGCGACATCCTCGATCTCTGCCTGATCGCGGATGAAGCGCGACAACAGCCTGCCCAGCTTGCGCTGGTACTTGCCGACCAGTATCTCGAAGGCATGCTTGTCGCCGGCCTGTGCGCGCTCAACCAGTACCTGGTCAATCTCGCGTTCGCTCATAACTCTGTGCTTGTCCTGTCGCAGACGGTATCGTCGGGAGCGGCGAAGTATAACGCAAGCATCAAATTCCCAGCGTAACAGTGCGTAAGCGTCGTCCAGCCGACCACCTCGCCAGAGAGACGCTGGTCACCCCGGCGCAGGCTTATCGCACTGCCATGCGCGTGCTATAGTTGCAGCCCTTTTGGGCAGGATCTCCGCGGTGGCGCTTCGCTTCGACGTTCTCATCATCGGCAGTGGCTTGGCTGGCCAGGCCGCAGCACTCCGCCTGGCGCCAACCCACAAGGTGGCACTGATCAGCAAGCGCACACTGGAGGACAGCGCCTCCAGCTGGGCCCAGGGCGGCATCGCTGCGGTTCTCGACAATCGCGACTCGATCGAGGCCCACATCCGCGACACGATTACCGCCGGCGCTTTTCTCAATGACCCACGCGCGACCCGCTTCGTCATCGAAAACGGTCGGCGCGCCGTCGATTGGTTGATTCAACAAGGGGTTCCCTTCACGCGCGACGACGCAGGTTACCATCTGACCCGCGAAGGCGGACACAGCGCCCGCCGCGTCATCCACGTTGCCGACGCCACCGGCCAGGCGGTTCAGAACACCTTGACCAGCAAGATTCACCAGCAACCGAACATCACCGTCCTCGAGCAGCATATCGCCATCGACCTGATTACCGGCGACAAGCTGGGGCTGGCCGACAAGCGCTGCCATGGCGTCTACGTTCTCGACAGTGCGAGCGGAGAAGTTCTGACCCTCGGCGCGCGACACACACTGATCGCCACGGGTGGTGCCGGCAAGGTTTACCTGTACACGACCAACCCCGACACGTCGACCGGCGACGGCATTGCCATGGCCTGGCGCGCCGGGTGCCGGGTCGCCAACATGGAGTTCATCCAGTTCCATCCAACCTGCCTCTACCACCCGCAGGCCAAGTCCTTCCTCATCTCCGAAGCCGTACGCGGCGAAGGAGGACTCCTCCTCCTCCCTGACGGCAGGCGTTTCATGCCCTGGCACGACGCACGCGGCGAACTCGCACCGCGCGACGTGGTAGCCCGGGCCATCGACTTCGAAATGAAGAAGCGCGGGCTGGATTGCGTCTACCTCGACATCTCGCACAAGCCTGCAGCCTTCCTGGCCGAGCACTTTCCGAACATTCTGGCGCATTGCCGTGAACTCGGGATCGACATTACCCGCCAGCCGATCCCCGTCGTGCCGGCAGCGCACTACACCTGCGGTGGTGTCGTCACCGACCTGCGCGCGCGTACCGACATCGCCGGCCTCTACGTCGCGGGTGAAGCCTCCTGGACGGGCCTGCACGGCGCCAATCGCCTGGCCAGCAACTCACTGCTCGAATGCCTGGTGTTTGCCGAAGCGGCGGCCATGGACATCCTCGCCCAACCGGCGTCCGATCTGCCCGAGCTACCGCCTTGGGACGCCAGCCGCGTCAGCGATCCAGATGAAGAAATTGTCATCGCCCACAACTGGGACGAGTTGCGGCGCTTCATGTGGGACTACGTCGGCATCGTCCGCACCACCAAACGCCTGCAGCGCGCGCAGAACCGCATCCGCCTGCTGGCGCGCGAAATCGACGACTTCTACTCGCACTTTCGCGTCAGCCACGATTTGATCGAATTGCGCAACCTTGTCGTGACTGCCGACCTGATCGTACGCTGCGCCCTGCGGCGCCGCGAAAGCCGCGGCTTGCATTTCAGCCGCAACTTTCCGGAGACGGATGCACACGCGCGCAATACGATAGTCAAGCGTCGCCTTCCACGCGACCCTTAGGCTCTGCTCGCCAGCGCAGCCACAAACGCAGCACGCGAAACTGCTCCGCCGACATACTGTCGGGCAAGAGCACAAGCGTCATGGGCCGGCGCTGCTCATTCTTGCGTACGCGCAGGACGACCAACTGGCTAAACACGACAGTGCCGCTTGCTATGGACACCGACAAGGCATCGCCCACGGCGGAGAGCACAAGCAGATCCCCATTTTCCGTCAGGCGCAAACCCGCGACCGGCGGCGGATGCCGCGTCAACCAGGCCGAGACAGCGACGGCCAACAGCAGAAGGCATCTGGGCAATGCTGGCCAAGGCAAGACCCACAGACAACCCGCCGCCAGAGCGTGCACCAGGATCAACAGAATGGTGAGGCGACGCGAGCGACACAGCTCGACGTGAATCGGGAAGTGCACGCGCCGCCCGGACGCGTGCCTCTAGAGGCGCTTGAAAGCTACGGTGGCGTTGGTCCCGCCGAAGCCGAAAGAATTCGAGATGCCGACATCGATCTTCAACTGCCGAGCCTCATTGGCGCAATAGTCGAGGTCACACGACTCGTCCTGATTGAAGATGTTGATCGTCGGAGGCGACACCTGATGATGGATCGCCAGGATTGTAAACAAGGCCTCGATGCCGCCGGCAGCACCCAGCAGATGCCCGGTCATCGACTTGGTCGAATTGATCACCAGTTTCCTGGCGTGCTCGCCAAAGGCACGCTTGACAGCAATCGTCTCGGCCTTGTCGCCAAGAGGCGTCGACGTCCCGTGCGCATTGACGTACTGGACATCATCGAGGTTCACTCCCGCGTTGCGCACGGCATTGACCATGCAACGCGCCGCGCCCTCGCCGTCCTCGCACGGAGCGGTCATGTGATGGGCATCGGCACTCATGCCGAATCCCGCCAGTTCGCAGTATATCCTCGCCCCCCGCGCCCTGGCATGCTCGTACTCCTCGAGTACGACGACGCCCGCGCCTTCGCCGAGCACGAAGCCGTCACGATCCCGATCCCACGGACGGCTGGCGGTCTGCGGGTCGTCGTTGCGCGTCGATAAGGCGCGCGGGGCGCAGAAGCCGCCCAGACCGAGATTCGAAACACACCCTTCAGCACCGCCCGCGATCATGACATCTGCGTCGCCATATTCGATCAGGCGTCCGGCATCACCTATGCTGTGCGTTCCGGTCGAACAAGCGCTGACCAGCGATATGTTCGGACCCTTGTAACCGTACATGATCGACAGGTTGCCGGAGATCATGTTGATGATCGAACCGGGGACGAAAAAAGGCGAAACCTTGCGCACGCCCCCAGCCGCGAAATCATCGCAGGTGGATTCGATCATCGGCAGACCGCCGATGCCGGATCCGATCGAAACGCCGATCCTTTCGGGATTCATGCCGCTGGCGTCAAGACCCGCATCGCGTATGGCCTGAATTCCTGCCGCCATGCCGTAATGAATGAACACATCCATACGGCGCGCTTCCTTCGGCGACAGATACTGGCCGAGGTCAAACCCCCTGACCTCACCGGCGATCTGAACAGGAAAGCTCGATACGTCGAAACGGGTGATCCGGTCGATCCCGGAGCGGCCGGCCAGTACATTCTGCCAAGCGTCTTCCACGGAATTGCCCACGGGAGAAACGATACCCAGACCAGTGATGACGACTCTGCGACGTGCCAACTTGTACTCCGAAAACTGGAAGAGATGGAAGCGGCGCTTCCCTTTCACGATCACTCCCTGTCGAACTCATCCTGTCGAGGACACAGTCCGCAGGGACCCCGAATCAGGAAGTCACTTCTTGTGTGCGAGCACGTAGTCGATAGCCTGTTGCACGGTGGTGATCTTCTCGGCTTCGTCGTCTGGGATCTCGCACTCGAATTCCTCTTCGAGAGCCATCACCAGTTCCACCGTATCCAGGGAGTCGGCGCCGAGATCGTCGACGAACGACGATTCATTCTTGATGTCCGCTTCATTGACACCGAGTTGTTCGGCGACGATTTTCTTGACACGTTGCTCAATATTTTCCATCAGAGTGCTCCTTCGCGAGGTTCATGTGTAAAACAAAAATGTGCCATTCTAGCAAACTGGCTGCAACTTACCAATCATCCCTCCGAAAACGAGGGACCGTTTCTCGTGCCGAGGTGAATCAATCCATGAACATGCCACCGTTGACATGAATGGTCGTGCCGGTGACATAGCCGGCGGCCGCCGAAGCGAGGAACGCCACAGCCGCAGCAACGTCCTGCGGCAACCCGAGGCGACCCAGCGGAATGCCGGCCGCCAGTGAGTCTCGCTGACGCTCGTCGAGCGCCCGCGTCATGTCGGTGTCGATCAGGCCTGGCGCCACACAGTTGACGGTGATGTTGCGACTCGCCAGTTCTCTGGCCAGGGCCCGGCTCATGCCAGCCACCCCGGCCTTGGCCGCGCAGTAGTTGGCTTGGCCGGCGTTACCCGCGTGACCAACCACCGAGGTGACGTTGATGATCCGGCCGCGCCGGGCTTTCATCATCCCCCGCATGACCCCTCGGGACAGGCGGAAGACAGCTTTCAGATTGGTGTCCAGGACGAGGTCCCAGTCGTCGTCCTTCAATCGCAGCGACAGATTGTCACGCGTAATGCCTGCATTGTTGACCAGCACCGATACCGCACCGTAGGTTTTCTCGATGCGTCTGATCAGTTCCTCGACCTGCGGCGCGTCACGCACTTCCAGAACAGCGCCTTCACCCTTGCTACCGGCATCTGCGAGGAAGGCCGAGATCCTTGCCGCGCCAGCGCTGCTGGTTGCCGTACCGATCACGGTGGCGCCCAGGCGGCCCATTTCCAGCGCAATCGCCTGGCCGATGCCACGCGAGGCACCAGTGACGAGAGCAACCTCCCCATTGAGCATGATTCCTTACTCCAGGTTTGCGGCGGCCGCTTCGATCGCCGTCAGGTCAGCGAGCGCGACACTGTTCACTTTGTCGGCACAACGCTTGGTGAGGCCCGCCAGAACCTTTCCTGGTCCGCATTCGGCCACCGTAGCGATATCCATCGCCGCCATCTTCCGGATCGTTTCGACCCAGCGCACCGGCGAATAGGCCTGACGAATCAACGCGTCCTTGATCCGGGCGCCGTCCGACTCGATCGCGACGTCAACGTTGTTGATTACCGGTATCTGCGGTGCCGCGAAGCTCAATTCCGCCAGACGCGCCGCCAGTTTGTCGGCTGCCGGCCTGATCAGCGACGAGTGGAAGGGCGCCGACACCGGCAGGAGCAGCGCACGCTTGGCACCACGCGCCTTGCAGGCGTCGCAGGCGCGCTCGACGGCCCCCTTGCTGCCGGCAATGACGGTCTGACCGGGCCCGTTGAAATTGACCGGTTCAACAACGGCACCCTCGCCGCTTGCGGCGGCCGCTTCGGCACAGGCTTCAGCAATCTTGTCGTCATCGAGACCGAGAATCGCCGCCATCGCGCCGGTACCTGCCGGCACCGCCTCCTGCATCGCGGCAGCGCGCAGTCGAACGAGCGGCACGGCATCCGTAAAGGCGATGACACCGGCGGCAACCAGCGCCGAGTACTCGCCGAGGCTGTGCCCGGCGACGACTGCCGGCAGCTTGCCGGCCTTGTCGAGCCAGAGGCGATAAGCCGCGACGCCCGCCGTTAGCATGATGGGTTGCGTGTTGACGGTCTGCGCCAGAGCCTCGGCGGGACCATCGGCAAGCAGCTGCCAAAGGTCCTCGGCAAGCGCTGCCGACGCCTCGTCGAAGGTCGCGCGCACCACGGACGAATCACCGTACGCCGACATCATGCCGACGGACTGCGACCCCTGACCTGGAAAAACGAACGCGAACGCCATTTACTCTCCCCCTAAAGCTCGAACAGAACCGCACCCCAGGTAAAACCACCGCCGACGCCTTCGAGCATGACTTTGTGCCCGGCGTGAATACGCCCGTCGCGAACGGCCTCGTCAAGCGCCAGCGGCACCGAGGCGGCAGACGTGTTGCCATGCCGATCAACCGTCACCACGACCTTGCCCATCGGCAGCTTCATGCGCTTGGCTGTCGCTTCGAGGATGCGAACGTTGGCCTGATGCGGAATCAGCCAGTCGATGCCTGCAGGCGCCACACCCGCGGCCTGACAGCACTCTTCGGCCACTTCGGCCAGTACGCGTACGGCAAACTTGAATACCGCCTGTCCGTCCATGCGCAGGAAAGGATCGCCGACCACCTTGCCGCCGCAGACGCTACCCGGCACCGACAGGATGCCATGGTAGGCGCCATCAGCATGCAGGGCAGTAGCCAGGATTCCCGGCCGTTCCGAAGCCTCCAGAACGACCGCCCCCGCACCATCACCGAACAGTACGCAGGTGGCTCGATCGGACCAGTCGAGAATTCGCGAAAACACCTCGGCGCCGACCACCAGTGCGCGTCGATGACTGCCCGAGCAGATGAACTTGTCGGCAACCGTCAGCGCATAAACGAAACCGCTGCACACCGCCTGGATGTCGAAGGCCGTCGCACCGCGGTTGCCCAGCTTGCTCTGGAGCAGACAGGCGGTACTTGGGAAAATGAAATCCGGCGTCGAGGTAGCAACCAGGATGAGGTCGACATCCGAAGCCTCGATACCTGCGGCAGTCAGCGCCCGGCGGCTCGCTTCGAAAGCCAGATCGCTCGCCGCTTCACCGTTTTCAGCGAGATGGCGAAAGCGGATCCCGGTGCGACTGGCCACCCACTCATCGCTGGTCTCGATACCGCGCTGCGCCAGATCATCATTGCTGACAGGCTCGCCGGGCAGAAAACTGCCGATGCCGGTAATGCGAGAAAACATGCTATGCGGTCTCCTGCAGCGGTTGCTGCTGCGCAACGCGTTCGCTGATACGTGCCAGCACACCGCTTCGCGCCTCTTCCGCGGCACGTTGCAGCGCGTGCCCAAACGCGAAGGAATCGGCCGATCCGTGGCTCTTGACGACGATACCCTTCAAGCCGAGCAGGCTCGCACCATTGTATTGCCGATGATCAACCCGGCGCTTGAAGCGGCTGACTACCGGCATCGCCACCAGCGCAGCCAGCTTGGTCCACAGGCTGCGCTTGAATTCCTGGCGCAGGAAGGTAGCCAGCAGTTGTGCCAGACCTTCCGAGGCTTTCAACGCGACATTGCCGACAAAACCGTCACAGACGATGACGTCGGCCTCGCCCTTGTAGAGGCCGTCACCCTCGACGTTGCCGATGAAGTTGAGACCCGACTGCCAGAGCAACTCGGCAGCGCGCTTGACCACGTCATTGCCCTTGATCTCCTCCTCGCCGATGTTCAGGAGGCCGACCGTCGGCCGATCGCGATGCTCGACCGCGGAGACCAGAGATGCGCCCATGATCCCGAACTGCAGCAGGTGTTCGGGACTGCAATCGACGTTGGCGCCCAGATCAAGGACGTGCGTATGCCCGGTGAGCGTCGGCAGCACGGCGCAGATCGCTGGTCGGTCGATCCCTGGCAGCATCTTGAGGACGAAACGGGAAATGGCCATCAGTGCACCGGTATTGCCGGCCGACACACAGGCATCCGCCTCGCCCAGTTTGACCAGATTGACGGCCACGCGCATCGACGAGTCCTTCTTCGTGCGCAACGCGAGCGAGGGCGACTCACCCATGGCGACGACTTCGCTGGCATGACGAATGGCGACACGACCGACAGCCGCGTCGCCAACGAAGGGCCTGATACTCTCCGCAACGCCGACGAGAATCACACGAACGTCGGCATGATCACGCACGAAACCGAGAGCCGCCGGCACGGTCACCCGGGGACCGTGGTCCCCGCCCATGCAGTCTATGGCAACCGTAATGGTCATCCGCTGGCCGCCAAAAGAAAAGGCAGGCAGATCACCAGCGCGGGAACCTGCCTGCCTGCTCCGCAGGAATCACTCGGCCGAACCTTTGACCACCTTTTTGCCCCGGTAGTGGCCCGACGGGCTGATGTGGTGACGCAAGTGCACCTCGCCGGTCGTCGGTTCGACGGCCAGCGGCACGCTGCCCAAGGAATCGTGCGCACGATGCATGCCACGCTTGGACGGGGATTTCTTGTTCTGCTGAACAGCCATCACGAACTCCTAGAATCAAACTCATCAGTGCCGGCCCTTGAGGCCGGCCAAAACCAAAAACGGCGATGAAGCCGCCTCTTCTCGCACCGCCCCGGGCAACACGCAATCCGCGTGCCTCGGCACGATCGGCAGCGCCAAAAGGATCTCGTCCTCGATCAGCCCGGCCACATCAAGCTCTTTCTGCAGCGGAAGGAAGTCTCGGGAGTCATCCTCCAGCTCCTCCTGCGTCAGGTCGCCGTCGCTATCGACAAACTCCAGCAGACTACGCAACTCGAGCGGGTACTCCAGCGCCTCGAGGCAACGCTGGCAACGCAAGGACAGCACCCCGTCCACCTCGACCAACAGCTCTGGCCGGTTGCGTTGCCCAATTCTCCCCGCGACCCGATACACCAGCGAGCCGGTGGAATCGGTGAGCAAATCGAGCAAGCGCGTCAGCAAGACCACCTGCAGTTCCCCTTGTAGCGAACCGCCCTCGCTTGCAAAAGCCAGACTGTCAATTACAACGCGTCGCGACATAAGGGGCGCATGATATTATTTTCAGCTTTTGAAGTCAAAGCAGCACGGGTGGAAAAGAAGAACTTCCTCGATGTTTCGTGCCAGCCGCGGCTTCATGCCCAGATCGAAGGTTCGATGCCCAGCCCGCCGCTCATTCTCGCCTCGACTTCCCCGTTCCGACGCGAACTGCTTGGCCGACTTGGCCTGCCCTTCACCACGGCCAACCCCGCCGTCGACGAATCGCCACTGCCGGGAGAAGAGCCCGAAGCCAGCGCGCTACGACTTGCGGAAGCCAAGGCGCGGGCAGTTGCCGGCGCGCATGGCGAAGCCCTGATCATCGGCAGCGACCAGGTGGCATGCCTCGATGGACAGGTTTTCGGCAAGCCAGGAAACCACGCCAACGCCGTGCGGCAGTTGCAGGCGATGCGTGGCCGCCGCGTCACCTTCTTTACCGGTGTATGCCTCCTCGACGCCAGAAGCGGCAGAGCGCGCCTGCGTAGCGTCCCGACGGTGGTCACCTTCCGGGAACTGGCTGACGCGGAAATCGAAAACTACCTGCGCACAGAGCAACCCTACAACTGCGCCGGCAGCGCCAAGTCGGAGGGACTGGGAATCGCCTTGATCGCCAGGATCGAGGGCGAAGACCCCAACGCCTTGATCGGGCTGCCATTGATCGCGCTCTGCGACCTGCTGCGCAGCGAGAACGTCGCTGTCGTCTGAGCGTCCGCTGACCGCTTTCGGACCTGGCGCGCCATGAACAGAGGCCGGCTCATTCTCATTCCCGTTCCTCTTGGACAGGCTCCGGCAAACGCCGTTCTGCCGCCGCCAGTGCGCGCCTGTGCGCAGCGACTGACGCATTTCGTGGCCGAAAACGCAAAGTCGGCGCGCAGCTTCCTGAAGGCGCTCCCTTCCGACTGGCCCCTGCAACAAATCGCGATTGATGAGCTCAACGAACACACGGCTGCCGGCGAGTTGCCCCGACTGCTCGCCCCCGCCCTTGCCGGCAGCGACCTCGGCCTCATCTCCGAAGCCGGCTGCCCAGCCGTCGCCGACCCCGGCGCCGCGCTGGTGGCCCTGGCACATCAGGAGGGCATCCCGGTCATCCCGATGGTTGGCCCCTCGTCGATCCTGCTCGCCTTGATGGGCTCGGGGCTATCTGGCCAGAATTTCGCCTTTCACGGCTACCTGCCGAGTGATGCCCAGGAGCGCGACAGGCGCCTGCGTGAGTTGGAAAGGCAATCGCGACAGGAGCAGCGAACACAGATCTTCATCGAGACGCCCTATCGCAACCGGCAAATGCTCGAATCACTGTTCCGCACCTGCGCCCCGGGAACGCGAGTCTGCGTGGCAACCGACCTCACCCTGGACAGCGAGCAGATCGTGACCCGCTTCGTCGCCGAATGGCGAGGCCAGCCGCTGCCCGAAATCAATCGGCGACCGACGGTGTTCCTGCTGCTCGCCTAGCGATTGCTCGCCGGTGAACTCGGAGGCCGGCCTCCCTCAGCGAACAGCCGGCCTGATGACTTCCAGCAGGGAACCGACCCCCTGGGTCGAATCGGCCCGCAGACGCTTGGCAAAGCGCTCGGCAATGTTCTCCTTGATCGTGAAGTCGACCATCCTTTCGGCCTTGATCACGTCACGCGCCACCGAACCCACGGTACCGAAGCCATCGGCCAGCCCCAACTTGACACTCTGGCTACCGGTCCACATCAGGCCACTGAACATTTCCGGCGTTTCCTTGAGCCGCGGACCGCGCCCGCGGCGAACGACCTCGATGAACTGCTTGTGGATTTCCCGCAACAGCACCTGCGCATGCTCTTTCTGTTTCGCATCCTGTGGCGAGAACGGATCGAGGAAACCCTTGTTCTCGCCGGCGGTCAGCAAGCGGCGCTCGATGCCGAGCTTGTCCATCGTGCCGGTGAAACCGAAAGCATCCATCAGGACGCCGATCGAACCGACGATGCTGGCCTTGTCCACGAAGATCTTGTCGCCAGCGACGGCAATGTAGTAGCCGCCGGAGGCGCACAGGTCTTCGACGACGACATAGAGCGGTATCTGCGGATGCGTGGTGCGCAAGCGGCGAATCTCGTCGTGCACTATCCCGGCCTGCACCGGACTGCCACCCGGACTGTTGACGCGCAAAATGACGCCGGCGGTCCCCTTGTCGCCAAACGCCGCCTGCAGCGCGTCGTTGATGTTCTGGGCGCTGGCTTCGCCGCTTGCCTCGATCGTGCCATGCAGGTGAATCACCGCCGTATGCCTGCCGTCGGCACGTTGCTCGGGACCGCCCCAATCGACGACCATCACCAGGACAGCGACGAGGTAGGACACAACAACCAGTTTGAAGAAAATACCCCACCGCCGCTTTGCTCGCTGCTCGCGCAGCGTCGCAAAGGCGATCTTCTCCAGCAACTGCCGTTCCCATTGTGGTTCGTCTTCAGGGGTGTTCAAGATATCTGCTCGCTTGGGGTGAAATAGATCGATCCATCCCGTTCTTCGACGGGTAGCGGCGTCAGGCCTCGGCCATTGCATCGGCCACCAAGACAACGCCCGTCTGCCGGAGAGTAGAGAGCGCCGTGCGTCGCGCAGATCAAGTATACCTTGGAATCGTCGAAGAATTCCCCGGGCTGCCAGTCGAGTTCGATCGACACGTGCGCACAGCGGTTGAAGTAGGCCGCCACACGGCCGCGGAAGCGCACGGCAAACGCCTGCTCGTCAACGCCCTGCCGGCGAACCGTGAAGCGAACGCCGGGGCCGCCGTCGACCAGATCGGCGGCGCGGCAGATCACGCGTGCGTGCGCAGCCATGCGGCCATCTCCGCGACCTCCTGCAGGCGAGCCAATGGCGCGAGTGCGTCGAGGGCGGCTGCCGGATGCGCGCCGTAGGCGACCGCCAGGCTGGCGACGCCGGCATTCCGCGCCATCTGCAGGTCGTGCGTGGTATCGCCAATCATCAGCGTGCGCTCCGGCGCGACCGACAACTCATCCATCAACTCGACCAGCATCTGCGGATGCGGTTTCGAGAAACACTCGTCCGCACAGCGCGAAGCATGGAAATGACCGCCGAGGCCGCTCGTCCGCAGCGCACGCTCAAGGCCGAGCCGGCTCTTGCCGGTCGCCACCGCCAGCAGGAAGCCGCTGTCGGCCAGTTCGGCGATCAACTCCGCCACCCCGGCAAACAACAGCAGTTCGTGATCGTGCGACAGATAGTGGTGACGATAACGGTCGACCATCTGCGGGTAACGCTCTTCCGGCAGGTCCGGGACGGCGTAACGCAGGGCGTCACGCAGACCGAGCCCGATCACGTGACGAGCCCGCTCTTCCGCCGGCAGAGGCAACCCGAGGTCGTCGCAGGCAGCATGGATCGCCGTGACGATCGCGCCTGCCGAATCGAGCAGCGTCCCGTCCCAGTCGAAAACCAGCAGATCAAATACTCTGGCCATGATCCTGCTTCTCCTTCGCCGACAGGCTGTCCAAGAACCGACGCAAGACAACGGGCAACGGCGCCTCCACCACCAGATCTCGCCCATCCAGCGGGTTCGGCAAGCGCATCGTCCACGCGTGCAGGAACATCCGTTTCAATCCGTCCCTGGCCAGGACCCTGTTCAAGGCGAAATCGCCATACTTTTCGTCGCCGGCGACGGGATAGCCAAGATGTGCCAGATGCACCCTGATCTGGTGGGTCCGCCCTGTCTTCAAGTGCGCTTCGAGGAGGCTGAAATGCTCCCAGCGCGCCAGCAGTCGGAATACCGTGTGTGACGCTTTGCCGGCCTCCGACACGCGCACCCGGCGCTCGCCGGACGGCTGCAGGTACTTGAGCAATGGCACCCGGACGTTGCGCACGGGATCCATCCAGCGCCCAGCGACGAGCACCTGGTAGCGCTTGTCCGCACCCCGCCCGCCACCGCCGCCATCGCGGAACATCTCATGCAAGGCAAGCAGCGCCGATCGCTTCTTGCCGACCAGCAGAATTCCCGAGGTCTCGCGGTCAAGACGATGCGCGAGTTCCAAGAAACGCGCTTGCGGCCGCTGCCGGCGCAGGGCTTCGATGACCCCGAAGCTCTCGCCGCTGCCACCGTGTACCGCGATGCCGGCCGGCTTGTCGATGATCAACAAACCGTCATCCTCGTAAAGGACGGGCAAGTCCACGTTGAACTCGGCGCCGGCGACGATCTCCTGCTCACGCCTGGCGATGCGCAACGGCGGAATGCGCAGCACATCGCCGGTCTGCAGACGATACGAGACTTCCGCACGCCGACCATTCACGCGCACCTGGCCGCTGCGCACGATGCTGTACACGTGGCTCTTCGGCACGCCCTTGCACTGCTTGAGCAGCAGATTGTCGAGCCGCTGCCCATGCTCGTTCTCGGTAATCAATGCCTGAGTTACAGAGCTTTTGCTAACTTCCACCATTTTGAATATACTTCAGTTGATTTGCGTCTTGTGTTGAAAGAGGCGCTGACCCGTTAGACCGTCGAGCGACGCCGATTCTGAAGCACTTGCGACGCACTTTCCGGCAGGCCTCAGCCGCCTCACTTGCGCCAACCTGCGCGAGATCACTCAACGCTGGTCACCTGGTTAAGTACGCTCACCACGAAGTAGCGATACTACTTGAACTGCGCGCGCCTAGCACCTGTGGAGCGGCCCAGGCAGATTCCCGAGTCCTTGACGTTCAAGGCCCGACAAGTCACTGCGTTGGCGAGAACCCCTATTAGTTGCACTACCGGAAAGCCCCCCTCAGGCATCCCTCGAACAACTAATCCGCTGCTGCCTGCACCAGGCATGTCCCCCCCGTGAAAGCGCGCGGGAGATCCTTCTATGAAACGAATGCTTTTCAACGCAACACAGGCCGAGGAACTGCGTGTTGCCATTGTCGACGGTCAGAAGCTCATTGACCTGGACATTGAATCGGCCGCCAAGGAACAGAAAAAGAGCAACATTTATAAAGCAGTCATTACCCGCATCGAGCCCAGCCTGGAAGCCGCTTTTGTCGACTACGGAGCGGAGCGGCATGGCTTCCTGCCCTTCAAGGAAGTGTCGCGCGCCTTCTTCCAGCCCGGCGTCGAGACCAGTCGCGCGACGATCAAGGAGGCGCTGCGCGAAGGCCAGGAGTTGATCGTCCAGGTCGACAAGGACGAGCGAGGCAACAAAGGGGCTGCGCTGACGACTTTCGTCAGTCTCGCCGGCCGCTATCTCGTCCTGATGCCGAACAATCCGCGCGGCGGCGGCGTCTCGCGGCGTGTCGAGGGCACCGAGCGTACAGAGTTGCGCGAGGTGATGGATCAACTGCAGGTGCCGCCAGGCATGAGTCTGATCGCCCGTACCGCGGCCATCGGGCGCAACGGCGAAGAACTCCAGTGGGACCTCAACTACCTCTTGCAGTTGTGGAAAGCCATTGAAGACGCCGCCCAGCAGCAGAAGGGCGCCTTCCTCATCTACCAGGAAGGCAGTCTGGTGATCCGTGCGATCCGCGACTATTTCCAGCCCGATATCGGTGAAATCCTGATTGATACCGACGAGGTCTATGATCAGGCGCAGCAGTTCATGTCGCACGTGATGCCCGGCACCGTCAATCGCATCAAGCGCTATCGGGACGACGTGCCCTTGTTCTCGCGTTTTCAGATCGAGCATCAGATCGAGTCTGCCTACTCGCGTCAGGTCGGCCTGCCCTCGGGCGGTGCCATCGTCATCGACCATACCGAAGCGCTGGTTTCGGTGGACGTCAACTCGGGCCGCGCGACGCGTGGCGCCGACATCGAGGAAACGGCCCTCAAGACCAACCTCGAAGCGGCTGAAGAGGTGGCCCGCCAACTGCGCCTGCGCGATCTCGGCGGTCTGATCATCATCGACTTCATCGACATGGAAAACGCACGCAACCAGCGCGAAGTCGAGAATCGCATCCGCGATGCCCTGCGCTTCGACCGGGCGCGCGTGCAGACCGGCAAGATCAGCCGTTTTGGCCTGCTCGAACTCTCGCGCCAGCGCCTGCGCCCGGCACTCGCCGAAACCAGCTACATCCCCTGCCCGCGCTGCTCGGGAACCGGCCACATCCGCAGCACCGAGTCAGCCGCTCTGCACATCCTGCGCATTCTCGAAGAGGAGGCGATGAAGGACAACACGGCCGCCGTCCATGCGCAGGTCCCCGTCGATGTCGCGACCTTCCTGCTCAACGAAAAGCGCACCGATGTCCAGGCCGTCGAACTGCGCCACAAGGTAAGCATCCTGCTGATTCCCAACATCCACCTCGAGACTCCACAACACTCCGTCGTGCGCGTCCGCCATGACGAGTTGGCTCAGGACGATCTGCAACAGGCATCGTACCGCATGGTGGACATGCCGACTAATGACGCCGGCAGCGAAGCACCGGCAGCGGGTGATGGCAGGGCCGCCCGCCCGGAAGCGGCCATCAAGGGTGTAACGACAGCGCAGCCGGCCCCGCTCGTCGGCGAGCCGCAACCGGCCGCGGCCGAGCCACCGGCAACGAGCGGCAACCGCTTCCTGACCAGGATTCTGTCCTGGTTCCGGCGCAAGCCGGAGGCAGCCCCGCCTGCCGTGGCGGAGCCCGTGCCGCCGCGACGCAGCGGCCCGCCGCGCGAGGCGCAACGCGATGCGCGGCGCAGCGGACCTCGCCCCCCTCGCCGTGACGAAGCACGCGACGTTCCCGAGACACGCGCCGGCCGCGAACAGAGCGACGCATCAGCGCAGCCGACACAAGCGGTCCCCGCCGTCGCCCGAAGCGAGCCCCAAAGACCCCGCACACCACGCGAACCGCGCGAAGCGCGCGAGCCACGCGATCCGAACGAAACGCGCGAGCCGCGTCGGCAGAGAGGCGCGCCACGCGCCGAACGCAAGGAGCAACCAGCCTTGGCGGTCGCCGAAACCACGGTAGCTGTCGCGCCGGCGCCTCTCCTCCCGGGCGCCGCGGCGCTGAGCGAGCCGCGTCCGTCAGGTGACGAGCCGGTCAGCAATGGCCGCCGCCGCGGGCGTCGCGGTGGGCGTCGCGAGCGCGGTGAAAGGGTCGAGAGCCTGGCCGAAACCCAGAGCGGCGAGAGCGTCGAGACGAGCACGGCAATCGCCGGCACGGCAGTCGACATACCGGGGGCGGCACTGCCGGCAAGCGCCACCGGCCAACCGGCACGCACAGCGGTCGCGCCGACGGCAGATCAGCAGGGTGCCACCACAGCGGTCACGGCAGACCCCGCCGTGCTCGCGGAACTGCCGGCGGTAGCCACCGAGCCGCCACCCGCGACCCCGGAAGTGGTCACGGCGCTCGCCAGCACAGCACCGGCGAGCGTCAACCAGGGGCTGGATGCGGATGCCCCGATGGCGGTCGACGGCCGCGCAACGGTCGACACCGCAGCCGACGTGGAAGCACCGAAGGTGGCACCCGCCGCCGACACGCCGGCGGCCACCGCGCTTCCGGCGAGTGTCGCCATCCTTCAGGCCGAGCCGAACCAGGTGCTCGCCCAGCCTGCCGCATCGCTGCCGGCGTCGCCGACCCTCCAGCAACTGGTCGCGGAGAGCGGCCTGATCATGGTCGAGACCAGCCGCGACGACACTCGAGGAGCGCCACCGGAAACCATCGACGACGCACCGCTCAGACAGCCGCGGCGCCGACGGGCACCGGTAGTCGTCTCCGAAGAGCCGCTGGTGATGGTCGAGACGCAGAAGTAAGGCAACGCTCGTCAGTACCGCCGAGGGCGGGCAGCCAGTCTGGCGGTGATGTAGGCCGCCAGCTGGCAAGCGGTAAGGTTGCGGCTGGCGCCGAGTTCTGCCGATGGCGGCGAGCCCGCCGCCCTCACCACCACCGCGTCACGCTAACGAAGGCGCGCGAAAGCAGCCAAAGCAGCCTGAAAACTGGCTTCAGTGCTCGCCATCCTGCATAATCATCACCTTGGTCGCCGCTGTCATCCGGAGTCATTTGCTCGTTCTGCACACGTCGCGAGTGATGTATCCGGGGGGCATCGGCCCGATTACCTCCCTTTCCAGGGCTAGCCCTGAACAGCGACGCAAGCAGTCACTCCCAATTCTCCCAGCAGGAGCCGTCATGACGCCGATCCCTCTATCCTTCTCAGCGACCCATCGCACCCTCCGCTACACTGCCGCCGGGCTGGCCGCGATCTCGCTCCTGATCACCGCCGCTTGCGAGAAGCCGAAGGCTGCCGCGCCGGCGGTGCCGGTCGTCGACGTCGTCACCGTCGCCCAGCGTGACGTGCCGATCTACATGGAATGGATCGGCTCGCTGGACGGCAACATCAATGCCGTCATCCGGCCGCAGGTCACCGGCTACCTGATCAAACAGAACTACCGCGAAGGCGACCTCGTCAAGCAGGGTCAGCCGCTGTTCGAGATCGACCCACGCACTTTCGAGGCCGCCGTCGACGAAGCCAAGGGATTACGCGCCCAGCAAGCAGCGCGTTACGAGACGACGCGCGCCAATCTCGCCCGCATCAAGCCGCTGGCGGCGATGAACGCCGTCAGTCAGAAGGACCTCGACGACACCACCGGCGCCGACCTTTCCGCCAAGGCGTCACTCGAAGCCGCCGATGCTTCGCTGCGGACCGCCAAGCTGAATCTGGCTTTCACGAAGATCACCTCGCCGGTGACCGGCATTGCCGGCATCGCCAAGGCGCAGATCGGCGACCTCCTCAGCCCGAGCATGCCGACCGAACTCACCACGGTGTCGACCGTCGACCCGATCAAGGTCTATTTCAACATCAGCGAGCGGGAATACCTCAAGGTTGCCGGCGAGCGAACGGACACCAGCAAGCAGGTGCCGCTCGAGCTGTTCCTCGTCGACGGCTCGCTCTATCCCCACCCCGGAAAGTTCTTCGTGCTCAACCGGCAGGTTGACACCAGCACCGGCACCTTCAAGGTGGCAGCGCTTTTCCCGAACCCCCAGAGCCTCCTCCGCCCGGGCCAGTACGGGAAGGTGCGGGCCACCATGGCCGTCGAGAAGGGTGCACTGCTCGTGCCGCAGCGTGCGGTTACCGAAATCCAGGGCAAGTACTTGGTGGCGGTCGTCGGCGCCGACAACAAGGCCGACATCCGCCCGGTCACGGTCGGCGAGCGCATCGGCAGCGACTGGATCATCAGCAAGGGCCTGCAGCCCGGCGAGCAAGTGATTGCCGAGGGAACCCAGAAGGTTCGCGCGGGAATGACCGTCAGCCCGAAACCGTTCGTGCCGGATGCCCCGGCCGCCGCCACCCCGGCCAAGCCCGGTGACAAGCCGGCTACGCCGGCACCGGCGAGCAAGGGGTAAGCAGCCATGTCAAAGTTCTTCATCAACCGGCCCATCGTGGCGATGGTCATCTCGATCCTGATGACCATCGTTGGCCTCGTCGCCATGTCCGGGCTGCCGACCGCCCAGTTCCCGAATATCGTGCCGCCGCAGATCAATGTCAGCAGCACCTACACCGGCGCCGACGCGCTGACCGTCGAGCAGGCGGTGGCCACCCCGATCGAGCAGCAGATGTCCGGCGTCGACAACATGGACTATATGTATTCGATCAACGCCAACAATGGCCAGTCCACGCTATATGTCAACTTCGCACTGGGTACCGACGCCAACACCGACCAGCTGCTCGCCCAGATGCGCGAAGGCCAGGCCGAATCGCAGTTGCCGTCGGACGTGCGCAACTACGGCGTGACCGTAGCCAAGTCGACCTCATCGCCGCTGATCATGTTCGCGCTCTACTCGCCGAACGGCACCTACGACAACATCTTCCTCGCCAACTACGCCTACATCAACATCAACGACCAGATGACGCGGGTCAAGGGAATCGCCAGCGTCACTGTCTTTGGCGCGGGCCAGTACGCGATGCGAATGTGGGTCAAGCCCGACCAACTGGCCAAGCTGAACATCACGATTCCCGAAATCATCAACGCGGTCAATGCGCAGAACACTGTCAACCCAGCCGGAACAATTGGTGGCGAGCCGGTCCCGGCGGGCCAGGAATTCACCTACGCGGTGCGCGCGCAGGGCCGCTTGCAGAGCACCGAAGAGTTCGGCAACATCGTGCTGCGCGCCAACCCGGACGGCTCGATCGTGCGCGTCCAGGATGTGGCCCGCATCGAACTCGGCGCCCAGACCTACAGCCAGCAGGGCCGCCTCAACGGCAAGCCGGCTGCCCTGGTCGCCCTCTACCAGATGCCCGGCGCCAACGCCCTCGATGCGGCCGATGGCGCCAAGAAGCTGATGGAAAAGATCAAGCAGAGCTTCCCGCCTGACCTCGATTACGTCATCGCGCTCGATACGACGCTGTCGGTCACCGAAGGAATCACCGAGATCAAGCACACGCTGTTCGAGGCGCTGGTGCTGGTGATGATCGTTGTCTTCGTCTTCCTGCAAGGCTGGCGGGCGACGCTGATTCCCTTGCTCGCCGTGCCGGTGTCGCTGGTCGGCACCTTCATGCTCTTCCCGATGTTCGGCTTTTCGATCAACACGCTTTCGCTGTTCGGTCTGGTGCTGGCGATCGGCCTCGTGGTGGACGATGCCATCGTTGTCGTCGAAGCGGTCGAGCACCATATCGAGCACGGCATGTCGCCGAAGGATGCAACGCTGAGGGCCATGGAGGAGGTCACCGGCCCGGTGATCGCCATTGCCGTCATCCTGGCTGCCGTCTTCGTGCCGACCGCCTTCATTCCCGGGATCACCGGCCAGCTCTACCAGCAGTTCGCAGTCACCATCGCCATCTCGGTAATCATCTCGGCCTTCAACGCGCTGACCCTGAGTCCCGCCCTCTGCGCCATGCTGCTCAGGCCCAAGGTCAAGGGCAGCGGCCCGATCCAGAAATTCTACGACTGGTTCAACGGCGTGTTCGGCCGCGTTACCGGCGGCTATGTCGGCATCTGCCGGATCGCCATCCGCAGGAGCCTGATCAGCCTCGTCTTTCTGGTCGCCGTCACGGCGAGCGCGGGCTTCTTCGGCAAGCTTGTACCCGCCGGCTTTCTTCCCGATGAGGACCAGGGTTACGTCTTTGCAGCGGTGCAACTGCCCGATGCGTCATCGCTGCAACGCACGTCGGAGATTGCCGCCCAGGCCGAAGAGCTGATCATGAAGGTGCCAGGCGTACAATACACGACCACGGTGGTCGGCTACAGCATGCTGAGCCAGGTGACCAATACCTACAGTGCCTTCTTTTTCGTGACGCTCAAGAACTGGGCGGATCGCAAGCAGCCCGAGGAGCAATACGCGGCGATCAAGGCCGAACTGACCAAGCGGCTGGCCGGGATCCCCGGCGCCATCGCTTTTGCGTTTCCGCCGCCGGCGATCCAGGGAGTCGGCACCTCGGGCGGCGCCACCTTCATTCTCGAGGACCGTGCTGGAAAGGACATCGCCTTCCTTGCCGAGAACACCACCAAGTTCCTCGAGGCCGCGCGAAAGCGCCCGGAGCTGGCTAGTGTTTCGACCACCTTCCGGCCAACCGTTCCGCAGCTCTTCATCGACGTCGATCAGGACAAGGTGCTCAAACAGGGCGTCCTCCTCAGCGACGTGTACAAGACGCTGCAGAGCTTCCTCGGCAGCGGCTTCATCAACTACTTCAACCGCTTCGGACGCCAGTGGCAGGTGTACGTCCAGGCCGAGGGTGACTACCGGACCAACATCGACAATGTGGGCCAGTTTTACGTGCGCAACAACAAGGGCGAGGCGGTGCCGTTGTCGGCGCTGACTTCCATCCGTAATGTCTCCGGTCCTGAATTCACCATGCGCTACAACCTGTACCGCAGCGCACAGATCAACGCGTCGGCCGCACCGGGCTATAGTTCCGAGCAGGTGATGCGGGCGCTTGAGGCAGTCTTCGCCGAAACCATGCCGAGCGAGATGGGCTACGACTACATGGGCATGTCATTCCAGGAGCAGAAGGCGCAGCAGGGCATCTCGCCGGCGGTCATCTTCGGCTTCTCGCTGCTCTGCGTCTTCCTGATCCTGGCGGCGCAGTACGAGAGCTGGTCGCTGCCCTTCTCGGTCCTGTTGGGAACGCCAATCGCCGTCGCCGGCGCGTTTTTTGCACTGATGTTGCGCGGCCAGGAACTCAACGTCTATGCGCAGATCGGTCTGGTGATGCTGATCGGTCTGGCGGCGAAGAACGCGATTTTGATCGTGGAGTTCGCCAAGATGGAGTACGAGAAGGGCGAGCTGTCGCTCGCCGAGGCGACGCTCAAGGGCGCGCAACTGCGCCTGCGCCCGATCCTGATGACATCGTTCGCCTTCATCCTCGGCTGCGTTCCACTGGCGATCGCCAGCGGCGCCGGTGCCCTGTCGCGGCAGGTGATGGGTAGCGCGGTGATCGGCGGCATGCTGGCGGCCACCTGCCTGGCCATCTTCATCATTCCGGTAACCTTTTTCGTCGTCGAGAAGATCAGCCACAAGGGCGAGACTGGGGTACGCAGCCACGCGGCCGGCGAGGGGGAGGCCGGCAAACTCGACGCGCCAGCAAAGCCGGCTGACAAAGAGGAGGATCGCCATGCGTAAGCCACTGTTGGTCACCTTGCTGGCGCTGGCGGCCAGCGGTTGCATGGTCGGACCCGACTACGTCCGCCCGCCGGTAGACACGCCGGCAGCCTGGCGGCTCAGCGAACAGGACGCCCGCGACCTCGCCAACACCGCCTGGTGGGAGCAGTTCGGTGACCCCGTGCTCAACGACCTGGTAGCGACGGCGCTACGCGAAAACAAGGACCTGATGATCGCTGCCGCGCGGGTCGAGCAGTTTGCCGGCAACTACGGCATCGTTCGCTCCGGGCTCTTCCCGCAGGTTGGCGCTGGCTATGAAGTCCGACGGCAGAGAGACATCAGCGCCGTGGTGGTTGGCGCCGGCGGCGACGAGACCTACAACAGCTACAACGCGGTGTTGAATGCCAGTTGGGAGATCGATATCTGGGGCCGCATCCGCCGCCAGACGGAAGCGGCACGCGCGCAACTCATGGCCAGCGAGGAAGGCCGGCGCGCTGTCATCCTGTCGCTCGTCGGCAGTGTTTCCGGCGCCTACATCAACCTGCGCGACCTCGATCGGCAACTGGATATTGCCAGGGCGACCGCCAAGAGCCGCGGCGAGTCGTACGAGATCTTCAAGCTGCGCTTCGCAGGGGGCATCATTTCGGTGCTCGAACTGAGCCAGAACCGGTCGCAATACGAGGAAGCGCTGGCGAGCATCCCGCCGCTGGAAAAAGCCATCGCCCAGCAGGAAAACGGGCTGAGCGTCCTGCTCGGCCGCAACCCCGGGCCGATACCGCGCGGCAAGGATATCGACCATCTGGCGCTACCGGCAATCCCTGCCGGCTTGCCGTCGGATCTGCTTGAACGCCGGCCCGACATCCGGCGCACCGAGCAGGACCTGATCGCTGCCAATGCGCAGATCGGTGCCGCCAAGGCGGCGTACTTCCCGACCATCTCGCTGACCGGACTGTTCGGTTACGCCAGTACCAGTCTGAGCAATCTCTTCGACAGCCAAAGCAAGGTGTGGAATTACGGCGCACCGATCACGATGCCGATCTTCACCGCCGGCGCGATCGCCGGCCAAGTGCAGGCCGCCGAAGCCGCGCAGCAGCAGGCCCTGTTTGCCTACCAGAAGGCGATCCAGGAGGCTTTCCGCGAAGTCAACGACTCGCTGGTCAGCCGCGACCGGACGCGCGAACAACTGAAGGCGCAGCGGCGTCAGGTCGAAGCGCTGCAGCAGTACGCAGCCACCGCCCGCCTGCGCTACGACAATGGCTACACCAGCTACATCGAAGTGCTCGACGCCGAACGCAGCCTGTTCAACGTCCAGCTACAGTACACGCAGACGCAGCAAGTGGAGTTCCAATCGATGATCAATCTTTATCTGGCCATGGGCGGTGGCTGGGTGAACGAAGCTGAGAAAGTCGCGAGCACGAGTAGTGCGCAGTGAGAACCCATCCTGCCGCCATAGAGTACCGGGGTGTACCGGGTGGCCAGCCGTCAGCTTGGTGACGGGTATTTGGCAGCGCAACAGCATCCGCAAATCTCTTGAAAGGGGTAAGTGATGAGCAAGAAAAGGAAGTCAGCAAAGAAAGCCAAAGTCGAGACGTTGATCAATCCCGACATGCCGTCTGAATCGACGGAGAGCGAAGCGCCAGAAGCGGCCGAGGCCATTGAAAAGCCGGAGAAAAAGATATCCAACCGGACCTACCTCAAGGAACTCGAGAAACTCGAGGGCGAACTGGCGCATCTGCAATCCTGGGTGATCAAGCAGGGACTCAAGGTGGTTCTCGTTTTCGAAGGCCGTGACGGAGCCGGCAAGGGCGGTACGATCAAGGCCATCACCGGCCGCGTCAGCCCGCGCGTATTCCGGGTTGTCGCCCTGCCCGCGCCGACCGAGCGCGAGAAGACGCAGATGTATGCCCAGCGCTACCTGCCACACATGCCGGCAGCCGGCGAGGTGGTGATCTTCGACCGGAGCTGGTACAACCGCGCCGGCGTCGAGCGCGTCATGGGCTTTGCCACCGAGGAGCAGGTAGAGGGTTTCCTCCGGATGGCGCCACTGTTCGAAAAGCTACTGGTCGGAAAAAGCAACAACGTCATCTTGCTCAAGTACTGGCTGGAAGTCGACATGGACGAGCAGACGCGCCGCCTCGAGGCGCGCATTACGGATCCGCGCAAGCAGTGGAAGCTTTCGCCGATGGATCTGAAGTCGTACAGCCGCTGGTACGACTACTCGCGCGCGCGCGACGAGATGTTCAGGGAGACCGATACCGAATGGGCGCCGTGGTTCGTGGCGCGCTCCAACGACAAGAAGCGGGTGCGCTTGAACATCATCAAGCACATCCTGAGCAGCATCCCTTACGAGGTCGTCAAGCAGCCGAAGATCGTTCTGCCCAAACGGCAAAAGCCCGGCGACTACAAGGAAATCACGCTGCCGTTGAAGTACGTGCCGGAAGTCTACTGAATCGGCGGTGGGCCTGAAACACCTCGCTGGCTGCGCGTCCCTCGTCGATACCAGCGAGGTCAGGCCGCCGCATTTCCCGGGCGGCCGCGAAACTCGTCGATGACGTCGGCCACCGTGATCCTGCGGCCGAAGTAGCCGACGTTTTCCTCCAGTCCCTCGGCGCGCAGAATGTCGCGTACCGCCGCATGTGCCGCGACCAGGCGCAGGCGAATTCCAGCCGCCTGGAACTCCTCGTGCAGCTTCGCCAGCATGCGCGCGCCGGCCAGGTCGACAATGGGTGATGTGGAAAGGTCACACACCATCAGGCTGAGCGGCCCGGCGGCCGAGCGGACTTTCTGCCAGACCGCTTCGCGCACGTGCTCGACGTTGAAATAAAGCAGCGACGCCTCGACGCGGAACATCAGCACACCGGGAACGGCCTCGTTGTCGGGGTTGCGCTCGATATCGGAGTAACTGCGCGTTCCCGGGATGTGGCCGAGGAAGGCCACATGCGGGTGTGCCGCGCGCCGTATGAGCAACAACATCGACACGAGCACCGCCACGATCACGCCCTTGAGGATGCCGAGCAACAGCACGCCGCCGAAAGCGACCATCGAGACGCCGAATTCGAAGCGGCTCACCCGCCACACGTGGCGAAGTTCGCCGATGTTGATCAATCCCTTGACGGCCACCAGCACGATCGCTGCGAGCACCACGTTGGGCAGGTTGTACAGCAGCCCTGTCAGGTACATCAGGCACAGGCCGATCGTCAGCGAAGCGAAAACGAGGGCGAGCGGCGTCTTTGCGCCGGCCTTGTCATTCACCGAGGACTGCGACAGGCCGCCGGCCACCGGATAGGCCTGGAAGAAACCCGCCGCGAGATTCGCGGCGCCCAGACCGAGGAGTTCCTGCCGCGCATCGATCTCGTAGCCGTTCGCCTGCGCCAGGGCGCGTGCGGCGGAAACGCTTTCCACGTAGGCCAGCAACAGGCACGCGAAGGCCAGCGGGATCACCCCGTCGACATCGCGTACCCGCAAATCCGGCAGCTTGAAGTCGGGCAGGCCCTGCGGCAACGCGCCGACGATCTTGAAACCGAGCTCACCCAGTGGCGTTACCGACAACACAACGATCGAAATCACCACCACGAACAATGCGATCGGGCGCCCCGGCAGGAATTTTTCCCCCAGCAACAGCACGGCGAGCGCGGCGAGACCGAAAGCCAGCACCGCGAAGTTGGTATCGGGGAGCTGGCTACCAAGGGTGACGACGGACTCGAAGAACCCATGCCCACCGCCCTTGACCCCGAACAGCTTGGGCAACTGGGTCATGGCGATGGTCAGCGCCGCGCCGGCCTTGAAACCGAGCAGAATCGTTTCGCTGATGAAGTTGACCAGCGAACTCAAGCGAAACAGCCACGCCAACACGCACATCGCGGCGATGACCACCGCCGTCAGCGCGGCAATGGACGCCCAGCGTCCCGGATCGCCCTGCGCCATGCCGGCGACCGTGACGCCGACCAGCATCGAGATCGCTGAAGTAGGACCGATCGCCAGCTGGCGCGAGGAGCCGAACAGGGCATAGAACAGGCCGCCGAGCAGATAGCAGTAGATGCCGTATTGCGGCGGCAAGCCGGCGAGCGAGGCGTAGGCGAGCGACACCGGGATGCCGTAGGCGGCCAGCGTCACGCCGGCGATCGCGTCGTTGGCCAGCCACCTGGTCTGATACGCGGCGAGCCACTGCGCTGGCGGAAAGAGCGCGCGCCAGCCACTCGCCGGGGGAGCGCCCACCAGGGCACGCGCAGGACGCACTTCTTCAGTCTCGGCGCTCAGAGTCATGGACTGTCCTCCACCTGCGCTTCGAGGCGTCCTTCGCGAATCGCCTTGACGAAAGCCCGATAGTCGCGCTGATTCTGGTCGCTATACTCGACGGCGAACTCGCAGATGGCGTCGTCGAAGGTGGCATTCGAACCCATGTAGCCGGCGATCAGCGCTGCATCCCCCGAGCGAGCGTGCGCCCGTGCCAACGCCCAGGCGCACAGCCGGCCGTAGGCGGTCAGGAGATCGACGTCCCACCCCTCGACAATCGCGCTGATCTTGACGTCGCGAAGTTGGCGGACATACACATCCCTGCCATTCTGGGTGGTCGTCCAGCCCAGGAAGATATCGCTCGCTCCCTGCATCAGGCGCTGCCCGGCAACGACTCGCTGGCCATGATTGGCATGCAGGCTCTGGCCCGCGTACGGTTCGAGAACCGACGCCCGCGCTTCCTTGATCTGCAGGAAGATCGGGTCATTGTCCGCGGCCATGAACAGGGCGACGGAGCAGAAGGTGCCGACGCTGCCGACACCGACGACCTTGATCGCCATGTCGCAGAAGCGAAACCGGTCGAACAGGACACGCACGTGCTCGGCCAGCGACTCGCGGTAGCTCGCGATCACTTCTCTGTACTGCGTCCCTTGCCCGGGTGCTTGTTCCTCGGTCAGGTGGAAAATCAGCGGCGGGTTATCCTTGATCTTGGGCAGCGCCCCGTGGTGTTCGGCAAGCTTGGGAAAGATGTATTCGGCGGTGCTTTGCTGCCGGGCCTTCTGGAGCCGCTTGACAATGCGCTTCCTGACCTCCTCGCTAGGAGTTTCGGCGAGCACGCGGTCGACGGTGATCGTGTCGTACCAGACGTCGAGCGCGCGCATTGACGAATAGTCAGCCATCCGCTCGCGGTAAGCGCGCGCCGCGGCCGTCGCCGCCCGGGCAGCCTCGCTCTCGTGCAGGCGCAAATACTGCGCGGCGATGACGATGCTCGCGGTCAGACGCTTGACGTCCCACTCCCAAGGCGCTGGCAGCGTCTCGTCGAGGTCATTGACATCGAAGACCACTTGGCGTTCGGGCGTGGCGAAGCCGCCGAAGTTCAGCAGATGCGCGTCGCCGCAGGCCTGTACCCGCAGTCCGGAGTTCGGGGTGGACGCGAGATCTGCCGCCATGATCGCCGCCGAACCGCGGTAAAAGGTGAACGGCGACTGGAGCATTCGCCCAAACCGGATCGGCACGAGTTCAAGCATCCGCCCCTCGTTCGACGCCGTGAGCACTTCAATCGGATCGCGCCGCTTCTTGGGCGGCTTCCAGCCGCCCTGTGCCTCGCGCGACACGGCGTCGCGCAGCGCGCTCCCTTGTGCGCGGCGCTCTTGCGGCGAAAGAACCAGCGCCTGGCTACTCGCGGTGGCGCATTCGTGTTTAGGATCGGATTGGCGCTTGGACATCTGGGCGAACCTCCCTGTAAGAAATCCCTCCAGATCAGTATAGACTATCCGTCATTCCACTTCTGAGCGTGTTGCCAACAAGAGGGTTGCGGGCAGCAATCATGGGTTGTCGGTCCTCCTCTTGGGCGAGGCGTTGCTGTGCGGGCCTCCCCCTTGCCACGGACGGCGGCGATCTGCGCCTGCCCCCTCCATTGCCGGGATGGCTGAGGCTGGTTCGGTCGCGGCGCCATTGCGGATACCACCGGGTGCGGCCAATCTTCCCGAGGCTGAGGTGATGGCAAGCTCGGTGCACACTGTGGGCAGCATTTGCGCCGTCAGCCGTCGGATCGAAGCGGCTGCGTTCGGCTGCTTGGCGAAGTGGACTCACTGGCCCGCTGCCAGGGCCAGCGACCTTCCAGTTCGACTTGCAAGGCCGTACTCAGGAAGGTCCGGATCAGGACGATCAGGCCGAGGACGAGGACGCCTTGCAGCGTCGGCGTCACGGCCACAGTCCGGATGATGTCGGCGGCGACCAGAAACTCCAGTCCGAGGAGGATTCCTCGCCCAATGTCCTGCCGGAACTGCCGATACGGGTCGGTGTCATGGCGTCGGTACGCAGCCAGCCGAACCGTGGCGACCACCGTACCGAGGACGATGACCGCCACCCCGACTCCGTCGAACAGCACGCCGACCATCTCGGCGACTTCGTTGAACGATGGCATCAAATCGTCCTCCAGTCTCATTCCGCCTGCGCCCGGGGAGTAGCGTTTGCCAGCCACGCCACAGCGGCGCCCAACCAAGCCGCGCTCAGGGGCTCAGAGGTAGCGTGTCACCTCGTCAAAGTTGATCCCTTGCGGCAAGGGCAGTTCCTGGCGCGCGACGCGCGCCAGGACGAAAGCCCTGCGGATCGGTGGGGAGCCGCTCAGCTCGGCAATCGCAAAATCGACCTCGGCAGCCGGTTCGCTGCTGGTTTGATCGAGCACCACGTTCATCGGGCTGAGCCGCAGCCGCCTGGGCTCGATGCGCAGATACCGCTGCGGGTGCTCGAGCACCTCCTTCAGGCACTCGAGTTCAGCTTCGAGCACCGACTCGCTGCCGCCGATCGCTTCCAGTTGCTGCTCATTTTCCAGTAGTTCTGCTTCCAGACGGGCTTGCTCGCTGCGCGCCGCCGGAGCCTCGCCGAACATCGATCCGAGGCCCGGTCCGTGTTGCTGAAGCAGGCGCAGGCGTGCCCGGATCAGCGCACGATTGGCCTGTAATTCCTGCCTTTCGACACGCTCCGCGCCGATCTCCGCCAAAGCGTGGGCGACCAGGTACTCGAAAATCTCGACGCCCACGACACGCCGCAAGCGGGACTCGTCGCGGCCGCAGATGCGCGCCCGGTGGTCCGAAAAACTCACGCTCGTCTGGGCGACGTCGCGCTGTACGATGTTCCCCTGCAGCGCCATTCCGAAAACCCGCTGCTCGTTGAGCGCCATGCCGAGAACCAGAAACGCCTCATCGAGGTCCGGGGCTTTGTCGAACAGGGTACGCAGATTGTCCGAACGGCCGAGCACGGTCGGGATGTCCGATGATGCGGCAAAGAACGCCCGCAAGGCCGGATCGGCAGACCACACCGTCGACGACAGCGGCCGCACGGCCGGCAGCACCGGGACCAGCGCGCGCAGGAAATCGATCGTCGTCTCGACGGCGGGCGTCAGGCGCTTTTGGCAGGACGGCAGCAGCTTGAGCCGGGGATTGGTCAGCGTGATGGCTTTGTCGACAGCCCCGCGAACCATTTCGTCAGACACCCCGTTCGGATCGAACTGACCCGGTCGGTTCTTGAACCAGTCGAGAATGCCCATTTCCATCTTCCTCCAGGGGAAAGCGTCGGCCAGGCCCTGGCGCGACAAATGATCCAGAACAACGGTTCCCGCGTCAGGGCAGACCCGGACCGACCGTAGCGCGCACAAGCGAGTGACCGGCTTCGCGCTGGTCAGAGAGATCGCCGCGGAGTCGACAAGGGCGCGGGCCGAGCACAGCGGACGCCGGCCAGCCTCGCCACGGCTTCCTCACTGTACCCGCGAGTCGAGACTCCGGCAAGATCAGCGCCAGGCCGCGGATGACCAGCACCTTACGGGGCATGCCGCGGCAGCAACGCTGCGGAAACAGCGGCACGGACCCCCTGCCCTCGCCTGTTGGCAGCAGCTCTGGCGGGATGGGCGGGGCATTCGAGCAGTCGGCTCAGCCACTATTGCGCAGGCCGGCGGCGATCCCGTTGATCGTCAGGTGGATGGCGCGTTTCACCCGCTCATCCTCGTTGCCGGCACGCAGCCGCCTGATCAGCTCGATCTGCAGGTGATTCAACGGATCGAGGTAGGGAAAACGATTGCGGATCGACCGGGCGAGCAGCGGGTTGTCCTCGAGCAGACACTGCTGCCCGCTGATCGCCAGCAGGGCGTCGATGGTCGCCTGCCACTCGGCCTTCAGGCGTGGGAAGATCGCCGCGCGCAGCGCGGGATCGGTGACCAGTTCGGCGTAGCGGGCGGCGATCGCCAGATCGGTCTTGGCTAGTACCATGTCCATGTTGGAGAGCAGTGTGCGGAAGAAGCCCCACTCGTGGTGCATGCGCTGCAGCACCTCCAGACCCTCGGGATGCACGGCGAGAAACTCGCGCACCGCCGTGCCAAAGCCGTACCAACCCGGCAACATGAGACGGCACTGCGCCCAGCTGAAGACCCAGGGTATTGCCCGCAGATCCTCGATGGCGGTGGTCTTCTTGCGCGAGGCAGGCCGGCTGCCGATGTTCAGATGCGCTATCTCGGCGATGACGGTGGACTCCCAGAAGTAACGTTCGAAGCCTTCGGTCTCATAGACCAGGCCACGGTAGGCACGATAGGCCGACTGCGAGAGCATGGCCATCGCCTCGAGGTACTCCGGCTGCGGCGCCGGATCGGGTGCCGCCAGCAAGGTCGCTTCGAGCACGGCCGACGCCAGGATCTCGAGGTTGCGCCGACCGACCTCCGGATTCGAGTACTTGCTGGCAATCACCTCGCCCTGCTCGGTCAGTCGCAGCCTGCCCTGAACCGCGCCACCCGGCTGGGCAAGGATCGCCTGGTAGCTCGGACCGCCACCGCGCCCCACCGAGCCGCCGCGTCCGTGGAACAGGCGCAGCTTGACGCCGTGGCGGGCGAACACCTCGACCAGCGCTATCTCTGCCCGGTAGAGCTCCCAACCCGAGGTCAGGAAGCCGCCGTCCTTGTTGCTGTCCGAATAGCCCAGCATGACCTCCTGCAGATCGCCGCGGCTGGCGACCAGCCTGCGGTAGGCAGGCAAGGACAACACCTCGTCCATGACCCGCGGGCAGTTGCGCAGGTCGGGAATGGTTTCGAACAGCGGTACGATATTCACCGCCAGTTCTCGCGACTGCGGCAACAGCAGGCCGCATTCCTTGAGGAGCAGCGCCACTTCGAGCAGGTCCGAGACACCATCAGTCTTCGAGATGATGTAGTTCTGTACGGCCTGAGACCCAAAGGCGCGATGGGCGTCGGCGGCGGTGCGAAAGATCTCCAGTTCGCCACGCGTCTCGTCGCTATAGGCGAGGTGGGATGAGGCCAGCGGCCGCGTCGAGCTGATCTCGCGCAGCAACAGCTCGACACGTCCGGCCTCGTCATGTTCGCGGTAATTGGTGCCGGGGCTGGCCGCCTCCAGGAGTTCGCCGACCACTCGCTCGTGCACCTCGGAGTTCTGGCGCAGGTCGAGTGCCGCCAGGTGGAAGCCGAAGACGCGGGCCGCACGGCGCAACGTGCGCAGGCGGCCACGCGCCAGCAGTTGTGAGCCATTGGCGACCAAGGAGCGGTGGATCACGTCCAGGTCGGCGGCAAACTCCCCGCAATTCGCGTAGGGAGCCGATTCACCAACCGGATGACGTTCCGGCTCGAGACCGTCAAGCTTGCGCGCGGTGGCCGCCAGGCGCGCGTAGATACCGGTGAGCGCTCGCCGATAGGGCTCGTCGCTGCGCGCAGCGGCCGTGTCGGGCGAGCTGTCCGCCAGTGACTGCAAAGCGTCCGAGACGCTCACCAGGCCCTCGGCGAGCGACAATTCGGCGCCCAGGGCGTGGATCTCGTCGAGGTGGAAACGCAGCGCACATGCCGACTGCAGGCGCAGGGCCGCGCGCGTGACAGGGGCCGTCACGAAGGGATTGCCGTCGCGGTCGCCGCCCATCCAGCTGCCCAACTGGAGAAAGCCGGGCAACTCGCTGGCCGGTCGTCCGCCATCGGCCGCGGCGAGATGATCCTCCAGCCAGCAGTAGAGCCTGGGCAGTTCGCGAAGGAATGTGTAGTCGTAATACGACAGCCCGTTGGCCACCTCGTCGAGGACCATCAGCCGCGTCGTACGCAGCATGCGCGTCTGCCAGAGGGCCAGCACGGCGCGCCGCAGCCCCTCGTCGAGCGACTCCTGCTCGTCGGGCGTCAGCCGGCTGTTGTCGCGCCGATGCAGCAGATGGGCGATCGCACGCTGCCCGTTGAGGGTGCTCTTGCGCTGGACTTCGGTTGGATGCGCTGTAAGTACGGGGACGATCGATGCGTCGTCGAAGAAACCGTACAACTGCGCCACATCGCAACCGGCGGCGCGGGCGCGCGCCAGCGCATGCGCCAGACTGCCGGCGTGCGGTGGCGAGCCCGCGATCAGGTGCGCACGCGAGCGTCGGATGTGATGCTGATCCTCGGCAATGTTGGCGAGGTGCGAGAAATGGCTGAAGGCGCGCACGACGGTCTGCGTCTGGTCGCGCGACAGGCTGTCGAGAATCGCTGCCAGTTCCTGCCTGGCGCCGCTGTCCTCGTCGCGATGAAAGCGGATCGCGCTGACCCGGATACGTTCCACCAGTTCGAAGGTCGCCTCGCCTTCCTGCGCGCGCAGCGTGTCGCCCAACAAGCGGCCAAGCAGCCGAATGTCTTCGCGCAGCGGCAGATCCTTGTCTTCGGGAAAAGCCTCCGTCATCACGGGATTCCTTTCTGTTGATGGGGCGGGAGTTCCCCCGCGACCTCGGCAAGAGCCGCGTGCGGAGTATAGGCGGCACCCGCAAGGACGGTCAAACCGGTGCGACAGTCCTGGCTGGCCGACAATGCGTGGACTAGAATAATGTTGTCGCCATCGAACGACTCCGGGGCCGCGACGCCTGCGGGTGAGACCCGCGTCATGCGCGTCCGGGAGACTCGTCCGGCATCGACCCACACTCCGGTCCACGCCAGCCAACCAGCAGATGAGGAAGACAATACATGACACAACTGAACCCGACCGAAGCGTTCTTTCGCGACCTCGAAGTGAAGGTGAAGGGCCCCGCCGGCGCGCTCGACGGCAAGAAGGCCCTGGTGATCGGCATCGCCAATGACCAGTCGATCGCGTATGGCTGCGCGCTCGCCTTCCGCGCGCTCGGCGCCAGCGTCGCGATGACCTATCTCAACGAAAAGAGCAAGACCTACACGCAGGCGCTGGCCGATCACCTGGGGGTCGACCCGGCGCTCTATCTCCCCTGCGACGTGCGCATACCCGGGCAACTCGAGGCCGTTTTCGAGGCGATCGAGAGAACTTGGGGCCAACTCGACATCGGCCTGCATTCGATTGCCTTCGCGCCACGCGAGGATCTGCACGGCCGCGTCACCGACTGCTCGCGCGACGGATTCCTGATGGCAATGGACGTCTCGTGCCACTCCTTCATTCGTATGGCGAGACTCGCCGAGCCGCTGATGAAGGAAGGCGGCTCATTGTTCACGATGAGCTACTACGGCGCCGAGAAGGTGGTCGATCGTTACAACTTGATGGGCCCGGTCAAGGCGGCGCTCGAGGCGTCCGCACGTTACCTCGCCGCCGAACTGGGACCGAAGGGCATTCGCGTGCACCCGATCTCGCCCGGCCCGATCAAGACGCGGGCGGCTACCGGCATCGACCGCTTCGACGAGTTGATGGACATCGCCGCAACACGCGCCCCCAGTCGCATGCTGGTCAGCATCGAGGATGTCGGCATGGCGACGGCCTTCCTCGCCTCCGACTATGCGAAGCTGATCACCGGCGAAACCATCCACATCGACGGCGGCTACCACGTCATCGGCTGAAGCCAGCGCACATCTCCCGAGTTGCGGCGCTCATCCGCCGAGCCCGACAGACCGTCTACCGTCAGTTCTCAGCGCCGGGGTTAGTCCCCGGCGCCGCGCTCACCGGCCCAGCAGCGTGCGGGTGTGGCGAGCGATCATCAGTTCCTCGTTGGTCGGCACCACCCACGCCGAGACCCGGCTACCGACGCCACTGAGGCATGGACCACCCTGCTCGTTGGCGGCCTCGTCAAGCTCGACGCCCAGCCAGCGCGCCTTCTCGCAGACGAGCTGCCGAATGCGCGCGCTGTTTTCGCCAATACCGGCGGTGAACACCAGCGCGTCGAGACCGCCGAGAACAGCGGCGAGCGCACCGAGTTCGCGGCTGATACGGTAGACGAACAGCTCGATCGCCAGTCTGGCCCGCGGCGCATCGCTGGCCAGCAGGACACGCATGTCGTTGCCGATGCCGGACAGGCCGAGCAGGCCGGAGCGCTTGTAGAGCAGATCCTCGATCTGTTTCGCCGACAGACCTTCCTGCTGTAGCAGGTAGAGGACGATTCCCGGGTCCATGTTGCCCGGCCGGGTGCCCATCATCAGGCCATCGAGCGCGGTGAAACCCATCGAGCTACCGACGCTGCGGCCATCGCGCATGGCGCACATGCTGGCGCCACTGCCCAGGTGCGCGACGACCACACGCCCATTGGCGATTTCCGGCGCGACCGACGGCAGGGTCGCGGCGATGTACTCGTAGGAAAGCCCATGGAAGCCATAGCGGCGAATACCCCGCTCGTAGTATTCGTAGGGCAGACCGTAGAGATCGGCGACCATCTCCTGGGTCCGGTGGAACGCGGTGTCGAAGCAGGCCACCTGCGGCAGGTCGGGTCGTACCTCCTGGACGGCGCGGATCGCCGCCAGGTTGTGCGGCTGGTGCAGTGGCGCCAGCGGCACAAAGGCAGCGAGATTCTCCATCGCCGGCGCGGTAATCAGCAGCGGCGCCGAGTAGTCGGCACCGCCATGCACCACGCGATGGCCGACGCCAACGAGTTCCAGTCCCTCGGAGCGGGAGCGCAGCAGCGTCGCAATCTCCTGCAGCGCCTGGGCGTGGTTGGCAACTTCCGCCGTTGCCCAGCGAACATCGGCGAGGATCGTGCCCTCGCCGTTCTTTGCCTTGAGTCGCGGCGCCGTGCCCAGACCTTCCACCTGACCGACGACCAGCATGCGCAACTCGCCGGCACGCGGGATGCCGAACACCGAGAATTTCAGGCTCGATGAGCCGGCGTTGATGACCAGAATCGCGTTTGCCATGTCAGCCTCCGATCGTCGTCGAACCATCACCCAGTGGTGCACTGGCCATCAGGCAGGCCACGGCACACGAGGCCAGCTTGGTACGTTTGTTGTCGGCGCGGCTGGTCAGGATGATCGGCACGCGCGCACCGAGCACGATGCCGGCGCCATCGGCATTGCTCATGAAGGTAAGCTGCTTGGCGAGGATGTTGCCGGCGGCGAGGTCGGGGACGACGACGATGTCGGGATCGCCGGCGACGATCGAGTCGATCTTCTTGATACGCGCCGCTTCCTTGCTGATGGCGTTGTCGAGGGCCAGCGGACCGTCGAGAATGGCGCCCGTGATCTGCCCCCGATCGGCCATCTTGCACAATGAAGCCGCGTCGGTCGTGCAAACCATGCGCGAATTGATTCCCTCGACCGCGCAAATGATCGCTACCTTGGGCCGCGCGATACCGAGGGTCCGGGCCAGATCGATGGCGTTCTGGCAGATGTCGCGCTTGGTGTCGAGATCGGGCGCGATATTGATCGCCGCATCGGTGACGATCAGCGGCTTGTGATAGGTCGGCACGTCCATCACGAAGGCATGCGTGATACGACGCTCGGTGCGCAAGCCGGTGTCCCGACTGACCACCTCAGCCATCAGTTCGTCGGTGTGCAGGCTGCCTTTCATCAGCGCCGCCGCCTTGCCGAGGCGAACCAGCTCGACGGCACGAAAGGCAGCGGCATGACTGTGCGGCATGTCTTCGATCTGCACGCCGGAGAGATCGAAGCCATGCTCCTTGGCGAGCGCGCGCAAGCGGACCAGAGGTCCGACGAGGATCGGCTCGATCAGGCCCTCACGCCTCGCCTGCAGGGCGGCACCGAGCGACGACTCGTCACAGGGATGCGCGACCGCCACCGGCACCGCTGGCAGTTGCGCGCAGCGTTCGACGAGGGTCTCGAAGCGGTCGTGGCTCTGGATCGACACCTGCGCCGCTTCCGGACGCTCCATTGTGACCTTGACCAGTGGCGCGATGACCCGCGCGGTGCCGGTCATGATCGTCTCGCCGCGTCCGTTGACACCACGACAGTCGAAGATCACCCGCCGACTTGCGGGATCCTTGGCGGTTGCGGTGATCGTGATGGTGACCTGCTCACCGATCGGTACCGTTGCCAGGAACTCGAGATCCTGTCCCGAGTGTACCGTTCCCGGACCCGGCAGCTGATTGCCGAGCAGTCCGGAAACCTGGGCGCCCAACCACATACCGTGTGCAGCGAGGTCGGACGGCCCAAGCTGCCGGTCGAGTTCGCTGTCCAGTTGCGTTGGGCTGATGTCGCCCGAAACGGCCGCGAAGAGTTGCACGTCGCGCAAGCTCAGCGTACGACTGACGCTTGCCGTATCGCCGATGTTGATTTCGTCGAAGCAACGATTCTGGAGGATGTCCAGTGTCATGATCTGTTCCCCTCGGACTATGATGATGGCCTGTCTGTGGTCCGAACCCGCACCGGACTCCACGCGGGAGACCTAGCACTCGCGCCGCCGTTGCCGCCGACCGAAGCAGCCTCTTCTGTCGGCAGGTCGGACGATTGGGCTGGACGACCGAGTCCGCCGGACCGACCGGGGCTCTCCGTCGTCGAGACGCTGGAGCGGCAAGAGCCCCTCTGGTCATTATAGCCTTGTCAGTGCGAGGCGGACTGGCATTAGCCAAGTCGCGGTCGCAACACCGGCGCCGATCGTGCCGCTGCGGATCATCATGTCGCTGGCAGAACAACTGGCAGCGCTCGCTGCTACGGGGATCGATCCAGCGAGTTCGCGGGCGCCAACGCAGGAGGCAGGTGGACCCGCCGAAGGGGCAGGCATTCGGTTATCATGGCAAACTGACCCGCAAGAGCGGGCGGCTTCTACGTGGCGGCAATTCTTCAGGGGGGTAACTCTATGTACAAGCTTTACAACACGTTTGTTGCGCGGGGCTCGCAGGTATCCCGTTGGTTCCTGATCGCCGTGATTGCGGCGCTGCTGGCGCCGGCGAGCGCCCTCGCGGCGGACTCGCGCGGGGCGCTCGAACGAGACGCGCGCAACACCTATCAGAAACTGATCGCCGGCGTCCCGGCGGCCAGGCTCCTGTCAAGGGAGGCTGTTGCCGTCCTCGTGTTCCCGAAAATCACCAAAGCCGGTCTGGTCGTCGGCGGGCAGTACGGAGATGGCGTCCTCTTCACGGGCGGTAAGGTAGCGGGCTACTACAACACCTCCGGAGCTTCCTATGGACTGCAAGCCGGTGCACAGCAGTACGGCTATGCCATGTTCTTCATGAACGAAAAATCGCTCAAGGCCCTGAGCGAGAATGACGGATTCGAGGTCGGTGTTGGCCCCTCGATCGTGGTGGTCGACCAGGGCATGGGCAAGTCGCTGACTTCGACGACCGCGAAGGACGACATCTACGCCTTCATCTTCAGTCAGAAGGGGCTGATGGCTGGCCTTGGCCTGCAGGGGAACAAGATCACCCGACTCAACGACTAGAACCATCGCGTCTTCCCGGGGATGTGCCGAGCGGGCTGGCGAGCCGGCCCGCCGTACGACGCCGCGCAGCGCGACGAACGGCGGCCCTTGCCGCCGGCCACCCCGGCCCGTATCACCCTGAACGGGTCGGTTGAACCGATCCGCCGCCGCGTCGGAAGAGATGACTGGCCTGCCACCCTCGCACGGTTCGCTGGCCGCAGCGAACCCCGCTCAGACAGGGACGCGCGACGAGAATCGACCGACAGCACCCATTGCCGACTCCTCGCCAGGGCGGCGGGCCTGCGGACCGCCGCCCGCAGTCGTCCGCCCCCGGCCCGGGACTTGCCGCCGCCAGGCAGACGGATCCAGCCAGCGCGGCGCGTTTCGCGACGGCCAAATGCAGGTTAGCATTACGGTTTTTCCTGGCCCGCCAGCGGCCGATCACCCGGATCAACACAAAGGACCAGCATGACTTCACTTCCCCGCCAGAGCGGCATTCTCCTTCACCCCACTTCACTCCCCGGTCCGCATGGCTCGGGCGACCTCGGCCCGGCCGCCTACCACTTTGTCGACTGGCTGGTCGCCGCCGGCCAATCGCTCTGGCAGGTGCTGCCACTCGGCAGCGTCGGACCGGGCAACTCCCCCTACATCAGCCCGTCGGCTTTCGCCGGCAACGAACTGTTGATCGACCTGTCGCAACTGCGCGACGCCGGTTGGCTGACCGACGTCGACCTGGCGTCGGTCCCCGAATTCCCTGAAACCCGGGTCGATTATGCGAGCGTGCGGGACTTTCGCGTCGCGCGCTTGCGGCGCGCGGCCAAGCGGTTCTTCGGCCGCAAGAACACGCCGGAACAGAGCGCCTTCGAAGCTTTCTGCAGCGCGGCCAGGGACTGGCTCGACGACTACGCCCTGTTCATGGCGCTCGACATCGCCCATGGCGGCAATGGCAGGATGTGGCAGGACTGGCCCGCGCCGCTGGCCCAGCGGCAGCCCGTTGCGCTCAAGGAAGCCCTCCTCAAGTACGCCGACGAAATGAAGTTCTGGAAATTCTGCCAGTGGCGCTTCCACGACCAATGGGCGAAGCTGAAGGACTACGCCAACGCTCGGCACATCGAGATCGTCGGCGACCTGCCGATTTTCGTCGCCGCACACAGCGCCGATGTCTGGTCGAATCCAGGACTGTTCGATCTCGACAAGAAGGGCCGGCCGCGCGTGGTCGCCGGCGTACCGCCGGATTACTTCAGTGCCACCGGCCAGCGCTGGGGCAACCCGCTGTACCGCTGGCCCGCACACGCTGCCGAGGGCTATCGCTGGTGGATCGAGCGAATGCGGCAGACGATGAAACTCTGCGATGTCGTCCGCATCGACCACTTTCGTGGCTTCGAGTCGTTCTGGGAGATTCCGGCCACCGCCAAGACGGCAATCGACGGCAAATGGCGGCCCGGGCCGGGAGAAGCCGTGTTTGCGGCCATGCGCCGCGAACTGGGTGATGCGCAGGGCAGGCTGCGCATCATCGCCGAGGATCTCGGCATTATCACTCCCGAGGTCAACGCGCTGCGCGAGGCGATCGGTTTGCCGGGCATGCGCATCCTGCAGTTCGCCTTCGACGGTGACGCCAACAACCTCTACCTGCCGCACAACTACGACGCCAACACCGTCGTGTATACCGGAACCCATGACAACGACACGACCCTTGGCTGGTGGAAGTCACTGAGGCCGTCGGAGCGCGACCACATAATCAACTACCTCGGCGGCGGCGCCGAGGCCCGGGCAGAGCCACAGTGGCATCTGATCCGCCTTGCCAATTCCTCGGTGGCCGCACTCTGCGTCATCCCGATGCAGGACGTGCTCGGACTCGACTCGACGCACCGCATGAATCAACCGAGCCTCAGCGAAGGCTCGTGGGAGTGGCGCTTCACGTGGAAGTGGGTGGACGCATCGCACGCGCATCGGCTTGCGGAACTGGCGCGCCTGTACGGCCGCCATCGCGCCTGAGCGAAAGCGCTACCGGAGATCGGCGAACGGCGACTGCCGTTCGCGCCAAGATTCTCGGCCGCGGCGGCCGCGGCGGCCGAGAATACGCCAGCATCAAGTGGGGATGGCGCGAGCCCAGCAGGCAGGTCATTCGCGAAGCTGGCGAGCGCGGAATCCCGGACCAGTTGGCGATGACGGCCTCGAGCGCGAGGCCCCGACATGGGAGTCGGTGTAGCCCTCGCCGACGCGATCATGCACGGCGGGACCCTGGCGGTCGTTTGTAGCGCTGGCCGCTATGAGCGGCAACCGGCGGCCTAGCTCGCCTCGATCTTCGGGTCGCGGCTCAGCAGCGTCTCGACCGCCAGTGCCGCTGGTTCATCGCGATAGAGGATGGCGTCGACAGCCCGGGTGATGGGCATGTCGATCCCCATCTGCGCCGACAGGCGCGCAACTTCGCGTGTCGTGCTGACGCCCTCGGCGACATGACCGAGATCATCGAGAATCTGCGCCAGCGTCTTGCCCACACCCAGGGCAAGACCAACGCGCCGATTGCGCGACAGGTCGCCGGTGCAGGTGAGGATCAGATCGCCCATGCCGGCCAGCCCCATGAAGGTTTGTGGATGACCGCCAAGGGCGACTCCAAAACGGGCAATCTCGGCCAGACCGCGCGTGATGAGGGCCGCGCGCGCATTGAGACCGAGCCCAAGACCATCGCAGACCCCAGTGGCGATCGCCATGATGTTCTTCACGCCACCGCCGACTTCAACGCCGGGCAAGTCATCGTTGGCATAGATCCGGAAATGCGGGCTGTGCAACGCACGCGCGGTCCGATGGCCGAACTCGGCGTCGTTGGCGGCCAGCGCCACCGCCGCCGGCAGGCCGCGCGCGACTTCCTCGGCGAAACTGGGCCCGGAGAGTGCGCCGCAAAGCGCCTGCGCACCGAGTTCTTCAGCGACGATCTGGTGCGGCAGTTTTGCCGTTTCGGCCTCCAGGCCCTTGCACGCCCAGAGTAGCGGTTTGACGACGCCGGCATCGCGCAGGCGAGCGACGGTAGCGCGCAGGCCGGAAACGGGGGTAGCCACCAGCAGCAGATCGGCATCGGCGGCAGCCCGCTCGAAATCATCGCCGATCAGCAACGCGTCGGGGAAGCGATGCCCTGGAAGAAAGCGGCGATTCTCCCGATCGTCGCGCAGGACGCCTCTCACCTCGGCCCGGCGCGCCCAGAGCGTCACCGCGTGCCGCGCACTGAAGGCGATGGCCAGCGCGGTTCCCCAGGCGCCGGCTCCCAGCACGGCCAGTTTCATCGGCGCTCAGAGACCCCAGATCTGGTTGATGCGGACGAAGCCGGACTGTCCGTCACGATGGCGCACCTTGACCCAACCACCCGGCACCACTTCGACGAAATCCAGCGACACGTTCTTCTCGGCTTCGAAGCTGACTGGTGCCGAATCGTCGGCGTTCTGCCTGATCTGGCCGCGCGCCGTGGTCACGATCAGCGTCCGCCGCTTGCCGAGATACTTGCTCTCGATCCAGGCGAGACTGCCATCGGCATCGCGCACCTTCGACCATCCCTCAAGAACCACCACCAGTTCGACCGGTGTCCCGCGCTTGATGACGAACAGCTTGCTGCCTTTCTGGGACGGGGCATCGTAGAGAACGGTCGCCGCGTCGACGGTACGGTACTCGATGGCCAGCGCGGGCCCGGCAAGACCCGCGGTAAGCAGCAGCGTCAATAGTCGCTTCATCGACGGCTTTCTGCCGACTACTGAATCGTTGCCTCGCCCGCTGCTGCCTTGGCGGCCTCCTGCTGTTGCTGACGCGCCATGTACAGTGCTTCAAAATTGACCGGTTGCAGCATTACCGGTTGGAAACCGGCACGTGTAACGGCATCCGAAACGACTTCGCGAGAGTAGGGAAAGAGAATGTTGGGACAGGCGATCGACAGCAACGGCTCCATGTTCTCGCTGGGCACGTTCTGGATGCGGAAGATGCCGGCCTGACCGACCTCGACCAGGAACACCGTCTTGTCTTCGAGTTTCGAGGTCACCGTGGTCGTCAAGGTCACCTCGAAAACTCCCTCGCCAACACCTTGGGCATTGGTCTGCAACTGGATGCTGATCTGCGGAGTTTCACGCTCCAGAAAGATCTGCGGGGCATTGGGCACTTCGACGGAGAGGTCCTTGACGTAGATCTTCTCGATCGCAAAAACGGGGGCTTCTTGTTCGCTCATTGTCGGCTCATGGAGTGTGGAGAGGTTGGTAACGGCTCGGGGGGCAGGTGTCAGGTGGACTCACCCGCCAGCAGGGGCAGCAGCTTGCCGGCACGATCGAGGGCCATCAGTTCATCGCACCCACCGATGTGCGCCTCGCCGATAAAGATCTGTGGAACGGTGCGCCTGGCGGTCTTTTCGACCATCTCGAGGCGGCGCTGGGGATCGAGGTCGATGCGCACCTTCTCGATCGCGGCAACGCCACGCGCGCGCAGCAGTTGCTCGGCGCGCACGCAGAAAGGGCAGACGGCGGTGGAGTACATCAGAACGCGCGGTTCGACACTCATCTGCGCGCGCCTTTCTTGAGCGGCAGACCTGCCTCGGCCCAGCCCACCACCCCACCTTCGAGCGTGTGCACCCGCGAGAAACCAAGCTTGCCCAAAGTGGCGCAGGCCTCGGATGAACGGGCACCCGACTGGCAGACGAGAATCACCGGTTTGTCCTTCAACGGCTCCAGTTCGCCGGCACGCTCGGCGAGCGACCCGACAGGAATGTTGCGTGAGTCCGCAACGTGGCCATTGACGTACTCGTTGGGTTCGCGAACATCGATCAACTGCGCATTCTCGCGATTGATCAGCATCGTTGCCTGGGTCGCGGTCAGCGATTTCGCGCCGCCGGGACGACGTACCGAAAGGGTCAGGAGCATCGTGCCACTGACCACGGCGACGGCTACCAGAAGAAGGTTTTGCTGTATGAATTCCAATCGAAGCTCCACAAACCAACGCGGCCAAGAAACGAGATTCGCCGAGACCTGCCGGGCGCCGGACGGCTCGCGCGGGCGCGGCGCCACCACCGCCAACACTCCACCGCGACCGCTAGCCGCCGCAGAACACCTCGCGCATCATGCCAATCAACTGCAAGGTGCGGGCATCGCCGACCCGATAGTAGACACGGTTGGCGTCCTTGCGCGCGAGCAGCACACCCTTCTCGCGAAGGATGGCAAGATGCTGGGAAATGTTGCTCTGCGATGTACCCACCGCGTCCACGATCTCCTGCACGCAAGCGTCCTGATCGCCGATCACGCACAGGATCTTGAGGCGCAGGGGGTGCGATATCGACTTCAGCGCGCGTGCCGCCTGTTCGATATGCTCCTGCTTGTCGATGAGACTGGTCCGGACAGGCACGTTCGCCAAGACAATTGATTATAATGTAATCTATCATTATAGAACAAAGCCTTTGACAATGGGTGTGCCACACAGCCCGACGCCGCCCGACGCCAGGGGCGCCGGCACCCGGGGTTGCCTCCCGTTGCGCATTACCCGCCTGGCTTGCGCACTGACCTTGACGCTGGCGTTCGTCGGGCCGACCCTGGCCACGAGCAGCAAGCCCGGCGGCAAGGACGCGACCGCCGCCTCGGCCGGCGAAGTGGCCGAACGGCAAGGCGATCTTAGGTCGCTGCGCGCCCAGATCGAGACTCTGCGCCGGGACATGGCCGCCGCCGAGGGATCGCGCAAGGATGTGGCGGATCAGTTGCAGGACGCCGAACGGGCTATCTCGTCGACGCAGCGTGAACTGCACGGCCTGACGACGCAGATCGGCAAGCTGCAGGCCACGCTCAGGAATCTCGACGCCGAGTCGCGCGAACTCGAGAAGGGACTGCGCGCGCAACAGGGTCAACTCGAGAAGCTGCTCTATAGGCAGTACTTGCGTGGCAATCCGGATCCCCTGCGCCTGCTGCTCAACGGCGAAGACCCGAATCAGTCGGCTCGCGATCTCCGGTACCTCGAGGCGATCGGCCGGACACGCCGCCAGTTGCTGATCGACATCGAATCGACGCTGCAACGCAAGCAGGCGCTGGCCAGCGAGACTCGCCAGCAGGCCGAACAACTGTCCGCGGCGGAACTGAGGCAGCAGGAAGACCACGCCCGTCTGCTGGCGCAGCGGGAACAGCGGCAGGCGATGCTGAACAAGGTGGCGGACCAGATCCTGACGCAACGACGCGAGATCGGTAACCTGCAGCGCGATGAGAAGCGCCTGACAGAACTGATCGACCGCCTGGCGAGAATCATCGCCGCCCGGCTAGCCGACGCGCGAGCCAACGAAATTCGCGAAACCGCGCGCCGGGAAAGCGCACACCGGGAAGCGCAGCGCCGGGAAATGGCGAGACCCGAGTTGCGCCAGGAAAGGCTGCCACGCTCCGCCGCCCCGCCACTCGAGACGGACCCGGCGGCGAAGGCTCCGGCAGCCGCCGAAGGTCGTAGTGAGCCAGCGCCGCCGGTGGCGCCTTCGGCGGGAGGCCTGGCACGCCAGCGGGGAGAACTGCGCCTGCCGACAAGGGGCGCCGTTGCCAATCGATTCGGCAGCGCACGCCAGGAGGGAAGTACCTGGAAGGGCATCTTCATTCGCGCGAACGCCGGCTCCGATGTCAGAAGCATCGCCGGCGGGCGCGTCGTGTTTGCCGAATGGATGCGCGGTTTCGGCAATCTGATGATCGTCGACCATGGCAGCAGCTACCTGTCGATCTATGCCAACAATGACGCGCTGCTGAAACAGGTCGGCGACGACGTGCATGGCGGCGACATGATAGCCACCGTCGGCAACAGCGGTGGCAACCCGGAATCCGGTTTATACTTTGAAATTCGTCATCAGGGAAAGCCGATCGACCCGCTGGCCTGGCTCAACCTGAAATGAGATGCGCACTGGAGCGAGACAAATGGGCAAGTTGAAACAGGCCGGGCTGGTTTGCGCCGGCATGCTGGGGGGCGTTCTGCTCAGCCTGCAGTTTTCGGCAATCGCCGACAAGGAGACCCGAGCAAGCCTGCCGGTCGAAGAGCTGCGAACCTTCGCCGAGGTGTTCAACGCCATCAAGCAGGGCTATGTCGAGCCGGTCGAGGACAAGAAACTGATCACGCACGCGATCAGCGGCATGCTTTCGAACCTGGACCCGCACTCCAGCTACCTCGACGCCGACGCCTTCAAGGACCTGCAGGTCGGCACGCAAGGCGAGTTCGGCGGAATCGGTATCGAAGTCGGCATGGAAGACGGACTGGTCAAGGTCGTCTCGCCGATCGAGGACACTCCCGCCGACCGTGCCGGCGTCAAACCTGGCGACATGATCTTCAAGATCGACGACACGCTCGTCAAGGGCCTGACACTGAACGAAGCCGTCAAACGCATGCGCGGCAAGCCGAAGTCGCAGATCAGACTGTCCATCCTCCGCAAAGGCGAAACCAAACCTCTGGAAGTAACGCTCACGCGCGAAGTCATCAAGGTGCAGAGCGTCAAGTCGAAGCTTCTTGACGGCGGCTACGGCTACCTGCGCATCACTTCCTTCCAGGAGAATACCGGCGCTGCCGTGGTCAAGCATCTCAACGACCTGACCAAACCCGGCCCGCTCAAGGGACTGGTTCTCGATCTGCGCAACGATCCGGGCGGCTTGCTGAACAGCGCCGTGGGTGTTTCGGCGGCCTTCCTGCCACCCGACACGCTGGTCACCTCGACCGATGGGCGTACTGCCGATGCCAAGCACCGCTTCTCGGCATCCCCCGCCGATTACCTGCGCGGCAGCCGCGACGATTACCTCAGGAATCTGCCACCCCAGGCGCGCAAAGTGCCAATGGTGGTACTGGTAAACGGGGGTTCCGCTTCGGCGTCCGAAATCGTTGCCGGCGCGCTGCAGGACCACAAGCGAGCCCTCGTCCTCGGCACGACGACCTTCGGCAAGGGCTCCGTGCAAACCGTACTGCCCTTGCCGGGAAACACCGCGATCAAGCTGACCACGGCACGCTACTTCACGCCGTCGGGCCGCTCCATTCAGGCCAAGGGCATCGTTCCCGACATCGTTGTCGAGGAAAGCGCCAACGGCAGCTCGGCACAGCGTTTGCGCGAAGCCAACCTCGACCATCACCTCGACGGCAGCAAGGACGGCACGCCACCGGCCAAGGAGACGCCGGCCAAGCCGGCCGCCAAGGCCGCACCGGCCAAGCCGAAGAGTGGCGCGCCGCGGGAAGAGGCCGACGAGTCATCCGAGTTGCCAAGCCGCGAACTTGCGTCGCCCAAGGACTACCAACTCACCCAGGCGCTGAATCTGCTCAAGGGGATGCAGATCATGCAGGCCATCCAGTGAGCTCGGCTCCCGGAGGAGAAATGTGAAACGACCGGTCGCCACGCCGCAACGGCCGATCCGCAAGGAGCGGAACATCCTGTTCGCCAAGTTTCCGCCCGGACAGGTGCGCGAGGCCTCCGACTTTCTCTCCCGGGTCGACCAACTGGAAGTGGAACGGCGTGAGCAGGCGAGAGTGGTCGGCGTTGCCTACGATCTGCATCACCACTCCCTGCAGGAACTCGAGGGGACGCTCGAAGACAAGGGCTATCACCTCGACAACACGCTGATGAGCAAGATGATGCGGGCGCTGATCTATTACGTCGAGGAAACACAGCTGCACAACCTCGACGCTCCTCATCGGCCACTCAAGCGCTCGCAGTCGGAAGCCTACACGCACGCCTGGGAGCGCCACCCACACGGCGACCACGACGACACCCCACCGGAGTGGCGCGAATACAAATAGTGCCGACCCGATGAACGACGGACAGTTGCTGCGCTACAGCCGCCACATCCTGCTCGACGAAGTCGGTATCGAAGGACAGGAGAGGCTGGGTCAAGCCAGAGTGCTGATCGTCGGTGCCGGCGGCCTGGGGTCGCCGGCGGCGCTCTATCTCGCTTCTGCCGGGGTCGGGAGAATCACGCTGGCGGACGGTGACACGGTGGACCTCACCAACCTGCAGCGCCAGATCCTGCACACGCTGGAGCGCGTCGGCCAGCCCAAGGCCGTGTCCGGACAGACGGCATTACGGGGCATCAACCCCGAAGTGACAGTCGCAGCGATCACCACCCGGCTGGCCGGCGACGCGCTGGCGGCGCAGGTCGCCGAGGCGGACGTCGTTCTCGATTGCTGCGACAACTTTGCAACGCGGCACGCGGTCAATCGCGCCTGCGTCAGGCACCACACTCCGCTCGTTTCGGGCGCCGCGATCCGCTTTGCCGGGCAACTGGCGGTGTTCGACAGCCGACGCGATCACACGCCCTGTTACAACTGCCTGTTTCCGGAAGGTGATGATGTCGAGGAGGTGCGCTGTGCGGTGATGGGAGTCTTCGCGCCGCTTACCGGGATCATCGGCGCCATGCAGGCCGCCGAAGCGCTGAAACTGATCATCGGTGTCGGCGAGGTGGCCGTCGGCCGCCTGTGGTTGCTCGACGGACTATCTATGGAATGGCGCAGCGTCAGGTTCGGCAGGGATCCGGAGTGTCCGGTCTGCGCCTGCGACAGCCTCAGTTGAAGCGCGCCAGCAGACGCAGGTCGGGGCCCACCGAACGCAGGTCGCGGATCGACAGTCGGCGGCGACCGGCAAGCGACGCGAGCGGTGGCAGGTCGAACATCCCGCGTGCCGCGTCGCCCACCAGGCAGGGCGCCAGGTAGAGCAGCAGCTCGTCGACCAGGCCGGCATCGAGCAGCGAACCACCGAGTGCGAAACCCGCCTCGCCGTGCACTTCATTGATACCGCGCCTGGCGAGTTCATCGAGCAGCGCCGCCAGATCGACCCGGCCGGCCGGCCCGGGCAGCAGCAGCACCTCGGCACCACGCTGCGCAAGCGCGTCGACCTTCGCCCGGTCGACAAGCGCGGCGGCGACCAGGACCTGGCCATCACGCAGCAGTCTGGCGTCCGGCGACAGCTCGAGCCGACTGTCCACGACGACCTTCAAGGGTTGGCGGAGCTCGCCGGCGAATCCCTCGACCCCACGCACGTTGAGCTGCGGATCGTCGTGGCGGACCGTGCCGATGCCGGTGAGGATGGCGCAGGCACGGGCTCGCCAGCGGTGCCCGTCCTGCCTGGCCGCCGGGCCGGTCAGCCACTGGCTGGCGCCATTGCGCAGCGCCGTCTTGCCGTCGAGGCTGGCTGCCAGCTTCAGGCGCAGCCATGGCCGGCAACGCGTCATGCGGGCGACGAAGCCGATGTTGATTTCCCCCGCCTCGGCCGCCAGCAAGCCACACTCGGCGCGCACGCCAGCGGCCTGCAAGCTGGCCAGCCCGCTTCCCGCCACCTGCGGATTGGGATCCTGCATCGCCGCGACGACACGCGCCACCCCCGCCGCAAGCAAGGCCTCGACGCAAGGTGGGGTGCGACCATGGTGACTGCACGGCTCGAGCGTGACGTAGGCGGTGGCACCGGCGGCTTTTTCGCCCGCCGCCTGCAGGGCGTGCACTTCGGCGTGCCGCCCGCCCGCCCGCACGTGCCAGCCTTCGCCGACGACTTCACCGTCGGCGACGATGACGCAGCCGACGCGTGGATTGGGTGTCGTCGTATACAGCCCGCGTTCGGCAAGCCGAAGCGCACGCGCCATGAAGTCGTGATCGGCGGCGCTGAACACCGGCTCTCTCAACGACCGAGCGGCTGCGGCGAGCGGGAGACTTCGCGAATGACCTTCGAGAACTCGTCGACGTCCTCGAAATTGCGGTAGACCGAAGCGAAGCGAACATAGGCCACCTTGTCGAGCTTCTTCAGCTCGCGCATGACCATTTCACCGATCTTTTCCGAGGAGACTTCACGCTCGCCGAGCGCCAGCAGTTTCTCTTCGATGCGGACGATCGCCGCATCGACCGCTTCGCTGCTCACCGGTCGCTTGCGCAATGCCAGCCAAAGACTGGCGCCGAGCTTCTCGCGTTCGAAGTCGACACGCGAGCCATTCTTCTTGATGACCTGCGGCATGCGCAGTTCTGCCCGCTCGTAAGTGGTAAAGCGCTTGTCACAGGTGAGGCAGCGCCGCCGGCGCCTGACTATGTCGCCGTCGTCATTGATGCGTGTGTCGGCGACCGCCGTCTCGTCGGCGCCGCAGAACGGACACTTCATCCCGCCGGCGCACCATACACCGGGAATTTCCGGCACAGCGTCGAAACGTCGGCGCGAACGCGTTGCAGAACGTCCTGGTCACCGGGCGCGTCGAGCACATCAGCGATGAGGTGCCCGACCAGTTCCGACTCGATCTCGGTGAAGCCGCGAGTCGTCATCGCCGGCGAGCCGATACGAATCCCCGAGGTAACGAAGGGTTTCTGCGGATCGTTCGGAATCGCGTTCTTGTTCACCGTGATATGCGCGGCCCCCAAGGCCGCCTCGGCTTCCTTGCCGGTGATGTTCTTGGCCCGCAGATCGACCAGGAAGACGTGCGACTCGGTACGGCCGGAAACGATGCGCAGGCCGCGTTCTTCCGACAACACGCGTGACAGGACACGCGCATTGGCGACGACCTGCTCCTGGTAGGCGCGGAAACCGTGCGTCAGCGCCTCCTTGAAGGCCACCGCCTTGGCCGCGATCACGTGCATCAGCGGCCCGCCCTGCAGACCCGGGAACACCGCCGAGTTGATCGCCTTTTCGTGCTCGGCCTTCATCAGGATGACGCCACCGCGCGGACCGCGCAGCGTCTTGTGCGTCGTCGACGTCACGACATCCGCATGCGGCACCGGGTTCGGGTAACAACCGGCGGCAATCAGGCCGGCGTAGTGCGCCATATCGACCATGAAGATCGCGCCGATCTCCCTGGCCACGTTGGCGAACCGTTCGAAGTCGATATGCAGCGAATACGCCGAGGCGCCGGCGATCAGGATGCGCGGCTTGTGCTCGCGCGCCAGCGCTTCCATCTTCTCGTAATCGATGGCCTCATGCGCGTCGAGACCATAGGCAACGACCTTGAACCACTTGCCGGACATGTTCAGGGGCATGCCATGGGTCAGGTGCCCGCCTTCGGCCAGGCTCATGCCCATGATCGTGTCGCCCGGCTTGGCAAAGGCCATCAGCACGGCCTGATTGGCCTGCGACCCCGAGTTTGGCTGCACGTTCGCGGCCTCGGCATTGAACAGTTTCTTCAGTCGCTCGATGGCCAGCTGTTCCGCGACATCGACATGCTCGCAGCCTCCGTAGTAGCGCTTGCCCGGGTAGCCTTCGGCATACTTGTTGGTCAGCTGCGAGCCTTGTGCCGCCATCACGGCATGGCTCACGTAGTTCTCGGAAGCGATCAGCTCGATGTGCTCTTCCTGACGGCGATTCTCGTTCTCGATCGCCTGCCAGATCTCGGGATCCACTTTCGCCAGGGTGTCTTTCGCGGAAAACATCGTGTGCCTCGCAAGCCTTGAAAAGATTTCGATTGTAGCATGCGGGCGCTTGCCCGGTCGGCGCCACGCCTGCTATCTTCGACAGCAAACGAATGGAGGCCCATCGATGACCAGCAAGCTGATCACCACCTGGAGCGAGCACGATAGCGCGGTACAGGAAATCCTCGACCTGTCGCCGACGACACTCCTCGTTTTTGACGAGAACCTGTCGCCGCTCAAGCTCGAACGCCCCGCGCGGATCGCCGCGCTGCGCCGCTTGCTGAGCGCGCGGCAGCCCACCACACGACTGACGATCGTCGTCCAGAAGGCGGACTTCGTCAGGCAGTACAGCCCCCAACTGATGGACCTCCTGGCCGTCCATTCGCCGGCGCTGACGATCATCCAGTCGCCGCCGCATCTCGCTAGGCTCAAGGATTCGCTGCTCATCGCCGACGGCCGGAACGCACTCGTTCGCTTCCACCAGGAACAGCCGCGGTCCCGACTGATCATCGACGACAGCGAGGAATGCGCCCCCTACCAGCAGCGCTTCGACGAGATTCTCGGCGAAGGCGGCGATCCGCTGAGCCCGATGACCCTGGGTCTTTGAGCCGGCGGAAAAGCACCGCGGGGCGCTGACCGGCCGGGTTCGGACAAGCTCGGCAATAGACGCTTGACGCTCCACTTTCTGTCATGATACTGTTTTTTCGTACAGCTCTTGCGAGAGCCGTGGAGGCGATGTGGGGCCCCTCCTCCCGGGCTAGCGACAGCATCTGGCCTGCGGCCTCTCGAACGCGAAGAAATCGAGCGTTCTGCCGGCGCCTGTGACAACGAAGGGAGGATACGCACATGACAGGGACACGACGATCGTTGCTGTATGGCGTGCTGTTGCTTCTGATGCTGTGGGCAGCCTTCCCCGGCCGCTGGGCGTGGAACGAGCATCTACTGGCCAAGGCGGAAGAAGAAAAGAAGGCGGCCCTCGCCCGGAAGGCCAGGGCGCTTTACGAAGAGAAGTGCAGAACCGTCGCCGGCGAGAAAATCTACCGCACCGTGCTGGACGTGGAAGGGATCGTCCTCTTGAAGGTGCGCCCGCAGGCCGGCGGTCGCGAGTGGGCGGACCTGATGTGGCCGGGCGCGGCGTTTGCCCTGGAAAGCCGGGCTGACGAGTACATCACGACCTTCCTGGGCTACGAGCAGTCTTCGCGAGAAGGCGTGCCGGTAACGCCCGATCGTCGTGGCTACATCAACACCAATTACGTCCCGGAAAATGCATCCAATCTTCCGGGCTATCGCTACGTGGATGTCATCGACGAGAAGGACGGCCAACGGTATCGCTATACGGGTTCAAACAAGGTGGTAGGCAAGAAGGACATCACAGCCCCTAACGTTCAACTAGGAATCAAGAACGACCCCACGTACGATCTCAATGTTTACCAGTGGACACTGGTAAAGAGCCTTGCCCCCGATCCTTCTCCCCGCTACGGTGTTACGTTCGAGGACCATGTCATTCCCGACGAGCGCGCTTTGGGCGTTGCCAGCAGCACGGTCAGGGTCCTAGACATCAAGACGGGTGAAGTACTGGGCGAGATGACGCGATTTGCTTGGGGATCAACCAAGCCCAGTGGTTTCAATCCGACCCCTTGGCTGACTGCCTGGAAATGTCCCGCACATGGTGTGGGAGCCAACGCGGCAACACGGAAGTTTGTTGACCAAGTCCTTGTTCCAAGGAGTAACCACTGATCATGCCCACCATCGCCGACACCCTAGAGCACGCCAGTCTTCAGATGGCTGCCGAAGCACTTTACGACTTCGACGCAAATGTGACTCCTTCACAAACGCCAGGGGAGAAGGCACTAAACATCCCACTCACCGTCGAGAACCTCACCACGGGCAACCGCCACGCCAGCAAGTTCCCACAACTCGAAGCGGAGAAGTTCGCAACCCGGTGGACGGTGGTCGAACACCTGTCAAACACCACGACGGGCTTCAGCGGCACGCTGTTCAAGGAAAAAGGTACCGACAAGCTCGTCCTCAGCTTCCGCAGCACCGAGTTCGTGGACGACGCCGCGCGCGACAATCAGGCCACCAACAAGATGGAAATTGCCGAAGGCGGCTGGGCCATGGGGCAGATCGCCGACATGGACGACTGGTACGCCAGCCTCAAGAGCAGCGGCAAGATCCCCGCCGGTTCCAGCCTGACGGTTACCGGTTACAGCCTGGGTGGCCATCTGGCGACGGCGTTCAACCTCTTGCACCCCGGCGAAGCGGGGTCCACCTACACCTTCAATGGCGCGGGCGTCGGGAAGATCAACGCCGGCCAATCGCTGCGCGACATCGTGGATCGCTTTAACCTCCAACGCAAGAATACGGACGGACTCCAGATCGTATTCACCGATGGCAACATGAAGTTGTTCTACGACGGTGTCAGGAGCCGGCTCAACAGCGGTAGCCGACCTACGCATGCGGATTTTGTCCGGCTGGAAAGCACGAGCACGGCATCCCCAGCGGAGAAGCTCCTGCTCCGTCAGGCTCTGGCAAATCTCAGCGAGGTTTACGACGAAGTCATCCGCCTTGCCACGCTCACCAGTGGCTCCACGAGCCCAGGAGAGCCGACCTTTCCCGCGCCCATCCCGGTTGTCCACATCGAAGCCACTCGCCTGGATTACCAGCTTGCCGTAGCTATCGCCCAGCGCGACACCCAGGCCTACAGCAAGGTGCGTGAAGCCTGGAACATCGCCACGGATGGGCGCAACACCGTCTCTCCACCAGAGCCCAATGTCTTCGACATCTTCGGCGCCACCTACCCGTCGGTCGTCTCCAGCTCCCAACTGCACTACGGAGCTCCGACGCCGGTCTTCGTCGAAGACCAGCCTTTGTACCGTGGCAGCGTCATCAAGGAGGTGATCAGGGCGAGCCTGGACGCCTACGGCCTCAAGTTCCTGGTTGACCGCTACGCGCACAACGACTTCGGGGACACCCACAGTCTCGTGTTGCTGGTCGACTCACTCAATCTGCAGAACACTCTGGCGACTCTCGACCCGCTGGTCACGACGGACACGCTCAACGCGATTCTCCAGGCGGCCTCCAACGCCAGGAGCAAGTCCGTGGCGGGTGACCAAGGCAAGGCGGAAGGCGACGTACTGGAGAATGTCCTCAACAGTCTCTCCCGGATGATCCTGGGCAGCGCGGCCCCTGCGCTGCCTGCGCGACTCGATGGCAACACCTGGGCCGACATCACGGACCGCAATGCATTCTACAAGAACCTCAACGCGCTGACGGGTGGCAAGCGCTTCACCGATCTCATCGGCAAAGTCACCGTTACCCTCCCGGGCGCGGACCTAGGCAACGCCGCCCGCACCGACTTCGCCAGTCTGTTGACTCTCCTCACGCTTTCCCCCGTCGCCCTCAGAGCCACAGTCGGCAACGCAACGGCCGTCGCAGAGACGCTCAGAGCCCAGTGGGACAGCGAATACAATGATTGGAAGGCCGATGGGGACTTGACGCCCCAGGAACGGGCCGACGGGCGAGGAAACTACACTGATCGATACCTCGCGGATCGGGCCGCTTTCCTAACCCGCATCGTCGCCGCCAACCTGGCCAATACGGGTACCGGCAAGGATTTGCGCGTCGACGTGCTGTCAACCGACACGCTCTATTTCGAAGACAGGGCCACCGGCATGACCCTACAGGAAGTCAATAGCCTGACCGCCACGAGCGATGGTTCGCGCTACCTGTTCGGCGGCGACGGCAACGACAGCTTCTTCGGCGGCGATGAAGCAGACCACCTCTACGGTGGCGCCGGCATGGACCGCCTTGACGGCGGCAAGGGTGACGACCATCTCGAAGGCAACGCCGGCAGCGACATTCTCAGCGGCGGGGAGGGCCAGGACACGTTGCTGGGCGGCTCCGGAATGGACCGCCTGGAAGGCGGAAAAGGTAACGACCTCCTCGACGGGGGCGCCGGCGACGACACCTACGTCCTCGATGTCGGTGGCGGTTTTGACACCATCCGCGACAGCGACGGCATCGGCCACATCCGCATCGGCGACCAAACGCTCTCGCTTGCCGACTGGGTCGCCGACGGCTTCTGGCAGAAGGACGGTATCAGCTACCGTTTCAAACCCGACGACAGCGGCCGTGGCGACCTCGTCATCACCTCGCCGGCCGGCATCACCACCGTCAAGGATTACCGAAAGGGCCAGCTCGGCCTCACCTTGGCCGACGCCTCAACAACAGGCGCAGTGCGGCCTACGACCCGCGACATCCTCGGCGATTTCCAACCGCTCGACCACGACCCGGTGACGCCGGGCGTACAGTCCTTGCGCGACGACCTCGGCAACGTCATCGGCGACCCCGACCAGCCGGACCCCGCCTACGCCGACACCCTCAAGGACAGCACCGGCAACGACCACATCCAGTCGGGTGGTGGGCGTGACCTGATCGATGCCCGGCGCGGCGGCGCCGACTGGATCGAAGCGGGCACCGGCGACGACTGGGTCGATGGCGGGGCGGGCGCCGACCGCATCCAGGGTGGCGACGGGCGCGACATTCTCGAGGCCAGCGACGACGCTGACACCGTCGAAGGCGGCACCGGCTACGACCTGATCACCGGAGGGAGCGGTGGCGACCACCTCTTCGCACGCGACAAGGTCGAACTGCGGGCAGCGTTCGCCAACAACGATGTGCAGATGGCCAGTGGCGCACCCGGCGAGTCGGGCGACCTGCTCGACGGTGGCGAGGACGACGACACGCTGGTCGGCGATGCCGGCAACGATTTCCTGGCCGGCGGTGCCGGCGATGACCTGACGATCGGTGGTGGTGGCGACGACAACCTGTCGGGCGACGCCGTCGTTCTCACGGCTACCCGCGACTGGCAAGTAATCCGCCTTGTCGAGACCCGTGGCGACGTAACGACCTTCCGACAGGACTTCCGCTCCCTGGAGATCACTCGCCGCGACGGGGGTGCCGACCTGATGTTCGGCGGAGCCGGCAACGACTGGCTGTTCGCCGGCCCCGGCGACGACTTCGTCGACGGCGGCGCCGACGACGACGTGGCCTTTGGCGGAGAGGGCAACGACCAGATCTACGGCGGCCGCGGTGTCGACATCCTCTCGGGCGACGAGCCGGCTGACCCGGACGATCCGACACGTGGCCTGCCCGGCATCCTGCATGGCAGCGACTACCTGGACGGCGGCGACGGCAATGACCATCTGTCGGGCAACGGCAACGGCGACCGGCTGTTCGGCGGCGCGGGCAACGACCAGATCAGCGGTGACGACGGCCTGACACCAGGCGAGTACCACGGGCGCGACTATCTGGATGGCGGTGACGGCGACGACAGACTGTGGGGGGACGGCAACGACGACGGGCTGTTCGGTGGCGCGGGTAACGACCGCCTCAAAGGTGACAACAGGGTAACGGCGGGCGAGTACCACGGCCGCGACACCCTCGATGGCGGCGATGGCGACGATAGTCTGTGGGGTGACGGCGCAGACGACGAACTGATTGGCGGCGTCGGCAACGATTACCTCGACGGCGACGACCCTACTCTCGACAGTCGCTATCACGGCCGGGACACGCTCGACGGCGGCGCCGGCAAAGACAGCCTGATTGGCGGTGGTGGCAACGACGAACTCTACGGCGGTCAGGGCGACGACGTCCTCGCTGGCGACGATACGCCGGACACCCCGCTCGCCACGTCGGCGCACGGCGACGACCTTCTCGACGGCGGCAGCGGCAACGACGGCCTGCGCGGAGGCGGCGGAGCCGATACGCTGATCGGCGGCACCGGCACCGACTACCTGGAAGGTGGCGCCGGCGATGACATCTATCTCTTCGCCGCCGGCGACAGCCCGCGCGATGCGGACGACTTCGTCGAACACGTCGTCGATGCCGACGGCGACAACACCATCGTCTTCAGCCAGGCCACGCCGACCGACCTACGCATCGCCAAATCCGATGATTCGCTCCTCATCACCTACGGCACCAGCGATCAACTGCTGATCAAGGATGGCCTGGCGGGCAGCATTGGCCACTACCGGTTCGCCAACGGCGAAACCCTCAGCTACAGCGAACTCATCGGTCGCCTCGTCGATACGCCGATGGGCGCGGCAAGCGGTGGGCGAAGATTCTGGTTCGGCGGCAGCCTCGGCGACTACCTCACCGCCACGGACGGCCACACCACGTTCTCGGGCGGCCGGGGCGACGATACCCTCATCGGCTACGGCGGCCGCAACACCTATCTCTACAGCCGCGGCGACGGCACCGACCGGATCATCGACACCAGCGCCAAGACCGATGCCGACGGCACCGCCCTCCCCAACACCCTGCGCTTCGGCGCCGGCATCACCGCGGACGACATCCGGCTGGCGATCGGCTCGCTCAAGATCCTGGTCGGCAGCAACCCCGACGACGCCATCCACATCGACGGATTCGACCCCGACGACGCCCTCGGCACCAAGAAGCCGCCGGCGATCGACCGTTTCGAGTTCGCCGACGGCACGGCGCTGAGCTACGGCGAGCTGCTCGCCAGAGGCTTCGACCTCACCGGCACGACCGGCAACGACACGCTGACCGGCACCAGCGTCAACGACCGCCTCGACGGCGGCGCCGGCAACGACAGCCTGCGTGGCGGTGCCGGTTCCGACACCTACGCCTGGGGGATCGGCAGCGGCCAGGACAGCATCGACAACACCGACACCTCGGCCGGCAAGACCGACACTCTGGTGATCGGCAGCGGCCTGCTGCCCGCAGACCTCCTCTGCGGACGCAGCGGCGACGATCTGATCGTCCGCGTGCGCACCACCCGCGAGCAGGTCACCGTCCTCAAACACTATGCCGGCGCGCCGATCGACCGCATCCGCTTCAGCGACGGCAGCCAATGGCAGGCCAGCGAGATCGACGCGCACCTCGACAACCGGCCGACCGACGGGGACGACATCCACGCCGGCACCTCCGGCAGCGACCGCCTCGACACCCTCGCCGGCAACGATGTCGTCAGCGGCCTCGCCGGTGACGACGAAATCGCCGGCGGACCGGGCGACGACACGCTGTACGGCGGTGAGGGCAACGATCGGCTCAGCGGTGGCGACGGCGACGACGATCTCACCGGTGGTGCCGGTGACGACAGCCTCGACGGCGGCGCCGGGGCAGACCGTCTCGCCGGCGGCAGCGGTGGCGACACCTACCTGTTTGGCCGCGGCGACGGCAGCGACCGCATCGTCGAGGGCGGCGATCGGACATCGACCGACGTGATCCGGCTGTCGGCGGGCGTACTGCCGAGTGACCTCAAGCTCAGTCGGCAAGGCAACGATCTCGTCATCGACATCCTCGGCACGACCGACCGGCTGACCGTTGCCGACGCCTACGCACCCGGCGGCGGGCCGACTGCCGGGATAGAGCGCATCGACTTCGAGGCAACGGCCACGTCGTGGACGGCCAAGGACATCCTCGCGCGACTCCTGGCCGATGCGGCAACCGCGGGCAACGACGTGATCGTCGGCGTGCCGGATGCCGCGAACCGCATTTATGGCCTGGACGGCAACGACCGGCTGACCGGCGGCGGACTCGCCGACACCCTCGACGGCGGCGCCGGCGCTGATTCGCTGGTTGGCGCGGACGGCGATGATCTCCTGCTCGGCGGCAGCGGCGACGACTTTGTCAACGGCGGTGCCGGTTCCGATACCTATTTCTGGGGGCTCGGCAGTGGCAACGACACTGTCGACAACAGCGATTCCTCGCTCGACACCGACCGCCTGATCATCGGCAACGGCCTGCTTGCGGACGATCTGATTTTCGCACGCAGCCACGACGACCTCGTCATCCGCGTGCGGACGAGCGGCGAACACGTTCTCGTCCTCC